>Ga0138256_10004100_pt1 | contig 15483 bp, 18 predicted proteins | sample KNB2016incub_MG_FD_105486 | JGI IMG/M metagenome (GOLD analysis project Ga0138256, IMG submission 105486) | Active sludge microbial communities from wastewater in Klosterneuburg, Austria - KNB2014incub_MG | ecosystem: Engineered > WWTP > Activated sludge > Unclassified | place: Austria... | reverse complement strand
TATTCGATTCGCGTCGCGTCGCGACGGTTCACAACTACCGCGAAGGAACATCCAACAACCGCGAACCTTGGTGCAACCATGTCGAACCACCGCGCAACCGTCCCGAAGCTCGGCGCAACCGCTCCGAAGCAATGCGCAACTCCATCGAAGCACCACACAACCACTCCGTGCTTCACACCAACAATCCCGAGCACCTTTCCACCATTCCGAAGCTCTTGACAACCGCATAAATGAGCGTATTATCAGGAAATCGCGTCAATTTACATGGTAATTTAAAAAATTTGAGGAGATTCCCTGTCCTATGAATGAGTATATTCGCCGCAATTTACAATCCGGCACACGCGACCGCTATCGCTACACCGCAAATATGTCCGACCAGTCGCTTCTCGCTGCCGGACGCAGTTTCGCATTAGGCGGAGCCACCGACGAAGACTTGCTCGAATCGTGCGGTGCTCCCGATAAATGGCACACCGCGATCAGCATCGCCTGCGACGCTTTCGAGGCCACAATCGGCCCGCAAGATTCCGCCAAAGGCCAGTCCGTCGCCCTAAACGCCGACCTCAACGCCAAAACAGCCGAAATGAACGCCCTAAGCCAGCTCTTCGTCACGTAGTCAAGCTCCACACCAAAACAAACCCCGGCGCCTACGCCGCGTGGCAAACCGCCGCCCACGTAGAAAAAGCACCAAGCAAATCACAGCCGCCAACGCCTTGACGAAAAAGTATTGCGTTTGGACTAATGGAGGATCAAGATGACAGTTAGATTAAATAATGTTCGGCGATTCGTACTGGCGGCGCTTGTCGTATGCATTTCGTTTGGTTTGTCGCCGGCGTCGAGTGCCTCGCTGTTATTTGACGAATGGGGTGACGCCAAGAAAGCCTATCAGAATGGGCAACACGATGAGGCGTTACGTCTGGTGATCATTAAGCTGCGGAAGGACAATGATCACAAGGATGCAATCGTGCTTTTCAAGACCGTGCTCAAGTTGGTGGTCGATAAACACCAAACAGCCGCAGAGGATTGTGAAGCCGCGAGAGATTGGGCAGGCGCCATCCGCGAATACGATATCTTGCGCAAGATCAGCAGCGATCTATCCTCTATTTCGCCTTTGGAGAAAGTCAAGGTTAATGGAAAAGATGTCAAACAACCCGTCGAAATGCCATAGATTGATGTGCGTGCACAACGCGCGGCTGCGATTGGCAACGCTGCCGAAGCGCACTATCAAAAGGGCGTTACATACGCCAACACTGCTGGAAGCTCGGAAATGGCAGCGACAGAATTCGACGCAGCACTGCGGTACATTCCCGACTACAAGGACAGCCGCCAGCTAGCCGCAGAGAGTCTTTACCGAGACGGAGCGTCGTCCGCTAGGATCGCTGGGAGTTCGGAAAGGGCAGCGACACTATTTGACGCGGCAGTGAGGTATGTTCCCAACTACAAAGACAGTAGCCAACTTGCGGCTGCCAGTATCTACCGCGATGGGGTCGATCTCATGGCGAAGAAGGACTTCAAGAACGCCGTCTCCAAACTCCGGCGCGTCGACAATTACATGCCCGGATTCAAGGACGCCGTAGCGCTTGCAGAAAGGGCCAAACAAGCTGCAATTCAGCGAATAGCTGTCATGCCGTTCAAAAATTTGAGTGGCAAGACACAGTTCGGTGACGTAGGCCAGATCATGACCGACCGAATTATTTCAGGAACGATGAACAGCAATTCTGAGTTTTTGGAGTTTGTGACCCGGGAATACGTGACCGAACTGCTTGGGGAGCAAGCTTTCGGCAAAACAACTCAGATCGATGAGAGTACTGCCGCAAAAGTCGGCAAGCTGACTGGCATTCATGCGTTCGTGTTCGGCAAGGTGCTCTCAATCACTGCGTCCTACCCTACAGAGCAAGTTGAACAGGGGAGAAATACCGTAGTGCTTTGCAGTGCAGTCATGCTCTTCGGCATCTGTCCACAGGGTAGTGCAGTTCCTGTTACGGCTGTTTGGCAGAGGCACACTCTCCAAGGATTCGTCGAGATTAGTGGCAGCTTCCAGATTGTTGGCGTGGAGAAGGGCACGATTATTAGGTCTGAGACCATAAACAAGCGCATCTCAGATCGCGCACAGTGGGTCACGTTCGTTGGTGATGAGCGGGCCATCCCTCCAGAGGTCAGAGCCTACAATACAGGGCAACGTCCGGTTGAACCCGCCGAGCAGTTAGCCCAGAAGGCGATAGAAGACATTTCGATAGGCCTGGCGGGGAATTTAGCACAATTCTTTCGCTGAGGTTTCTCGATGGTGCTTTCTGCGAGTATTTGCGGCAGGCATCTCTCTAAATGTAGCGGATCGATCTTCAGAACCCAGTTAGGAACGCCGTTATTGACTCGCGCACCTTCTTCTCCAAAAACCTAGCAATTCCCATCTGACGGTCGTCGGTCATGCGGGCGGTGGCGTTGACGACGACGCCTTTTTCGATGGCGGTCTTTGATCAAGGGAAATACCGGTAGATGTCCTTGCGGTTGAGGAATCTTATAAAGACGAGCGTGTCGCCTTCGATCTTCAGGCCGAGGCGAAAGTCGCCGATGCGGACGCGGAAATATTCGCGAGAGCCGCGCATCTTCTTTAGATGCGTGATTTGGTCGAGGGTTTCTGCTTGTTCGCTCGCTTCGATGGCGGCTTTGACTTTGGCGAGGAGTGATTTGTCCTTAACGGCCTTGAGATCTTTGAGAAAGCTTTCGTTAAACTCTACCTTCAATTCACGCTCTCCAGCACCTCGAATACAGATTCGCGGCTAACGCGAGGAGTTTGCTCACCTTCGGCGATTGCTTTAGAGAAAGCGATATCCTCAATGATCTCGTCCAATATCTCCCGCACCAACTCTTGCCGTTCCTGCAAAACCTCGACAATCGCGGATTTGAATACTTCCTTTAGCCTTTCATCAGCCTCAATAACAGTAGCCATAAACACCTCGGGTTAATAATAACACAACTATTTCTCCAAAAACTTAGCGATTCCCTTCTGACAATCTTCCGTCATTCGAGCTTCGGCGTTTACTTTGGCTCCATGCTCAATTGCGGAGTCGAAATCCTTAGCATCGATGTCGTAGAGCAGGCGTTTGGTCATTTGGACGGCGGAGGCGCTGAGTTTTTCGTACTGTTTGGCGATCGCGATGACCTCGGCGTCGAAATCTTCGCCTTGAATGATGGCTTCGACGATGCCGCGTTTCCGAAGTTCGGCGGCGGTGATCTCGTTCCCTAACGTGAGAGTCGCAAATGCGTCTTTCTCCGTCATGTTCCTACGCAAAATGGCCGCGACCATGGCCGGCACGAATCCGATCTTGACCTCGGGAAACCCAAACCGGGCCTCGTCGTGTGCAAAGATCACATCGCACGCGAGAGCCAGCCCAAATCCGCCCGCCAAAGCCCTGCCCTTTACCGCAGCAATCACAGGCTGACGAACGCGACGAATCAGTTTGTACAATTCCCCAAGCGACCGCGCGTCCTCAAGATTCTCCTCAAACGACGCCCTAGCAATCTTCTGCAACGCCGAAAGGTCAGCTCCCGAACAAAAGTCTTTGCCCGCACCGCGAATCACGATCGCCCGCAAAGATTCGTCAGCATCAGCCTCGTGCAAAGCGTCCTTCAACGCAGCTATAAGTTCGTCGTTCAGCGCATTTCGCCTCTCTGGGCGGTTGAGCGTTATTGTAAGAACTGTATTGTTCGTCTCTGTTAGAACTATTTCAAGCATTTCTTTGATGGTTTCTCAATGACGGTAAAGCAGTCGTCCTTTGATGAAAAAACTATGTCATAGTTTCCGATAAACTGACAGGATTTGTAAGTACGGATGACAGCAATTGCAATCTAAAGGTCAAAGCCACGTAAGCCAGAGCCACACAACTAGCTCCCAAAATCGACTTTCGCTTAACAAATATTTGGCAATTATGGATTCACCTCTATTTGGCACGAGACTTGTAAAGAAACTTCCTGAGTTTGCTTACAAAGCAGCCAAACCACATCAAATTTCCGAGGAGATCAAAACCAAATGACCCGTGAACAAGGTGAAAAAGGATTTTCACTTATCGAACTGCTGATCGTTGTCGTAATAATAGGCATTATCGCCGCCATCGCCATCCCAAACCTGCTTGCTTCGCGGCGTTCCGCAAACGAGGGATCGGCGATCTCGTCACTCAGAACAATTCACACCGCCGAAGCAAACTTTATGGCAACAAGGGGCCGTTATGCGGATTCTATGTTCGAACTTGGAAGCGCCAATCTACTTGATCGCCTGCTGTCGACGGACCCTGGGGACGGAATAATAAAAAAATCAGGCTACAACTATTGGAATTACAGGATACCCGCAACCTCCGCCACTCCGGAACTATTCGAACTTTGGGTATTCCCGACCACACTCACCGGAGTGACCGCAACCGGAGTAAATAGCTTCTACACAAATGAAACCGGGGTCATCTATAGACTTACGGGTACAAGTCCCACAGGCCTCTCAGCTACTGTGCGGGTTCCCACAAATGGAACTCCGTTGAATTAATAGCCAGTTCAATCAATGAGCAAAGCGCCGATCTCTCGTCGGCGTTTTTTACTTTCGCACGACGATTCAAAAGAGTCTGGTGCCGCGGTCGATCTCGTCAGCGATTGCATTTAGCGTTCTGGCCGTAACGGCGATCTGTTCCGCAGCTTCGCGCCAGTCGCGTTGTTCGATGGCCTCGCGAACGCCGGGGAGCGTTTTAACGCCATAGCCGGTATAGAAGCCGGGAGCATAGATCTGATGGCGAAACCAATCACGGCGTGGCAGGCCAGTGCTGGTCATCGCCCGTTCGGTTCTGTACAAGATCAGATCGAGACGCAATTGATCGGCTGCCGATAACCGCTTATTGGACGACTCGCGGGCGTACCGGGCAGAGCTATCTTTTAGATTGTCGAGTGCCTTTCGCAACGGGCCGAAATCGATCTGGGGCACGTCCGGTTTCGGGGCGGGTACGATAATTTTCAGTTTCGGGTCCTGCACCGATGTCCACATACCATTCGCGATTAGTTGGTTTGTGGATCGGGTTTCCTCACGCATTGAATCGGTGAGCCGCGATATTTCAGCGATGTAGCCGCCGATGGTGTCTGAAAAATTTGTAAATTCGAACGGCAGAGTATCAGCGTTCGCAATTCTTAGGACCACTCGGCCGCAGACTTTTGCAAGGGCAACGCCATATGCAAAATCAGGATCACCGAACCGCGTGTAATGATCGAACGAATCGTAAATCGAATGGTACGAACCGCCGCCATCCTCGCCGCCAAATCCGATATTTAATGAGGCGATCCCCAAGTGCTGTAAAAATGGCGTATAGTCACTACCGGAACCAAGAGCGGAAATGCGTTGATCGGGCCGCGCCATCAGTTCAGCACGCTGACTGATTCCAGAATTCATTACCTGCCGGGCGCGGGCCCGCTCCCATACGGACACGTTTGTCTGCGGGTCCGGAACATCGCGAGCAACCCCGTTGATAAATTTTTCAAGTGTATGGGATCCGCCCATACCCAGAAAACCGCGGCCACTGGAATCGGTATTGATATAAACGACTGCCTTTTGTCTGAGGGCGTCAGCATTGTGCTCAACCCACTCGGTCGAACCGAGCAGGCCTTGCTCTTCTCCATCCCAAGCTGCATAAACTATGGTCCTCTTAGGACGCCAGCCAGTCTTGGTCAGTTCGCCGATGGCCCTTGCTTCTTCCATCTCAGCGACCAAACCGCTGATCGGGTCTGAAGCACCATTGACCCAGGCATCGTGGTGATTACCGCGTATGACCCATTGATCAGGCCGTTCGCTGCCCGGCATTTTGGCGATTACATTATAGATTGGCTTGATATCCCAGTTAAACGCCAGTTTCATCCGAACCGTTGGCGTTTTACCACCAAAGCGATAGGTCGTCGGTAGTGAACCGCGCCATGTTTCGGGGACGACATGGCCGTCAAGATTCTTTAGCAACGGCAAGGCGTCACTATATGAGATCGGAAGTACCGGAATCTTGGTCAGCGTTGGTGCTCCTTTGATGTCAATACGTTTTGCGTCCTTCGTTGCACCGATGCCTTTCGTCAATGGATCGCCGGGATGCAGCGGCATGTCCATCACCGACCCCCGCTGTACGCCGTCGTCACTTCGGTACGGGCCGCGCGGATAAACGTCGCCCTGGTAGAATCCATCGTTTCGCGGATCAGAATAGATAAGACATCCGATCGCACCGTGTTCCGCTGCAACTTTGGGTTTTATTCCGCGCCAGGAACCACCGTAGCGGGCGATGACGATTTTACCGCGAACACTGATGCCACGGCTTTCAAGCTCCTCGTAATCGGCGGGCACGCCGTAATTGACATAAACCAGCGGTCCACTTACGTCACCGTCAATAGAATAAGCATTGTACGTCGGTAACTGTTCGGCAATCTGGCCCGAAGTCGCATCGCCGTTAACGGCAGGTTCCGCGAGTTTCATTCGAAAACGCTGCGGCGCGGTCATCTCGACTATGCGGGTTTTAGGCGTTGGAAACAGAACATGATACTCGGCAATCTCCGTTTGATAGCCCCATGACCGAAACTGTTCGGCGATAAATTGGGCGTTAGCCTTGTCGTAAGGCGAACCCAAATGGTGCGGCCGGGCCGAGAGACGCTTCATCCAATTTCGCAAATTCGCCGCACGCAGGTAGGAATCGAAACGAGCCTCCAACCCAAGCTGCATCCTCGAACCCTCGCCGTAGAAACCCATTAGCGGACCCGCCGACTGCGCAACTGCGGACATCGACAATACCAAAACCAGAATGCTGTGAACAAATGTCTTTATCATCTACCCTCCAAAAATCATACGAGTCCAAGATCGGCCGCCACGACATCATCAATCTCAATGTACATTCGCAGAAGAGCAGTCGAAAACGTCTTGCCCTGTGCATCTGTCATTAGGCTAAGCGTCCCGCCGCCGCCAAGCGATCCATGAAGCAGAAAGTTGAGTGCGCCAAGATTTGGGAGTTCAAAACGTTCAACGGCACCTTTAACCATATCGCCGAAATGCTTCTTGACGCTGTCGGCGGTGACTTCACGGACTAATATCGGGTAAACCTCAGGTTTAAGAGCAATGAGGCCGACATTTGCGGTATCTCCTTTATCGCCGCTCCGCGCGTGGGCTAGCTTAACAAGCTGAACTTTCATATTAATAAATGGGTTCTCCCCGTTGATATTGTCTTTTGAATTCGAACTGACGACCACGAAAAAGCAACGTTACTCACGGAGACAAACGCCATCGCGTGAGATGGATCAAGTGAAGAGAAATCTTTTCATAACGTTTCACGGCACTCAATATTCAAAAGTTCATTTCTAAATATATCATCCGAAACCAGATCGACAAGTCCGATGCGATGAGCGCGGCCCGCATCAATCGCCTCCGCAACGAAGAACATCTCAAGTGCATTAGCCCGCCCGATCAAGCGTGGCAGACGCTGAGTTCCGCTCCAACCGGTGATGATGCCTAGCCCAGCTCCCGGGTGTGCGAATCTTGCTTTGGGTGACGCAATTCTAATATCACACGATAGCGCGAGATCTAGCGCGCCGCCGAAACAATGTCCGTTGATCGCTGCAATCACAAGTTGTGGCAACCCGTCGATCTTTTGCATTAGCGATTGTCCGCGGCGTGCGAATTCCGGAGCTTCTTCAGCTGACAAGGCTGCTATCTCGTTCAAATTCGCACCACTCGCAAACGCATCGCCGCTGCCGGTAAAGATCAGCCGAGCCGCGTCGCTTTTGGCGGCATCATCCACAATATCGTGGAGGCAGTCAACTACCTCCTGAGACAGCGGATTGCGAATCTCCGGCCGCATAAACCGCACAAAGAGTACATCGCCAAGCCTTTCTGTGAGCAAATATTCAGACACAAAGCTAGTTTGCCACAGACCACACGAAGTACGCATAGCAATTGCGACGGTTATGCTCTGTGCCGTTGTGAGGAGTTCTTCTGCTAAACTATCGCTATGTTTCGAACAAACAAAGCCCATCCGTGGCACGGAATTTCAATCGGTGATGAAGCGCCCGACAATGTCACGGTTTTTATCGAGATCGTTCCCCGCGATACCGTTAAATATGAGGTTGATAAAGAAACGGGATACCTAAAGATCGACCGCCCCCAGCAGTATTCCAATGTTGTACCCGCAAACTACGGGTTTATCCCGCAAACCTATTGCGGCGAACAAATCGCACAGCTCGCTGGAAAAAATTCTGGCAAGGTGATCCACGCCGGCGACAATGATCCGCTTGATATTCTGGTCCTGTCTGAGCACCACATTCCACGCGGCGATATCATCCTCAAGGCGCGTCCTATCGGCGGCTTTTGCCTGATCGATTCCGGTGAAGCGGACGATAAAATAATTGCCGTCCTAAAGGGCGATAAGGTATTTGAACAATACCAGGAGATCTCCGAGCTTCCCAAAGGAATTCTCGAACGGTTTGAGCATTACTTTCTAACCTACAAGAGTTTGCCGGACGAACAAAATGTGTGCGAGATTGCCTACTCGTATGGCCGTGAGGCGTCGTATTGTGTCATCGAAGCCGCCCAAGGAGACTACGCGAATCTTGTCAGGCAATCTTCATAGGAGCGCGAGCTTTAGAGCAACCGGCAATACATATTTTGTCGTAATCGCCGATTTTTTTAACAAGAAAAGTGCTGTTTTAGGAGCCGCATTGAGCAGGACCGGCTTGACAACGTGCTTTGCCGTGAACTTTGTCGTTGTCCAAACAGCCTTCCCAGCCGAACCAACGATTATTGTGGCAACCTTGCCGGTAGCCTTTAGGACAATCGCTCCACCGGAATCATGCCCTCGGCTGGAGCGTGCTGCGTTATCCTGGCCGTTTGCCGCAAATGTGAACACGAGCGCAGCGAAAAATAGGGCCAGCAATCTGGGTATTAGAATTTTCATGTTTGTAGATTGTGGGAATGAATGAAGTCATCGCGACAACTGCGCGATTCTAATAGATATTACAACGGCCCGTACACAAATTGAAAGCTATTTTTTTATCACAGAGATCGAGAAAGGTTTCGGTCGCTAAAGCTACACTTTCTTAAAAGATTGTTGGGCCGGACGAATCACAGATGTTTCAAGTGAACTAGGAGCATCGGCGTTCGCACCCGCGTGAACCCCTATGCCTAGCCGCTCTACAAGTTCACCGCCTAGCCATCCACCCACTAACGCCAACGCCGCGCCGCAAATTGCCACCACGCTAGCAAGTGTTGACGGTCGTTCCGGAAGCCCAACTCGGAGATACCAGCTAAGCGCGAAGAGCAAGAGAGCTCCGGTATTGACCAGCCCGTGTGTAAGCCCGATAGTTTTTGCTCGTGTCCCGGCCGGAATGTTTGCCCAGTCTATCCAGCCAAATGGAGCGGCGAGCAATCCACCGACTATGCCTGCAGCAAACATCCAATATGCGACAACTGCAAAAACCGAACTGCCGGATGCGACGTAAACAATATCAAAAACCACGCCCGTCGCCAGCAATCCTAATGGAAAGACAATTAAAATTGGATGAACCGAATGTCCGAGTATTTTCATTGAGCGCTCCTTCCAAGACTATTTGGCTTGAGAATACCGCCAAGTTGCACTCTTATCTGTCTGTCATCTTACATTACGCAGATTTGTAGCCAATATGCCCTTTCTTCGGACGTTAAAGATCTTGGAAAAATGGCAGAACAAAGGCTCCGATGTGTGGCTGGTCCGTATTGAGGCACGTTTGCAGGGCCAGGACCAAGGAATCTCGCAGTTCTTCAGGAGTTACGACCGCGTCGACTAGGCCTCGCGCAGCCGCATGTTTGGCATCCAACTCTTTATCATATGTCTTTCGAACTTGCTCCATATCACCTTGCAGCTTTTCGTCCGGGCCCTTGCCTTCCTTTTTCAGCTTCTCGAGTTGGGTGCCAAACATGGCCTGAACGGCAGAATCACCTTCCATAACTCCCATTCGGCCGGTTGGAAGAGTAAAAATAAAATCGGGGTCAAAACCCTGGCCGGCCATCGCATAGTAACCGGCTCCGGATGCATGATTAATTGTAAGAACGATCTTTGGCACGCGAGCAGTAGCCATGGCTTCGACAAAACGAGCTCCGGCTCGGATGATGCCGCTGTGCTCCGCCTCGGCCCCGACCATGAAGCCTGAAACGTCCTGAACAAAAAGCAATGGCGTAGATCGACGGTCGCAATGCTCAATGAAGTATGCCGTCTTTTCAGCCGATTCAGTGTAAACAATACCACCAAAACGAGGCGGCGTTCCCGGCCTGCCCTTGGACATTCCGCGACTATTCGCAATTATCCCGACCGGAATACCGCTTATACGAGCAGTTCCGCAAATCATCTCCTTTGCAAAATCCGCCTGAAATTCATCGAGACTGTCCCTGTCAAGAAAAGTATCGAGTACATCCCGCATTTCGTAAGGAGCGCGGTGGTCTTCAGGAAGTATGGAGTAGAGTTTTTGGCTGTTTGACGACGGCGGTAAACCAGGTTCGATCGAAGCGCGGCTTATCGCTTTTTTGGGGAGTTCGCTCACAAGCTCACGTATCTTTGCGAGGCATTCTGCGTCATCCTTGGTCCTGTAATGGGCAACACCGGAGATAGCGTTATGAGTCATCGCTCCGCCCAGCGTCTCGTTGTCGATCGTTTGCCCGGTAGCTCCTTTGACTAAGTTGGCGCCGCCTAGCCCCATGAATGATGTACCTTCGACCATCAAGATAACGTCGGAAAGAGCCGGCAGATAAGCCCCTCCGGCAACGCACATTCCCATTACGGCGGCAATCTGCGGCACCTTTAGATAATGCCGCATTATCGAGTTGTAATAGAAAATTCTGGCAGCACCGTATTGACCTGGAAATACGCCGCCCTGATATGGCAAATTAACCCCTGCAGAATCAACAAGATATACGATCGGGACACGATTGCGCATCGCGATCTCCTGAGCACGAAGAATCTTCTTTATCGTTTCCGGATACCATGCTCCGGCCTTAATCGTAGCGTCATTTGCGACAATAACGCATTCACGCCCATGAATCTTACCTACAACAGTCACAACTGCTGCCGCCGGTGCCTGTCCGTCATATTCATCGTATGCAACGAGTAAGCCGATTTCCTGAGAAAACGTTTCTGAGTCGAGCAGTAGATGGATGCGTTCCCGAGCAGTCAGTTTTCCCTGCCCATGGACCTTTTCGATTTTTACCTGTCCTCCGCCGAGTACTAGCCGATCCACGATCTCGCGATACTCTTTGGTCAACTCGCTCAGGCGCGATGATGAAACTTGTTCAGCCATTAATGAATTTTACGAATCCCACAAGCCTATTTGCGGTCAATAATATAGGTCGGAACCATTCCGCCCCCGGATGAGACATTCGCAAGCTCAGTGGAGGAAAGTCGGGTAAATGCAGCACCTACCTTGCCAAGAAAAAGAAGCGGGTCCAGGTCAACCAATTGTTCGACCATTTCCCAATTGCCCGCATCGTCGATAATCATCGGAAACGTCTCTTTCGCAGTTTTAACCCGTTCCTGCACAAGATAGTCACCTGTTTTCAGCGCAACAGCGATTGCATCGTCCCACTCTGACGCGCTGGAACTCCATCCGATGTAGATGCCTCGGCCACCGTAATCGTCGTTTGGTTTAAGGACCAATTTGTTCGAATTCTGCCTGGTCCAGTCAACCAGATCGACTGCTTGACTTGGGGTTGTGTCGCGCACCAGCGTCTTTTCGTCTCGAAATTGGCGCGTCCACGGCACATGTCTCCTGATTGCAGCTAATTCATCATCGGAAAAAAGGTATTGGAACCTTTCATTTGTCAGGACTGCAAATATTGCTTTTTTGTGAACCAATTTGCCGCGAAAACTATTCACCATGCAAACCGCACCGGCTCGATAGGCGTCGAGCAAGGCCGACGTCGAGTCCATTATTGGCAAATATTCATTTACCAATAATCGTTTGTAAACAATATCGATTGGCGTGCCATTACAGGAAAGCCGTTCGTTCTTGAACTCCAGTTCGGCCGGGGAGCAGACGATCGCCGGATAACCGTTCGCCTCAAAAAATTCCTGAAAAAGTTCAAACTCCTTTATCGTCGGCAGGTCATCGAGATCAACGATTGCGATCGTCGGTGCTCGCTCTGGTGATCGTCCCAAAAACTCTTCGTAGCAATCGAGCAGAACGTCGAGCATTTTCGAAGATCCTTCAAACCCTTGTATCGAGTACCTCTCCGAAAACCGCTTCATAACCGGCAACGAATCAAATATCTTTGTCGCAGAATCAGCAAATGCAATTCCCGCCGGACTCTCGCCATTTAACTCAACGTAACTATACGCTTCGTTAGTTAAGAACGAATCCAGCCGTGATGTCGGGGAAACGTGCGAATATTTCGGATCAATTTTGACTAGTTCTCTCTCAACCTCGCTAATGCCAAGTTCATCGAGAATTGATTCATCGCTGATCGCCGCGTCCTTTACCTTCTGCAGGGCGGAGAAAATTACTTCGCCAGTTTTGTGAACCACTGACCAATCGCTTTTGGTTACAAAATGCGGCCTCAAGTAGGGCGAAAGACGACGGCCGCCGAAAATAAGTTTTGAACTTTCAAGTGCCGCGTCGAGCAGCGTTTGCGAATCATTCGCCAACTGCGAATCTTGTAGAAGCTCGTGATAATATGCAACCGCGTCTTTTAGCATAATGGCTATTCCGACATACTAAGGATTTCTTTGTACTCGTCCGCTGACAATGGCATAACCGAAAAGCGAGGTTGCCGAACAAGATAGATATTGGCGAGAGATGCATTTGCCTTAATATCAGCAAGGGTGACTGGATTTTTGAGCGGTCGCAAAGGTTTCAGTTCTACTGCGTGCCAGGCAGTATCTGTGGGGTCGGGAAACGCTTCTTTTGAAACCTCGGCAATACCAACCACCTCTTTGCCGACAACCGAATGGTAAAAATATACCCGGTCGCCTTTTTGCATATCCTTCAAAAAGTTGCGGGCCTTAAAATTTCGGACGCCAGTCCAATCAGTCTTGCCATCCTTAACAAAATCGTCCCACGAATAGGCTGTGGGTTCCTGCTTCACTAGCCAGTACTTCATATATTTTATTTCTTAGCCTCGGCAGCTTTCTTATTCAACCATTTAGCCCAACGTTCCAGCATTGGCCTGAATGGTTTGAAGAGTTTCGCCCTGATACTTCCATCCGCCTGCTTTTCGCTCCAGGCCTTCAGGTTTTTTTCGGCATATTGGCGTATCTGTGGTTCTAGGCTGGTACGCTTTAGAGAATGTTTTTGTGTAAGAAAATAATGCTGCCCAACAAGCGAGAACAAAAGCCCGGCGAGGTTGCCTTTGAACGAGCTTTTTGCCATAAACTTTTTAACAAAACCCTCGGTCGGTTGTAACAAGGCACCCATGGACATTTCAAACCAAGGGGGCTGATTCCCTGCCCGTGGATGATAAAGTCCCGGAAGGTCGCCTTTTAGCGGCACGTCCAAATTCTTAAGCCGTGGATCATTAATGAAATCCACCAGCCTGATTCTCTCAACGCCGCGATATTGTTCGACGGGAAGAAAATCAAGAACCTTGTTAATGCTGCCTTCGGCATCTTTCGGAAGTGAGAGTGTTGACGCATTTTCGATTCGAATCTTTGTGATTTTCGCGGCCTTCTGGCCTGCGGTTTCAATTGCCATAACTTTGATATCAATTGTAAATCGAGAAACGTCAATAGTAAATCGCGCCACAGCGATGTGGTATGGACGCAACAGTTGACTCAACGTATGCTAAACCGATCCTAAATAAAACCCGTTCCTTTCGCTCTGCCGGTATTGGCACGGATATTGTAACCAGAATCTCGAATGAAACAAAAAACACTCGCACAATCAATTGATATCACGGGAGTTGGGCTTCATACAGGGGTTAACGTAAGTATGAAACTGAGGCCGGCTCCGGAAAATACGGGTTACATTTTTGTTCGCACCGATCTGGACAATTTCGAGATACCGGCCTCGGTTGAATATTTGTCGCATTGCTCGTACGCGACAACTTTGATGCGTCGCGGCGTGGTGCTTTCGACGTGTGAACATCTCCTGTCGGCCCTGCGAGGTGTTGGCGTGGATAACTGTTTTATCGATCTCGACAACATTGAGATACCGATTATGGACGGATCAAGCGAGGATTTTATTGATTTGATTTCTGCCGCGGGCATCCAGATACAAGAGGCTCCACAACATGTATTGCGCATTCTCAAACTAGTCGAGTACGAACAGGGCGACCGCATGATGTCCATAGAACCCAGCGAAAGTTACGAAATTGATTGTGTTATAGACTTCCCTCATCCGATGATCGCACGCCAGGCCCTAAATTTTGTTTTCGAGAATGGGTCATTCGGTAAAGAAATAGCATCTGCCAGAACATTTGGATTTACGCATGAGATTGAAATGCTGCGAAAAGCGAACCTAGCGTTGGGAGGGTCGCTGGACAATGCGATTGTCCTGACCCCCGAGGGAATGCTCAACGATGTGCCCCTGCGCTTTAGCGACGAGTTTGTGCGTCACAAGATACTGGACATTATTGGCGATTTTGCTTTGTTAGGTATGCCGCTGTTAGGTAAGATAACCGCCGTAAAAAGCGGACATTCTGTTCACGCCGCTTTGATGAGCAAATTGTTAAGAACAGACGGTGCTTGGGAAGTTCAATAATATCTGATTTGCGATTACCCGCCGATATCAACACTACTCATTGTGCACAATGTTTTGATCTGGTTCGTCCGCTACGAAATCAGGGCAACTACGGTTGTCTTAGTGCTTGATCCAGTCCGGCGTGTGGAAGGTTCCTTCTGCATCGATCCGTTTATAAGTGTGGGCGCCGAATAGGTCGCGTTGGGCCTGGATGAGGTTGGCGGGAAGTCGCATCGTCGAGCATGCATTGACGTAGTTAAGCGAGGCGCCAGCCGACATGCATGGAACATTGTATGACGTGGCGTGGGTAACAAAGCTTTTCAGATGCGACAGATTTTCGCGAATGACGGGAGCAAATAAATCGGAAAGCAGAATATTCTCAAGATCCGGCGTGATGGCGAAGGCTTGGCGAATCGATTCGAGCAGCCTGGCTCGAATAATACATCCGCCGCGCCAAATTTTGGCGATCTCGGTCATATCGAGTTCGTAATTCTTTTCGATTGATGCCGCTAGAAGCATTGAAAAACCCTGGGCATAGGTTGTGATGAACGCGGCGAAAAGAGCTTTTTCCATCTCCGCCTGAGCGAGAACCGGTCTGTTGGCCGGCCCTTCAGTTCCTTCCAAGTCGAAGAGTTTCGCGGCATTGATGCGTTCATTTTTGCGGGCCGAAATTTGGCGCATTGTGACGGCGGAATCAATTGTAGGAATTGGCACTCCGAGATCCATCGCGGCTTGCGATGTCCATTTGCCAGTTCCCTTTTGACCGGCGGTATCGAGAATCAGATCGACGAGCGGTTT
>Ga0138256_10004099_pt1 | contig 15485 bp, 15 predicted proteins | sample KNB2016incub_MG_FD_105486 | JGI IMG/M metagenome (GOLD analysis project Ga0138256, IMG submission 105486) | Active sludge microbial communities from wastewater in Klosterneuburg, Austria - KNB2014incub_MG | ecosystem: Engineered > WWTP > Activated sludge > Unclassified | place: Austria... | reverse complement strand
GGGGCGGATATGCAGGGACTCGTTGCCCCATTCATCATCCGCCAATGGCGCCAACTTCTGTAGAGCCGAATTGTCACTGGTAAGTGCCACCAACACGCGCGAAGGGTCCAGCAACTGTTCGGCAAACGGGTTGCAGGACACCACGTCCGCGATGTCCTTGGCGGCCTTGACGATCACCAGCGCATCGACCCCTAGTACCTGGGCAACAGCAACCCGAATTCGCGTTGCGTGCTTTGCGGCGGATGAAGATGGACTGTGAAATGTGGCATTGCCGCTGTTGAGCAATGTTTGCACATCGGTGTAACCCATTCCAGTCAGCAGCGCGCGCAGATCGGCCATGGCGATGCGCTTGGCCTTGCCGACGTTGATGCCGCGAAACAGGGCGACGAAGCGGGTCACGTTGTGTTCACTTCAGGGTTGGGGAATCTGCACGAATGTCTTCATCACGATGGCCCGGTCCTCCTCGCTGGCAATGGCTTGGATGGCGACTTTGGCGCTCTCATAGGCGCGCCGGTGAATAGCGCTGGCACCAGCGATGCAGGCGGCATGGGCGTAGATGGCGTGGGCGAAGGCGACTTCCCAGTCTGGCGTGTCGTTTGCCAGAAAATAGGCATGCATCTCCTGCGCAAACTGGAAGCTGGATGCGCCCTGTCCGAGCAGGGCATGTACTTCGGCCAACAGCATGGTGGCACGCATGCGATTCAACTCGGTGCCGATCACGGCCCAATGCCAGGCGGATGCGTGGGCAGCGTCCAGCATTTCGCGATCTTGGTCAGGGGTTCGGACGACGGTGGTCAGGTCCCAGGCGCGGTTATTGGTCTGTACTGCAAAGCGCTTGTGCCATGCAAGCGCGTCGGGGTTGTCTTGGTTTTGCATAGGGGTCTTTCTGAGACGGTGTTGTTCTACCATTATTTGTTGTGGATGCCCCAAATTTTAGGGACGTGGCTTGCGGGCCTTGGCGTACAGAGCAGCCTGAAATGCCAGGCTGGCCCAGGTTGCCATGGCGTGGGCTGAGTCCATCGCCTCTTCAGGAGCACTGTAGTAGTTCATGCCGCGCGACACCGACTTGCCATCTTTGGTGGAATGGTAGGTGAAGCGCTCGCAGCCAGCGGCTTCCCATTGATGGCGGTTGTTGTCGTTGGCTTTGAGCCACAATTTTTCGCCCGACCCCAGGTTGGCAATGATGGCAATCGTGAGTCCATCGGTGCTGAGCCCGAAGCCGCCAAACATGCGTTTGGCCACGCAGGGGCCCACGCTTGCGAGCAGTTCACAGCAGTACTGGGCAAATTCGGTTCGGGCTTTTGCCATGCCTGACTCACAGGGCGGAAGAGGGTGCCACGGTTGTAGACGTTTGCTCGAGGCTGGCCGGGCTTTGGCTGGCCAGTGCACGGGCATCCTCTTCGTAGTCCAACAGGGTTTGTGCAAGACGGGTGCGCTGCTCGGCCGTACTGCTGTTGTGCAGGGCGGCCATGGCGGCACAGCTTTCGGTTGTGATCTTTTCCCAGTACGTTCGGTAGGCAGGGTCGGGGGCTTTGAGCGAGCGCTCCAGCAGTGAGCCCAGCTCAGTCGTGGCTTTGGCGGGGTTGGCCTTGGTCTTGCGCAGTTCGCGCAGCACTTGCAAGGCGTCCTGATGGCGGCGCTGCATTTCCTGCATCTGGCGTGGGCCATCAAAGCTGGAGGCTTTGATGTGGTCGCGCACGATGGTCAGTTGTGTGGCCTTTAGCGGGCCATAGAAGGATTCTGCGCGTTCCACAATCTGCTTGACCCGGCGTTGGGCGCGTTCAGCCTGTGTTCCGTTGATCCATTCTTCACGCCATTTCTGGTCGCGTCGCTCAAACTCTTGAAGCATGTGTTCCAGCTGTGCATCTTGCAGACTGGGGGCAATTGCGGCAATGGTTGGAACTACGCCCTCCAGGGTGACCCGGAGTCGTGTCTGCAGTTCGGACACCACACCACACACCTGCTCGGTAGTCACCAGTTTGGGCGCCATGGCGCGCAGGCCTTTGAGCTGTCGTATCAGCAACGGAAGCTCTTGTTTGCGGTGCCAGTCTTGCACGGTCTGCAGATCGTCGCGCACACGCAGGCTTTGTGCGCCGTCAAAGTCAAAGTAGCTGTCCAGCCACCAGTAAGTGAAAGTGGGCCCGCTGTTGTAACCCAGGCGCACGGCACTGCAGCCACCCAATGCCAAGGCAGCCACCAGCACGCCGATAATGGGTGCCGATTGAAAGAAGTATCGCAAAATGGAACGCCTTGAAAGGGACATGCAGTTGACTTCCGAATTCCAGGACCCAGACGGCGCACAGAACCGTGCCCCTATCGATGTAGTCATTATGGCGGCCGGTAAAGGCACGCGCATGAAGAGTCGTTTGCCCAAGGTGCTGCAACCGCTCGCCGGACGTCCCCTTTTGCACCATGTATTGGACACCGCACGGGCATTGCAGGCCCGTCAGGCGGTGGTGATTACTGGACACGGTGCTATCGAAGTGGAAGCGGCATGTGTAATTAATACGAGGGCTACAGCCCCATTAACCATTAACTTCGCACGTCAGGAGCCACAACTGGGGACCGGGCATGCGGTGCAACAGGCAGTGCCGGCACTGGCCGATGATGGGGTGGTGCTGGTGCTGTCGGGTGACGTGCCGCTGACCCGGCCAGCCACGCTGTTCCACCTGATTCAGGCGTGTGCTGGAGAGAATTTGGCGCTGTTGACACTCGATATGCCAGATCCGACTGGTTACGGGCGCATCGTGCGTAGTGGTGATGCAGACAGCGACCTGCTGGCGATTGTGGAGCACAAAGACGCCAGCCCGGAGCAGCGCGCCATCACCGAGATCTACAGCGGCATCATGGCCGTGCCGGCCACTTGGCTCAAACGCTGGCTGGCCCGCCTGGACAACCGCAATGCTCAGGGCGAGTACTATCTGACTGATATTGTTCGGTTTGCCGTGGCCGATGGTGTGCCGGTTGTCGCGCACCGGATTAGTGATGCGGTGCAGGTGGCCGGGGTCAACAGCCCGCTGCAACTGGCGCAGCTGGAGCGTGCCTACCAATTGCAACAGGCCCAGAGTCTGATGGAGGATGGTGTGCGCTTGGCCGATCCAGCCCGGTTTGACGTGCGCGGTGACTTGCTCTGTGCGCAGGACGTGAGCATTGACGTCAACTGTGTTTTTGCCGGCCAGGTCAACCTGGGCGAAGGCGTGTCGATTGGGGCCAACTGCTTTATTGCCAACGCGGTGATCGAGGCGGGTGCTGTGATCCACCCCTATACCCACATTGATGGTGAAAACCTGGGCGTGACTGTGGGTGCCGGGGCCCTGATCGGACCTTTTGCCCGCCTGCGCCCGGGCGCACAGTTGGGTGCAGAAGTGCACATTGGCAATTTTGTAGAAGTCAAAAATTCCACCATGGCCAAGGGATCCAAGGCCAACCATTTGGCATATCTGGGCGACGCAAGCGTGGGTGAACGGGTGAATTTTGGTGCGGGCAGCATCACCGCCAATTACGACGGCGCCAACAAGCACCGCACTGTGATTGAGGACGACGTGCACGTGGGCAGCAACTGCGTGCTGGTGGCGCCGATCACCCTGGGTGCCGGTGGCACAGTGGGCGGCGGATCGACCGTGACCAAGGACGCGCCTGCTGGTGCGTTGACGGTGGCGCGCGGCAAGCAGGTCAGCATTGCCAATTGGAGCCGCCCACAGAAAGCTACCAAGGCACAATGATAGAACCGGACTGACACGCATGCTCCTCGGAACCGATGACACTGTTCCCGTCTTGCAGGGCGAATGGGCGGCACAGGGCGAGGTGATGCAGGAGTTTGCATGGGGTTTACGGTCTCGCAAACTGCTGGGCTGCTGGCGGGCTTTACTGCCATTGAAGGTGCGGTAGATCGGCCGCAACGTGCGTATCAGGTTACAGGCCGGTCGCTGTGCTGCTTCGCTCGATTCCGTGCCCCGCAATGGCAGACAGGAAGCGACTCAGCATCACTGGCGAGGCTGCCGTATGGTAGGCCTGTTGGCGCGCCTGTTCGGACAACCGGTCATAAGTGAGGGATGGCATATAGGCCCGGCGAAGCGCCCGTTCCCATTCTGAGATAGGGGCATGGGCATCCACCAAAAGACCGCCAGCACCCATCACCTCGGGTAGAGCACCACGCTTGCTGGCAACCACTGGAATGCCGCTGATCTGAGCCTCGACCACAGTCCGGCCATAGGACTCTTCCCACAAACTGGGCATCAGCAACGTGCGTGCCCGTGTGTATACCGCGCGCATGTCACGCGTGGAGGCGATCCATTCGATGTTGGGCAACCGGCGCGCACGCTGCAAACAATGGTTGCGCCAGTTGGGGTTGAGCCCCCAACTTTCTGATACCAGAAAAGGGATGTCCGGGCAAGCGGCCGCCAGCGCGAACATGATTTCGACGCCTTTGATCTGTGTGGGATTGACGAAAAGTACCTGTTCGCCCCGTTCGGGCACGAAGTAGCGCTCAGGCAGCACCAGCGGAGGTACCACCACGCAATTGAGCCCACACAGTGCGTGCCAGCGTTGGGCAGTAAATTCGGAATTGGCCAGATACAGGATAGATGCGTCCGGTACCAGGGTTCCGCCCAGTTGGTGGGTTTCCACGTTGTGCAGGTAAACGGCGGTGGGCTGGCCGGTATCCAGCGCACTGATCACCATGGGCAATAGTGTGGTGCCACTCTGAACCACAATGATGCTGGGTTCCCAACTGGCGGCCAACAAGGGCAGGTCGTGAATAGGGTCAGCCACCCGGAAAACGGGGTAGCCCAGCGTGTCGTCACGCCGGGGTAGCGCGTGACCGGTAGTGTCGTGTTCGTTCTGTCCACATAAAACCGCAGCCTGTGCACCCACGTTCACCAGAGCGGTACATAAATCGTCGGTGGTGGTTTGCAGCCCGCCTATGACGTCGGGCAGATGTGGATAGACCGACGAAAAGAGTACCCGCATCCGCGAAAGCTCAGGACTGGTTCGGGTTTGGATTGGAGCCTAACAGAGTACGCAGAGCGTTCTTGGGCGTTTCGGTATTTTGCTCGCCGGTGGACTGTTGGGTGCGGTCTGGGGCTAGCGTCGTGTCGGGATTGTTGCCAATCGGGTTGCCGTTGGTGCTGATAAGCCCTTCAGAAGGTGCAGGAGGTGTAGGAGGTGTGTCGCCAGGTAGTGCTCCACCCGCGCCAAACTGCTGCATCAGCTTGTTCAAGAAGCTGGGTGGCACGCGGGCAGGGTCACCCGGAATACCATCGAGACCGATGTTGATTCCGAATCCGGGGCGTGTAACGGTCTGCAACAGACCGTTGAGACCGAGCACCTCCATCTGTTGACCAAACAGGAACGCGGTTGATATGTTGTTGTCATCATTCTCAATCAGCGAGATACCACCGCGGATACCAATGGTTGCCGTGGCGGTCTGCACCCGTGCGGCACTAAAGCCCTGTGGGCTGTTGAACTTGCTGATAAAACCGCCCACTACCCGCAATGCACCTTTGACCAGGTTAACCGCAATGCTGCCCCGACGTGATTCCGGATCGAAAGCAAATTCGTCAATCACCAACTCAGAATTGGGGCCCAACGTCATGGATGACTGGTCCATGAAAAGGATATGGATGACACCGGTGCTGTCTGTCTTGAACCGTTCGCCAAAGGTCACAGAATTGCCAATGTAGACGATGCGATCGTTGGTAGCAGTGACAACGCCCGGGCGCACCGCGGAAGCAATGCCAACCTGGGTGCCAGGTTGCGTGGCCGCCTGAACCGTGGCCGCAGGCGCCAGGATGCTGGTTGCGGCGGCAGCAGCCAGCCACCATTCGTTGATGTCTATGGGTGCGGGTGCTGGTGCTGGGGGCATTAAGTTCTCCTGCCAGGGGTCAGTATTTCCAGATCACACCCAGTGTGCCGGACGTGTTGGTGAGACTGTAATTGGAAATATTGGAATTGGTTTTGGTGTATTCCAGTTGCAATTGCACCGCCATGTCGCGTGACAGGGGGGCTACATTGATCAGGCCGACTCTCCATTCGGTGTCTTGCCGCGTCGTGGCGAGGCTGACCGCCGGGTCTGGGTTGCGAAATTCGCGGCCCAGCACACTACCGGTGACTGTCGTAGCCCAGGGGAGCGCTTCGGCGGAAAATGGCGATGCGTAGCTGAAGATGTACGACAGCCGCAATTCAGGGCTCCGAAAGCTGTAGTAGGGCACGTTTCCGTCGTGGTCTATATATCCCAATTCGGTCAGCAGGAAGCGGTTGGGGGCGGTCTCAAGGGTCGCGGTCAGACGTAACGCCTGACGACTTCCTCCCAGCAAGGGTGCATTGAAAATGTCGTCGCGCGCGGGATAGGTCAGTCGGCTGTTTTCATAGGTACCGCCATAGGTCAGGCGCTCTGACATTCGGTATTCGGTGTTGAGACCCCAGCCACCGGTAGTGAAATAGGTATTACCGTTGGCCGTTGCGCCACCGAATATTAAGTGTGGGCGCAGAGTCCACCCCTGATGTGTTTGCGGAGCAGGCTTGAAGCGCAACCCCGTACTGCCAGCCACAACTGTCAGATCAAAGGGCTTGGAATAACCGGCTTGGTTGGAATAACTGCCGACCGAGCTGAAATGGTTGGCGAACCCCATCAGGGTAGTGGTGATGGAGGCTTCGTTCTGCTTTTCTAGGTCGTACACGTGATCCAGAAGTGCCCAGACGTGCACATCACTATCGGCTATGGGTGCGAATTGGGGACTGCGGGGTACAGACAAACCCTGGTATAGCACGGTGGCGCTTTCGGAGGCTCCAGCAGGATTGGACTGGGATCGCACACCCAACATGACCATGCCTGACAGGTGTGACTGTTTGTTGCGTTTCACCACATCGCGCAGCAGGGCTTGTGCATCGTCTTTTTGTCTGGCGTCCAGCCGCGGGTCAGCCAACGCGCCGCGCAGGTAGGTCTCTGACATGGCATACGAGCCCAATCGGTAGTAAAGGACGGCCAGTTCCAAGCGGATATTGGCAGGGGCATCGGGCGTCAGCAGCAGGGCCTCCAGCGCGGCAATACCACCCTCATAGTTACCAGCTTTTACCAGCAAGGTGGAGTACTTGGTACGTAAAGCGACGGAGCCGGGGTTAGCGAGAACTTCGCGGAATACCTGGTCAACCTCGGCTTGACCGGGCGCAACTGCGGTCTGTGCCATCGCTGGTGCAGCCATTGCACACACGCAGGCGGCAAGTGCGGCCATGTTTTTTTTGAGAGCGGGTGTCTTGTTGTCCATCATTGTCAGATCCCGGAAAGATGTGCTGCTACGCCAAACCATCCAGCGTACACGGCATTCTGCTTACGGGCGAAATATAGCAGGTCTAGATTGAAATAGGGTCATTTCGTTGCATGGCCAATACGCCAATGCACAAAGAGCAGCCCTTGTTCGCGTTTACGTTCGGAAAGTCACCGGGCCTGATGCGAAACGGGTTCGCGAACCTTGATATCTACCAGTACCAAAGGCATGCTCACCCAGGGAAAATACATTAATGAACAGCTCACTCTCAGTGACTGGGTGCGTAGAACCAACAGGCCTTGTGCCACAATTTCAAGCTCCCACACTTCCCTATCGGGGCGCGCGTTCACCGCAGTCAGCATCAGGCGGGCAATGGGTGAAACGATCCATATGCCACCGGGTGAAGAGAAGTCGCAGCCCTTGCGTTGGTAAGGTATTGGCGCTTGCCAACATTTGCCTTGGTTGCCAAAGGCTATGGGTCCAGGGGCGCCACTAGAGACGGAAATCCGGCTGCAATGCGGGTCAACTTTGACCTCGGCTTATCGAAATAGCACCGGCATGACGCCAGATTGGTGCATTACCGACACTTGTTCAGCGAAGTCATGCCTCACCGACTTGTCAGGTTTGCAGGTGTTGGACGCTTTCATTGTGGAGGGTGTTAACGACCGGCAATTGCGCACCAAACTTGCTGCGTTTGATGCTGAAAAAAGCCTTGGTGTTACGCACGTTGGCATCGCTGGAAAAGAGTCGTTGTGTCAATGCGTGGTAGGCGGGCATATGGGGCGTATGGATGATGAGTACGAAATCGGGGCCTGGTGAAACACGGTAGCACTGCTGCACAAAAGGGTCAGTGGCCACGCGATTTTCAAAATGCTCCAGACCCTGCACATCCTGGCGATCCAGCGTCACCTCGACGATTACGGTCAGGCCAAAACCAACAATGCTCGCCAGCTTCTCCGGGTTGAGGATGGCGATACGACGTTCGATCAATCCTGCGTCAAGCATGCGTTTGATACGGCGCAGGCATGTAGGAGCAGAGACCTGCACCCGTGCGGCAAGAGCCTGGTTGCTCAGACTGGCATCGTTCTGCAACAGGTCGAGCAACTGGAGATCAACTGCATCAATAGAAATACCATTCATAAAATTTAAATTTATGTAATTTAATTTCATTCTGTGATGAACATGAAATTTTCAATCAAATTTAAGCAACATTATTATAAACAATTTCTTTTTAATGTCTCTACCATTAGGCATCATTCGTTTTAAATGGGCGTGCAAATATGTGTGGCATCGTCGGAGCGGTATCTACCCGCAATATTGTTCCTGTTCTGGTTCAGGGATTGGAAAGGCTGGAGTACCGCGGGTATGACTCTTGCGGTGTGGCGGTGTATGCCATGGGTACGGACTTGGCACATTCGGGATTGCGCCGCGCGCGCAGCACGTCTCGCGTGGCAGAGCTGGCAGAGCAAGTGGCACCTGATTCTGTGTCTGGCGGTTTGCAGGGGTGTTTGGGCATTGCGCACACACGTTGGGCGACGCATGGCGCGCCCTCTGTTAGTAATGCCCATCCGCACTTCAGCCACGGCAGGGGTTCAGATGCACACCAAAGGCCGGGCCGCATTGCCTTGGTGCACAACGGCATCATTGAAAACCATGACGAACTGCGTGCTGAACTCCAAACCAAGGGCTATGTATTTGTCAGTCAGACAGATACCGAGGTAATTGCCCATTTGGTTGACAGCTTGTACGCTGACGATTTGCTGGAAGCGGTGCAGGCGGCTGTCGACCAGTTGCACGGGGCGTTCGCGATTGCCGTTTTTTGCAAGGACGAGCCACAGCGCCTAGTGGGGGCAAGGGCGGGGTCTCCCCTGATTCTAGGGGTGGGAAAGGACGGTCAGGAGCATTTTTTAGCTAGCGATGCCATGGCTCTGGCCGGTGTGACAGATCAAATTGTCTACCTTGAAGAGGGCGACATGGTGGACGTGCAATTGGGGAAGTATTGGCTTCTGGACAAAGCACGCAAGTCGGTGTCCCCCGCGCAGCGCCCAGTCAAAACGGTGTTGGCGCATAGTGGTGCGGCCGAGCTGGGGCCATATCGCCACTACATGCAGAAAGAAATATTTGAGCAGCCACGCGCCATTGCCGACACGCTGGAGGGCCTGGAAGGGATCGTGCCCGAGTTGTTTGATCTACAGATGAACCACGCGCCCGGCGCTAATGCCGCCCGTGTATTTGCAGAAATCGATTCGGTGTTGATCCTAGCCTGTGGCACCAGCTACTACAGTGGTTGCACTGCCAAGTACTGGCTGGAGAGTATTGCCAAGATCCCCACGCAAGTGGAGGTAGCCAGTGAGTACCGCTATCGTGATTCGGTCCCCAATCCAAAAACTCTGGTGGTCACCATCACCCAGTCTGGCGAAACCGCCGACACTTTGGCAGCCCTGCGTCATGCCCAGTCCCTGGGAATGCGTCACACTCTGACCATTTGCAACGTGGCCACCAGTGCCATGGTGCGGGAATGCAGCCTGGCTTACGTCACCCGCGCCGGCGTGGAGATTGGTGTGGCATCCACCAAGGCGTTCACCACGCAATTGGCAGGACTCTTTTTGATGACACTGGCGTTGGCACAGGCCAAAGGTCGATTGCCAGAGGATGCAGAGCAACGCCACCTCAAGGCCATGCGCCATCTGCCGGCGGCATTGCAGGCCGTGCTGGCACTGGAGCCACTGATCATCAGTTGGGCGGAGGATTTTGCCCGCAAAGAGAATGCCCTGTTTTTGGGACGTGGTTTGCATTACCCCATTGCCATGGAGGGGGCGCTCAAGCTCAAGGAAATTACGTACATCCATGCTGAGGCGTACCCCGCAGGCGAACTCAAGCATGGCCCTTTAGCCCTGGTGACCAGCGAAATGCCTGTGGTAATCGTTGCCCCCAACGACACCTTGCTTGAAAAACTCAAGAGCAATATGCACGAGGTTCGAGCGCGGGGCGGCGTACTGTATGTTTTGGCAGACGCCGATAGTCGCATTGAAAGCGGTGACGGCATCCATGTGATCCGCATGCCGGAGCACTACGGTGAGTTGTCGCCACTGCTCCACGTGGTTCCTCTTCAATTACTGGCGTATCACACGGCCTGCGCCCGCGGTACCGATGTCGACAAGCCACGCAATTTGGCCAAGTCGGTGACAGTAGAGTAATTTGGAGTGACTTAACTACTTACAGACCCATTCCATCGGCGGAACCCAATGACAGTTGGACATCAGCCCAGATGGGCGGCTCGTTTCTGAAGTCTTTCTCACTATGGGGGGCGCCGGTTGTGGAGGTGTATTGACAATCGACGTTGTCGTTAGTTCTCGCAGAATCCCGCCGCCAGCCACGCTGCCATCGATCTTGCCCTGCCCATGGATTCGGGCAAAGCAAGCCGACTTGTCTTCGCCTTTGTGAACTTCACAGCGCAACAAGGCATTCTTCTCATAGTCCGATGTCTTCCAAGACTCACTCATCCGGCCGCGCCTGACCTCGGCCAAGGCGTTCCTTGCCTCTTTCATACAGTTGCGGCTATTGGCGACCGGATTGGTTGTTGCGCAGTTAGCCACGTCCTGCTTGTACCGCGCCTGCGCCGTCCTCAGGTCAATGGAGGTCTGGGCAAAAGCGTGAACAGCCAGTAGGCTGCCAAGAAATACGTACAGTCTTAATGAATAGATCATATTGTTCGCGGTCAGGTGTTTGCTGGAAAAGTTTTCATAATGTGCAGATTCACAGAGTCCTGAATGTACAGCGGCTAAGGATCCATTGCAATATTGCGATTGACTCACTTGATGGGCTGGTCTTAGAGTCACCAATATTGATTTTCGGGTTCTTGTAATCTTCATCACAAATCAGTACGACCCCATACTGCCGCTGGTGTTGACGAAGCGTTGCACCAATGCAGCCGGAAACTGGTTGGTCGTACCAGTGGAGTCGAGAGCGATGATCTGACTGATCGCCCCTCGGTAATACTGCAGGTATTGCTCAGCGGTGATCCTGAGTTGGAAATCAAACTGCGTTATGAGACATCGTTGAATGCTTCGCAGGATGTCGACTTGATCAGGAGATGCCGAAAATCTTACGCAGCAAAACAGTCGCACAGATAACCGGGAATAATGATCGACTACGTCCCTCTACGTCCTACACATTGTTGCTGGTAGGGTGAATTGGTCTGTACGGAGTGTGTTTATGACTTCAATTGCGTGGAATACAAGTCTGCACCGTTGATTTCCTGCTCCTCAGGTGTTGTGGTGGCAGGCACCCGAAATCCTTCGCTTGCCCAAGCACCAAAATCCATATTTTTACAACGATCGCTGCAAAAAGGTCTGGCCGGATTGGACGTGGCATACACACTGTCACCCCCGCAATTAGGGCAGCGCACAACCCTGCTTGCGGTCTGTGAAGTAGAGGGAGAAGCATTGTTGTGATCAACAGAGCCCATAGCCAACTCTCTTCGAACTTAGGAGCACAATGTCAACTCAAAGGCGCCATCGTCGCTCACGGTATGCAACCGGTCATCTTCGGCATGGTGCATGAGGCGAATGGAAACCATCAGGCGATTACCACTGATTTCCGGGATGATGTTCAGATTTTCGTTCAGAGAGAGACGCAGTAACTGAAATGTACGGCCCTGTGGCAGGTTTTGCTGAAACTGCCCGCCAACCGCAATCACTTTCTGCGGTGAACCCGAATCACGCAGCAACTTGAGTAACAGGTGGATCGATTCTGCCAGCGGTGCCAGTGTTGAGGCCCAACGATGCAGATCAGTTTGTCGCTCGGCCGTAGAGCGATGTTGCCAGGAAAAATATGCAGGCAAGTCGAATTCGCAAGTTCCACCAGGAATTCCGACTCGGCTGCGTATGCTCATCAACCAGTCGTTTTCGGTCAGTGCTTGCCCTGCTTTGCCTGGCTGGGCATTGAGTGCGCTAAAACATTTTTCCAACTTGTGGATGATGGAGTCAAGTACGCCTTCGGCGATGGCTGGGTTACCGCGATAGCCGTTCAGTACTTGTTTTTGCTTGTCCAAGTCCTTCAGTACGTCGGACTTTAGGTCTGCACGGGCACCGACGTCCATGACTTCGAACATGGTCGCAATCGCAAAATGGTGGTCTAAGGGTGCGTCTCTAGACATCAGTTCAGATAGACGCAGAAAAAGATGTTCCAACCGCAAATAAGTGCGAATTCGCTCGTTGAAGGGGTATTCGTATAGGATCACGCTGATTTTTCCGCTGGGCGAATCATAGCCGGAAGTGATGACTAATTTCACGCACTTCATGCGCAAGTTGGTCGAGGTTGATGTCGTCATTGAACACTACACAGTCGGCAGCTGCCAATCGGTGTAGGCGGGGTGCCTGGCTGGCCATGATCTGTTCCACGGATGTGGGGCTAAGACCATTGCGCTTCACAACGCGTGCGATTTGTGTCATTTCGCTGCAATCGATGACAATAATCTGGTGCAGTGATGAGCGCCAGTAGGGAGACTCCACCAACAGTGGAATGTCAAATACGATGCAACGTACGCCTGACTGGTCGGCTGCACTGGCTTGCGTGGCAATGGCTTGTTCTACCAGGGGGTGAACAATGGCCTCCAACTGTTTTTTGGCATCGGGATTAGAAAAGATCAAGGTACGCATTTGGTCCCTGTTCAGCGCGCCATCTTCGGTAAGGATATTGGCGCCAAAGCAGTTCCGAATGGCCTTGATCGCCGATCCACTTGGCCCAGTGGCCGCGCGAGAAATTGCGTCCGCATCAATGACGCTCGCTCCATAGCCTGACAGCATGGCAGCTACGGTGCTTTTGCCACTGCCAATGCCCCCGGTCAATCCCAAACGATGAGCCATTTTTCTCGGTTCTACAGCCCTACCAACTGAAGCAAGGCATTGGGGCCTAAAAATAGCGCAGTGAATCCGGCACCAGCTAAAAAAGGTCCAAATGGAACATAACCGCCTTCGCGCAAGCCGGAGCTGAATTTCATGGCTATTCCGACGATTGCGCCAATCACCGAGGCCAACAGAATAATGGGTATTAGTGCTTGCCAGCCAAACCAGGCGCCAAGTGCCGCAAACAATTTGAAGTCACCAAAGCCCATGCCCTCCTTACCGGTTACTAACTTGAAGGCCCAGTAGATTGACCACAGCGATAGGTAGCCTGCCACCGCGCCCCACAGCGATGCGTTCAGACTTACCGGAATCCACTGCATGGCTGCGCAAATGAGCCCCAACCAAAGCAAGGGCAGCGTTAAATCGTCGGGCAGCAGCGTTGTGTCCCAGTCGATGAGTGCCAGAGACAGCAAGGCCCCACAAAAGACCATCCATGTCGCTCCTGTTATGGATGCACCCCAGTGCCAAGCGCAAAAGAAGAACAGCGTAGCGGTCACAATCTCCACTAGGGGGTAGCGCAGACTGATGGGTGCTTTGCACTCGGAGCAGCGTCCCTGCAAAAACAGGTAGCTGATGACGGGCACGTTTTCATACCAACGAATCGCGTGTCCACAATGCGGGCAGCGGGAACGCGGTAATACCAAGTTGAAAGTCTCCGATGGCTCGGGTGTCTTGCCCGAGAGTTCCGCACATTCATTGGCCCACTGTTGCTCCAGCATCTTGGGCAGGCGATAAACCACCACATTGAGAAAACTGCCAATAAGCAATCCCAGAATGGAAGCCAAAAATGCTTCCAACCAGCGCAACTCCATGGGCATCAAACGACTTGACCCAGCTTGAAGATAGGCAGGTACATGGCGACCACAATGCCTCCGATGACTGTACCCAGAATCACGATGATGATTGGCTCCATCAAGCTGGAAATTCCGGCTACCATATCGTCCACTTCGGCCTCGAAAAAGTCGGCCGCTTTTCCCAGCATGTGGTCAATAGACCCAGACTCTTCGCCAATGGCGCACATTTGCAAGACCATGGATGGAAACAGATTTACATTGGTCATGGCTGCGGTCAATGCCGTGCCGGTCGAAACTTCTTGTTGAATTTTGACCGTGGCGACGGTGAATACATCATTGCCCGCAGCGCCTCCGACCGAATCCAGTGCTTCTACCAAAGGTACACCTGCAGCAAACATGGTGGACAGTGTTCGGGTCCAGCGTGCGATGCAGGATTTTTCCACTAAAGTTCCAAAAATCGGCAGCTTGAGCATGATTCTGTCCATCACCGCCTGCATCTTTTTGTTGCGCTGCCATGCCTGCATGAAGAAGTAGAACCCTCCACCCAGAACCCCAAAAATCAAATACCAATATTGGACGAAAAACTCACTCATGGCGATCACTATCAGTGTTGGCATGGGTAGTTCACCACCAAATGAAGAAAATACCTCTTTGAAGGAGGGGATCACAAAGATCATGATGACCGCAACCACTACGAAAGCGACCACCAATACCGAGATGGGGTACATCAGAGCAGATTTAATCTTCGATTTGATGGCTTCCGTTTTCTCCATATAAACGGCCAAGCGGTCCAACAATTGGTCCAGAATACCGGCGGACTCGCCAGCCTCGACCAGATTGCAATACAGGTTGTCAAAGTACAAGGGAAATTTGCGGAACGCGACACTCAGGGATGTGCCTGTTTCAACGTCTGTACGAATGTCGTTCAGGAGCTTGGTGACGCGTGGGTTAGGGTTGCCGCGGCCCACTATGTCAAAAGCCTGCAGCAACGGTACGCCGGCCTTCATCATTGTAGCCAGTTGACGCGTAAAAATGGCCAGCTCTTTGGGTTTGATCGATGAGCCAGAGCTGATTCGCCGCTTTTTGATCTTTGTCGGGATAACACCTTGTCGACGCAGAGATGCCTTGACCTGGTTTTCACCAACAGCGCGTATTTCTCCGCGCACCTGTTTACCATTGCGGTCCTTGCCTTCCCATTCAAAAACAGCATCTTTGCTGTCAGCAGATTTGGCAGTTGCCATTCGAATCCTCCGGAGTTCTTGTTATTCGTTGGTAACGGCCAGTACTTCTTCGAGTGAAGTCAAGCCCTGTTTGACCTTGTTCAGGCCTGATTGACGCAAGGACCGGACACCTTCTTTTTCGGCTTGTTCAGCGATGTCGAGGGCGCTGCCATCACGCAAAATGATGCGCTGGAGTTCCTCCGTGATGGGCATCACTTGGTAGATGCCCACTCGCCCCTTATAGCCGTTGTTGCACAGGCTGCACCCCACGGCCTTGTAAGGTTTCCAGCCACCTTCAAGTTC
>Ga0138256_10004097_pt1 | contig 15492 bp, 12 predicted proteins | sample KNB2016incub_MG_FD_105486 | JGI IMG/M metagenome (GOLD analysis project Ga0138256, IMG submission 105486) | Active sludge microbial communities from wastewater in Klosterneuburg, Austria - KNB2014incub_MG | ecosystem: Engineered > WWTP > Activated sludge > Unclassified | place: Austria... | reverse complement strand
CTGCAACAGGCAGTCCGTGAACCCGCCGGTCGAAGCCCCCAGGTCCAGGCACACCCGCCCCGCCGGGTCCACCCCCAACGCCGAAAGCGCCCCCTCCAGCTTCAACCCCCCGCGCGACACGTACCGCTCCGGCTCCTAAACCGAAAGCTCCGCCTCCTCCGTCACCATCTGCGACGCCTTCACGAACGTCAGCGTCCCCGAACGCACCCGCCCGCCGAAACCAAGCGTTGAGCCTGCTCGCGTGTGTCTGCGAGACCCCGCTCAACAAGCGCAACATCAACCCGGACCTTCGCCACATCGCGATCCTAACCCCTATCGCCCATCGCCTACCGCCTAACCTCTATCGCCTATCGCCTATCGCCTAACCTCTATCCCCTATCGCCTATCGCCTATCGCCTAACCCCTACCCATGGCTATGGTCATCCGCCCGCCCGCTCGCGACGCCCCGTGCTCCCGCGCCGGGGGCCACCGGGGTTCCGCACACGGTCGCCCCACGACGGCTTCGCCGACTGCCTGCCGCCATGTTGCCCCGGCAGGCAACCGCTGGCGGCGAGAGAGACAGAAACAACCTCTCGCACCAACCACGCTCCACCTAGGCATCCTGTCCGGCGCGCTCCATCGCTTTCAAGGTCAAACTCACACAAGTGCGTTCCTCCGGCAAAATTCCACCTGGCGCATGAGCAACGAGTCCAGGACCAACCCTAGCACCCTTAGGAAGCGAATCGCTTCGGCCAAGTCCTTCCGGGAGATATTCAGCGCATCTGCTGTGTGAGCAACCCTGTGCCTCCTATTCACGATTTCGTCCAACTTCTCCTGAATGAAGGTTTGATGAGTGGCAGCGGACCACCGCGCGTCAAAGTCAGACTTGACCTGTCCGAAGACGTCATTCACGCCCGTAGCCTTGAAGGCCTCTTTGACAGCATCTTGGCTCGGGTTACCGCCGCTTTGGCCGAAGGCAGCGGGATTAACGGTTCTCGACACAACGACACGTGCTGCCTGTTCGATGTCGAGCAACCGATCCAGTCGGTCCGTCTTCTTGTGCCGCGGGCCTTTCATCGCCGTCTCGAGCGTCGTGAATACTGAGTGCACCCGCAACGCGTCAGGGAGCCTGCCGAAATCGAGCTGTCGGCGGCCACGAGTAAGGCGGGTCATCGCCTCTTCGTGCGACGCCCGCAGATATTCCTCAAAAGCCGCCACCATCATCACTGCCGCACCGCCCCGGAGCCCTTGGACGGCACGCTGGTGCTTCGAGGGCGGAGGATCCGTGTAACCCTTAACATCGATCCGTCTGAGTTGTTCAGCGGCCTGGAGAGAGCGCCGGAACTCCCGAAGTGCCTCCGTCTCCGGCACGGCTAGTCCTGCCTTCCCACCTTCTCGAGGATCATATTGCGCGTCATTCTCACGCGATCCTGAAAATACTTTGGGGTATTCGTCGCGGCATCCACCGCTCGGCGAAACTCTTGATCTCCAAACAGCGCCTTCATGCCAACGAGTATGGCAGCGGTGTGCGGCTGGACTTCTTCGGCTTTCAGATCGCGACAAGCAAACATCTGTGCATCAAAGAGAGACGCCAGCACATGCCTCCTCCACTGGTCCTTTTCCGGTTGCCAACGATGGAAAGCATGATCGCCAAAGGCAGCTGAGACGACAGCCAACGTTGCAAAGAAGTCTTTACGCATCTCTGCTAAGTCACCGTGTGCGAGCCGTTGATTTGTAGACATGAAGCGATCCATCTCTCGAGCCATACCGCCCCGAAACGCCGCCCATGTGTTGCGAAATGTGAGAAACCGCAACACAAACTCCGCGTCCCGCATCTCTTTATATAGAGCTGACTTCTCTCTGTTCCGTATTCCCAAACTATGATGGAACGACGATTCGACCGACATATCGAGTATTGCATCGTTCAATGGTCCGGGGTAGGCGCTGTTGCGAATCTCTTGTGGATTGAGCTTCACTCCTCCGGTGTTAAGGCGTTGGAAAACTTCGAACTTTATATCAGGGTCGGATTGCCGCAAGACGATGACTGTTCTAATTGTCGGCCTAGTCCTCAGCACTGACTGGAGCGTTGATGGAAGCTTGGTAATCGTTGCGTTATTTATGTCAGAAAATATCTTGAGACCAGTGAGTGCTAATCTTCCCTCAAGAAAGTCATTGATGGCCGTGATTCTCTGCTTACCGTCTATGACAGAATACTTGCCGTACTCATCCTCATTCAGGAAGACTGGAGGGACGGGGACGTTCATCAGAAAAGACTCGATCAGTCGAGACTGCCTCGCTGCGTCCCAGCGGAAGCGACGCTGGTAGCCGGGTGACAGGTCAATGGCCCCCGATTCAACCAAGTCTGAGAGCGTGCCCAGGTTGTAATCGACGGTGCTCGTTACGAGATCGCGTTGCTTGGTCTGCCAGAACGCCAGCTCATCGGGGCTCGTCTGCTCCGCGGGATCTTCGTCCGGAATCGGCTCGTAATCTTGGAGGTAGTCGTCCGTTTGGGGGCCCGGCGCCCGGCGTTCCATGCGGCAGACGGTAGCCGGTAGCAGTAGGTATTGCAAACGCAATCACAACATCCTGACGCCAGTCTGGGGGCTCCCTCACCCGATGACGACTGAAATGATGCATGAAGTGCTGACCGGGGAGTACTGCCGGGACCGTGGCCGTCAACGTTGGCAATCGGCAATCTTCCGATCTTTGCCAGCGCTCCCTGGGGAATGACGCAGGAGGTCAAGCGCATCCCCCTTCCAGGACTACCGGCTCCCCCTCTCCCAAGCCTGGGAGAGGGGGCAAGGGGGGTGAGGGACCGCAGCCCGCAACCAACAGCCACACGAACCGCGAGCGCGAGCGACCGGCCATCCCACCCTCCAGGCCGCAGGCCGCTGAGGGCCGTCAAGCCACGACCGCCGTCGACACGCGAACACTCCCCCTCTCCCAAGCCTGGGGGAGGGGGCTGGGGGGGTGCGGGACCGCAGCTCGCGCCATTTCCTCTTTCCCCTTTCCTCTTTCCTCTGGCTCGGTGCGGGGTGAGGGACAGCCGCCCCTTCCACCTCCCCCGTCTCAGCGCGCAACCTCCATACACGTCCGCCCCGCGAGGAGAGGCAACATGCACGACCAAACACGGACCCGGCCCATGACCACCCACGCGCCGTCCCCAACCCGACAACTGCGCGCCGCATCACACCCCGAAGACACCTCCGAAGACACCTCGCGCAACCCCCGGCCCCGAATCTACCGCGGTGTCTTGAGGTGTCTTGAAGACACCAAAAAAAATCCCCGAACTCCAGGGGCAAACCAACTCCAAAACCCCCCTCTCCCAAGCCTGGGAGAGGGGTCGGGGGTGAGGGACGGTTGCTCTTTTCCCTTTCCTCTTTCCTCTTTTCTCCTTCGTCTTTCCTCTTTCCTCTCTCTCGTTCAACAATTCGCAGGTGACTCCCCCCGAACGCGTCCAGCAGGCCCTCGCTGCCCTCGGCCTCCCCGGCCGCGTCCGTGTCTTCGATGAAGCGAGCACCCACACCGCCCAGGAAGCCGCCGACGCCGTCGGCTGCCAGCTCGGCCAGATCGTCAAGACCCTCTTCTTCATGGCCGAAGGCCGCCCCACCATGGCCCTCGTCGCCGGCGACCGCCAGGTCGATACGGCCGCCCTCGCCGAACTCGTCGGAGTCGGCCGCAAGAAGCTCAAGATGGGCACCCCGGATGAGGTGCGCGACACCACCGGCTACGAAGTCGGCGGCGTCGCCCCCGTCGGTTGGCCCCAGCCCTGCGACACCATCGCCGATGAGAGCCTCCAGCGCTTCGAAGACATCTGGGCGGCGGCCGGCGCACCCAACGCCGTCTTCCCCGCACGCACCGCGGAGCTCGCCCTCGCCGTCAACGCCCAGTGGGCCCGCATCGTGAAGGAGCCGGCATGAACACCACCGCGGAAGCACCGGCCACCACCGTACAGCGGTCCGTCATCCCGGCCCTCATCGCCGCCATGCGGCCGTACCAGTGGCCCAAGAACGTCATCGTCTTCGCCGCCCTCATCTTCACCACGGGCGATGCCTGGCAGCCGCGGGACCTCGATAGCCTCTGGCCGCTCCTCTGGCGGACGTGCGCGCTCTTCGGCCTGTGGAGCCTTGCCGCCAGCGCCACCTACCTCCTGAACGACGTCCGCGACCGCGAGAACGACCGCCTCCACCCGCGCAAAGCCCGCCGGCCCATCGCCAGCGGCGAAGTCAGCGTCGGGCTCGCACTCGCCGTCGCAGCCGTCCTCACAGCCGTCGCCCTCCCGCTCACCTTCCTGCTCGATACCACGGCGGCGCTCATCCTCGCCGGCTACTCCGCCCTCATGGTCGCCTACAGCTTCGGCCTCAAGACGGTCGCCATCCTCGATATCATCATCCTCACCGGGGGCGTCGTCGCCCGTGCCGCCGCCGGCGCAACCGCCATCGATGTCGACATCTCGCCCTGGCTCTACGTCTGTTCGAGCTTCGCCGCCCTCTTCTTCGCGACCTCGAAGCGCTGGGCCGAATACCGCCAGCTTGGCCCGGAAGCGGCGCGCCACCGCCCCGCGCTCGAAGGCTACTCCGGCGACGTGCTCGGCCAGATGCTGACCATCACGGCCGGCGGCGCCCTGCTCTCCTACGCGCTCTACACCATCGAATCGGCCCGCGTGCCAACGAACGGCTCGATGGCCCTCACGCTGCCGTTCGTCGCCTTCGGGCTCTTCCGCTACCTGCTCCTGCTCAACGGCGAACGCAAGACCGACGCCCCGGACCGCATCCTCTTCACCGACCCCCAGCTCCTCCTGGCGGTGGCCGGGTTCGTCATCACGGCGCTGGCGGTCCTGGCTTCGAACTGAGGCCCGCGGCGCCTAGTGGCCGGTCCCCAGGGGGGCGCCCGCAAGCTCCGGGTGGCCTGACCATGCCCAGCCGTACATCGTCTTGCTCACGCCCATCAGCATGCCGAACAGCGCCTGCGGGTGGATGAACAGGTTGGTGCCGTCCGGCCGGCCCTCGCCCGGCGAGTGGCGCAGGTGGTTCGCCTCAAGGCGGGCCTGCATGGCGAACACGTCGTCGGTCTCGATGTAGCACATGTAGAGCGAGTCGCCGCGCTTCCGGTAGAAGCGGTCCATCGCGCCGCTGCCCTCGTACGTCGTCACCACCTCCACCCGGTCCAGCCGGTTCGGGGGGTCGAACAGGGTGAGCGTGCCCTGGTAGCCGTAGAGCTTGGAACCGATAGGGCAGTACTTCGAGTCATCCAGGGAGAACAGGTCGGTGTAGTAGGCCGTCGCCGCTTCCCAGTCCCCAACGGGGTTGGTCACCTCGTACACGCAGCGGATGTGCCCGGTGTAGCCGCGGCCCGCCGGCGAAGGGTCCTCGGTGAGCACGATCGGCATCCCGAAGCGAGTCTCGCCAAGGTAGAGCCGCCCGCCTTCCTCGACAGTCGGGCAACCCTTGTCCGCGAGCCGCTTCGCCAGCGCCGTGAGGTCGGGAGTCGAGAAGCCGGCGCCGTACAGGCCCTGGCCCCAGCGGTCGCGGAAGTCCTGGATCGGCCCGGGCCCGGCCGGTTCGAGGAACTCGAAGAGCGAGCGTCCGGCCTGCACGGTGGTCCGGTGGGCGTTCAGGTGCCGCGAGCCGTCCTCGGCCAGCTGTTCGGCGCCGAACACGGCCTGCCAGCGTGCGACGGCCTCCTTGCGGTCGGGAACAACCATCTGGATGCGGTCGACGTAGCTGAGCATGCGAACCCCCGGTTGCCTGTTGGCGCTGGCGAGTATGCGCGAGTCCGCCGTGTTGGACAAAGGGCGCCAACGAGAGACGCCCCGCAAACAGCGGGGCGCTTCGCCAACACTGAGCCTCGGGAAGCTGTTAGGCCGACTCCGCCTGGGTGTTGACAACCGGCGTGTCGACTTCCTGGCCGCCGCGCGTCAGCAGCAGCGGACGAGTCTTGGCGGTGACGCTTTCGGCGTTGACCACGCACTTCTTGACGTCTCCGCGGCCCGGGATTTCATACATGACTTCCATGAGTGTTTCCTCGAGGACGGTGCGAAGACCGCGGGCGCCGGTCTTGTGCTTGATGGCTACCTCGGCGATGGCCTTGAGTGCGTCATCGGTGAAGACCAACTCCACACCATCCATCTGGAAGTAGCGCTGGTATTGCTTGATGAGAGCGTTCTTGGGCTCGGTGAGGATGCGGACAAGGGCTTCCTCATCGAGCGACTGGAGACCAACGACCATCGGCAAGCGTCCGACGAACTCGGGGATGAGCCCGAATTCGAGGAGGTCGTCGTGCGTCACGTGCATCATGAGCTCGTCTTTGCGCTTGGTGCCGCGGAAGCCGCGCTGGGCCTGGAAACCGAGGCGGACGTGGTCGCGGGTGAGGCGCTTCTCGATGTGGTTTTCGAGGCCCTCGAAAGCCCCGCCACAGATGAAGAGGATGTTCGCCGTGTTGATCTGGAGGAAGTCCTGGTGGGGGTGTTTCCGGCCGCCCTGCGGCGGCACATTCGCGACGCAGCCCTCGATGATCTTCAGCAGCGCCTGCTGCACCCCTTCGCCGGAGACATCGCGTGTGATGCTCGGGTTGTCGCTCTTGCGGGCGATCTTGTCGATCTCGTCGATGTAGATGATGCCGCGCTCGGCCTTCTGGATGTCGAAATCGGCGGCCTGGATGAGATGGAGGAGGATGTTTTCCACGTCCTCGCCGACATATCCAGCCTCGGTAAGGGCGGTGGCATCGGCGATAGAGAAAGGGACCTCGAGCATCTTGGCGAGCGTCTTGGCGAGGTACGTCTTGCCGACACCTGTGGGGCCGACGAGGAGGATGTTCGACTTCTCAAGTTCGATATCGTTCTCGACAGTGGCGCCGGTGCGCTTGTAGTGGTTATAAACGGCGACCGCGAGGACCTTCTTGGCCTGCTCCTGACCGATCACGTATTCCTGGAGGTGGTCGAAGATGAACTTGGGCGGAGGGACTCGCTGACTGACACCTGCAGCGCCCTTGGCCGCGGCGGTGGTGGTGCCAGTGCCGTTCTCCTCATCGATGATCTCGCGACAGAGATCGACGCATTCGTCGCAAATGTAGACAGCACCCGGGCCAGCGATGAGCCGGCGGACCTGGTCCTGGTTCTTCCCACAAAAGGAGCAGTGATACTGGACTCGATTGGTGCGGTTGGTGGCCAAGTTGTGCTGTCTCCCCTCGTCTACTTCGCGTCTTCGGGCCGCACGAGCAGCTCGTCGACGAATCCGTAGTCTTTCGCGCCCTGGGCATCCAGGTAGAAGTCGCGGTCGAAGTCTTTCGTGACACGCTCAACCGGCTGGCCGGTGTGCGAGGCGATGATGTTTCGGATGATCTCGTTGTTGCGAAGGATCTCCTTCGCTGCGATCTCAATATCGGACGCCTGGCCCCTGGCGCCACCGAGGGCCTGATGCATATGGACAGTGGCATTGGGGAGCGCGAAGCGCTTGCCCTTGGCACCGGCGCAAAGCAGGACCGTGGCCATCGAGGCGGTCTGGCCAACGGCGATGGTGCTCACTGCAGGCTCGATGAGCTGCATCGTGTCGTAGATCGCGAGGCCAGCGGTGATCACACCGCCGGGGGAGTGAATGTACATGCTGATATCGCGTTCCGGATCCTCGCGCTGGAGGTAGAGGAGCTGGGCGACGATCAAGTTGGCGATCTGGTCGTCGATGGGCGTGCCGAGGAAGACGATCCGCTCCTTCAGGAGGAGGGAGAAGATATCGAAGGCCCGTTCAGAGCGTGGGCCGGATTCGATGACGGTCGGAATGACGTCGTGGATCAGCGGGTGAACGTGCTGGCCCGAATTCAAGCTGGTTCCTCCTGGAGTTCGCCTTTGGCGATCGCTGCGAGGCAATCGAGCGTCTTGCGCGAAAGAAGGTTGCGGCGGATCGTCGCAACCCCCTCTTCGCTCGCGAACATCTGGCGGAACCGGGCAGCGTCATCACCCATGGGTGCGACGAGCGAATCCAGCTCCTGATCTATTTCTTCGGCTGTTGCGGCCAGACCTTCAGCCTCAGCGAGCTCGCTGAGCACCAAAGATCTTTGAACTCGCAGTTCCGCAGCTTCGCGCCACGTCTCGCGGAAGTCGGCCTCGGAGCGGCCCACGGTCCGCAGATAGGCCTGGTACTGAGCCTGATCGTTGCCGGTTGCCTCGCGGACGAGGTGGTCAATTTCGTGCTCTACGAGCAATTTTGGGTATTCGAGCGTGGCGGTTTCGACGAGTTTTTCCACGGCGGCGTTCCGCAACGTATTCTCGGCAGCCTGTTCGAGGTTGGCGCGGAGGTCGGCTTCGATGCGCGAACGGAGGGCGTCGAAGGTTTCGAACTCCTCGGCGTTGACCATCGCCGCGAACTCGTCGTCGAGTTCCGGCAGGTCTTCTTCCTTCACTTCGCGGACATGAAGCGTGAAGTGGGCATCCTTGCCCTGGAGCCGTTCGACGCGGAAGTCCGGCGGGAAAGCAAGCGTGAGCTCCTTGGTTTCGCCCTTCTTCATGCCGACGAAACCTTCTGCCAGGCCCTCGATGAAGAGCATCTGACCTTCGCGCAGCGGGAACTCAGCGTCTTTGTCCTCGAGGAACTGGTCACCATCGGCTTCGCCGAAGACGTCGGCGATGAGCATGTCGTCCCACTTGATTTCGCGATCCACGGGCGTGTACGTCGCGTGGCGGCGGCGGAGCAATTCGAGCTGTTCATCGACGGCTTCGGGGGTGACGTCAACTGCTTCCTTCTCGATGCGGATGGCCCGATAGTCATTGAGCTGGACGCTTGGCCGGACGGGAACGATGGCCGTGAACTTCACGGGCTCGAGTTGATCGATCGCCAATTCCGGCTGACCGATTGCATCGACGTCTTCGGCCTCGATGGCCTCGTTGTAGGCATCGGGGACGAGCTTATCGAGCGCTTCGCGGATGAGGCCCTCGCGTCCGACCGCCCGTTCGACGATGGCACGCGGAGCCTTTCCGGGACGGAAACCGGGGAACCGGTTCTTGTTGGCGATGCGCTTGTACGCGGAATCGAGGGAACGTTCGAGACGGTCCTCGTCAATTTCAATGTTCAACTGGACGCGGCTCTCAGGGAGCCGTTCGGTGGTTACCTTCACAGTGGGTTCGCGAACCTCCAAATTCGAGTATAGCAAACAGGGCGCGCCGTGCCGGGCGGAGGGCAGATGGAACAGCAATTTCGCGCCCTGGACGTACGAGCGTTCTCTCTACTCGGCCGGTCGACGCTTAGCGGTGCGAGTTCTGACGCCGATCGAAGACATCGACGAGGGCATCGCCGAGCAGATTCCAGGAAAAGAGAAAGAGAATGACTGGACCGGCGCCCGCGACGAGCAAGTACGGGTACTGCTCGAAGAATCGGGTTCCGTTCACGTCACCGATGAGGTTTCCGAAACTGGCGGCGGGTTCATCTATGCCCAGGCCGAGGTAGCTTAGGGCCACTTCGGCGCCGGCGATGCCGGCCATGCCGGAGGAAAGGCCGACGAGGAAGAGGGGCATGACTCCGGGAAGCACATGCCGGATAAGGATTCGGGGAGTCGTGGCGCCAAGGCTCTCCGCGGCCGTGACGTACGCCTGTTCGCGGATCGCGAGGACCTGGCTGCGGACGATTCGCGAACTCCCGAGCCAGGCAAAAGGCACAGTCGCCAGGGAGATGATGGTGAACTTGACCAGGGTCTTGGAGTCGTCCCCGAGAAAAGTGTGATCTTCGAGCCAGAAGGACCAGGAGTTGATGCGGCCGCGGAAAGAGGCGGTTATGGCAAGCATGAGGATGAGCGTCGGCATCCCCGAGAGGACTTCGCCGGTGCGCATGATCGCTGTATCCACCCAGCCGCCCCGATAGCCCGCAAGCAATCCAAGGCCTAGGCCGAGAAAGAGCCCGCCAGAAATGACGATAACAATGGTGAAGACGACGGTTGTCCTGGCGGAGTAGAGGACGCGGGTGAGCATGTCGCGGCCTAGGCGATCCGTCCCGAGGAGGTGGTCCGCAGAAGGAGGCTGCAGGCGCGTTTCGACGGTGAGTTGCTGGTCGTTCAGTCCGTAGGGTGCGATGAACGGGGCAAGCAGGCCGCAGGCGTAGAAGATGGCCAGGTAGGCGATTGCAAGGAGCGCGATCTTCTTTCGCAGGAGGTCGCGAAGCGTGCGGAAACGGCGGGGTGGCGCGAGCTCAGGTTCGGGAAGCAGGACGGGGACTGTCGTCTCACTGGCCACGGCCGGCCCCTACTCGCACGCGCGGATCGATGAAGCCGTAGAGGATGTCGATGGCTACATTCGCCAACACAAAGAGAGTGGCGCCAAAGAGAACCAGGGCAAGGATGACATCGTAGTCGGGTGCGAGGACCGCCTGGAGCGACTCGTTGGCAATGCCGGGAATGCCGAAGCCCACCTCGACGAAGAGGGAGCCCGTAGTGATGCCGGGAAGAGACAGGCCGATGACGGTGATCATCGGGAGGAGAGCGTTCCGCGTAATGTGCGTGAGGACGATGGTCTGTTCTTTCAGGCCTTTCGCCCGGGCTGTGCGGATGTAGTCTTCGCCGAGGACACCGATGACGGATGCCCGCATGAACCGCGCGACCCCGGCGACGCCGGGCAGAGACATGACAAGCACGGGGACCGTCATGTTCGGGGTCCAGACGCCCTCGTATCCCAAGTCGATAACACCGAGTTTCAACGCGAAGAACCAGCTCGTGAGCGTCACGAGGACGAAGGTGGGGATGGCTTCTATGGCGAGCCAGAAGGCAATCGTGAGGGGATCGATGAATGTGCCGCGGGCCATCGCGGCGTAGACCCCGACAGGGATGCCAAGACCGAAGACGATGACCAGCGCGATCAACCCGAGCTGGGTAGAGATCCAGATCTTCGGCCAGATGATCTCGCTGGCGGTGAAATCGCGGTGGCGGGTGGAAACGCCGAGGTCACCCTGGGCGAGGTTGCCGATGTACTTGACGTACTGCACGGGCAGCGGATCGTCGTAGCCGTACTTGTCGCGGAGAACCGCCGCCTGCTCTTCGGTATAGCGCTGCCCAAGAATCGCGTCGATCGGAGACCCCGGAGCGAGCCGGAGCATCGCGAATACCGTTATGGAAATGAGAAACAGGACGGGAATGGCCCAGAGCAAGCGGCGGATGATGTAACCGGCAAGCCCTGGGCCCATGCCTAGTCGTCCTTGATTTCGACGTACCGGTACTTGGGGATGACCAGCGCAGCGGAAGGCAGGTTCTTCACGCACGACTTCACGAGCGTGTGCGTCACCGGCCAGAAGGTCGGGATGACTGTCGCATCATCGATAATCTTCTGCTCGGCCTGGCGGTAAAGGTCGAAGCGCTTGGTGCGGTCGGTCTCGATGCGAGCCTGCCTGAGGAGGGCATCGACTTCATCGTTTTTGTACCTGGCATAGTTGAGCGAACTGTCGCTGGCGAAGAGCTTCCCGAGGAAGTCCTCGGGGTCCGGATAGTCGGCAGCCCAGCCATCGGACTGCATTTGGAACTGTCCTTTGCGTTGTTCGCGGAGGAAGGCCGAGCTATCGACAGCCTGGAGTTCGATTTCGACGCCGAGGTTGTCGGACCAGCCCTTCTGGATGGCGACGAGCAGGTCGGGGGCGGCCGACCCCGAGCCGCTGTAGGTGAGGACGATGCGCGGGAGCTTGCCGGCGTACCTGGACTCCTGGAGGAGCTGCTTCGCCTTCACAGGGTCGTAGGAATAGGACTTGATGGACTCGCTGTACCCGGGAGTTTCCGGGGGCATGAATCCATCGGCCACTCGGTAGGCATCGTAGAGGAGGACGGTATTGATGTTCTGGCGGTCGAAGGACATCGCAAAGGCCTGGCGGACCTTGGGGTCATCGAACGGAGCCTTCTGGGGATTCAGCGTGAAGTAGAAGACAGCCATCTCGGGAACTTCCCGATAATCATCGCTGAGTGGATTCTGCCCGCTCTTGATCGAGTCGAGTTGGGTCGCCGGGAATCCGCCGATATGGATCTCGTTGTTTTCGTAACGGGTGAGGATGCTCCCGCCGGCGAGTTCGAATACGACTTCATCGAGCTTCGCGACTCCAAGGTGGTAGCGATCGTTCTTTGCCAGGACAATCTTCTCGGCAGGCTTGAATTCCTTGAGCTGGAAGGGGCCGGTGCCACGCGGCTTCTGCGTCCAGTTACGGGCGTTGCCTTCGATCTGCTCCTTGTCGACGACGTAGGCGACGGGGTAGGTGAGTTCGGAGAGGAAGAAATCAGACGGTTCGACGAGGTCGATTTGCACTGTCGTTTCGTCGATGACTTTGACGCCGGTGACGCTCGATGCCTTGTTCTGAAACCGGTCCTTCAGGCCGACGATGTTGCCGAGGTACGCGAGTACCGTGGGGGAAGCGTTGGCGGGGTCGGCGGCGCGTTCGATGCTGTACTTGAAGTCGTTCGCCGTGACGCGCTTGGCTGTGCCGGAGTGGAACACGACGTTATCGCGGAGTTTGAAGGTGTAGGTCTTTCCGCCGTTCGAGGAAGTCCACTCCTTGGCGATGTCCGGCTGAACCTTCAGGTCGGGATCGAGCGTGACCAGGCCGCCGAAGATCTCGACGACGTATTCAGCAGTGCTGACATCGGCCACCTGGATCGGATCCAGCACCGACGACGGGTCATCGCCGGGGACGATGAGCGACTTCCCATCGCATATCTTCCCGGAGGTGGACGAGCGGTTGTTTTCGCCACCGCCGTCGGCAGGGGAGCCATCGTCGTCGTCTCCACCGCCAGCGAGGGCGATGAGGAAGACGACGCCCACCGCGAGGATAAGGAAAGCAACGAAACCCATCATCAGGGTCAACATCTTGTTCGACATGGGCACCTGCCGGGTGAGTCTGTTCAGGATTCGGTTCGGACGACGAAAGGCGATCCGTCTGGCCACGTCAGGTTGAAAAGCGTACACGGGTTGGCATTCGACGAGAATGCATGGCCGGGCCGCGAGGAAACGCGGCTTTACGGCAGCCGGGTCAGGTGCGGGCCGGGTCGGGCTTGAGCACCAGGCCAAGTTCGTCGAGCTGGGCGGTGTCCACGGGCGAAGGCGCACCCATCAAGGGGTCCGAACCGGAGGACGCCTTGGGGAACGCGATAACATCCCGGATGTTCTCACTGCCGATGAGCGACATGATCAGGCGGTCGATACCCATGCCGACGCCGCCTTCCGGCGGGGCGCCGTACTCAAGCGCGTCGAGGACGACACCGAAGCGGTCCTGCATCTCTTCGGGGGTGTAGCCCATGAGGCCCAGGACTTTCTCCTGGTCGGTTCGGGTGTTCAGGCGGATGGAGCCACCGCCGACCTCGGAGCCGTTGAGGACCAGGTCGTACTGGCGAGCGATAACCTTGCCGGGGTCTGTATCGAGTTTCGGACGGTCGGCTTCAACGAAGCCGCTGAACGGGTTGTGCGTCGCATCCCAGCGCTCTTCCTCTGGGCGCCATTCGAGCAACGGGAATCCCGTGACCCAGGCGAATGAGAGCACGGCCGGATCCTTCAGGCCAAGGCGGTCGCCGAGGTAGTCGCGGACACTGAACAGCGACCGCGCCACGGTCTCCGGCTGGTCGGCGACGATGAAGACGATATCGCCATCCTGCGCCCCGGCGAGGGACTTGATGGCAGCGATTTCATCCGGGTTCAGGAATTTCGCGATTGGCGACCGGAGTTCGGCAGGCATGAAGCCAATGTAGGCGAGGCCTTTGGCGCCGCCGCCGCGGGCGATTTCGGTGAGTTCGTCGATCTCGCGACGCGTCATGTCTGCTTTGCCGGGCACGCGAATCGCTTTGATCTCGCCGCCGCCCTGGAGCGCAGTAACGAAGACCTGGAAGCCTGACGCACGGAGCGGTTCAGCGATGTCGACGAACTCAAGGCCATAGCGCAGGTCCGGACGGTCGATCCCATAGCGAGCCATGCACTCGCGGTAATCGAGGCGGGGAAACGGAGTGCTCTGGATAGCGCCGCGCCCGAACTGCGTCGCAATACCGGCGTAGAGCTCTTCGATCAGACCCATGATGTCCGCCTCTTCGACGAAGCTCATTTCCAGGTCCAGCTGGGTATGCTCGGCGACGCGATTGGCACGGGTGTCCTCATCGCGGTAGCAGCGGGCGATCTGGAAGTACTTCTCGAAGCCGGCAACCATCAGGAGTTGTTTCAGAATCTGGGGAGACTGAGGCAACGCGAAGAAGTGGCCCGGCTTCATCCGAGAAGGGACGAGGAAATCACGCGCGCCTTCAGGTGTGGACTTGATGAGGGTCGGCGTTTCGATTTCATAGAAGCCACGCGCGACCAGGAACTGGCGAATGTACCAGACGACTTCGTGGCGGAGCTTGATGACTTCGGCCACTTCGGGACGGCGAAGGTCGAGGTAGCGGTACTTGAGGCGGAGTTGTTCGTCCACATCAGCGGGCTCGTTGATGTAGAAGGGCGGGGTGAGCGCCTCGTTGAGGACCGTCACCGAAGATGGGGCGACTTCGACTTCACCAGTCGCCATGTTCGGATTCACGGTCGCGGGGTCGCGGGGGCTCACGACGCCTTCGACCTGGAGGACCCATTCGATGCGGGCGCGGTGGGCGGCGGCGTGGGCCTGGGAATTTTCGGGATTGATCACGAGCTGGACGATGCCGGAGGAATCGCGGAGGTCGATGAAGATGAGGCCACCGTGGTCGCGGCGGCGATGGACCCATCCGGCGATGCGGACGGTCTTGCCGGCATCGGCGAGCCGAAGTTCGCCGCAGTTCGTGGTTTTGAGCATGGGCTAAGGGTAAACGGGGAACCGGGAAGCGGCGACAGGACGGACCTAAGGCTTGAGGGCCACCAGCACGAAGGCGCCGGGGAGCCGCCAACGGACGTCCCAGCGGACGTTGTGAAAGCGGTCGAGCGGTGTCTGGTAGCGCTCCGAGTCCGGCATCTCTTCGAGGTAGATCGTTGGCATCCCGGCCATGCCGAGAGCGGAGATGAGATCGCCCATGGTCCAGCCGGGGCCACCGCCATCCTCTTCGTCGTCAAAGTAGGAGTGCGCGACCGCGAAGACTCCCTTGCGGACCCCGGGCACGTACGCGGCGGGATGCACGTCGTGGATGACGAGGCGTCCCCCAGTCTTCAGGGCCCCTGCGATACCTCCCGCCCAGTCGTCGAAGAATTCGAGCGCGCTCAGCAGTCCAAAGCTGCTGTAAACCGTGTCATATGGCCCACCCGGGATCTCAGGGCTGCCGGGGACTCCTTCGAGAAAGGTGACGGCGATGCCGGCCTGTTCCGCCAGCGCACGAGCACGTGCGGAGTTCTCGAGGGAATCAAATACGGAGACGGTTGCACCGAGGTTCGCGAGGGAGAGCGCCTCCTCACCACCGCTGGCGGGATAAACAAGCGCCCGTTCGCCTTTCGCTTCGGCGAGGGCGAGCATTTCGCCCGGGCCGAAACTGTGACCTCCATGGCGATAGAACTCCGGGTCGACTTGGAGCCAGGAGGGGTCTGGCTGAAGCGTCGTGGACATCAGGCGTTGACGTCGCCGCGCGAGG
>Ga0138256_10004096_pt1 | contig 15496 bp, 12 predicted proteins | sample KNB2016incub_MG_FD_105486 | JGI IMG/M metagenome (GOLD analysis project Ga0138256, IMG submission 105486) | Active sludge microbial communities from wastewater in Klosterneuburg, Austria - KNB2014incub_MG | ecosystem: Engineered > WWTP > Activated sludge > Unclassified | place: Austria... | reverse complement strand
GCTGATCTCGATCTGCAGGCGCACGAGGTCGATGCCGAGCGTCATCTCCGTGACCGGATGCTCCACCTGCAGCCGCGTGTTCATCTCCAGGAAGTAGAACTCGCCCGAGGAATCGAGGAGGAATTCGACGGTGCCCGCATTGGTGTAGTTGGCGGCCGCCGCCGCCGCGACCCCCGCCGCGCACAACCGCTGACGCAGGTCGGCGTCGAGGGCCACCGATGGGGTTTCCTCGATCACCTTTTGATGCCGGCGCTGGACCGAGCACTCGCGCTCGAACAGGTGAACGCCCTTGCCGTGCTGGTCGAAGAGAACCTGCACCTCGACGTGCCGCGGCTTCTGGACGAAACGCTCGAGGACCAGGAAGTCGTTGCCGAAACTCGAGAGGGATTCGCGACGGGCCCGGGGCAGGACAGCCTCGAACTCGGCGGCGTTGTTCGTCACGTGCATGCCCTTGCCGCCGCCACCGCGGCTGGGCTTGATCATCAGCGGGAAACCGATGCGCGAGGCCTCGGCCGCCAGGCGCGCGTCGCTCTGGTCCTCCCCGTCGTAGCCCGGGACCACGGGCACCGCGAACTTCTGCACCTGCTGGCGAGCGGCCTTCTTGTCGCCCATCAGGCGATGAACATCGCCCTTCGGCCCGATGAAGGTGAAGCCCGCGGCGGCGCACGCATCGGCGAAGTCCCCGTTCTGGCTCAGGAAGCCGTAGCCGGGATGGATGGCGTCGACCCCGGCCTCCTTCGCGGCTTCGAGAATGCGGTCGATCCGCAGGTAGGACTCGGAGGACGCCGCCTTGCCGATGGGAATCGCGGAATCGGCCTCGCGGACGTGCAGGGCGCCGGCGTCCGCTTCCGAGTACACCGCGACCGTCCGGATTCCCATGGCCCGGCAGGTCCGGATGACCCGGAGGGCGATCTCGCCGCGGTTGGCGATCAGGACAGAGCGGATGGGCGGCAAGGCTGAGGCTATTCTGACCGATGATCGATGCGAGTCGATTGCCCCGCGCACAAAGGCGATAATCGCGGACCATGTCTCTCTCGATCCCTCACTCCCGGCGGGCGGCTCTCTGCATCGCGATCCTGGCCCTGGGCTTTCCCCCGCCCGCAACCGCGCAGGATGACGACGCGTTCCGGCCGGTCTCGTTCCCGTCCCTGTCCCTCGCGAAGGCGAAGACCTTCGGCGCGGACTTCTACGTGGACGACCGGGATCGCGACCCCTGGGGCATCGATGTGTTCGACGTGGGCTTCCGTTTCCGGTACCAGGCCGGGGACCGGACCGAGCTGTTCGGCAACGTCATCGCCAACCGGGTGGTGGCCCTCCCCGAGGCGCCGGCCATTCCCTCCTCGCCGCGCGATCTCGTCTTCGCCGGCCCCTCGCGGATGATCCCGAACGCGTTCTCGGGCGAGCATCCGTATCTCGACAAGCGGGGAGACGCGCGTTTCGACGCCTTCATCCCCGGCCTCGCCACCATCGGCATCACGAGAATCATCCATCGCGAAGGCCTGGCCCTGGGCCTGTCCGCCTCTCTCGCCATTCCCATGGCGGGCAGCATCAACGCTCTTCGGTCGGGGGCGAACTCGGGCCGCGCGGACGGAGCCTTCGCGCTTCTCGGGTCTCACGACCTCGGGGGCGGCAGGGTCCACGGGCGCGTGGGCTTCACCATCGCGGGCAAGGGCTCGTGGCCCGACCGCTCGTTCTCGGTCTCGGGCGGCGCTGTGCAGGTGAGCGAGACCAATCCTCCCATCGGCAACCGGCTGGACGTGGGCCTCGCCTGGATCCGGCCCTTCGCGGGCTCCCTGGCCATCGCCCTCGAGGCCAGGACCACGAAGGAGTTCGTGAGCGAGGAGCGCGTCGACTACATTACCCCCGTCGACCTGATCCTGGGGATCCACAAGTCCTTCGGGGGACTCACCGCGTCCGCCGCCCTGCTGGGTCACTTCCGCGCCCTTCCCTCGGGAGAGTTGCGCGCAAATCCCCTGGCCGGCGCCATCGACCTCTCGAACGTCACCGTGGCCGATCGCAACGCGTTCCTCGCGCGGGTTGGCCTGGGCGCCGCCGCGGGCCAGATCCGCGACGACGCCCACATCGTGGCCATCGGGGTCACGAGCACGACCCTGCCCGCGGGCGCGGTGCGCATCGCTCCCACCTACAACATCCGCTCGGAACACAACCTCGGTTACATCTTCACCCTGACCTGGAGACCCTAGGGCGAGGCAAGCATGGAGCTGGTCTGGCCGTCGCTTCCGTACCTCCCCGGCTATGTCGACGCCCTGAAGCGAGGCTGGTCGCCAGACAACGTGCGAGGCGAAGCGGCCGCGCGCGACCAGCTGGAGGAGATCGCGAAGGACGCCGCGGGCTTCGTGGCGAGTCTGGTCGACCGCGAGGCGAAGGGCGGACCCATCGCCCTGGCCGATGGAACCACGGCGCCGAGGCTCCCCGGGTACGAACGCTGGATCTGGGACGGGGACTTCTGCGGACGGATCGGCTTCCGCTGGCAGCCCGGAACCGAGGCGCTTCCCCCTACCTGTCTCGGCCACATCGGCTACACCGTCGTCCCCTGGAAGCATAGGCGCGGCTACGCGACCGAGGCCCTTCGCCTCCTGCTTCCCGAGGCAAGGGTCGAAAGCCTCCGCCATGTCGAGATCACCACGGACCCCGACAACCTCCCGTCAAGACGCGTCATCGAAGCGAACGGCGGCGTCCTGGTGGAGGAGTTCATCAAACCGGCCTCGCTCGGGGGCGCCCCGGGCCTGAGGTATCGGATTCAGCTGTAGCGCAAGCCGTAAGGTGGCAGGTCTGCCCCAAGCTCGTGCTGTCCGTCCGGTATCCCCCTCACGTCATTGCGAGGAGCCACTCCGTTGGTGCAGCGAGCGCGAAGCCTGGCCCTGGGCCACGAAGCAACCTCATTTGGTACCGTTCCTGAATGCAATTCGATCTCGACTCGGGACTTCACATCCTCAGGCGGACTCCAAGGACGCTCGACGCCCTGCTCCGCGACCTGCCCGACAACTGGGCGCGCGTCACCGAGGGTCCCGATACGTGGAGCGCCTACGACGTGGTGGGCCACCTCATCCACGGCGACGAGACGGACTGGATTCCGCGCGCGCGGATGATCCTCGATTACGGCACGAGCAAGCCCTTCGAGCCGTTCGACCGGTTCGCCCAGTTCGAGGCAAGCCGAGGCAAGTCCCTCGACCAGCTCCTCGGTGAGTTCGCGGCCGTGCGCGCCCGGAGCCTCGCAGAGCTCGCCGAGATGAAGATCACCCCGGAGCTGCTGAACAAGGAAGGCGGCCATCCCGAGTTCGGCGTGGTCACGATGAGTCAACTGCTCAGCACCTGGGTCGTGCATGACCTCGACCATCTCGCTCAGGTCTCACGAGTGCTGGCGAAGGCGTATGGGGACGCAGTCGGGCCGTGGAGGGCGTATCTGCGGGTGCTCAAGTAGCGACCAATAGCGGGGGGGTTGCTTAGTCGCACCACCAACGGACTGGCTCCTGCCAAGAAACCCGTGCGAGTACGGCCCATTTCGGGCACCCTAGAGTCCGACTGGACCCCGGCTTTCGCCGGGGTGACGAAAGTAGGAAACCCCATGCGAGCCTCGGTCGTGCAGGCGGTTTCCGGAGGCGGCACTTGGACCCGGAGACGGAGCGGGGCCGGGCGCTGATGTGGGTCGCAGGCGACCGGGACGTGCCGCGCGAGTCGCCGTACTCCGTCAGTAAAGTTCGCGCGGCCCGAGGCGAGTAAGGAGCCACACGATTCCATCGTTCCGGCATTCCAGTGGCGACGCACGAAGCCGGTCCCGGTGCCGCGAGCCCACATCAGTGCTTGGCCCCGCGGGCCCCCGCTACCACGCCCGCGAGAGTGCTTTGGCCCGTGATGAAACGGATCGGGGCCTCGCAATGACGGCGTCTATTGGCGTCAGACCATGTTCTCGCGGCTGCGCTCCAGCACCGTCTTCAGGTTCGCGACCACTCGGTCGGTCTCCTTGTCCTTGAGGTTCAGAATTTCCTTCAGCGCGATGCCGATGTGGGGGATGAACTTGTCGATGTAGCCGCGCTTCTTGGCCTCGGCCGCTTCGCGCTTGCCGCGGCGGATGTGGAGGCCGAGACGGCGACCCACTTCCATGAGGGCGAGACGCAGTTCCTTGACGATCTCGGGATAGTGCGCGATCGCTTCCTTCGATTCCGACGTGAACGGCACCCACACCGACGCGATGTGGAGCATCAGCACCATCGGGCCAGCGGGCAGGGCGCCCTTAGACATCTGCATGCCGTAGCTGCGCCAGTCGACGGAGAGGACCGCCTTGGTCACCGCGCAGGCCGAGGCCTGGTACTGGAGGGGCACGCGGTTCGCGAACCGGAAGACCTCGATCAGTTCGTCGGCGGGCAGGTCGCCGCCGTGGGCGAGCGCCACTTCGACCTGGAAGGGATTGCCGCGGTACACCGCGGGCGGACGCGTGACCGCGTCGTAGTAGTCGGCCTTGAAGCGAAGGCGCAGACCCTTCAGCAACGCCTCCTCGCCCACCGGGGAGAGGCAGTTCGTGGGCGGGGCCATGATCTTCACCTTGGTGAAGGCCTTGTGCACCCGCTCGATGGCCGGGGTGTCGAGATCGCGCGGACGCGCCTTGGGCGAGACGCCCGCGATCTTCAGGATGTCGTCGACCACCTTGGGAGTGAGACGGGAGAAATCGTTCTTGAGCGCGGTGGCGATGTGGCGGTCCTGCGAATCCTGGAACATCCGCATCAGCCGGCCCAGTTCGACCCCGTAAGGATGGGGCTTGATCTCCTTCGCCTCCTCGGGAAGCTCGTGGACCGCGCGCTCGTAGGTGATGGTCTCCTGCCCGGGGGGCGAGTAGAGGACGCGGCAATGGGGATTCGACAGCGCCGTCTGCTCGACATAGTCGTCGACGCTGCGGCGGCCCTTCTTGTAGCTCGCCTCCATCTCGATCTCGACGCGGGTGCCGTGCTGCTTCTCCCACTCCGTCTTCTCTTCCTTCAGGACCAGGGGCTGGTTCTTGCGGGTGTCGACCGTGACTTCGAAGAGGTGGGGCGCCGCCTGGGGCGAGGTGCGGGACACGATGGTGACGGGTTTGCCGGTGGTGAGCTGGCCGTACATGCCCGCCGCGGAGACGCCGATGCCCTGCTGCCCGCGCTGCTGCTTGAGGCGGTGGAACTTCGAGCCGTAGAGGAGCTTGCCGAAGATCTTCGGGATCTGGGCCTTCACGATCCCGGGGCCGTTGTCCTCGACCGCGATGCGGAATCGCTCCTCCGCGAGTTCTCGGATCTCGATGCGCAGCTCGGGCAGGATGCCCGCTTCCTCGCAGGCGTCGAGCGAGTTGTCGACGCACTCGCGCACCGCGGTCAGGAGCGCCTTCTGCTTGTTGTCGAAGCCGAGGAGGTGGCGGTTCTTGACGAAGAACTCGGAGACCGAGATCTCGCGCTGCTTCTCGGCCAGGCTCTCCGCGGTGGCGCGCCGCGCGGGAACCCTGCGCGCCGGCTCGGCGGGAGCGGCGGTCACGGGCTCCTCGGCGTCATCCTCGAGGGCCGGGGGAACCTCGGGCAGGTGCGGCGCCTTCGCGGGCGCCGCGATCGACTCGACCTCACTCGCGCTCACGTCGAAAAGAGACGGCTGGGACGATTTCGCGCGAACGTTCTTCTTTGACATTGCCAAGGGTGACCCACGACCTCCAGAAAAGGCCAGTTTAAGCTTTCACCTTGAACCTCGCCTCCACCACGTCCAAAGAGCGCACCCTCGCCTTCATCGCCCTCGGTGTCGTGTACATCGTCTGGGGATCCACCTACGTGGGCATCCGGCTCGTGGTCGAGCACATGCCTCCGTTCATCGCCGCGGCCATCCGCTTCCTGCTCGCGGGTGGCGCGCTGCTGCTGTTCACCCGGGTGGCGGGCCAGTGGAAAGCGCCCACGCGTGAACAATGGCGGAACGCGGCGCTCGTGGGCATCCTCCTGATGGGCATCGGCAACGGCCTCATCATGTGGGCGCAGAAGAGCATCCCGAGCGGCATCACCGCGCTCCTCGTGGCCACTTTCCCGTTGTGGCTGACCCTCGCCGAGGCCCTGATGAGCCGGGGCGCGTCCCTTCGCCTGCCCGTGGTCTCGGGGGTGGCGGTCGGCCTCGTCGGCGTCTTCCTGATCGCGTCCGCCAAGGGGGACGTGTCGTTCTCGGGGGCGGGCACGCCCGTCCTCGCCCTCATCGCGGTACAGGCCGCCTCGATCTGCTGGACCATCGGCTACATCAAGGCGAAGTCGATCAAGGACCGGTTGCCCCTGGTCATGGCCTCGGGGCTGGAGATGACCTCGGGGGGAATCTTCCTGCTCCTCCAGTCGATCGTCTATCGCGAGGAGTGGGGCCGCCTGCTGAGGGCGCCGTGGACGGCGTGGGGCGGCGTCCTCTTCCTCGCCGTCTTCGGGTCCATCATCGGATTCACCGCGTTCGCGTTCACCCGCCACACCCTGCCCTCGCACATCGTCGGGACCTACGCCTACGTCAATCCGCTGGTGGCCGTGATCTTCGGCTGGCTCTTCTTCGGGGAATCGATCTCCCGGCAGACCGTGATGGGCGGCGCGCTCATCCTGGCCGCGGTGTTCGTCACCACCCTGAAGGGGTCGTCGCCGCCCGCGGAAGCTTGTCAGGCCGAGGATCAGTAGGAGCTAGGCGTACATCAGGTACGGCTTGCGGATCACTTCGAAGGCTTTCGCCTCCGACTCGAACTGCTCCTTGAACCGGCGCACCGGGCGGCCGGCCTCGATGGCCTCGCGCACGTCCGAGGTGCCGCACAGGATGTCGATGGGCGGCTTGATGAACTCGTACTCGTAGGGCGGCTCGCGCCACGCGAACTTCGTCCTGTTCTGCGCGCGCGCCTTCTCGATCATGACGATGTACGCGTAGAAGGCGTCGACCTTGCGCCGGTCGGTCACATGAACCTCGACCCCGCCGCAGAGCTCGCCCGCGTGCTTGTGGAAGGTCGGGGTGAAGTAACACGGCCGGAAACCGAGTCCGCCGAGGTCCGCGCGGGTGAGGTCGTTCGCGAGTTTCCACGGATCGAGCCAGGGCGCGCCCACGAGATGGAACGGCCGCGTGGTCCCCCGGCCCTCGGAGAGATTCGTGCCCTCGATCAGGCAGCCGCCCGGATAGACGTACGCGGCGTCGACCGTGGGCATGTTGGGCGAGGGCAGGACCCAGGGGAGGCCGGTGTCCTCGTAGTCCATGGCCCGCCGGTAGTTCTTCATGGGGACGATTTCCATGGCGAGGTCGAGGCCAAGCTCGTCCGCGAACATGAGCGCCAGTTCGCCCACGGTCATGCCGTGGCGCACCGCGAGGGGATGGAGCCCTACGAAGGAGAGGAACCGGGGATCGAGGACGTTGCCCTGCACGCACAGGCCGCCGATCGGGTTCGGGCGGTCGAGCACGATGAGGCGGACGCCGTGGGCGGCGCAGGCCTGCATGGCGTGGAGCATGGTGTAGATGAAGGTGTAGTACCGGGAGCCCACGTCCTGGATGTCGAAGACCAGGGTGTCGATTCCGGCCAGCATCTTCGCGGTCGGAATGCGGGTCTTGCCGTAGAGGCTGAAGACTCTCAGGCCGGTCTTCGGATCCTTGAGATCGCCCACTTCCTCCAGATCCTGGGCGTTCGCGAAGACGCCGTGCTCGGGTCCGAAAAGGGCCACGAGTTTCGCGCCCTTGAGGTTCTCGAGATGAAGGGCGGCGTGGGTCAGGTCGGGAGTCACCGCGGTCGGGTTTGCAATCAGCCCCACCCGCGCGCCCCGGATTCGCGAGGAACGCGCCAGAAGTTCTTCGAGTCCGGTTCGTACTCGTTTCACGTGAACACCTCGCGCTAACGCGTCAGTTTGAACTTCAGCCGGCCCACCCTGGCCCCGGACGCCCGGGTCACGTTGCCGTCGATCTCGTCGCCGTCGAGGAGGCCCGCGTAGCCGAGGCTCTCCCCTCCGTCGACGAACGAGAAGCGCAGTTCCCGCCGGGCGAACCGGAGGCCTTCGAGCGAGACGTCGGAGGACAGGCGTCCCTGCCGCGACGTTTTCTGGCCGACGAGCCCCGAGGGTGTCGCGGTGAGGCTGATCTCGATCTTGCGCGGCTGGATCGCTCCCGGCACCTCGATCACTCCGGCCCAGTAGCCGTCGAGCAGGGCCAGGGCCTGGCTCGAGCCCAGGGCGGGCGAGGACGCGAGAGACGCGAGCGATCTCGACCAGGACGGGTCGGGCGAGTACAGGACCGACACCCCGACCCCCGCCTCCGCCGAACGCCGCCGCGCCGCCGCGAAGATATCCACGAAGACCCGGCCGTCGGGCGAGAGCTCGACGGTGCGGCTCGGCCTGCGCCCCTGGAAGAAGAGGTCGAACATGTCGGTCAGGGCCGCCGCCCACACCGGGGCGAGCGAGCGTGGATTGCCGGAGCCGTCGCCGGCCGCGAGGGTCAGCACCGGCCCGCCCGGGCCGGCGATGTTGACGTCGCTCGCGGAAAACTGGACCCGGTTCGTCCGGGCCTGGCCGACGAGGGCATTGAGCTTGCCCGCGGCCTGGTGGGCGCGGGCGTGCGACGCGGCATCGCTCCCGAGGACCATCACCGGCCCGAGTTCGCAGGAAACCGCGATTCGGCCGCCGTCGAGGCCCTCCGCGAAGAACCTCGGCGAGTACAAGGCGGAAGACTCGCGCAGGATCTCGATGGGCAGCGCGGTCGATGTCCTCTCGTTCGCTTTGACCACGAGTTCGCGGACCCCGGCGCTCTCGGAAAGCCGGAGGCCGGGAACGGAGACCTTGAGTTCCGTGTCCGTGCCGGCGAGGATCACGGCGCCTCTCCCCGAGATACGCACGGAGAGATCCGGTCCGGACAGGCCGAGGCCCGAGATCGTCGCCACGTCGCCGGCCTGCACCCGCGCGGGCGAAACCGATTCGACGAACGGAAGCCGGCCGTAATGAAGGGGCGCTTCCTTGCCAATGTCGGAGCCGACCGCCACCCGGACCGAGACCTTCTGGCCTTCGGTGGCGGCCACCTGGGGGACCTTGATGCGGATGCTGGCGGGCGAGGCTTCTAGGATCTCGGCCTCGTTGCCGGCCACGCTGACCGCCGGTTTCACCTTCGCGTTCGCCAGCCACTTGCCGGAAATCGTCACCTCGTCGCCCGAGAGGGCCACGCGCGGGGTGAGAGCCGCGATCTTGGGAGTCACCGCGATCTTCAGGAGGCGGGCGGTGGAGGCCGTCCCCTGGGCGATGACCTTGAGGGGCAGGGTCTGCGAGCCGGAAGCGCCCAGGGACTCAGGGACCATGATGTTGATGCGGGTGGCGTTCGCGTCGAGAACCTGAACCGGGGCGTCGCCGAGTGTCACCTTGAAGGACCCGGGGTCAGCGCCGTCGCCGAAGCCGGAGCCGTTGATGGTGACGGTCTGCCCCGGCTCGGCGGGATCGGGAAGGTACTTGTCGATCACGGGCAGGACGATCGAATCGGAGTAGCGGTGCAGGCCGAACCAGGCGACGGCCACGAGCACGACCGCGATGATCCCGACCCGCGCGGCCATGATCGCGGGGGTGGCCCCGGGCTTTTTTGACGGACTGGCCGCGGGAGCCTGAGCCACCGGGGGAGGAGGAGGGAGCCTCTCTCCGCCCGAACTGCCGCCGAGAGATTCGGCGAGACCGGAGAGAGGGTCGCCGTCGCCGGACGCCTGCTTCTTCGAAGCACCGCCGATCGGGCCCGTGGTCCGCGCCGCCGCAACCGCGGCGGGCTTCGGAGCGGCGGGCTTCGGCGCGGGAGGCTTCGGTGTCGCCGCTGGGATGGGAGCGGGGGCGGGCGCAGGCGCGGGGATGAACTCGGGAAGGGGAACGGGCTCGGGCTCGGTGCTCGCGAGCAGGTCCATCGGCGGGAACTCATCGGGCAGAGGCTCGAGGGGAGCGAGAGGCGCCATCGGCGCGAGCGCATCCGTGGAGGGGAGGGGCGGGAACTCCTCCAGGCTCAGGGCGGGAGTCTCGGGGGCCGCGAAAGCGCTCGCTTGCGGCGCGAAATCGGGGCGTCCCAGTTCCGAGGTGAAGAGCGGCTCCTCGAGCGGAGCGGGGTCGAGGGCCTCGAGCCCGGTGAGGCCGGCGTCCCCCGCGCCCGACAGGTCGACCAGGGGCGCATCCGCGCCGAAGGCCGCGAATCGAAGGCTGTCGCTCCCCGGTTCGTCGGGAGGGCCGAGGGAGATCTGGTCTCCGTCCGCGAGCGCCTGCTCCATGATCCGCGCGCCGTTGACGAACACGCCCATGCGGCTGTTGGTGTCGGAGATGGTGACGACGCCTTCGTCGTCCAGGAACACGGAAGCGTGCATGGGCGATACCGAGACGCCCGCGCACACCAGGTTGCAGCTCTCGTCCGAGCCGATCGCGAAATTGTTCAGGACTTCGTCGAGGACCAGGGTGGCCCCGGCGTCGAGGCCGGTCATCAGGACGATCGATGGGTGACTCATGCTGTCTCGAGGCGAAGTTTCCCATGGTTTCGCCGAGCCGTCAGGGCCTCGGGTGACTTATCGTCCGGCCTTCACCAGCATCAGGGAGACCTCCATGGAACTCAGAACCGCCGCGCGGCTTGGCCTCCCGGTGAGCGTGCTCGGCTACGGGATGTGGGGACTCGCGGGCTGGAAGGACACGGACGACGCGGAGGTCGAGCGCGCCCTCGACGAGGCGGTGGGTTCCGGGGTCACGTTCTTCGACACCGCTTTCGCCTACGGAGACGGGAAGAGCGAGCGCATCCTCGGGAAACTCACGCGCCGGCATCGGGCGCGGCTCTTCACCGCGAGCAAGATCCCGCCCAAGAACCGCACCTGGCCCGCCCCGGCGAGCGCACCGCTCGCGGAGTGCTTCCCCGCGGGCCACATCCGCGAATACACGGAACGGACCCTGGCGAACCTCGGACTGCCCCGGCTCGACCTGATGCAGTTCCACGTCTGGCAGGACGCGTGGGCGGAGGACCCGGAGTGGCAGCGCGCGGTCGCCGACCTGAAGCGGTCCGGCCTGATCGGCGCCATCGGCATCAGCCTGAATCGGTGGGAGCCGTGGAACGGCCTCGCGGCGATCCGCACCGGCCTCATCGACGCGGTGCAGGTCGTCTACAACATCTTCGATCAGTCGCCCGAAGACGAGCTCTTTCCCCTGTGCCGCGAGCGAGGCGTGGCGGTCATCGCCCGCGTGCCTTTCGACGAAGGGTCGCTCGCCGGTCAGCTCACCCGCGACCGGGTGTTTCCCGAAGGCGACTTCCGGCGCTCGTACTTCAATGCCGAGAACACCGCGGCGACCATGGATCGGATCGAGCGGCTCGAGAAGGTCCTCCCCGCGGGCATGAGCCTTCCCGAGATGGCTCTCCGCTTCGTCATCTCGAATCCGGACGTCACCACCGTGATCCCGGGGATGCGCCGCCTCGTGAGCGTCCGCGGGAACGTGGCCGCGGAACGCGCGGGCGCCCTGGACCCGGAATTGATGAAGGCTCTGCGCGCCCGCCGCTGGGACCGCACCCCGGCAAAGAAAGCGGACTAGCAGCATCAGGAGGCTTGACAATTCGCGAGAGATCGAATTAACCTTTCGGTTAAACCAAATGGTTAGTCAACACATCGCCGAGGCACACGAAGCTGGGACGAGCCGCGCCTCCATTCTCGACGCGGCAACCGAAGTCTTTATGGAAGTTGGCTTTAGCGGTGCTCGCGTGGACGAGATCGCGCGCCGGGCGAAGGCCAACAAGGCGATGATCTACTACCATTTCGGCTCGAAGCAGGACCTTTACCGGACCGTCCTCCTCGGTCTGTTTGGCGACGTCTTGAAGGAGATCGCCCGACTCAAGGAGAGCGAGGCTCCACCCCGGGAGAAGCTCCGGGCGTTGTACACCCGGGTCGCCGCCCACTTCGAGACGAAGCGGGCTCTCCCCCACATCATGCTCCGCGAGATCCTCGCGGGCGGGAAGAGCATCGACGCCGAGGCTTCGCGCACTCTCTTCGTGATCCTGTCCTTCGTTTCCGAGACGATCCGCGACGGCGTGCGAACCGGGGAGTTCCGCGAAGTCGATCCGCTCCTGCTTCACATGAGCGTGCTGGCGCCCCTGATGGTCCATCACGTCGGGGACTCTTTTCGCGAGCGGGTCCTTCCCCGCGAGATGCCCGGCCTGAACGCGCCCAGCCACGACGCGATGCTGCAGCACCTGCTCGTAGCCCTCGATCGCTCGCTCGCGCCCAAAGGCCCCGCCCTTTCCTCATCCAGGTCCTAGTTCAAAAGGAACGCTCCCATGAAACGCACCCTCGCCCTTCTGACCCTCGCCCTCGCCGGCGCCGCCGGCTGCGCCAGCCCGGCGAAGAGCACGAACATCGTCGCGGCCGGCCACGTCGAGGCCACCGACGTGCACATCTCCGCGAAGGTCGGAGGAAAATTGAAGGAAGCGCCGCTCGAGGAAGGCGACATGGTGAAGACGGGAGCGCTGCTCGCGCGGCTCGAGACCACCGATGTCGAGATCCTGATCCGCCAGGCGACCGCCGACCGCGCCCAGGCCGACGCCGATCTGCGCCTGCGCCTCGCGGGCGCCCGCAAGGAAGACATCGCGGAGATGGAAGCGCAGATCCGCGCCACCGAGGCCGACATCGCGGGAGCGAAGCTCGACCTCGACCGCATGCAGGGCCTGCTCGATCGCAGTTCCGGCACCACCAAGGCGCGGGACGACGCGAGGACCCGCATCAGCATCCTCGAGGCGAAGGCCGCCGCCCAGAAGCAGACCCTCGCGCGCCTCCACTCCGGCTCGCGGCCCGAGGAGATCGACGCCGCCCGCGCGCGGGTCGCCTCCATCGACGCCCGCATCGCGGCCCTCACTCAACAGATGAACGACGCCACCGTGACCAGCCCCGTCGATGGCGTGCTGACCTCTCGAGTGGCCGAGCCGGGAGAGCAGCTGCAGGCGGGCTCGCCCATCTGCGTGATCACCCAGCTCTCGGAAGCCTGGCTCACCGTCTACGTGACCGACGTCGACCTCGCCCGCATCCGCATCGGCCAGGAGGCGGAGGTCAGGACCGACGGCGGCCAGACCCGCAAGGGCCGGCTCACCTACATCGCATCGAAGGCGGAGTTCACGCCGAAGAACGTCCAGACCCGGGACGAGCGGATCAAGCTCGTCTACCGGGTGAAGGTGGGCCTCGACAACGCGGACGGGTTCTTCAAGCCGGGCATGCCCGCGGAGGCGACGTTCGTGCCCGTGGAGTCCGGCAAGTGAGCGAGGAGATCGTCGAGGTCAGCGGCCTCGTCCGCAGGTACGGCGGCCTCGTGGCCGCGAACGATGTGTCGTTCACGGTGAAGCGCGGAGAGATGTTCGGCCTCATCGGTCCGGACGGCGCCGGGAAGACCACGACCCTGCGGGTCATCCTCGGCCTGCTCGCGGCCCACGGCGGCCGCGTCCGCACCTGCGGCCTCGACCCCTGGAAGGACAAGGACGAACTGTCGAAGCGCATCGGCTATCTCTCCCAGCGCTTCTCGCTCTATGGCGACCTGACCGTGGACGAGAACGTCGCGTTCTTCGCGGACATCCACGGGGTGCGCCACGCGAAGGCGCGGGGCGAGGAGCTTCTCGACATGCTCCGCATGACTCCCTTCCGGAGCCGCCTCGCCGATCGCCTGTCCGGCGGCATGAAGCAGAAGCTGGCCCTCGCCTGCACCCTCATCCACACCCCGCAGCTCCTCGTCCTCGACGAGCCCACCACCGGCGTCGATCCCGTGTCGCGCCGCGACTTCTGGAAGATCCTGGCCCGGCTGCAGCGCGAGGGCCTGACCCTGCTCGTGACCACCCCATACCTCGACGAGGCCGAGCGCTGTCAGCGCGTGGCCCTCATGGACCGCTCGCGCATCCTGAACGTCAGCACCCCGGACGCGGTGCGGGCCCAGGCCGACGGTTCCATGGTGGAGATCCTCGCGCACCCGAAGCGGCGCGCCATCGAGATCCTCGCGGCTGAGGCCGGGGTCAAGGATGTCGAGGCCTTCGGGGAGCGTGTGCACGTGACCCTGCCTTCCCTCGATCCCTCCGCGGCCGCGGCCTGGACCGATCGAATGGCCGCGGACCTTCGCGCCCAGGGCCTCGAGGTCCTCTCCGCGCGGCCCATCCAGCACTCTCTGGAAGACGTTTTCATCGCCCGCATCCAGGCCCGCGAGGCCGAGGCGGCTCAGAAAGGAGGCTCGCTTTGAAGCGCCTGGCCCTTCTCCTTCTCGTCGTTCCCCTTGCCTCGCCGTCCTCGGCCGGCGAAAGCGCGCAGGCGGAAGCCGTTCCGGTTCGCCTGACCCTCGACGATGCCATCGCGCGCGCCCGCGACACTTCGGCGAGACTCGCCTCGTTCACCGCCCTCGCTCGCGCGGCCTCGGAAGGAGTCCGGGGCGCGGGCGCCGGCCGCAGGCCCGACCTGGATGTTTCCGCCGGGTACACGCGGAATTCGAACGTGCCCGAGCTCGTGCTCGCGATCCCCGGCTCGCCGCCCCGGACCCTCTTCCCCAACCTTCCCGACAACTGGCGCACCCATGCCGGAGCGAGGTTCCCCCTCTACACCGGGGGCCGGGTCGGCTCGGAGATCACCGCGGCCACGGAGATGGAGCGCGCGGCCCTCTCCGACCGCGCGGCCGCGGGCAACGATCTCGTCGCCGAGACGCATATCGCGTACGTGAACGTGCTCTTCGCGCGCGAGAACGTCCGCGTTCTCACCGAGGCGCTCGCGTCCTACGAGTCTCACCTCAAGGACGCGCGCCATCGCCAGGAACTCGGCCTCGCCGCGAGCAACGAAACCCTCGCGGTCATGGTCGAGCGCGAGCAGGCGGAACTGGCCCGGCTTCAATCGGAGAACGGGGCGGCGGTGGCCATGGCGAACCTGCTGCGTCTCGTGGGTCTGCCCCCGGGCACCGCGGTCGAACTCGACCCCGCGCCCGAGGCCAGCGGCTCGAGCCGTGAAGGAGTGGAGGATCTGGTGAAGCGCGCCGCCGCGGGCCGGCCCGAACTCGAGGCCCTGCGCGCGCGGATCCGGTCCCTGGAAGCCACCCAGAAGGTGGCGCGCTCCGGCTCCCGCCCCCAGGCCGGGCTCGAGGCGGGTTGGGACTACACGAACCCCAACCTCCGCTACGTTCCCTGGGAGGCGAAGTTCCGGTCCGCGTGGAGCGTGGGGGTCGGGGTGAGCTGGAAGATCCTCGACGGAGGGCGCTCGGGCGCCTCCGCGGCCCAGGCCCAGGCCCAGGCCGACGCGCTGCGCGCTCAGCTTTCCGATCTCGAATCGCGCATCCGCCTCGACGTCACCACTAGGCGCCTCGAACTCGACACCGCTCTCGCGGGAAGAGCGGTGGCCCGGCGCGGGATCGAGGCGGGCCGGGACGGCCTGCGGGTCGCCCGCGACCGCTACAAAGAGGGCGTGCTCTCGTCTTCCGACCTTCTCGACGCCGAGACGCGCCTGCTCCGCGCCGAGCTCGACGTCTCGCTGACCGAGGCCCGGATCCAGGTCGCG
>Ga0138256_10004095_pt1 | contig 15497 bp, 13 predicted proteins | sample KNB2016incub_MG_FD_105486 | JGI IMG/M metagenome (GOLD analysis project Ga0138256, IMG submission 105486) | Active sludge microbial communities from wastewater in Klosterneuburg, Austria - KNB2014incub_MG | ecosystem: Engineered > WWTP > Activated sludge > Unclassified | place: Austria... | reverse complement strand
TCTTGGGGAGCGGCGCCGATTCATCGGTCAGCGAGAGAATGACACCGACCAGCGCAATACCGTCGGCGATACAGTGATGGATACGCATGATCAGCGCCTGACCACCGAGCGCTGTATCGACAAGATGGAATTCCCAAAGCGGGCGGGATCGGTTAAGCGGCGTCGATGCCAGATCGGCGACGAAGCGCTCCAACTCGGGTTTGCCTGCAGCACCGGGTAATACTGCATGGTGTAGATGTTGATCGAGATCGAACTCCGGATCATCTACCCAGCAATAGCTGCCACCGTTCTGGCGGACAAGCTGTTTGAACCGGGCGTAGGCCAGCAGGCGCCGTTCAATGCTCTCCCGCAGGCGCTCAGGGTCGAGCGCCCCTTCAAACAGCATCACCCCCACAATCTGCATCAGATTGCTCGGCTGATCCATGCGCAACCAGGCGGTATCGACGTGAGACATGGGTTCGTGGGCGGGCATCGATGCAGACTCCTTTTGAAATAATATTCACGGTAGCTCGCAGCATGCTGGACGCGTGTTTGAAGGCAATCTCAAGCAAAAGCAAAAAATACCGATCAAGCAAACCGCTTATCAAAATACTCATGGATTTCGCTTTCGAGTACCGCACGAAAAGGCAGGTAGAGCATGCTCAGACTTACCTTGATGCAGACCTCGTGTTTGGCCAGAGAGAGCTGGCCGTTTACCCCCGGACGCTCGAAGTGCAACGCGCCATCTTCGCCCCAGACGCAAGTCAAATCGAACTTGTTTTCGAGGTCGACCGCAACATGCTCGGCGGCGAGGCGGGCTTTTTTCAAGCTCAACTTGTGATTGCGGACAATGACGATTTCGCTCATGGCGATGAGTTTAACCGTCAATACCGGAATCCGGAATCACGCCGGGGCTGACTTCTGCGCCCGCTGAATCTGCGGTAGCATCCACCCCTTGAACGACCACGCAAGAAGCATATTCATGACTCTTCCCCCAGCCAGCCGCATTGCCGCCCAGGACCTGCTTGACTTCATCGACGCCAGCCCCAGCCCCTGGCATGCCGTTCAAACCTGCGAAACCAGCCTGCATGCCGCCGGTTTTCGTCGTCTGGAGGAGGCCGACCGCTGGCAATTTGCACCCGGCGATTGTTGTTATGTGGTGCGCGGTGGTTCTTCGATTATTGCCTTCGTCGTTGGCAGCAAGCCCGCCGTCGATACCGGCCTGCGCCTGATTGGCGCCCATACCGATTCGCCCGGCCTGCGCATCAAGCCAAAGCCGGCTGAGGAGGCGCAAGGGATGGTGCGGCTCGGTGTCGAGGTTTATGGCGGCCCGATTCTCGCCACCTTTGCCGACCGCGATCTTTCTCTTGCTGGCCGGGTCAATGTGCGAACGGCTCACGGTTACACGACCCGGCTCGTTCGTTTTGCCGAGCCGATGTTGCGACTGCCAAACCTCGCCATCCACATGAATCGCGAGGTCAATGAAAACGGCCTCAAATTCAACAAGCAGACTGAATTGCCATTGCTGCTTGGTGTCTCGGATAGCGAAGCGACAGCCGACGAGCGTTTCCGCCAGCCCATCGCCGAGGCGCTCGGCGTTGAGGCCGCCGACCTGCTGACTTGGGAATTGAACGCATACGACACGCAAAAAGGCAGTTTTTGGGGCGTCGACCGTGAGTTTGTCGCCAATAGCCAGCTCGACAATCTCGCTTCCTGCCATGCCGCATTGAGCGCCCTGCTCGCCACCAGGAATCCCGATGCGACCTGTCTGTGCGCCTTCTTCGACCATGAAGAGGTGGGTAGCGAGAGCGCTGCCGGCGCCGGTGGCAGCTTTGTCGCCGACGTTATCCAGCGGCTTTCATCAAGCGTCGGGCTGGATGCCGAGGACCAGCGCCGGATGCTGGCGCGCAGCTTCTTCATCAGCGCCGACATGGCGCACGCCTGGCACCCGAACTTCCCGGCGGCCTACGAACCTTGCCATCGGGTGTTGGTTAACGCTGGGCCGGTAATCAAGAGCAACGCCAACCAGCGTTACAGCACCAATGCCGAAACCGCGGCGCGCTTCATGGCGCTTTGCGAAAAAGCCGGCGTGCCCTGCCAGCAATATGCGCACCGTACCGACCTCGGCTGCGGCAGCACCATCGGCCCGATTGTCGCCTCGCAGCTAGGCATTCCAAGCGTCGATGTCGGCTCGCCGATGTGGGCGATGCACAGCATTCGTGAAAGTGCCGGCGTACTTGATCATCACTACATGACGGCCGCGCTGACCGCTGCCTTTGCCAACTGATATGCAGCTCGAACTTGTAGCCTTCGTCGTCGGCACCGCGTTGCTCCTGTGGCTTTCCCGCAAACCGTTGCGTTGCCCCGGTCAACACGGTTTTTACCGCTTTTTTGCCTGGGAGGCGATTCTTGCCTTGTTCGTGCTGAACCAGGAGGTTTGGGGGTCTCAGCCGTTTTCTGCGCACCAGATTGCTTCCTGGGTGCTGATGCTGACCAGCATCTTTCTGGTCGTTCAGGCAGTGCGCCTGCTGAAGAAACATGGACAGGCCAGCCTGCAGCGTGAAGACGGGGCGCTCTATGCGTTCGAGAAAACGACCCAATTGGTAACCACGGGCATTTTTGGCTACATCCGCCACCCGATGTACGCCTCCCTGCTGGCGCTGGCCTGGGGGGCGCATTTTCAGAACCCCAACCTGCTGGGTACAGTCATCGCTGCCTTTGCCTCATTCTGCCTGCTACTCACCGCCAAAGCCGACGAGCAGGAATGCCTGGCGTATTTCGGGGCGCCATACGCCGCCTACATGCAGCGCACCCGGCGCTTTATTCCCTACCTGCTTTAGCCGCCGATTACTCCGGCACCAGCTTCGTTCCCATCATCTCGTTACAGGTGGCGCGGCCGAAGGTCTCGGCTTTTTTCGGGCTGGAAATCTGCGGTTCCTCATAAATCCGGCGGATGATGTGGTTGGTAATCCGTGCCCCATCGCTGCCGTCTTCATCAAACAGCTTCATCGGCCGACCCTTTTCGCGGTTGTAAAACGTTTGCAAGGCATGGTCGCGCACCCGTTCGCAGAAACGGATTTTCTGGGCATCCGGCATGCTGTCGTCGATGTTCCCGGAATGACCGCCATGCGCCCAGAGCACTTGCGCAAACAAGGCACCCAAGGCGGCCAGCAACAGCCTTTTCATTCCGTCGGTTCCTGTATCGAGGTGAGGTAAGCCAGGATGTCCTGCACATCGTTTTCTTTCAGGCCGTTCAGCACACCAACCGTGCCCTCTGAATCATGCGGACGATCGCCCTTGAGGTAGAGATCGACCTGGCGTTTTAGGTAATTGGTATATTGACCAACCAGCATCGGGAACATGCCCCGCCCCTTGCCGGTCTTGCCGTGGCAGGCTGCACATTGTTTCTGGAATATCTTGCCGCCATTGTCGAGATCGCCCTCGGCCCGCGGAATGATCATTACCTTGTCAGCAATCTTCAACTTGGTCAGCGCATCTTCAGTACCGTCGAAGTCCGGCATCTTGGTCGGCAAATCGATGGCGTTGAGGTAGGCGGCAATATCCTTGATGTCCTCATCCGACAACTCGCGTTCCTGGGTGTAGGGGAACATCGGGATGTTGATCCGCGTCCGTGAGCGGAAATTGCGCAGTTGGCTTTCGATATATTTGGTGCCTTGCCCGGCGATTCGCGGGTATTCGCCTTTTTTGCCACCCTGCCCGTTATCGCTGTGGCAGGCGGCGCAGGTACCGTTGATTTCCTTGCCTTTTTCGAGGTCGACCGCAGAAACCGGGCTGCTCAACAGCAGGGCGGCCAGACTGAGCGGTATGAACGAACGAAGCAGCATATGGGTTATCTCCTCAAAACGATGCGGCGAATTGTCGCATGTCGCAAGCGACTGAAACTTGACTCAAATCACGCATAATTCGCCCTATGTCCTATATTGCCTGCAGCGCGGATAGCGCCGACCATCTGCCCAACCTGCGCCGCCTCGTCACCACCCGTTGGGCTGTGCTTGCTGCGATGGCCGGGCTGGTAGTGATCACTCCCCGGTTCCTTGATATTCCGCTGCCGCAAACTCCCTTGCTCGGCATCATCGGCATCACTGCCCTCTTCAATATCATTGTTCAATGGCGAGTTGAGCACGCCGAAAGCGCAACACTTTACGAGTTGTTCAGCCAGTTGCTGATCGATGTCGCAGCGCTGGGTGCGCTGATTTTCTTCAGTGGTGGTGCGACCAACCCGCTGGTTTCGCTACTTTTACCCCCCGTCGCCATTGCCGCCCTGACGCTGCCGGCACGCTGCGTTTTCATTGTGGGCGGTGCCGCAATCATCGTCTACTCGCTGCTGATGATTTACTACGTCCCATTGCCGATGCCCGATGCCACCCGTGCCACTCGACTGCACCTGATCGGCATGTGGCTGACCTTTGCTATTTCAGCTGCGATGATTGCCTGGTTCGTTGTCCGCATGACGCGCCTGATCCGCGAGCGCGATGCTGAACTGGCCGCTGCCCGCGAGCAGGCACTGCGTGACGAACGGGTGATGGCAATGGGTACCCTGGCCGCTGGCGCGGCGCATGAACTCGGCACGCCACTCGCCACCATGGCGCTGCTCGCTGGCGAGCTGGCCAACGACCCGGCGCTGCATCACGCGGCCCAGGAAGATATTGCGCTGCTCCGGCAACAGATCGGCGTCTGCAAAAAAATTATTACTGGGCTATCGCGCCGGGCCGAAGCCGAAAGGCTTGAAAAAGCGGCTTTGCAAGCGGCCGACGACTGGATCGAATGCGTCCGCCAGCATTGGCATGCCAGCCGCCCCAAGGCGGGGAGTCGATTGATTATTGGCAGCGACTACCCGGCCCCCGAAATCGTTGCCGATCCACGTCTGGAGCAGGCGGTACTCAATTTGCTCAACAACGCTGCCAACGCCACGCCAAAGCCGCTGGAAATCAGACTGAGCTGGTGCAGCCAGACTACCTGTATCGATATTCGCGATCACGGACCGGGCTTCCCGCCGACGGTGCTCCAGCAAGGTGGTCAGCGCAGCTTTCCCGCCCATGAACGGGGCAGCGGTGTCGGCTTGATGCTGACCCGAACTGCCATCGAACAACTGGGCGGCAGCCTGACTCTAACTAACCCCGAAGATGGCGGCGCCCTCGCCCGCATCGAACTCCCGCAGGCTGGCTCATGAACGAACAAACCCTGATCATCGACGACGACCCAAGCTTCAACGCCATTCTGGTCCGCACGCTGGAAAGGCGTGGTTACATCGCCTTCGGTGCGCTGGACACGGCATCGGCGCTGCAACTCGCCCGCGAGACGCAGGCCGGGCAAGTCGTCCTCGATCTCAATCTGAACGGCAGCTCAGGCCTGGCACTGATCCCCGAACTGCTGGCGATCAATCCGGATTGCCGCATCGTCGTCCTCACCGGTTACGCCAGCATCGCCACCGCTGTCGATGCGGTCAAACTGGGGGCGATTCAATATCTCGCCAAACCGGTGGAAATCGAAGCCATTCTCTCTGCCTTCGAGGACGATAACGGACCTGACTTCGATCTGCCGGTCTCCGACGAGCCGCTTTCGGTGGACCGCATGGAGTGGGAGCACATCCAGCGCATCCTGAACGAAAACGACGGCAATATCTCGGCGACTGCCCGCGCCCTGAAAATGCATCGCCGTACCCTGCAACGCAAGCTTTCAAAACGGCCAGTCAAAATCTGAAGCGAAAATTGCCTATTTTATAGTGTCGACCGCAGCATTGATCGTGCAATGGGCGCCACGTTAATGGCCAGGATAGCGTTGGAACCTTTTTTATTTTTGATGTCTCTACTTGTCGTGGCAAGCTTCAGAATTGATAATCCGCAGCCACTCAAGTGCCTTTCCATTTTCGGCCACGCCCAGATTGCCCGCCATGCAAAACGAAACCCTGAGGCCAGAATCCACGCCCATCGGTCTTGCTGAATTCAAGCCGACGATCAATCCGGCGACGCTCAATCACGCCGAGGGAACGCTGGTCGACAAGTACGGCCGGCGTATCACCTACGTCCGGCTATCGGTTACCGACCGCTGCGATTTTCGCTGCACCTATTGCATGGCTGAAGAGATGACTTTTCTGCCCCGCAACGAGGTGATGAGTCTGGAAGAGTGTCTGCGAGTGGCCTCGGTGTTTGTCGGGCTCGGTGTCAGTAAACTGCGCATTACCGGTGGTGAACCGCTGGTCCGCAAGAATCTCTTGTGGCTGATCAGGAAACTGGGCGCCCTGCCCGGCCTGGACAATCTGGTATTGACGACCAATGGCTCGCAGCTTGATCGCTTCGCTCAACCGCTGCGCGATGCTGGCGTCAAACGCATCAATATCAGCCTCGACACCCTGCAAGCCGAACGCTTCAAAAAAATCACCCGGATTGGCGACCTGCACAAGGTTTTGAACGGCATTGACGCTGCACGTACCGCCGGCTTCCAGCGGACCAAACTGAATGCGGTAATGATGCGCGGCACCAATGATGACGAATTCGTCGATCTGGTGCAGTTCGCGGTCGACAACGAGCTCGATATTTCCTTTATTGAGGAAATGCCGCTCGGTGAAATTCTTGGCCGCAGCAACACCTATATTTCGTCCGAAGAAACCCGCCAAATACTGGCACCGCGTTTCGAGCTTATTCCGTCCACCGAAAACTCGGGTGGCCCAGCGCGCTACTGGCGCATTCCCGGCTCGGAATCGCGTATCGGCTTCATTTCTCCGCACAGCCACAATTTCTGCGACACCTGCAATCGGGTACGCATTACTGCCAAGGGTGAGCTTTATCCCTGCCTCGGCCAAAATGATGCCGTTAATCTGCTTCAGGTCTTGCGCACCAACAATAGCGAGGATGCGCTGCGCCAGGCGATCGTCGATAGCATGGGCATCAAGCCCTTTGGCCACGACTTCACGCAGCAAATGGACGCTCCTCATGTCGTTCGCTTCATGTCGATGACCGGTGGCTAAGCCGGTTTGTTCTGACGAATGCAGCCCTTGCAACTCGCTTTGTCGTTGACGCTTCAGTATCGCCAAAAAATCCGCAAACTACCGCTGGTTACGGTCGTTTTCGCCATTCTCGTTGGCCTGGTTGGGATGCTGCTCGCGCCAGGGCCCTTGTATGCCGTGCTGCTAACTATCGCTCTCTTCGGCCTGGCCTGGCTGGCCCATGTTGAGTGGCGTGATTTTCAATCAGTCCGCCGTGCCTACGACATGGCCATGCTGGCTGCTCACGACGGCTTTTGGGAATGGAACCCAATCACCAAAAGGCTGCATGTCGGGACGCGCTTGCTGGAGATTCTCGGCTACCGAGAAGACTTTCTGCCGGATACCCATGCCTGGCTGAAACTGGTTCATCCCGATGACCGCGATATCTACAACAAGGCTGTCTCGGAGCATTTGAAAGGCCAAACCGACTATTTTTATTGTGAGTATCGCGTCCTGGCCAAAGACGGCACCTATCGCTGGATTGGCTCACGTGGCCTGGCGGTGCGCGACCGCAATGGCAAGGCCTATCAGATGGTTGGCTCGGTTACCGATATTACCGATCGGCGTTTTCATCAAGAGGAAATGGAATTTCTCGCCCAGCACGATGTGCTGACCGGTCTGCCCAATCGCCTGCTCTTTTCCCAGCATTTGCACGAAGCCATTGAAGCTGCCAGGGCAAGCGGTCAAAAAGTCGCGGTACTCTTTATCGACCTTGATCGCTTCAAAAACATTAACGACACGCTGGGGCACCGGGCCGGGGATCAGCTATTGCAGATGGTGATGCAGCGCCTGAAAAAGGTGATGCCGGCCAACTGCCGTCTGTACCGCCAGGGCGGCGATGAATTCATTGTGCTAATGAGCCCCGCTGCTGATGCCAAAGCTGCGGTCGACGCCGCCATGCAGCTAAAAGAAGAAATTGCCGCCCCATTTTCCGGTGGCGAATCCAATTTCTTTACCAGCGCCAGTATCGGCATCAGTTTTTTCCCGGAAGACGCCGACGATGGCGAAAGTTTGCTCCGTCATGCCGACACCGCCATGTATGCTGCCAAGGCAGTCGGCGGCAACACCATCCGCTCACATACGCCGCTGATGGACCAGCGCGTCACTTTCAGGATGTCCCTCGAAACCCGCCTGCGCCGCGCGGTACAGGAAAACCAACTGGATCTGCATTTCCAGCCCCAGATCGAGGCACAGAGCGGCCGCTTGGTCGGTGCCGAGGCTCTACTGCGCTGGCACGATGGCAATAGTCAAATTCCACCTGACCATTTCATCCCGGTTGCGGAAGAATGCGGTCTGATTATTCCGATCGGAGACTGGGTGATCGAACGGGCAATTGCCCAGATCACAGCATGGCGCCAAACCTTCGGCGATATTCCCCCGATTGCCATCAACCTCTCGCCACGCCAGTTCTGGCGCCCGGCGCTGTCAAACCTGATTCTGGAAAAACTGCACAACGCCGGCTTGCCAAACAGTGTACTGGAGGTCGAAGTTACCGAATCGGTGCTGCTTGATGCCGAAGGCAGGAGTATCGATGAATTGCTGAAACTGCGGGCGGCGGGTGTTCCGGTTGCGCTGGATGATTTCGGTACCGGCTACTCGTCACTCTCCTACCTGCAACGCCTACCCATCAGCACGTTGAAAATCGACCGCTCCTTCATCAACGACCTGGTGCTTGAAGATGGCTCGACTGGTAGCAAACCCATGGTCAAGGCCATCATTGCAATGGCCAAGAGCCTCTCCTTTCAGGTCGTTGCCGAAGGGGTGGAAACTCCTGCGCAGCATTACTGCCTGCAAGCACTGGGCTGCGATATTATCCAGGGCTACCTGATCAGCCGCCCGCTACCGGCTGCTGAATTTGCCGAAAAATTCCTAGTCGACCGGGCTCTGCAGTAAGTAGTGCTTGGGGTGTGCGACAGTCAGGGATAAGCCCGGAAGAAACCGATTGCATTGATCGGTATCGTTGTAATAGCCAACGAAACAACAAAAAAGGCGACCCAAAGGCCGCCTTTCTGTAACGCTGTGCCAGCCCCCATTGCAAGGCTGGCAGAAGCGCATAGTCAATTACCGATCAGGCACGCTGCGAACGCTTGCGCTCGATTTCGGTCAGGAAGCGCTTGCGGATACGAATCGACTTCGGCGTCAGTTCAACCAGTTCGTCATCAGTAATGAATTCGATGGCCGACTCCAGCGTGACTTGAACGGCCGGCACCAGACGCACAGCTTCGTCCGTGCTGGACGTACGAATGTTGGTCAGTTGCTTGCCCTTGATCGGATTAACCACGAGGTCGTTTTCACGGCTGTGGATACCTATGATCATGCCTTCGTACAGCTTGTCGCCCGGGACAACAAACATGCGGCCGCGATCCTGCAGCTTCCACAGCGCGTAGGCAACGGCTTCGCCGTTATCCTGGGAAATCAGCACGCCATTGCGCCGCTCGCCAACACCACCTTCGCGAACCGGGGCGTATTCGTCAAAAACGTGGCTCATCAGGCCGGTACCACGGGTCAAGTTCATGAACTCGCCCTGGAAGCCGATCAGGCCACGGGCCGGAATACGGTATTCGATACGCACACGACCACGGCCGTCCGGCACCATATCCTGCAGGTCGCCCTTACGCTGACCGAGGCTTTCCATGACGCCGCCCTGATGCTCTTCTTCAACGTCAATCGAGAGCATTTCATACGGTTCACAAACGACGCCGTTGATCGTCTTTTTAACCACACGCGGACGACCAACTGCCAGCTCGAAGCCTTCGCGGCGCATGTTCTCAAGCAGGATGCCGAGGTGCAATTCGCCACGACCAGCGACGTCAAACGTTTCGCCATTGGCGGTGTCATGAACGCGCAGCGCCATGTTGGTCAGCAGTTCTTTATGCAGACGATCGCGCAACTGACGGCTGGTGACGAACTTGCCTTCCTGACCAGCCAGCGGGCTGGTGTTGACCATGAACTGCATTTCCAGGGTCGGCTCGTCGATCTTCAGCAGCGGCAGGGATTCAGGCTGCTCCGGATCGGTCACGGTACAGCCCAGGACCAGATCTTCAATACCGGTAATCTGCACGATATCGCCAGCAAAGCCTTCATCGAGTTCGATTTTGTTCAGACCGCGATAACCGAACACCTGGCCAATTTTGGCCTTGATCGGGGTACGCTCATGCTCAATGGCCTCTTCTTCGGTACCGAACATAACGATGACGTTCTGACCGGTCTTGACCTTGCCGCGATTGATCTTGCCAACGCCGATACGGCCGACGTAGGAGGAGTAATCAAGGGCAGTAATCTGCAATTGCAGCGGTGCGCTGATATCGGTGTCCGGGGCCGGCACATGCTTGAGCACGGTATCGAACAGCGGCTTCATGTTTTCGCGCGGCTGATCCAGTTCCAGGGCAGCCCAGCCGTTCAGGCCGGAAGCGTAAACAATGGGGAAATCCATCTGCTCGTCGGTCGCACCCAGCTTGTCGAACAGGTCAAAAGTCAGATTGACGGCGTTATCAGGATCGGCACCGTCACGGTCAACCTTGTTGACCACGACAATCGGCTTCAGGCCAAGCGCCAGTGCCTTCTTGGTGACGAAACGGGTTTGCGGCATCGGACCTTCGGCGGCATCGACCAGCAACACCACGCCATCGACCATGCCCAGCACGCGCTCGACTTCACCGCCGAAGTCGGCGTGACCCGGAGTGTCGACGATGTTGATATGAACGCCTTCGTACTCGACCGAGGTATTCTTTGAAAGAATCGTGATGCCACGCTCTTTTTCCAGGTCGTTGGAGTCCATGACGCACTCAACCAACTGTTGGTGAGCAGCAAAGGTACCGGACTGGCGGAGCAGCTGGTCAACCAGGGTGGTTTTACCGTGGTCAACGTGAGCAATGATGGCGATGTTGCGAATCGGACGAGCGGACATGGGAAGGCCTGAAAAATCAAAGGCGTGATTCTATCATCCCGTGCTGCGCCGCAACATCCCCGAGTCGCTTTTAACCCTCTTTATTCCGCATAAAGTCGGCCGTATGGAAAAAGTTCTCCAGCAGCTTGGCACGCATACCGGCCTCAATACCGACATCTTCCATCGCCAGTACCATGCAGGCAACCCATTGATCACGCTCCTGAAGGCCAATCGAAAACGGCATGTGACGACCCCGCAGCCGGGGGTGGCCAAATTTTTTGACGAACAGATCCGGCCCGCCGAGCCAGCCGGAAAGGAACATGTAGAGCTTTTCACTGGACCCTTTGAGGTCACCTGGATGCATGGCACGCAGTTCAGCAAATTGCGGCACGGTATCCATCAGTTCGTAGAATCGGTTGCAAAGCTTGGCGACTGTCGCATCTCCGCCAATTTTTTCGTAGGTTGTGGTGTTTTCCATGGTGCTATCGACTGTCATGCGTCAAGCCTTGCGTGCCGGTGCCCGTCCGCGCGGTGCAACAGGTTTTACTGGCTGGCGCAGGGGGCGTTGGCCACTCCGTTGAGCGGCAAGTGGCTTTTGAATTTGCCCGGTTTTTAGCGGTTGACCGCGTCCCGATGAACTTGCACCTGCGCTGCAGGTGCCGGCCGGTTGCCAGGCGGGAATCAACTGCTTCTTGCCGTTACCGATCAGATCGGACCGCCCCATTTCCTTCAAGGCTTCGCGTAGCAGCGGCCAGTTGTTGGCATCGTGATAACGTAGGAAAGCCTTGTGCAGCTTGCGTTGGCGGGCGTTGCGCACAGTTCCGACGTGCTCGCCGTCGCGTGACAACTTGCGTAGCGGATTGCGTTCGCTGTGATACATCGTCGTTGCCAGTGCCATCGGGGTCGGCAGGAAGGTCTGCACCTGATCGAGGCGGAAGTTGTTTTTCTTCAGCCAGAGCGCCAGATTCAGCATGTCTTCATCAGTAGTGCCCGGGTGGGCCGCGATGAAGTAAGGGATCAAATATTGCTCCTTGCCAGCCTCGCGTGAGAAGCGATCGAACAACTGCTTGAAGCGGTCGTAGGCGCCGATGCCCGGCTTCATCATCTTGGAAAGCACACCTTCCTCGGTGTGCTCGGGAGCAATCTTCAAATAGCCGCCGACGTGATGGGTGACCAGTTCCTTGATGTATTCGGGCGAACGGACCGCCAGATCGTAACGCAGGCCGGAACTGACCAAGACCTTCTTGACACCCTTCAAGGCGCGCGCCTTGCGGTACAGGGAAATCAGTGGCGTATGGTCGGTGCCGAGGTTTTCGCAGATGTCCGGATAAACGCAGGACAAGCGGCGGCAGGCCGACTCAATTTTCTCTTCCTTGCACTTCAGGCGGTACATGTTGGCCGTCGGTCCGCCGAGGTCGGAGACGATGCCGGTGAAGCCCGGCGTCTTGTCGCGCATGTCCTCGATTTCGCGGATCACCGAATCTTCCGAACGACTCTGGATGATCCGTCCTTCATGCTCGGTAATCGAACAGAAGGTGCAGCCGCCAAAACAGCCGCGCATGATATTGACCGAGAAGCGGATCATCTCCCAGGCCGGAATCTTGGCCTCGCCGTAGGCCGGGTGCGGCCGGCGGGCGTAGGGAAGCTCGTAGACGCCATCAAACTCTTCAGTCGTCAGCGGAATCGGTGGCGGATTGAGCCAGACATCGCGTTCGCCATGCCCCTGAATCAAGGTGCGGGCATTGCCGGGATTGGATTCAAGGTGGAAGGTACGCGAGGCATGGGCGTAGAGCACCGGATCCTCCTTGACCTGCTCGTAGGAAGGCAGGCGAACCGCAACGTTGGCCCGCGCCTTGCGCAGCTTGGCCGTCCGTTCGGCACGGGAAACAATACGCACGACGTGTTCACCGGCTTTGGGTTCTGGTGCTGCTGCGCTGCCGGTGCCGGCAGAGGTATCTGCGTAGGGATCGGCATGCTTAATGAGCGGGCCCGGGGTATCGACTTCGGTGGAATCCATCACCGACCACTCTTCGGAAGGCAGCCAGCCGTGGGGAACCATGAAGGCGGTGCCGCGCAGGTTGCGAATTTCGCTGATTTTTTCACCTTTGGCCAGCCGGTGGGCCAGTTCGACCACTGCCCGTTCGGCATTGCCAAAAAGCAGCATATCGGCCTTGGAGTCAGGCAGCACGGAACGGCGAACCTTGTCTGACCAGTAATCGTAGTGGGCAATCCGGCGCAGGCTGGACTCGATGGAACCGATGATCACATTGCTGCCGGAAAAGGCTTCGCGGCAGCGCTGGGCATAAACCGTGACGGCACGATCCGGGCGCTTGTTGGGTTCGGCATTCGCGGTGTAGGCATCGTCGGAACGTGTCTTGCGGTCCGAGGTGTAGCGATTCACCATCGAATCCATGTTGCCGGCGGTGACGCCGAAAAACAGGTTCGGTTTCCCCAGGCGCTTGAAGTCGGTTGCGGAGTTCCAATCGGGCTGACAGAGGATACCGACGCGAAAGCCCTGGGCTTCAAGTAGACGGCCAACCAAGGCCATGCCGAAACTGGGGTGATCGATATAGGCGTCGCCAGTGACGAGGATTATGTCGCAGGAATCCCAGCCCAAAGTCTCCATTTCCTCACGGGACATGGGCAGAAAGGGGGCGGGGCCAAAACGGTGAGCCCAGAATTTTCGGTAGCCGAAGAGCGGTGGCGGTGCTTGAGTAATTGAATTCATACGTTATTTTACCTGAGTAAATCTGTCGACAATAGGTCGACTTCACTTTCAGGCAGCGTCGGATGTTGAGGATTTCCCTAAGAGCGGAAAAGCAAAACAGTTGCTAACGTAGCGTCATTCTAAAATTCATTAGGAAGAACGGTCATGTACAAGAACATTCTGGTTGCCATCGACGACAGCGAAACTTCCAGCTCTGCGCTGCGCGAAGCCCTGCATATCGCCAAGTGCAGCAATGCCAAGCTCTATATCACGCACGTTGCCGACGAAACCCTTTTAAACATGCATAATCACGTTTTTGCTCATATGGCCGATGCGGACAACAACGCAATTACCACACTTACCCAAGCCGGCCAAAAGTTGCTCGACGAGGCGATGAAGACGGCCACAGGTATAGACGCCGAGGCTCTGCTCCTCCACGCCACCAATCGCCGCGTTTCAGAAGCCATTACCGAAAAAGCCAAGGAACTGGAGATTGACCTGATCATCATCGGCCGCCACGGTCGACGCGGATTAGCCACGCTGATTCTAGGTTCCGTCGCCGAACAAATCGCCAAAATCGCCACCGCCTCGGTACTACTGGTCAGGAAACACTAATAATGCATCTGGCAACGCTCGACACCAACAAGGACGAACCTCTCCGCGACGACATCCGCCTCCTCGGCCGCATCCTCGGCGATACGGTACGCGAGCAGGAAGGTGATGCAATTTTTGACATTGTCGAGCGCGTCCGCCAGACCGCAGTGCGCTTTGCCCGTAACGGCGACCCCGAAATGGGCAAAGCCGCGCGCGCCGAACTTGCCGCCCTGCTTGACCCACTGTCACGCGACACGACGCAAGCCGTGGTCCGCGCCTTCAGCTACTTCCTGCAACTGGCCAATATTGCCGAGGATGAGCACCATATCCGCCGGCGCCGCGCTCACGACCTGGCCGGTTCACCGCCGCGTGAAGGCAGTCTGGTACATGCGCTCGACCAACTGGACGAGAGCAAGGTAGCGCCCGAGGCAGTTGCCGACTTCTTCGCCAATGCCGTTGTTGCCCCGGTGCTCACGGCCCATCCGACTGAGGTTCAACGCCAGAGCCTGATCCGCAATCACCGCGATATCGCCCGCCTGCTCGATCAGCGGGAGCGCCTGCAAATGACGCCAGATGAAGAGGCGGAAAACGACCTCGGCCTGGCCAATGCCATCCTGACGCTCTGGCAATCCCGCATGTTGCGTCCGGTGCGCCTCAAGGTGCTGGATGAGGTCAAGAACGGCATCAGCTATTTCCGTGAAACCTTTTTTACCGAGCTGCCCCGGCTCTACATTCAGGTTACGCAGCAACTCCACAAGCGCTACCCGGAAAAAAACTGGGCCTTGCCGCCCTTCTTCCGGGTCGGCAGCTGGATTGGCGGCGACCGCGACGGCAACCCTTTTGTCACCGCCGAAATCCTGCGCGAAACCCTGCGCCTGCAATCGGCGGCGACGCTCAATCACTACCTCGAAGAAGTCCACGAACTGGGTGCAGAGCTGCCGCTCTCCGATCTACTGGTAAAAGTCACGCCGCAATTGATGGCACTGGCCGAACACTCGACCGATCATTCGCCACAGCGCTCGGATGAACCATACCGCCGGGCACTTTCCGGTATTTACGCCCGCCTGGCAGCAACAGCGCGCAGTCTCGACCAGTTCGAACCGGTCCGCCATGAAATCGGCCAGGCCGAAGCTTACGCCAGCCCGGATGCCCTGCGCGCCGACCTCAAGGTGTTGGCTAATTCGCTCAAGTTGAATGGCAGCGCCAATCTGGCCGGCGGTCGTTTGCGTCGGTTGATGCGGGCGGTGCAAGTCTTTGGCTTCCATCTCGCACCCATCGACCTTCGGCAAAACTCCGAAGTGCACGCCCGGACTGTCGCCGAACTACTC
>Ga0138256_10004093_pt1 | contig 15501 bp, 12 predicted proteins | sample KNB2016incub_MG_FD_105486 | JGI IMG/M metagenome (GOLD analysis project Ga0138256, IMG submission 105486) | Active sludge microbial communities from wastewater in Klosterneuburg, Austria - KNB2014incub_MG | ecosystem: Engineered > WWTP > Activated sludge > Unclassified | place: Austria... | reverse complement strand
CTTCAACCGGAGGCCGGTGGAATCATACCATACCGTAGACGGCATCCCTATTAATTTAAAGGATGCTTCATAGTTGCCATCTGTTTCACGCCAGGTGGCTTTTGCATCACCATAATTTTTGATGAAACCCTTGAGCACGGCGTCTGGTGTGCCCGGCGCCGAACCTATTTCGTTGCCCTGCGAAAAAACGCTGGTTACACAGCTCACCAGAATGAATGCAAATAGGAAACCTTTCATGTTCTTGTAAATTAGACAGTGATTTTGCTATAGAGGTTAACACCAAAAGAAGAGCCCTTAGTATGCTGCAGGCTCTAAGGTTCAAAGATAAGGGGCGCTACTGATAACTATCTAAAAGGGAGGTATAACTTTTATAATAAGCTGACAATCAGCACGGATAATTAAGGGCGCCTCAAATAACCGCAGTATTATTAAAAGCCATGATTGATTGTCAATGTATTACAACAGTTGCAGCAACAAATTTGACAGTTATTAGAATCGCCCTTAATTATCATGGGGTTATTAGAGGCGCCCTAAAGAATCAAAAAGTAGAAGCGGAAGCAAAATCCGGGACCCTTGACCGGGAACTCATTTTCCTTAAATATGGTTTAGTTTGTTTTTCTAAAACCTCTGGAAAGGTAGGTGCTTGCTCTTTCAAAAAACAAGCAGAACAGAGTGTTCAACGAAAAGGTGATACGATTTAATAAGAAACAAAACACATTTAAAACCATGAGTCTAGGCCGAGTCATCCTGTGTATTCTTTTTCCTCCACTAGCCGTATTAGACAAAGGGTGCGGATCGATCCTTTTGGTTGTCCTGCTGACGATAGCGGGATGGGTGCCGGGGGTAATTGCGGCGTTGATTATTTGTAAGAGATAACACGCCGAACACTACGTACTGCAAATTTATTTCTAGGAAGAACCCTACAGGACTCTCAAATCGATGAAATGAATTTAGTGAATGCACTTGTTCGTGCTTTGATTTTACAAACTTCCGATCACATCATTTAGTCTTGTTTCTAATTCCGTCCTTAACGAAGTCGCGGTATCGAGAATTTTTTCAGAACTACTTTTTATTGTATTCGCCTTTGTTTGTATATCGGATAGCTTTACGGTCAACGCCACCAACCCCTCTAATTCACGCTTAATTTTTTCAACATCAATTTCCCGGGCGTCCTGAATTCTTCTTGATGTAACAAGTATTACCCGGATAATCTTGTAAGAAGCCTCAAGGAAGAGCAAAGGCTCATTTTTTCTAAGTTGCTCTTCGTCAACAGTTATATAGAAGTCGTTTCCGAGACGGTAGAAGTCACCAACCTCCGCAGGTTCATATCCTTTAGCAAAAACAAATATCCCCGCTTCCGCTTCCCTGTTTTCTTTGGCAGTTTTAAGCTCTTCAATAGCACTTTTTAACTTATACCCCTGTTCTTTCTTTACTTCAATGACAACATTCAATCCCGGAGCACCTGAAGTGATCCCCAGAGTTAGGATGTGGTCTCCTACCTTGCTCCTTGGAATCTTGCCGACAAGTGATCGAACATTTTCAGAGGTGTCACCTAATTGTCTCGCCATTGCAGCCACAGGATCATAAAGGAGGGTTTCAAACTCGCGACCTTTCTCTGTTCCCCTTTCCGATTCTGTATCTTTTCCAGTCTTAATGCCAAGGGCCTGCTTAAGTTCCCCGAAAAAGGTTGTGTTGGCCTGCTGAATCTCACCCACTTTTTCAAAAAGTGATTTTTGAAGCCGTGAGAGCGCAGAATTATCAATGTCCAGCGAAAACTGGTTTATGATTTCTGTAGTCTTTTGCTGAAGATGGCCCTGTACCAGTGTTTCCAGCTTTGAAAGGACACTTTCCTTGTTTTCCGGGTCAAGCGATTTGGCAAATGAACTTGAGGGTCCAACCTGGTCCTGTATGAGTCGGTGGAGTCTGCCGCCATCTGAACTAAAATACTGATTCATCATTTGGGGCATGGTGCCGTTTGACCCCAAAAAGCTATCCAGTGACCTGGGAACCGTCCCGCTGCCCACCTTGAAGAATTCTTCAAGCCTGCCTGTAAGATCTGTTTGAAAGCCATTGAGATATCTGTCAATGGCGACCTCAACCTGGCGAAATTTTTCTTCAACGATTTTTGTGTCAAGAGAAGGACTAGCCGACTGAATAGCAATTACACCAACACGTAATGCTTCAAGAGCTTTTTCCTTCCGGACATCTTCGTCAAAGGCAGTGAGGTATTTCATCACATTTTGATCAGAAATACTCAAAACCAGGTCTATGGATTCAGCAGCTAAGGGGCCGCTACTATTGGTTGTTCTATTTGGTAATGCTGACAAGGTTTCCATGAGTATTTGTTTTCTGATGAGAAGCGGTTTTTCATCAAATGATGGATGGTCAAAACGAAGTTAATTCACAACTTTAGAGTAGTGACGATAAAAGGTTTCCCGTACCCACGAGGGCACCTCTGGCATCCCTGGTTTGATTGGATTTAGGGTCATATGTTCCTTTTAATGCACCAATGCTATCTCTTATTTCTTGTCTACCATCATTTCTTATTTCAATAGTGCCAAGGAGGGCCCCTATTTTATCTCTTAAATATTGCTTAGCCATAGATTATGGGTTCGTTAGAATAAAAATTTACCGCTAATGCTTAAATCAAAGCAAGGCCATTTCTCACTGGTTTAGCCTTTCATTGATTTTTTTATAAATCTCCACCATTGCCAGAGTATCAAGCTTGCAGTATTCCAGAAGATGCTCCTGTATGGTTTGTTTTTCTATCTCATCTGGAGTTTCAAAAACCATTCGGCCCCAGGCGCTGGTAGCAGTTCCACCATCACCTATGGCAAGGGTACTATAAGTTAGCTCGGGCACCAATACAGGAAGGACTTTTTTGATGGAATACCTACCGCGAAAATCTTTATGCACGTACATCCGCTTTGATACCACTTCCATAAGATCGAAAAATCGACGATTGATACCCAGAAGAAATTCAGCTAATTCTGGTAAGGCTTCAGCAAGGCTCGCATTGCACTTACCTTCAAAACTTTTATTCCATACAATCACAGATCCTGTATCTCCAATATCAAATTTTAGTCTCCTGCTGAAAAACTCAATAGGGTTTGATGGATCTGTGTGAAGAAATTCCCGGTGTTCGGGTTCACCACCGGCTGCATGGATGATATGCAGTGAATACTGAAAGGGAATTTGTTGATAAGGCTTTGTTCCATCAAATAGTGGAACAGCGGGGGCATAGGTCTCGTAGTCGAGAAAATACAGGGGATATTCAAGGGTTGAAAGAAAGGCTTGCAGCACCTCCTTTCGTATAATTTCACCAAACTGATTCCAGCTCAGTACCTGATCGCGAAAGCCATCAGTTAGGTCATGGTCTGCTGGAACATCTTCAATTCTGAACCTATTGGAGTCAATAAGAGAAATGAGTCTTTTCGTGCTCTTTCCGAAATTTGCAAGATCATGGACAGTATATCCAGTCATTTCCGGGTGGAGATATGGGAACGCCGGACACTGATTCTTTCGGGATTTGTATTTGCATTCGCAGGTTACAGGTTGCTGACTATCCGTTGATTTTGTTTTGGCTTGCAACATCAGTTGTTCGATGGCAGCGGTCCTTTGTTTAACTTCAGTGGTTATATCGGTAATATTAAACAACTGTTCAGGGTTCGGTTTACCGTGACGGGTATAGTCCTTATTTAATTCGACGAGGAAAGTTTTATCAACCACATAACCTGCTTTTGAAGCTACCAGATACTGGAAGGAAAGGTCATCAACATATTCCTTTCTGGAGGGGGCCTGTCCGTTTTCGCCTGATTCGGTGATCTGAGATGATGAGCCTGACTTGATCTCATATAGATCAACATGTTTACCGCCCCTAAAGAGTATCAGGTCAGACTGGGCAAAAAACCCCTCTGCAGCGAAAGCAGCCTGACTAATATACAGTACGCCTCTCCGCTCCAATGACCGGGTCTCTTCCAGGGCATCCACTCCCTTCGAAGCAATGGTTTTCAGATCCGGATACAAAAGGTAGAATTGTTTTTCCACCATCTTTCCCTGTTCGGCAAGCGCTTTCTCAAAATCATTAAGCTCTTTTTCCTGCAGGACATCTGGCCGGTTTGTGTCAAACCAGAAATATTCGGGGCATTGAATGAATTTTTTGAAATCGGATTTGGAGATTGGATGGGTCATATGGAAAAGAGATAGAATTAAAGATGAATGGGGGGCCTAAAAATTGATTAAAACCTCACTAAAAGCGCTTGAAAAAATACACGAAAGACAAATATCGATTGATGCCTACGCTTAAAAAAAGTTGAAGATTTAAAGGGGATTTAAAACCCTTCCAAGCAATCTTTAAGAAAGAGTGAGTATAATGGGGTTTTCTAGGCAAAGCAAATGAGCACCATTCGGCACCTAAGCACGAAATCCAAAATCATACACTTTAAATTAAGCCATGGAGATGTTAGTTTGGTTCGGATAATGTTATTTCACGAATTATATTTTTTGCAATTTCAATTTGGCCCTTCTCAACTAAGCGAAAAAACCCTCTTTCAATATCGGCCGCAATTTTATCCTCGAAAAATTCATTTGCAATTTTTTTACACAGACCACACCACTTAAGATACCAGAATTGAGAATTATCGTTTATTCTTATGGAAGTATCATTAACTCGAAACGCAATATTTGTTATAGGGTTATTAAAATTATTTTCATCCTTAAGCTGCATAATCTTCTTATCTAATGTAACATAATTTGAAGGGTCAAGGAACATAAGCACTTTTGAAATAAAAGCAAGGCCGGAAAATTCCGGCATGTTAATACGCTTAATTGCTTGACATCCATAACTGTGATTTTGAATATGGTTATGGAATAATTCCAATTGCTCGTTCTTGATTTTACTTCTAAACTTGTTTACTCTTACGTCCCTATAGCCTGCACGAAAGTGCCCCCAGTATAGGACGTTTGAAAGCCCATTTTTTATAATATTTGGATCATTTGATTCAAGTTCTTTTAAAATATATTTTTCAAGGCTTCTATAGTTTTCAAATTTCAGTTCAACATTTTCATTGAAACTGAAAACATGAGAAGGATAATTGTACCCATTTACACAAGCTATTAAATCGTCCATAATTAAATCTCATTTAAAAAATAAATAAAATAGAGACCAAACAAGCTATACCACGAAAGAAATTAACGAAACCTTTTTATCGGTTTTTTTCCACAGCATTTATCAATTAAATACAATCTTAAAAAGAATTAAAACACATCAGTAACAAACTAGATTTATTGCAAATAAGACATGCAAGTATACGAATAAATTGTGATATATGCAATAGATGCATAAGATTTTATAGAGGAGCTTTCAAATTTATTTAGCGGGACGTATAAGTAGATTCAAAGTATTATATGCACACAAGTATTGTAACAAATTCTACCAACGGTTCAAATTAGAATTGATCGGTCACCTTTCCATAATGAACGGTTTGTTTTAGAAGAATAGTAAAGAGTTATATAGAATGCACGAAACTATTTTTTTAAAATACGTTGAACAAAACTTGTTTATGTCAAATCTTTTTCGTATATTAATTGACTTAAACAAATCCAAACTCCTTGAACATGAACATTCAGCTGATTGACTCCCTTTCCGATGGTTCAATACAACTAAATGATATGCTGTTAATCCCGATAGGAAGTTCGTCAATATTTGAAGCTGTAATTTTAAACTGCCAAAAGGATCGTTCCTCCCGTCAGCTACTTGATCAATTGTATCTTTTATCAGCCACCTGTTGTCCATTGAATAAAGTAGATATGGCGGAAATAGCCCAGATGCAGATATCTGAAATTGAAGGCCTGTTGGAGCGGCTATCTGAACTTTTGCAGGTATCGCTCGACGATCCGGAACAAGGATCCGGACGCATAGAAACCGAAAATTTTAGGGCGTTTCTAGTCAGGAACTATGCCATGGAAGTGGCTTTAGCAGAAAAGCGACTTTTGAACTACTGGGGCGTAGAGATGCAATCTAGACAGTTAAAGTACAATGTGGGGAAACATCAGTATTGTCAGCAAAACGTTGAGAAGCACGGAAGGCTAAAAAACTTCAAGGACCTTCAGCTAGTAGGAGATTTGGGCTTCAATAATGAGCGAGGGGATATATTTGGGTTCATCCATTGTAAAGGTGACCTTCATAGGTTGGCAATTGAAGAAGCATTGTTTCTACAGGACCGGGATGCAATGATCCATCATGCACTTTGCCTGGTCAGCCTGAAGTGTGAAACCCTTGATGAAGTCAATCGTCTGCTGGTGTGGGCGACTGAAGATCCGCTTCAAACAGCAGATGTATTGAAAATGCTAAACGGGATAGAACAAGCCACAGGAGAAGAACAAAGAAGTGTAGTCTTACTATACACTCTTTGTCTTTTAAGGCTGACACTATTTGTTGCAACAGATCATTCCGATCGAAGAGTGATGATTCAGCAGATCATATCCACTCTAGAGAAAAACAAAGGTAACGCGTCACATAACAGTCGTTTAGCCTTCATACCAGCACGCCTATTATATTTCATCTTATGCGCCATCGAAGACGAAGGTCTTGAGGTGGGTGAGCTGGTATCTCTTATGGATGATTGGATAAGCACTGAGGACAGAAATACCAAAGGGGGGAGTTGTGCATCTGGAATGGTAAAAGACAAACCAGAAGGAAAGGGTCATTGGTTTAGAACCTTCAGATCAGTAGAATATCTCCTGGAACAGAATGCGCGGCCGACCACCATACACGATATTCGTCAGGAAGCCCTTGAGGCCTTAAGGCAAATGAGCTTTGTTTTCAATGGATGTATTACATGTGAAGAGTTTGCTGATTTGTTTATACCCGCACTCGATGCCCTCGAGGATAAATCGCAGGAAGATTTGGATTTAGAGTTGGCTCTTGTTGATGGCTTTATGATTAACGAGAAAGATGATATGCTACGGGATATCTCAGAAAACCTGTGTCTGGGTGGCAGGCATGACGATGCTATCCGGGTGGTACAACAAATGATTGATGATTTCCACAGGAATGATGCCCTGGGGTCGATTGTCGCAGCCTATATGGAGCAAGGAAAGATGGATCAGGCCATGGTAACGGCTGATAGTATTCAGAATGACATCATAGGATTTGGTGTCTATCGGGATCTGGCAATGAAATGTAAGGAGTTAGGATGGCGCCGGAACGCGGTGGAAATGGTTATGAAAGCAGATGCATTCGCTGAAAGAGTTGATCAGGGCATAGTCCGCGATTTTTATTTCAGGGAATTGACGGATCTGCTTTTGACACAAGATTTGTTCGATCAGGCCATAGACGCTGTAGTAAAAATCGAGAACACAGCATCGAAAAGCTTAGCAATGGGTAAGATTGTGCAAGGATTGAGTCGTGCCGAAAAATTTGATACAGCATTGGAATATGCAGTCGGAATAGAAGAACCAGAGCAGCGCAAGGATGCATTGTTTGAAGTAGCATCCCTGGCAGCTGAGAAGGGTTATGTTCGTATGGCTCAACATGCACTAAAGATCATTGTACATGACGCAAAAGCAAAAAACGATAATACTTCTATTGGGGCACTCTATATATTAAAGGACCTTCAGGCACAAATGTCAGGTCTAGGATTTTATTCCCATTCCAAAAAGGCGTTGAAAGAAGCCATCTCTATTACGAATAACATAAAGGCCTCCCCATCAAGAATCAATGGTGAATTATTGCTCTGTGAAATGCTTTGTGTACAGGGTGAATTCCATCATGCCGGGGAAAGGGTTTTGCTTCTAGAAGGGACTATGCCAAAGATTTCCGGACTATGCACTATTGTTCGATCTATGCATCAACAAAAGAAGCATAGTGGAGCCTTGGCCACCCTTAGCATAATGAGTTCATTAATAAATGAACGACTGGAGGAGCTACCTGTCTCAGATATATATCTGGACCTGGCCATACTCTATGATGAGATTGGTTTTTACGAAGATGCACAAGCCAATTTAATCATGGCCTGCAATTACATTAAACAAATTAGTTCGGACAGGGTAAGGAGATTTGAAACGGCTGCATTGGCGGAAAAAATCATAAAACAGGGGCTGTATGATTGGATTAAAGTCATATCCGATTTCTTTCCTCCAGGCAAAGTGAAGGAAGATTTTTTAAATATGTCTTCATACACCTTGACCAAGTATGGCAGACACGATATGGCCATTGAATGTGCGTCAATCATGGAAGATGAATGCAAGCGTAATTCAGCCTTGATCTTTATTTCAGATGCATTTTCAGATGAAGATATGCACCAGGAAGCGGCTCGTGTGGCTAGCCGTATTAGTCTTTTTCAGGAAAAAAACAGCCGGTTGGAGAATATAGCCATTATGGCCGGCAAGCACGATTATATTAAAAATGGGCTCCGCTACTGCTTTGATCAAATTGAGTCTTTTTGGCAAAAGCATGCCCTGGAGCACTATAAAGAAGGGATCGTCAGCATGTTAAAGCCCTCATCTACAACAGAGGAGGTCGCCCTCACCATGCTGCCAGTGATTGATGACATCAAGAGTATGGAAATTATCCTAAAAATGTATGCGTTGAATTGTCTCTTTTTTACAACAATTGATGACCAAAAACTTGTGCGATTCAACAGCGTGATAGACTTGGATTGGGCAATTGGGATACGTGATGAAATGGGATTTCAAAGCACAAATCATTCAGTTTAAATCAAAGAAGTGACTTTTAAAGAAGTCTGACCGTAGAAAACGATAAGTTAAATTAAAAAAGTAAAAGCAGTATGAGCTTCCTGGATAACCTAAGCAAGGCGCAAATTGAAAATGGAGCATTTCCACTGCGCGAGATATTAGAAAATTCACTTTATTATCCTTCAAGCGGATTTGATGGCGGGGTAATAAAGGATTGTAATACACTTGAGCGTCACAGAAATATTACTAGTTTCATTTTTAGTGATTATTTAATGGGCGAAGAGGCATTGACGGAGAGTCAAGACACGTTTCTGGGATACCATATTTTGGCAAGACGATCTTTAGTACAGACAGATTTAGCGCCTAGGGGATGGAAGCCTACATTGCCACCTGAATTCAATCTTCAAGAATACCAGCGCGAAAGCGGTAGCTGGAAGCCCTTTAGTAGCTGGATAGTTTATGAAAGAGATACAGACAGAACAGATCAATACGGGCCTATAAGATTTAGCCTGCTATATATCGGAGGTGAAGGGGTGGCAACATATCAGGCTCTCTATTGGACAAACAAAATTACAGCGAGGGCTCTGGCTATCATTCAACCAGGGACTGGATTTGGCGGAAATTGGACAGATTTTAACAGTAAAAATGGCCCTCTGGCATGGGTTATAAATAACAATCTGGCGGGAACCCCTGATATAATATATTATGGAGGGTATGGTCAGAACTATAATGATTTTGGCTGGAAAAATTATAAGCAAGAGCGCATTATATCCAATTATTATGGAATAAGCGGTGAAGTAAGGGTTTACACTAAGAAATAGGTTAGAAAAATGTAGCTATGCAATCCCCTATGATATTCGTTTTGATTTCTTTTGTTTTTGGCACCCCGCTTTTCTCCCAAAAGGTCTTCACCACTGCCTATGCCAGCCAGGCCGAGATCTTGTTATATGAGACAAAGCAAAAATCAGAAGCCGACATCCTCATCTACAAAGTTGACTATGCATCCCAAGTGAATCCGGCCGAGGGATTATGGCTAGATGTGGAATATAAGTCGCAGGCTGATTGGTTAGTCTTCTGGACTAAATACAGATCACAGGCTGACTGTATCGTTTACTTTGTAGATTATCGGAGCCAGGCCAAACAGAACATTTGTTATCTCAATGATAAAGGCCGGAAATAATTAACGCTTACCGGATAGCACGCTTAGTAACTCGGACGCTTTCCTACGGGACACCTGTATCGCAGACCCATCGGTCAAAACCGCGACATCTGTTTTGGGGTTGAAGGATTTCAGAAACTCGAGGTTCAGGATGAATTGCTTTGACACTCGGAGGAAAGAAGTATCGCCCTCCAGGAGATCTTCATAAAACTTCAGCAATTTCGTAGTAGATACATTCCGATCACCACGGAGCTTGATTCGAATCACATTATCCTCCGTCAGGAAATACATGATTTCATGTTTGTCCTCATAATCAATTTCACCGCTGACACGATGGATCGGTATCCGGTTGTTTATAACCCCGGCTGTCACCACACGGATTCCTTCTTCGAGTTTAGCGATTCTGGATAAGAGATCGGTCTTTGCTATCCGCTCTTTGGCTTTGTCCAGCACGACAAAAAGCTGATCCCGATCTATTGGCTTCACAATAAAATCAAGCGCGGAGACCTTCAGTGCTTCATGGATATACTTCGGCTCATAGTAGGCGGTCAGAAATATAATAGCAGCCTTCTCCACCACCCCAGCACCTAATTCCTGGAAGAGGGAAAAAACGAGCGTATCATGCAACCTGATATCCAGGAGCCAAAGATCCGGTTGTTGATCCCGAATTATTTTCTTCGCTGATTCTATATTGGAAGCCACGCCACAAACATCAATACTGCCTGGGTATTCTTTAAGGAAGGATTTCAGCACATTGACCGCTCCCGGATTATCTTCTACAATTAAGGCTTTCATGTCATCAGTTTGATTGTGATGGTGACCAGTGTTCCATGTGGATCTGTTGCCTGGACATCAATGCTGTTTTCTACATTCAATGCGTTTAAAATAGTCATCCGCTCGCGCGTCAGCTGAGTGCCCATGGCGGAATTTTCCGCAATAGATTCAGTGGGCGCATATCCCATTCCATTGTCCCAAATAGTGATGGATAAGGTTTCTTTTGTTTTGGTAATGTGTACAAGGACGGATTTGTCGGAATCATTTTCTCCAAACGCATGTTTAAAAGCATTCTCTACAAACGGCTGGATGAGCATCGGCGGGATCAGCGGATCTGTATTTTCCAGTGCAGGATCAATATACAGTTCAAACCGGACAGGAACGGAGAGTTGTTTGTTGTTGAGATACACGATATCCTTGATCAATGCAATTTCTTCGGATAGGCGGGTCATGGGTATGTTATGCTCATCATACCTTCCGACATCAAGCACCTTTCTAAAGACCCTGGACAAGCGCACGATCATATCATTTCCGGCTCTTGCATCCTGCTGCAGTATATGGTCCTGGATACTGGTCAGGGTGTTAAAAAGGAAATGAGGGTTTAGATATGCCTGAATGGTTCTAAGCCGATTTCGATACAAGTCTGACCGCAGTTTATTTTCACGACGCGCACTTTGTTGTGAGCGTATAATGCCGGCAATGATCAAGCCGATCAACACGATGGATAAACCAAACAACCCACGTTGTGTGCTGGTCCTGTTGAAAAAGGGGAGATGTGTATTTAGCATGGTATCTGTCTCCACAAAACTCAAGGGATCAGAAGGATTCCAGCTTGCCCGGATCTTCACATGGTTATCTCCTTGCTGCAGACCATTAACTAGTATTTCATGAGTGGACTGCCAGGGTGAAAATGTGCTTTTGCCAAGTTGAAACTGGTATTGCCATTCCCGTCCGGAATGATCAATCATGGCCATATCCAGAAGCGCAGCATTGCCTGAAACACTGAAGGCATCATGAAGAGATTCTAAAAAGGGCACAGACTCGCTATTGATGCTTAACAGGATGAGTTTTGCAGGGTATAAATTTTCCGGAACGTGATGGAGATCTAGACGCTGGATGCCGGAAACAGAAGGAAGCCAAACATATCGGTTGTTAGTGAGACAACTTCCGTTTTCAGATGGCTCATTCAGGTTCAATCCGTTTTTACGATTATAGATCGATATGATCGCAGGGTCTGGGCGGGAGATATCCACCAGGTAAAGGTTATTGTTGGATGCGCAGACCAATCGCTTGTTTGATAGCAGGGTTAACTGGTTAACACGTTGCCTGATAATGTCTGGTAAGATCAGTTCGAATCGGTCCGTACCAGCCCGCAACACCATCAGGCCGCAGGTGCCACCACTCCATAAGTTGCCTTCGTGGTCCAAAACAAGTGTGACACCTCCCCGACATGGCATAGTAGAATCAGCCAAAGTAAAAGCAGTAGATGTGCGACCTTCCAGATTGATTCGTTCAATTCCTCCGGGAGCAGCCACCCAGAGTTGGCGGGTATCTGTAATCTCTAGATCATTGATAAAACCACCGGCTAGCATTCCTTCCATTAAATCCATCGAATCCGTTATGGCAGAAAGGTCCGAAGCAAACCATATAATCTTGTCGCTTCCGGCAAGGATAGATTTGTTGACAGGATCAATAGCAAGAGCTTCTACGGAACGAGGAGCCAGGACATGCTCCAGTGCACCACTATTCCTTTTCAGGGCAAGAAAACCGTTATTGCTACCCATGCAAATAGCATCGGGTGTGATCAGGTAGTTGGAAAGTATTTGTTCACCGATCACACCGCCGGAAGTTATATCCGGTAGGAGATAATTTTTTTTCAATTTCCCGGCTGCATCGAGTTGATGCACGCCAGATTTATAGCATCCCAAATAAACACCATCATCTTGTCCCGGTACAACAGACCACGGGTAGTCGCATTGAGAAAAGGAAACGTTTTCAAGCCCATCTCCATGAACGACTATAAACCCATTATCTGTAGCAAGATATATTTTGTGGTTTGCCTCAACCATAAATCGTATATAACTGAAACCAGGCATAATGTCAGGCCTGTAAATGGAATCCTGTAAGAGATAAAAAGTGCTTACGCCATTTCGCTCACCTACATATCCCATCGGAGCGTTCGGTGAAAGAGATCTGAGAAGTCCGTCTTTTGCATTTTGGGCAGCTACATGTACCATTACATCTCCTGATAACCGGTATAGATCATTTACAGTGTTGAAAAGTTCTTTTGCAAATTTTCCCCTGCGCTGTACAAGTACACTTTTTTTATCTGCACTTACATTCCAGCTTAATGATAAATGATCGGACGGAGAAAAGGTGGTGCTGTCGGTACTCAATTCACCGGAAGCCGGATTGAATACATAAAATGTGTTCTGCCAGTCGAGGATATAGCATTTATCCCACGAAGGATGACCCCAGGCGCGTTGTATGCTGATATTTCCTAAAGCAGGGTATACCGCCCCGGGGTGATTATAAGTGCCCTCTTTATAAATATAGCTCTGCGTAGTGATTTTGTTATCCTTAAACCAGATGGCCTGTTGTGAATCCTCAAAAAGTATATTGGCAGAAACGGCGGATTGGTTCACACCCAGTGGTGTGATATTCAATCCGTCAAACGAATACGATTGCTCGATAGTAGAAATATAAAGGCGATCGACTCCCCGTGAGAGAGTCATGATATATTCTTCGGACAATGAACCAAGGTCACGAAACGTGCGTATCTCGGATCCGTCAAAAACAGAAAGCCCTCCTTGAGTACCTATCCACACCAGACCTTCCTGATCTACAAAGATGTGCCGCACCTGCATCTGGGCCAGGCCATCGGCGACCGTGTATTGTCGGAAGGGAAGAGAGAATGAGGCATCCTGACTGAAAGCGAAAGGAACAACTGTCCAAATCAGGATAGTCGTTAAAAGAAATCCATACCACAGGCGATGATTCATCTTCTCAAAGTAAGGGAATTAGTTTAGAAACTAAACTGGAAAGCGAAAAGAGCCGGGGTTGATTCTAACCGTTGAATGGCGGTTTATGACCGATGGATTTGTGTATTGATCCGATGATTTATTAATGAAAAACCAATCTAACTGTCAGGGCTATTTTTATATACTATTAAATGGACTTCAAACAGGGATAAAAAAGAGAGTAGGAGCATGAGATCATATATAATGGAGTGTAAAATGAAAATATATACATGTTTACTATTGTGTTGTTTTCTAAATGGAAACATCAGCGTTGCACAGAATGAGTATGGATTGCAGTTTGACGGGGTCAATGATTTTGTGGATTGCGGCGTCCCCGCAGGGTATGTATTTGACGACCTGACAATGATGTGTTGGGTGAAAACTACAGCAGCCCCATCATCTTATCAGGCATTGGTGGCCAAAGATGGGTTTACAAGTGACTTTTCTTTATTAGCCCACCATACCAATATTGGCGATATTACTTTCGGTGGCGATGGTTTGGGTCAACTTTCCGGCGGAGTGATAAATGACGGAATCTGGCATTTTGTAGCTGGCACGAGGGATGGATCAACGGGGAAATTAAAATTATATATAGATGGAATTTTAATTGACAGCACTTCTGGCGGAACAGATCCATTGTCTAATTCAGAACATCTGCATTTTGGAAAGTACCACCCGTCTAACCCACACTATTATCAAGGTTCTCTGGATGAAATCTCAATTTGGGACATAGAACTGACAGCTGCCCAAATCCTGTTTTATATGGTGAATTGTCCAGCGGGAAATGAAGTAGGCTTAAAAGGATATTGGAGTTTAGATGAAGGCACAGGCGGTACAGCTAATGATGCAACAAATAACAACAATGACGGTATCCTTTTGAATGGAGTGTTATGGACCAGTGATACTCCCTCGACATGCATCCTGGCTGATGTCAGCATTGAGCAAGCCGATCTGTATATAAAAAGCTTAACGAAAGGGATCATCATGAAATCCCCGGATGGGCAGTGCTGGAAAATCATGGTCAGCAATTCCGGTACGATGTCAACGGTATCAATAGCCTGCCCGAACTAGTAAGAATTAGCATCTAACCTCTTAGTATTTTTAAAAGCATCCCAGACCCCAAAGGCCCTGCATTCGGTAAGGGCATGATTGAAAATGCATTTAGATCCTTTCCCCGATTTCAGTGCATTGCAGTAATGGTCCTCGGACCACCCGAAAGGGACTATTGACCTCCGGTAATTGATTTCATTTTATCGGAGGTCAGTGTTTCTCTGCCTTTCGCAAAACCAAACCCCAAAATATTTCCCTCCCCCGGTCACATTTCACCCCCCTCAAGACACTACAAGGTGAGGATGCTCAAAAAGGACATCCCGTGTCGTATTTTATTCCTTCACCTTCAACAGTTCTAAACTATGAACCTTAAACTTTTTAACACAAGGCTTTCGACGGAAAGCGCCCTGGCAGATCAGCAGGCCATCAACACCTTTATGGATTCTGTATCCGTAAAGAAAACCTCCACACAGTTTGTACCCGGCAATCCGGACTTCTGGTCCATTCTCGTCTTTTATGAGGATCTCAACGGAACCCATAAAAAGGAAACCGAAAAACAACCAGCTATCACAGAAGAGGATCTCAACGAAACAGAAAAGAGTATTTATGCCGCCCTGCGCCTCTGGCGTAAAGACAGAGCAAGCGAAATCAACCTGCCTGAGTTTATGGTATGTCACAACGCCACCCTGATGACGGTAGCAAAGGAAAAACCACAGGATCTCCTGGCCTTGAGCAAAATCAAAGGATTGGGCGATCAAAAGATCGCCAAGTATGGGGATGATATCGTGGCGATCTTAAATG
>Ga0138256_10004092_pt1 | contig 15503 bp, 18 predicted proteins | sample KNB2016incub_MG_FD_105486 | JGI IMG/M metagenome (GOLD analysis project Ga0138256, IMG submission 105486) | Active sludge microbial communities from wastewater in Klosterneuburg, Austria - KNB2014incub_MG | ecosystem: Engineered > WWTP > Activated sludge > Unclassified | place: Austria... | reverse complement strand
GCCAAACCCGATGATTTTTTTACCTTTCACCTTGTCCAAAAGCCCAAACAATTTACGCGCTACCGTCTCCGCAAAATTGCTTTTCGTCTCGCCCGTCGGTAACGGCTGAACGTCGGCAAGCGCCCCGCGCTCTGCGTGCGTTACGACCGCGCGAACAGACCCGCCGTGTGTAGCGGTTAAACTTAGCCCGATAACTTTAAGCCCGGCGCGATTCGCTAACGCTATAAAGCCATTTTGGGTTATGTATCCGATGTGCTCGGCGTATGTTAAATCGAATAAGACGTCATCCCCGAAAATCTCACCCGCAGGAAATTCAAAAACCGCCACGCCGTCAGGCGCTAAAAGCGTTTTCACGCCGCGCATAAAGTCGAGCGGATGCGGTACGTGCGCCAAAACATTTGTAGCCGTTATGGCGTCGGCCATCCTGTCACCTGCGCGCAATATCTCACGAGCAAACGACTCACCGAAAAAGCCTTTTCGCTTCGGCCAGTGAACGCCGTCTTGAAACGGCGCAACGTCGGACGGGTCAACGACAACCGCCATACGGTCGCACACGCGGTAAAGTATAGACGCCAATAAACCGTCGTTGCCGCCAATGTCGTAAATGACCCCGCGTTCGTTCGGCGCATTCTTTGGCAGTATGCCTTTAACCTCGCGCGCAAGCTCAACGCAGTGCGAACGCCATGATGCACCGACCGGCACAAATGCATAATCGCCCACGAACAATTCGTCAGGCGTGAAGGGCGAGCCGTCAAGAGCAAACGAACCGCAACCGGCGCAGCGTATAAGTTTATGCGGACGTTTAACGGCTGCGCGTGCGGCTTCAAATGTTGTAAAATACTTGTTCGGCACCGGTAGGTTTAAAGTCGTGACGTGCTCGGTTTTGCCTGCGCAATAACGGCAGGTGGTTTCGGTTGTTTGCATTGACCCTCTCTAGCGTGCTACGCCGGAGGGTTTACACATTGTCAATGCTTTCTCTACTATCGCGGGGATTGAAAAACCGCTCAGGCATTGGTGCTTGCGCACGTCCTGAAAATCGCAATCAAGAAAACTGCACGGCATTGGCGCACGGTGCAGACACCCGACGCAATCGACGGCTGCGTTTATGCCTGCGAACGTCTCAGCAGGTCTGCCCCACGGTCGGCGACGTTCTGCCGTTGCGATAGTGAAAAGCCCGATAATCGGCGTGTCGGTGCAGGCGGCAAGGTGCAGCGGGCCTGAATCGCCGCAGATAAAAACGCCCGCGCCGTATTGAATTAAGCCCGCCACCTGCGGTAGCGTCTGCCCTAAAAACACAGCGTCGCAACCGGGCACAACCTCGCCGACGTTATGCGCAACGCAGGCAACGGAAAGTCCCGCCGCTTGTAACTCTTTAACAAGCTCGGCCCAAAAGGAAAGCGGTAAAGTTCTGTTCGGCCATGACTTTGTGGCGTGTATAACTACGTCGAATTTTTTATCTGACGTCGGGTATTGAACGTTGCAAAAAGCCCGCGTCGTGTCAGCAACGTCAACGCCCGCAACCTCTGCGTATGCTTCGACCGGGTGCAGGTGGGGGCGCAGCTCATAAGCATTGTTGAGGTCAATAACGTGCCCGACGGGCTCGCGCACGACAGAAAGTACCGGCGTGTTTAGTAGACTGTGCAGCTTATCATGCAGCGACGGCGCAATCTGCAAAAACACTTCGCCATATTTTTTACGTAGCGCCTGCACAATAGGCGTTACCATTAAAATGTCCCCGATGGCCGCGTCTCTTTTGATCGTTACCATAGTTTCCACCACGGGCGCAGTGCTTCAGATGGCGCAGCGGCAATTTTTTCGAGCGTGTAGTTTTTCATTTTCAGGTTTTCGTTTTCGTTCAGAATTTTGGTTTGCTGCTCCAGCATTTTCCGATGCCCGTGATAATGAAACCACGCCATGCCGTTATGCCATACGCCTTGCGAAATGAAATTACGTTTTAGTATATTTCCTAAATGCGTTTCCTTTCGCTTTAGTTCGTCGTACCGCTCAACCGAAATGTTTACAGATTCTTTCATGGTTTCAACACCTCACAGTAAATTTCACCGGGCGACCATACCGGTTTATCGTGAAACCTCTTGGCGTTCGGAAAGCCTTGCGACGCAAGAACGCTTGCGAGTGTCTCGAAGTCAAAACAAAAGCGATGTTCATTACCGGGGTAGTCCTGCCCCGAAAACAGTTTAAGCACCGTCCACCATCCCGGCGTCAGGTTGTTCGGATCGCCGCCAAAATTCTGCGCAATAAATTCCTGATCGGGTGGGTATTCCTTTGTAATTTTGCCGGACAGATAACCATCGATCATAAACCGCAAGTCGGGTGTGCGGATTATAAGCTTACCGCCGGGCGTAAGTACGCGGCGCGCCTCGCCTAAAACGAACGGCAAGCGGCGGTAGCTTATGTGCTCTATGCTGTGCTGCATGATAATCTCAGCAACAGAGCCATCCTTGAACGGCCAGCGGTTCGCCCCGAAGTCAAAAACATGCGTAACCCCGCGCATCCGGCGCGCGTCGCAAGCGACGTAACCGGGGGTTGGATTCGTGCCGCAGCCAATATCAATTTTTATCCCCTCAACCGAGGGCAATATGCCCGCCGCTGCATTCGCCGCTTTGGCTTTGGCGTTCATTTCAGACATAAAAGCGTCCGTGTACTTTTTCCTGAATTCCTGTATGGACGCGTTCTCTCTGTTCATACTGCCCAAAATCGCCCGCTTTTCGGCGGGCGTGCGGCCACGCGTGCCGCCCTCTAAATGGATTGCTGTAAAGTTACGTTCAAACCATACCGGAATACCTGCCGCCCACGCGCGCAGACAGTAGTCCGAGTCTTCACAGCCAAGGAAAAACCGCGTGTCCAGCGGGCCGAGCTTGTCAACGGTCGAACGCCGAACGGCCAAAAGCGCCCCGGTGGTAGCGACGCAGAAACGAGAGGGGCGCGCCTCGCCTTTGTGGCCGTGGACAAATGCCCCCATAACCTGCGGCGTGTAGTCCATCCCGTCATGCTGAATTTTGCCGTCAGGGTAAAATAAGAGCGCGCCGACAATGCCCGCGCCCGTCTCGGCAAACGTCTTTTCAATAACCGCCACGGCGTCGCACGTCAAAAAGCAATCACTGTTCAGCCATACAATGTGGTTACCGGGCGCGGCGGCGTCAATACCTGCGTTCGCCCCGGTCGAATACCCGTGTTTATTGTCTGTCTGCACAAACTTGACGGCGGGGAATTTCGGCAAGACCTGCGTTTTTAGCGCCTCGCGATTTTCCGCCGTTGATCCGTTGTCGACGACAATGCATTCAAAGCCGTTTGTGTGTGCGTGCAACGCTTCAAGACAACGCTGCGTCAAGTCGTGCTTGTTATAGTTTACGACGATAAAAGAAATCATGATCTTACCGCCTTTTGCTTTTTCTTAAAAATTATTTTCATTGCCATTTTAAAACGCACGCGAAACGGAAAGCCCGCCACGGCGTCGAAATAGTCGTCTAAAATTTCAAATGTTTTGGCCTCTGTGGCTTTATCCTGTTCGCGGATATATTTCCGCATGTCTCTTGCCCGTTTGGCGTTCATTTTACTTTTTCCACCTTTTCCTTTAATTTTTTAAGCTCCGTCTGAAATGCTACTTCGTCACCCTTAAACCACGCCCGGCGCGTCTCTGCCCCGACGCGGAAATGCACGGGCCTGTAACCATTGTTAGCCAACCACGCCGACGCGGCGCGCTGCGTAATATATTTTGCCACGTTTGCCGGCGCGCCGATAGCGTCCGCCGCAATCTGTGCTGCGGTAGTCAACGGTGATTCAAACGCCCCGGCACCGGCTGCCGCGCGCTCGTCAAGCCATGCTTGCCCGTCGCCCCGTGACGCAAGGGCGAGGATCCGCAAGCCCTCTGTCTTAGGTGCCGGCCCGTGCGGCGTAAAGTTTTTCAAATCGCGGGACATTAAATAGTCCTCAATCCACCCGGCCCCGCCGTGCATAGAGTCGAACAGATTTGTATAGTACGCTTTGTCACGCGGGGTAGCGCGGCTGAACACGACGAAAAACCGTCGTGACTTCATAGTGAGGCGCAGCGCGTCCGATTCGTTTGACAATAAAAGAAAGTTTGCACAGTTTTTAGTGTCGTAGACGCGCGCATACTTGCCGTTGATTGTCACCCTGTCCTCTGAAATCAAACTCTTTAACTTTTCCAGCCCGTGCGTTTCTTTCATTTTAACTTCATGCGAAACTACAAAAAGCTTTTCCGCTATAAAGTCAGTCCACCCGCCTAAGAGGTTATCGGCCGCAACCGATGAACAATTATGCTCGCCGAAAATCAGGGCGAACAATTTGTAAAAGTAAGATTTACCTAAGCCCTCGTCTGAAATCAAAAGGGGCGTCCAGTCAACTTTACGGCCTTTGTTCTGCACGCAGTAGGCGAAATAATCTATAAGCTGGCTTTCTTCTTCTTCACTTGTCGTAATTAAGCCGATGTGCTCTTTAAACGCTTTAACTGCGCTGGCAGCGCCTTTCTGAAATTCCTTTTCGCGCGGGGCGCTCGTGCGCGGGGCTGCGTATGCGTTGTAAAACGTCAGGCCGTCACGCTCGAAAGTCTTTTCAGGCCATACCGGGTCAAACTCCATGCGGTCGCAACGGTTCAAAGCGTCACGGGCGAACAGGTCGCGCAGGCTCACTTGCTCGCCAATGCGTGACGTTATGTAGTCTTCGATCTGTTCTTTAGACGTGAGCGCGTAACCTGTTTTAGAATCGCAGAAACGCGCGGCGGCGTGAACGTAAACCCAGCCGGCGAACGTATCGCGCACCTTTTGCGCGCGTTCAAAAGCTTTTTTCTCGGCGCGTTGCTTCGCCTCGGTAGCGTCTGCCGCGCGCTGCGCTAATGCTCCGAACTCCTGTTTTGCGTACTTGTATGCGCTCTTAATCTGGTGCGCGACAACCTGCGCCGCTTCGGGCGGTTCAAACGTCGCGTTAATTTCAGCGGCAAGTGTCAGGGCGTTATCAAGTGGTATCCCCCACGCGTGGCAGTCGATACCGACAAACCAAAGCCGACGGCTGCGCCCTTCGCCTGAGTTAAGTTTTTCTTTTTTAAGGTAAAGATTTTTAAGATACGCTGCGACGTTGGGCGCTGCGACGGTGCTTACTTGCTGCGCCGTTGCCGCTGGCGAACCGGCCGACGGTTGCGCCTGTTCTGAGTTTACCTTTTTGTTGGCATGTTCGCCCCCTTGCTCTTTATTAAGCCATGCAAACTTTTCCGCGATTGGCAGACGGTCGATTTTCTTTCTGACGAAAACAACCTTATAGCCGGGCGACACCCGCCCGTCTTTTCTGTGCTCAAAGCCGGGCAGACGCATGACCCTTTCAGGGTCTGAAACGTGCTCGTCTGCGTTTGGTATTAACTCAATCAGCTTGTGCGCAGCGGCTTTGTATTGTTCGCGGTCAGTGTCTGAGGAAAAGCAGAAAAACAAGTGCCAGTGCATCGCGTCGCGTTTGCAAATTACGTCCGCGCGATCTCGCGCCCACTCAGGTAAAGGCCCGTTGTCTATATCAATAACAAGATTTTTTATCGCGGACAGGTTGCGCACGGTGCGCCGGGGGTTTATGCCGATGCAGGGGAATTCGACCGGGTATGATTCTGCTAAAAGAACATCGGACGCTTTGTGCAGTGAATCACGCGCGCCGTTTCGTGCGTCCTTTATCGTGCGAATGTCTATAACGTTGGCAGGGTCGAAAAGTGCGGAAATTAGTTTCTGTGCGGGGGTCATTTTGCCGCCTTCATAAAAACCACCCAATGAGTTTGAAAATTTTTCCCGCCGCGCTGTCCTACTATCGGTTTTTCAGGGGTTAGTTTTAAAATCTTACTAAGAGAGATTTCGTTTTCGTTCCACTTAAATATAAGCGTCCCGTGCGGCTTTAATACTCTAAAACATTCAGAAAACCCGGCACGAAGGACTTCAGGCCATTTGTCTGATAACGTGCCGTATTTTTTGGCCATCCACCCCGTTTCCCCGTTTCGCTTAAAATGCGGAGGGTCAAAAATCACTGTGTAAAAACTACTGTCTTTAAAAGGCATAGACGTGAAATCAGCTACTACGTCGGGGCATATTATGAGCGAGCGAGTACCTCCTTTTGACGATTTATCTTTAAGGATAAATTTTTCTTTACGGCTATCCATGAACGTCGCGCGCTTGTCATTTCGGTCAAACCAAAACATTTTTGAGCCACAGCATGCGTCTAAAATCGCTACTGGTTTTTTCACGCCGCCCCCTGCCCGCGAACCTTTTTTGCCAATTTCTTTTTTTCGCCCATTGTTCTTACCATCGCTTTATCTACACCACGCGGGAAAGTAAAATACACAAATCTAACTTGCCGGGGCCATTGCTCATGCCGTAAACGCCCTTCGCATTGCTCAAGCGCGTACGCCCGCCAATCAACCTCTGCAAATAGCATAACATCAAAACCCGGCGCGTCAACGCCCTCTTTTAAAGCGTCAATCGTCGCGACAATAATGCACTCTTTGGCTTTGTTCGCCGCAACCAAAATGGCGTCGCGGTCGTCCGGCGTTGTGTTGCCGCCGTGAATCAGCTCGACCGTGCATTTTTTCGCCCTCAGTTTGTCCGCGATTTTCTCGGCGGTTTCCTGATGATAACAGAAAATAATCTGCCGGGGGAATTCGTCGCGAATCTCTAAAGCATATTCAACGACCGGCGCAATCTTTGCCCTGCCCTGCTGCTTCCTGAAATCCGCGATACGGTCAAAGCTCGGCATAGTTGACAATGCTTTTTCAATCAATTCCGCGTCGTCGTAAAAATCGCCGAAAATTTCAAGCTCTGCCTTTTGCAACGCCTTTGACGGCTCGACTAATTCGATTAACCTCACAGGTTCAGGAATTTCGCCCGGCTCGGCGAACGTATCGCGGCCGATGAATACGGGGTCAAACAATTCGCGGAAACGGGGCGAGTCTTTGAATCCGCGCACCTGCAAACCGAATTTGTTACGCTCGCAGAATTCCGCGTGCTCACGACAAAAGCTCTCGAAGCCGCGTTCAGCCAACGGGCTATCTGACGCCCGAAACCACGTAAAACAGTCGCTTATGTTATTCGGCGGCCACGTGCCTGAGAGACCTAAAAGCCTGTCAGCGGCTAAGTGCAGCCCGCCTTTGCCGAGCGTCGCTTCGGTGCGCTGTGAGGTGTAGGATTTAGCGTAATGCACCTCGTCAAAAATTATCAGGTCGAACCGGTGGCGCATGGCGTTCTGTAAACTCGCCTCGTCTGTTAGTTCTGAATAGGTATAAATAGCGTATTTTTCTTTTCGTCTGTGCTCTGCTTTTTCCTCAATTTCACGCCGCCATTTCGGCGCGATGAATGCAGGGCAGACGATGGCGACAAGGTTATGTCGTTTCGGCAGTTTCTCGGCAACTGCTAAAGCCGTGATTGTCTTACCTAAGCCCATTTTGTCCCCGCACAAAAACCCGCGATGGCCTGCCGCAAATGCGTTTAAGGCTTTTTCGACTGCCTCGGTTTGTTTTGGTTTTAGTGTGCAGCGCATTTTATTTTTCGGCTCTGTATTTTTTGCCGCAGAATGGGCAGAACGTCGGAACAATCGTTCCGTCAAAAGTTTTCTTTGTGGGCTCGCCACGCGAATTAAACTTTCTGAAAGTATAATTTATTTTCGGCAAGTACAACACGTCATTGCCAAAGAGCCCGGAAACTACCCAGTCAACGCAGGCATCTTCGTCTTTGGTATGCTCTTTTACTTTTGCATCTAACTCTTTTAAACAGTTGCAAATTACGGTAGCCATTATTTCCCACCCCTGAAAAAATCAGTCAGCGAGACGTCAGCAATCGCCCGTGCCGCGCCCGCGTCAACTGCAACCCGCTTCCCGTCCTCAGAAAAGCGCGCGACGATGTAGCGCCCGCCCGCTGCCTTGACCTCGGCGCGGGTAAATTCCTGATATTCTGTCAACTTGCCGGGGCCGACTTTGGCCTCTACAAATACGGCATAGGGGCCGCGAGCGAGAAGGAAATCCCATCCGCTCGACGTGTGGCGCATCGTGCCGGAATCGCGGTCAACGAATATATAAACGTCAGACTGCTTTTTCTTTTTCAGAATCTTAATCAAATTATTGACCGCTGCGCGCTCTGCGACGTTGCCTGACTTTGTGGTTTTCATTTTATGCCTTTAACGCTACAAAGGCGGTCGACGATTTTCGCAGCCAAAGTGTCTTGTGAAAACGTCGTTTTAGCGCGGTTGAGCGAGTTTAGAATTGCGATTAAGTCGCTGACTTCTTCGACGCTTTGAAGTGTCAAAACCACTTCGATTTTACCGGTCACTTTCACACCTCACCCGCTTCCAAGCCTACCGCCTCGGCCTTTTTAACCCGCTCAACCGCCTTGCGTTTCACCCTGTCGCGGTAGTCAATGCCGCGCTCGGACTCACGCAACCGGCGCAGCTCCTCTGCCTCAAAGCCGTCTTTGCTCGCGAGCATGACACGGCCGATGATAATTGACGCGAACACTAAAAGCGGTATCAACCCGCCGCGCTGCCAAGCCTCGCTCTGTTCGTCAGATGTGAGAAACGTATCGACGTTTGCGGCGTTCACATTAATCTTTTCATACTTCTCGCACCCGCCCTCTGCGTCGTAAATCTCACAACGGCCGCGCGGAAACTTAACCTCGACCCGCTTTTCCCACTCGTAACGCAGGTTCGCCCTTATACTAATCCACATGAGAAGAAAAAGCACAGACCACAAAATGCCCTGCCATGCCCAGTGCAGGCGGATGGCGCGGGCGTGGCTTATGGTGCGATTGATTAACCACACGCCCGCCTCAACAAACGCGGCTTTGCCAATGGCTGAAACAATCGAAAAGCCGGTGGCCCATGTCGATTTAGTGATATAGGCAAAGGTGACGGCAAGCTGAATGCCTGAGACCGCCAAACCTATTTTTATATACCAATCATTATAGCGCAGATCGGCCATAACAGCTTTTAGCTGGTGCTTGATTTTACGGCTGCGCTCGGCGACCCGGCGCTCGGCGACCCGGCGCACGCCGGTTACGGGCACAGGCTTTGACCGGCTGCGCTTCGGACGCTCTGCGCCGGTTGCGTATTTTTTCCATGGGCCTTTACTCATTTTATTTTCCCTCGCAGTATTTTTTAAAATTAGCAAAACCCGCCGCGTCGGTAAACTCGTAGCCTGCCTCGAAACCGGGGGGCAGCGTAAACAGAATCGGCACGCGCATTGTCATTCTGCCGCGGAAAATGTCTTCATGTTCGGCCACAAAGAACGGGGCAGGGCTCGGCGTTATGCTCGCTTTAAAGCCCGTCGTTTTCATTTGCCGCTTATTTTTGCGCGTGCGCTCGGTTTCGTATCGTTTCAGGAAAGGCCTTGCCTGTTTTAGAAAAGCCGCTTTTGCTTGTTTTTCGCTCATTTGTTACCACGCTCAAACGCCCGCAAGAGCGTCAAGTTTTTTTACCTTTATTTACCCCACCGACGGCTTATTTTCTGCTCGACCTCTAATTTCATTTCGGGTGCCCATGCAGGCGCGGTTTTCATAACGTCGGCGATTAGCGCCGCTGTCTTTTTCGCAATCAGCTTTTCCGGCGACTCTGCCACTATCTCATCGTAAACATGCAAAATAATTTCAACGCCCCGGCTTTCTAAATCAATTAACTTTTCGCAAAGTAACTGCCGCCCCAAACTCTGCATTAAATTCTCCCAAATCTTACCGCCGTAAATCTTTTTCGGCTTACCCTGCGGTGCATAGTATAGCTCACCCGATGACGACACAGCGGCGTGCGGGTAGCGCAATTCGTAACCGTTCGGCAGTGTAATGATAACCAAACCGGGCACACGTTGCCAAAACAAAAACCCGCGCCACTCGACCGGATTCCCGGCGAGCGCAGCACGGAAGCATTGTTCAACCGCCCGCCACGACTCGACAACCGCGCGGTTAGCTGCGCGCCATACGTTGACAATGCGCTGTGCCTCAGCCGGGGCAATGTCAAGCCCGGCCTGAACCTTTGCAACGCGGGCAAACGTAACCGCCCCGGCACCGTAACCGAGGCCGAGCACGGCCATTTTAGCCAATGCATACTCTGTCGCGTCGGCCTTAGTTATCTTACGCTGAAAAAGGGTTTCGCCGAAAATCAAATACTGACTTTCTCCCGCCTCAACGCGCTTTAGCTGCTGCGCATCCTGTGCGTAAAATAATGACAGATAGTTTTCAATGCCGCGCCAATCGGTTGTAATTAACGTCTTGCCCTTCGGTGCCATGACAAGCCCGCGCATGAGCGGCGCAAAGTCGCGCACGTTACGCGCAGCAATCAAGCTACGTTCCCATTCGCCCGGCTCAACTGCCTTACGGCTGAAATTAAAGAAGTTTGCCCCCCACGACTGCCAACGGCCCGTGTGCGCAAGGTGGTATTCTGACGGCTTGTAAACCCGCCCGCCGTGCTGTAAGTCTAAAAGCTTTTGAGCCTTGCCCGTTGCGCGGCTTTGCAGTAGCGACCGGATGGCGAGTGCTTCGGCCAAGTCGTCGTTTATTTCGTTTTCGTCCTCGAAGGCGGCGAGCGTTGCCGCCTGTGCGTTTGGTAAAACTACGCCCCATTTATCTTTAAGCCATTTTAAAAACTCGTCACGGCCTGACAGAATAAGCGTTCCCGACGAGTTACGCCCGGCGATTTGCTCCGCCCGCTCTGCTGCTGACTCTTTGGCGGCGTTCAATTTTTCCTGTAACTTTTGCGCGCCCTTCACGTCAATCGGCACGCCGCGCGCCTGCTGCACTGTATCGACGGCGAAAACTGCGCGCTCGGCATCTGACCAATGCGATGACATTAAGCGCCACGCCTCGCGCTCTGCCGTTACATCTGACGCGACATAGCGCAGCCATCGCTTATCGTCCATACCCTCAATCATTCTAAATTTACCCGTCTCAGGGTTCGGAATTGAGTAGGTCTGAATAAGCCGTTTTGTCTCGTCGCTTTTCGGGCTCGGAACACTTAACGCTTCGCACACTTCATGCAAACTCGCACGCGACGAGCCAACCTGTAAACGCCGGGCGAGTGCTTGCGTACATAACCAATTAGACGGCACCGCGAGACGCGTAGCGTGGTAGAACCGTTGAAAAGCTGAATACTCGAAAAACCAATTGTGAGCTACGTAAAGCCCTTTGTGATTTAAGACAGCGGCGGGAAGCGGCGCGCCGTCCAATAGCCATGCCGTTTTAACCGGGCCGCCGTCTATGGCGTACCCGATACAGATAATGGCTGCGTCAGGGGCGGCAAAGTAACCTGCGGGGCCGATTTTAATATCTGCGGGGGATCGGCTTTCAATGTCGATGACGCAGACGGATTCGGTTTTTTGCTTCGCTCTTTTTTTCATTTTAACGGCGGCCGGCGCCGTGTTCAACTCGACCCCGGCCGCCGTTAAAAAATCCCACCCGTCATCGGGTGGGAAAGACCTTTACAGCAACGCTTTTGCTTTAAGCGGTGCAGGTAACGCCGTCGGCGTCGTTCCCGCAAAGGGGTCTGTCATGCCCGCGATAGGCTCACCGTCGGCAAGCTTGCGCACGCCGTTCAGGTAGACAGAGAGGCCGCGCCCGCCTTCCATTTCGTATGCTTGAATCCACACCATAATGTCGGCGTAGTCTCCGCTCTTGAACGCTTTTTCTGCGTCGGCAACCGTCGCAGGTTGTGAGCCGTCTTCGAGCAATAACTTTGGCGGAAACTTCGCGACGAAAGGATCGTTTTCAGATTCGCGGACTACAGTGCTGTGGGCGTTAATCCCCAACCAATCTTCGCCGTTGACGTCAACCGTTTTGAAAAACGATTTGTCAACGTCCAAGGTAAACATGTGTTTCAGCACCTTTTCACGGATGTCCCCGCCCCACCCGATTGACGCAGCTTGCATGTATTGTTCGCACGCTTTCTTTAGCCCGGCAACAAATTCTTTTTGCCCGTTGCCAAGCAAAGCTTGTGTGCGGTACTGCGCTTTCAAAACCTTACCCGTCTTTTTGTCCGGGGCGGCGGGCTTCGGTTGAGCCAAAAAAACCCAGTTCAGGCGAACGCCGCCGAACATGGCTTTAATGCCTTTCGCTGAAATTTCCGACGCGGTAAAAACCGAGTTTGGTTTTACCTCTGCCGCTTTCTTTACTTCATTTTTCTTTGCCATAATTTTTAACCTTTTAACCTTTGTTTTATTTTGCTTGTTTTTAAGAAGCCTTTGCGCCTTTTGCTAAATTCTTTCGCCAATGCAGCGGGCGTAAATTTTTATAGTGAAACGCCTTAGCGACCTGCGCGGGGTCAGTAAGATCAAACGTCGCCAGTGGCTTTACGTGGTCAATGTGCCATCCTCTAAAGCCGTGGTTTTCCCACGACATCCATGGCTCAAATTGGTTTTCAATATGTTGGCGCGCCTGTTCAATCGTCCCGCCCAAAAGCCGATTGTGGGATTGAAAAGACTTTGTAACCCTTTGGTGCTTTAAAGCGTGCAGCGCACGAATGCGCAAAGCTACGCGCAGTTTAAAGCTCGGATCTGCTTTCATTTTCGCCTTACGCCATGCCGTTTCGTAGGTGGCTTGGCGGGCCGCTATCTTTTCTCTATTCACCGCAAGGTACGCAGCTCTCTTTTCCTTATTTGCGGCGCGGTATTCAGCCTTGTACGCAGCGTCACGCTCTTTGTTTGCGGCCTTGTACGCAGCTATCTTTTCCTTATTGCCAGCACGGTAAGCCATTTTATACGCTAACCTTTTTTCTCTTGTGCGCGCATAGTAAGCCGCTAAGTGCTCTTTATTAGCGGCGCGCCATTCCAGCACCGTCTTCTTTATTTTCTCTTTATTGGCGGCACGGTACTCGCGGTGTTTTGCATTTATCGCCGCTTTATTTGCTACGTATCGTGCTGCCGCACGGGCCTTATCTTTTTCCGTATGCGCGCGGCTCACGTTTTACCGACCCGCAACGCTCTACGCATCGGCTGAATCGCGACCGCCTGAATTTTCTCGCGAGGCACGCCCCGCTTTTCTGCCTCGGCAGGTGAGATAATTTTTTCCTCATACATTTTTTCACGCGCTACGCCGAGCTTTGCCGCCAATTCAGGCAACATTAAATCGCGAGGCCACGCCCGCGAACCGCCTGACATTTCGATACTGACGCCGGGGATTTCGCCGCCTAACTCGACGTACTTCATCGCATCCGATTTAATACGGTCGAACAGTTTCTCAGCCGGTTTGGCAAGTGACAGACACTCTGCCCAGTCGTCCTTGCGGTTTTTAATCCCGTCGTCCGCGCCCGGTACCAACCACTTTTGGATTGCCGCACGCACTGGCTTGCACCGCGCAAGCGCCGGACAAAACGCGCAATGATTGCCGACCTGAGTCTGAACGGCAGCAACGCGCTTTACTGCGTCGGCTGCCAGCTCTTTAAGATAGTTTTTCTCTATCGGATGCGGGCCGGTCATGGATATATGATTCAGGCGAGCATTAATAATAATGCCTCTCCAAAACTTGTGATGCCGTTTATGCCCTAAATGCGCGCCCATTTTTAACTGAGTGTCAGGAATCGTTTTCCCGTTCACTTCGTTTTGAGCTTCGACCATTTTCCAACCGGTTTTAAAATCCAATATGGTGATGGTGTCGGGCTCGTCGATTTCGACGTCGATGCGTGCCGCCTGTTTAACCTGCCCAGTTTTTTGCTCGTGGTATGACTCGACCTTAAACGCGTTTTCGCCCGCCTCTGAGCGCGTGACGCGCACGGCGAAATCAACGATTGCTTCTTGTTCAATGTCGAGACGCTCCCGCGCCCCGCCTTTCAACTCGGCCTCAATCGCCGCGTGAATCTTTGTCCCCTCGCTGGCAAACTCGTCTTGCTCAGGCGGGAAAGGCGTTTCGTCTTTGATTATCAAAGACAGCGCGCATTGTTGCCACGTTTTCCAACCGCTCGCCCGCAGGTACGGCGCGGGGGCTTTTTTTGTTTTCTTTTTTGCTTCGCTCATTTTCTTTTCTCCTTACCTGAACAGCCGCACGTCTCACGCAGGAGACATCGAGCGAAGACGTTTTGACGCGCAAGGCGTGCGACCGTTCAGGCATTCAAACTTTTGGTTTGTTTTGTCATTCGCTCGGGGTGAGTATATTAAAACATCGGGTAGAGCGTCAACTTTTTTTACGATTTAACGTGAGGGTAAAAAGCCGCCCCGCAAAGTTGCGCTTGCTTCAGAGGCGTGCGGGGGTGGCGCGTCCACGGCGTCCCGTGGTTACGGTTGCCCTATAAAGAAGAAACGCGGGCCGTCAAGTACAAATGATGAGACATAACCCCTGCAACCGACCCAAAACCGGGGTGGGAAAAATAGTAAAAAATAGTTGACGGGTAGAGTGCAGTGTAATAGGTTCTACTCATCGGAAGCGGAAAGCGGCCGGTAACAGGAGCGAAGAAAGAAACATGAAAATAAAAAAATTAAAACCGTTATCTTTGAAAATAGCAGCGCATACGTGGTTGCATGTAAATAAAGATTTTGTGACAAACGGGCATTTTGCATTGCGCTCGTCTTTGTTCGACATACTCGCGATTGAAGCAGATTCTGACCTAATGCAGTGTTACGACGTAAATGGGCGCGGCGCGCTCGGTACTGATTTCGGCAGCTGGTTAAACAACGAAAAAATAGAACGTGTTTTTGAGATGGCGGACGCGTGCGAGTACGAAAACGAAATCCCGTCAAATCGCAGCTCTGACAACGTGACAGTAAAACTAACCGGCGAAACGGCAGTGCAATACATAGCGCCTAAATACTTACCTTTGTTTGAACGTCTTGAGGCAATACCGGGCGGGCAGTGGCAAATAAACGCAGACAGCTCAATGAAAGCTTTACGCTTCGTTTTGAACGGAAAGACAGAGGCGCTGCTTATGCCAGTCAAGGGGCCAAAATGAAAACCAAAACAACCAAAACAACCAAACAACCAGAACGAAAGCACAGCTTAAAAATCGGCAAAGCATGCGCGGTAAAGTTTACCGCGTTCTGCAAAGTCCGCGGGCTCAGGATTGACTTTGCGACAGAACAGGCGTTGAGCCTGTGGATGAAAGAAACAGAGAGGGCGAAATGAAAACCGCAACACTACAAGACGCAATCGACGCGGGGGCATGTTACCTGAACGAGCCGGGCGGAAAAGAAAAGCTGGCAAAACTTTTCGGCCGTCGTAAAGCTTTAACTGTAAAGCAGATCGCGGCACTGAAAATACCTGACACTGACAAAGTTTGGGCGTTGACGCGTTTTCACTTTCTCAACACGAAAGAAAAATCTGTGAGGTTTGCTATTTTCTGCGCCGAACAATGTTTAGCTAATTTTGAAAAGTGGAACGCGAACGACAAGCGGCCGCGTGAAGCAATCGAGGCGGCTAAAAATTGGCTCGCTAACCCTACGGACTCGGCGGCGCACTCGGCGCACTCGGCGGCGCACTCAGCGGCGTACTCGGCGTACTCGGCGGCGTACTCGGCGGCGCGCTCGGCGGCGTACTCGGCGGCGTACT
>Ga0138256_10004091_pt1 | contig 15504 bp, 13 predicted proteins | sample KNB2016incub_MG_FD_105486 | JGI IMG/M metagenome (GOLD analysis project Ga0138256, IMG submission 105486) | Active sludge microbial communities from wastewater in Klosterneuburg, Austria - KNB2014incub_MG | ecosystem: Engineered > WWTP > Activated sludge > Unclassified | place: Austria... | reverse complement strand
TGGGGGCGACTCGCCCCCGGCGCGGGCCCGTTGGGGGCCGGTTTTTTGGCAACACCTTTTGCCCCCCCCCCCCCCCCGTCACCTACCGTTCGGGAAGGCGCGCTATCCGGTGCGCGAGCGGGGTTGCCTGCAACGCCCGCAGGGGTGAATCGTCGAACGGGAGAGGTGGGGAATGCGCGGGGTGAGCGGAGGGTTCCGGAATCGGACGCACGGGAGGCGAGGCATGCTGCTGGGACTTGGGGGAATGACGACGCTGTGGTGCCTGGGGTGCCAGCTCGCCGACGGGGCGCCGACTCGTCCGCTGCTGCCGCCACGCGAGGCACTGGTGAATCAGCAGGTGAGCGACGGATGTACGCGCTTCGCGCTCAAGGTGGTGAACGGCGTGCCGCAGGTGGAGGCGCTGTACAACACGAATGGCTGCAAGACCGACCAGTTGCAGCTGCAGGCCGACTCGGCGCCGACGTTCGATGCGACGACCGGCACGCTGCGCGTCCCGATCGTGATGAAGAACCTCGGGACGGTGGCGATGGTGGCGCCGGCGCGCATCCGCTTCAACGCCGACAGCTCTCAGTTCCTGAACGGGCAGGGGCAGGTGATCGCCGGGACGCCGAACATTCTGGCGGTGAACTACGACACGGCGAACGCCAGCGGGCGGAGCGGACAGTGGCGGTTCGATACGCTGCTGGCGGCGAGCGGGTCGGTGCAGGTGCTGGCGCCGAACGGAACGACTCGGCGGCGGTGGCTGGAGTTCACGGGGACGTCGTGGAGTCAGACGGTCCGCATCAAGCTGCCGACGGTTGGGACACAGGTGGGAAGCGTGCCGGCCGTGGCGCCGGATACACTTCCTCAAGGATTCAGCTCGTACCAGAATCTGACACAAGACGCGGACGGCGGCGCTCAATACGTTCGGAATCACATTTCCGTCTACTTCCTTACCGCGACGGCCCAATCGCTGCGGCAGGTTGCGATCGCGTCAGTGAATGGGTTAGTGGTAGGCGGAGTTCGCCTCGCGAACGGAGATGGCTTCTACGTCGTTCGCCTTCCCGCCGACACGTCGGCCGCCACGATTGACGCGGCTATCGCCACGCTGAGTCAGCGCGCGGAGGTTCGGCTGGCGTCGCGCTACTACACGCTGCCGGTTCGGCCCTCTTTCCTCCGTCCCAATGATGGCCAGGGGTTCGCACGATCCGACTGGAATGTGTCAAGTGCGTTCGCGTGGACGTCGTCCCAGCCGAGAACGCGTTGGGCGCTCGAGGGTGTGCGCGCGCCACTGGCGTGGGGCTGTTCGATCGGCGATTCACTTACGAGAGTTGCAGTTCTGGATCAGGGGTTCTTCACTTCCTCCATATCCGACCTGGCAAACGTCGTCGCCGCTCCAATTGTCAATATTGCGGCGGACCCTGAGGATCACGGCACCTCGGTAGCGTCCATCATTGGTGCTCGTGGCGGCAACAACACGGGGATGACGGGAGTGGCATGGCGCGCGGCGCTCGAGCTCCGAGATGTGACGTACCGCGACTCTCTGCTTCAGCCCGTACTCGACTCGCTTGGGCGAAGAAGGAACAAGGACGGACTCCCGTTCTTGCAGGACGTTCAGGCAGCCCTACTGGGAGGCGCACGCCTTATCAATCTCTCCATTGGAGCGAACAACGACACCCTTTGGAGGAGAGATACAAGGGGCCTGCAGGCGGCGGCGACTCTGAATGCACAAATGAGTATCGCGATTGAAACCGCGCTCAGCGCGCCCAACCTGGCAGACCCGCTCTTGATCATCTCGTCCGGCAATGTCCCGGCGGGCGACGGTTTCGAGTCGATCTTCCCGACTCTTAAGGACAGTTTAGGGAGTCGGGTGCTGGTGGTTGCAGCTGTGAAACGGGATGGTACGCTGCTGACGGCGCGCAGTGGAAGCGCACTTATTGACGTTGCCGCTCCAGGTGAGGATGTCGCACTTCTGAAACGCGGCGGGAATACGCCACAGTACGATAACGGAGCGTCCTTCGCGACTCCTATCGTAACTGGAATCGCCACACTGCTGCTGTCGTTCGACCCTAGGCTCTCTGCCGATGCGCTACGACAGCTCATCATAGATGGAGCGGTGAGGGGAGGGAGGCAGGCAGGCGGGTATCCGATCGTCGACGCCTACGAATCCCTCAAACTCGCCGCCCAGCGCCCCGGCGCCCCGCTCTGCGGCAATCGCGTCTTCATCCGCGGCGACTCCGTTTTCGCCCAGCGCGATCCCGCCAACAACAGCAGCGATGAACTGCTCGGGCTCTTCCCGCTCTCCTGGCCGATGCTCGCCGTCGAACACGGCGGTCGCGCCATCACCAATCACTGGTACGCCGGCACAGGGCTCAATACACTGACCTTTTCACCTACGGGTTGGACCTTGGAGAATCGCACGCCGCGCTTCCCGGATTCCGGCTTTGCGCGATCGGGAGAGACGTCTTCGCACGATGCTGATACGCTCCTGACGTTCAGTTGGGCGGGCACCTCGGCCTTGTCAGTGGCGCTGGCCGACTCCCTTGGCGCGCCGATTTCTCAGCACCTCACCGCGAGTCTTGGCGCAACGGCGTTCGGGGGACGTGCCGGCTACGATCCCTCGAGACCGCGTGCCGTGCTTACCCTCTGGAATGCCGCGCTCTCACGGGTGTTCCTGCTCGACTGGAGCACTGCGTCGGTGACGCAACTCCCGACGCAGTTCGCCAACCGCGAGGTCGACTTCGTCGGCGTCGCCGAGGACGGTTCAGAATTCCGAGCGCTCACGCGGGACTTCGGCGTCGGCGTGGGCAGCTGTCACATCGAGTTTGTCTCGCTACGAGCGAGCGACCTTGGTGCAGTGCGTCGCTCGATCACGGTGCCGAAACGCTCGAACGGCTACTGCATGAGTGATGGCGCCATTGCGCCGCGCGCAGCGTCGACGCCTCCCATGTCGCGCTGACGCGCGTCCCGGGAGGCTGCACGCGGCGGGGGCACGCGGACGTGAGGCGCGGCGCAAGGCGCCGGCCTGGTTGCGCACCGGCACGTGCCCCCAGCTACCGCACCCCCACCAACCCCCGCGCCGCATCCTTCAACTTCGCCGCGTCGTAGCCGACCCCCGCCCGAAAGACCGTCACCACGTTGTACAGGTCGCGCGGACGCTGCACCGGATCGCCACGCACCACCACGAGGTCGGCCTGTCGCCCGACCGTCACCGCCCCGATGCGCGCGTCGAGCCCCAGGATGCGCGCGCCGTTCAGCGTGAGGACCTGGATCGCCGCCGCGGGCGAGAAGCCCGCCTCGAGCAGCATCTCGTAGTTGCGTACGTTGCCGTACCCGGGCAGGAACCCCGTCCCCCACGGATCGGAACCGGCCCCAAGCAGCCCGCCAGCCGCAACAAAATCGCGCTCCCAGCGCATCATCTTCTGCAGCAGCCCGTTGGTGACGATGAGTCCCCCCTTGGCGATGTTGGCGTAGTTCGCCTCCACCTCGCGCCGCACCTCGGGGTCGAGCATCTCGAGCGAGGCGGTGTCGATCTGGAACCGCTCGGGCGAAAAGGTCTCGTACACGGCCAGGGTCGACACGACCGCTGTCTTCGTGCCGGCCAGCGCGCGGATCGAGGCCTGCACCTCGGCGCTCGCGACATCCACATCGGTCTGGACCCGCATGTTGCCCGCAGGGCAGGCGTCGGGCTGCTTGCCCGGCACGTAGTCGCTGGCGGTGATGAAGCCGTGCTGCAGCGCATCGAGCCCCAGCTCGGCGGCCTCGGCGAAGGTGATCGAGCACAGGTGGCCGGTGACCTTCACGCCCCGCGCGTGCGCCTCGCGAACCACGTCGCGCAGCGTCGCCCGCGAAATCGTCCCCTGCACCTTGACCCACGTCGCCCCTTCGTCGGCCCAGTAGGTGATGACCCGCTTGACCTCCTCGGGCGAGGCGAGCGCCCGGGCGTTGGTGCTGCGGGCACTGGCGCCGTCGAGATACGGCCCGGTAATGCGGAAGTCGGGACCGGGCGTGCGGCCCAGATCGACCGCTCGCTTCATGGCCAGCTCCTGGTAGGGGAGCATGCTCCCCGCCGTCATGGCCGTCGTGACCCCAAAGGCCAGATACAAAAGCGGCGCCGACGTGCTCATCTGCGTGATGCGGCGCACGCCACCGAAGTACGTGTGTTCGTGCAGCCCCACGAGTCCGGGCGTGACCGAATGTCCGGTGAGGTCGATGACCCGGGCGCCGGCTGGGGGTGTGGTGGTGGCGCTTGGACCGACAGCGGTGATTTGCGTGCCGTTGATCACCACCGTCTGGTCCTCGCGTGGCGGGGCCCCGGTGCCGTCGATGAGCCGCACGTGGGTGAGCGCCACCACCGGAGCATCGACGGCAACGAACGGCCTTACCTCGGCGGTGATGGGGGGACGCGTCTGCGCGACGAGCGGAGCGGCCGCGAAGGCGAGCAGCACCGCGGCACGCAGCATGGACGCGATTCGGGCGCGTCGGGCGCTCGGGAGGACTGCGATCGAGTGGAGACAGGGCATGGGGACGCTGGAGCAGGTGGCCGAGGAACGTCGCGCGCACGCGGCCTGCGTTGCGCACAGTGGCCGGCGACGCAGCGAGCACAGCGAGATCGATTGCAGCGAATCTCGCGGTCCGACACACGTGGGGGGAAGTCACCACCGGCATCGATCACGTGCCGATCGGCCCCGATCGCTTGAGCGTGTAGGGGGATTGACGACGAAGTCGGAGCGGTCGATCATTGCTCCCCCACCGTCGTGTCGGTGTCCCGCTGGTACCTCTCGGCCCTCGGATCCCCGCATGCCCCGCCGTCGATTGACGCAGGACGACGTCCGTCGCATCGCACTCTCGCTCCCCGAGGCGCACGAGGGCGCACACATGGGGCACGCCGACCTGCGCGTCCGGAACAAGATCTTCGCCTCGCTGCCGAACGATCCGGCGACGGTGGCGATGAAGGTCACCCCGGCGAATCTCGACGCCCTCGTCCGCGAGAACCCGGGCACCTATCGCGATGTGTGGGGAGGGCGGTGGCTCGGCGTGATCCTCGCCACGGTGTCCGTCGATACCCTGCAGACGCTGCTGGAGGACGCCTGGACGCTGACCGCCCCGAAGTCGCTCGTGCGCGCGCACACCGCCGCCGACCGATGACTTCGCGCAGTCCGTCGGGTCCAACAAGGACGACGCAGGCGCCACCGTGGCGCACCGCGCTGACATTCGCATCAATGCAACGGAGGAAGCGATGAGCGGAGTACGTGTCCTGGTCGGCACCCGGAAGGGGGCGTTCGTGCTCGAGTCGGACTCGGCGCGCGCAAAGTGGGACGTCGCCGGCCCCTTCTTTGGCGGGTGGGAGATCTACCACATGAAGGGGTCGCCGGTGAACCCGAACCGGATCTACGCATCGCAGACCAGCGGCTGGTTCGGGCAGATCGTGCAGCGGTCAGACGACGGGGGCAAGACGTGGGAGGCGGTCGGCAACGAGTTCCCGTACGCCGGCGAGACCGGGACGCACCAGTGGTACGACGGCACGCCGCACCCGTGGGAGTTCAAGCGCGTCTGGCACATCGAGCCGTCGCTCACCGACGCCGACACGGTCTACGCGGGGGTCGAGGACGCGGCGCTCTTCCGCTCCACCGATGCCGGTGCGTCGTGGCACGAGCTGCCCGGGCTTCGCACCCACGCCACCGGTAACCGCTGGCAGCCCGGGGCGGGCGGGTTGGGGCTGCACACCATCCTGCTCGATCCCAAGGATCCGAAACGCATCACCATCGCCATTTCAGCCGCTGGCGCTTTCCGTTCGGACGACGGCGGCGAGACGTGGAAGGCGGCCAACAAGGGGCTCCAGTCGAAATACCTCCCCGACCCGAACGCCGAGGTCGGCTTCTGCGTGCACCACCTGGCCCACAACCCGAAGCGCCCCGAGACCGTGTACATGCAGCTGCACTGGAACGTGATGCGCAGCGACGACGCCGGCGATTCGTGGCGCCTGATCAGCGGCAACCTCCCCAGCGACTTCGGCTTTCCGGTCGAGGTCCACGCGCACGATCCCGAGACGGTCTACGTCGTCCCGATCAAGAGCGACTCGGAGCACTATCCCCCCGACGGCAAGCTGCGCGTGTATCGCAGCCGGACGGGCGGGACGGAGTGGGAGGCGCTCACCGACGGACTCCCGCAGGAAGACTGCTACGTGAACGTGCTGCGCGACGCGATGGCCGTGGACCAGCTCAGCTCGTGCGGGATCTATTTCGGCACGACGGGCGGGCAGGTGTACGTCTCCCCGGATTCCGGCGACCACTGGCAGGCGATCGTGCGCGACCTCCCCGCGGTCCTGTCGGTCGAAGTGCAGACGTTGCCATGACCGCTGCGATGATCCGCGTCGTGCTCCCCTACCACCTGCGCAACCTCGCGCAGGTGGGAAGCGAGGTCGCGGTCGCGGTGGAAGGGACCGTCACGCAACGCGCCGTCATCGACGCCGTGGAGGCGAGCTACCCGGTGCTGCGCGGAACCATCCGCGACCACGCCACCAAGCAACGCCGCCCGTTCCTTCGCTACTTCGCCTGCGAATCAGACCTCTCCCACGAGCCCCCCGAGAATCCGCTCCCCCAAGCCGTCGCGGCCGGCCGTGAGCCCTTCATGGTCGTCGGGGCGATCGCCGGTGGCTGAGCACCTCCCGTCCCCCGTCCCCCGTCCCCCGTCCTCTCGTCGCGCCTTCCTCGCCGCCGCCGCCGGCCTAGGAGCCGTCTGGGCCATCGCTGACCGGGCGTCAGTCGAGAAGGCGCTCGCATACGCCGCGCGGGCCGTGAGGCAGCGCCCAGCGCCTCCCTTCGCCACGTTGACGCCCGACGAGGGCGCCGCGCTCGGGGCGATGGCCGAGCGCATCATCCCGACGACCGAGACGCCCGGGGCGCGCGAGGCCGGGGTGATCTTCTTCATCGATCGCGCACTCGGCAGCTTCGAGAACAGCGCGCTCCCCGACGTGCGCACCGGACTCGCCGCCCTCAACGCGCGCGCCGCCAGCCGCAAGGGCGGCGCGGCCGGCTTCGCGGCGCTCGCGACAGCAGACCAGGATGCAATCCTCATCGAGATCGAGAAGGACGAGTTCTTCGAGGGGGTGCGCTACCTCACGATGGTGGGGATGTTCGCCATGCCCAGCCACGGCGGCAATCGCGACATGGTCGGCTGGAAGATCCTCGGCTTCGATCACCAGCCGGCGTACCAGCCACCGTTCGGATATTACGACGCCGAAGCGGCGACGGAGCGCTGACCCATGCCGCAGCAGTCACCCACGCCCCGCGCCGCGTCGTTCCCCGTCTCGTCGACCGTCGACTTCGTGGTCGTCGGATCGGGCGCGGCGGGAGGCATCCTCGCCAAGGAGCTGTCCACCGCCGGCTACTCGGTCGTGGTCCTCGAGCGCGGGCCACGTTTGTCAGCGGAACAGTTCGAGCACGACGAGTTCAAGTACTTCTTCCAGAACCACATCGGCGCCAAGACACCGGCCACCTGGCGCCAGACTCCCGACGAGGTGGCCAAGCCAAAAGAGGGCGCCGTGTGGGGGGCGCACATCGTCGGGGGGAGCAGTGTGCACTTCACCGCCAACTTCTGGCGCTTTCGACCCGTCGATTTCGACGAGCGTAGCCGCCTGGGGGCCATCCCGGGCGCGTCGCTGGCCGACTGGCCCATTACCTACGATGAGCTGGAGCCGTACTACACAAAGGTTGACTGGGAGATCGGCGTCTCGGGACAGGCCGGGGGATGGGGTGAGCCGCGTCGCTCGCGTCCGTATCCCGTTCCGCCGCTACCGGTGAAGTCGTCGGGGGTGCTCTTCGAGCGTGCCACGACCAAGCTCGGGTGGCACCCGTTTCCGGCGCCGATGGCGATCCTGTCGGCGCCGCACAACGGGCGAATGGCGTGCCAGAATTGCGGCTTCTGCCAGGGCTACGGCTGCGAATTCGGCGCCAAGAGCTCCACCCTTGCCGCCATGATCCCGCTGGCGGAGCGAACAGGCCGGTGTGAGGTGCGCGCCAACTCCTACGTGCGCAAGGTGGAGCTGAACGCAAGCGGTCGCGCGACCGGCGTGGTCTACTTCGACGCCGATGGCCGCGAGCAAGTCCAACGGGCACGGGCCGTGGTGCTGTCCTGCAACGGGGCCGAGACGGCGCGCCTGCTGCTCATGTCGAAGAGCAACAGCTTTCCCCAGGGACTGGCCAATTCGTCGGGGCTCGTCGGCAAGCACCTCATGTTCAACGCCGGCTCAATCGTGCCGGCGATCTACGAGCACCCGCTCAACGAATACAAGGGCGCGCAGGTCACGCGCATCGCCCTCGACTGGTACGACACGGACCCGAAGCGCGGCTTCTACGGCGGCGGAGGACTGGACGCGCGCGCCGACATCACGCTGCCGATCTTCTTCGCCCTGAACGGTGCGCCGCCCGGGCGGCGGAACTGGGGCGCCGAGCACAAGCGCTTCCTCGAACACGGCTTCACCCGGCAGATGACCGTCATGGGGCACACCACCTCGCTCCCGGTCGAGGCCAACAGCGTGTCGCTCGATCCAGACCTCAAGGACGAGCGCGGACTCCCGGCGCTTCGATTCACCTACCGCGACCACGAAGACGACCTCAAGATGGCGCGCTTCCTGCTAGAGTGTTCCAAGGAAGTGCACGCGGCCGCGGGGGCGCGCGAGATATTTCCCATCCCGGTGGAAGTGCAGACGATGGCCGTGCACTTGTTGGGCACGTGCCGCATGGGGAACGACCCGAAGACGAGCGTCGTCGATCGTTTCCATCGGGCGCATGACGTGCAAAACCTGTTTATCTGTGACGGAAGCAGCCTCGTGACGTCGGGACGAGGGCAGCCGACGATGACGATCATGGCGCTCGCCTTCCGGGCAGGGGAGAAGCTGGCGGATTTCGCCAAACGTGGCGAACTGTAGCGCCCCTCGTGCGCAACTATCACCACGAGCATTGTGACCCTCGACCAGCACCGACTTCCCGAGCACCGCACCCCCGAACACCAACCCACCGAAGATCGACCCGCCGCGCATCGACTATGCGATGCCGCCACGCTGGTGGTCGCGTCCGCGCTCGCTGCCTGCGCCGGCCACCTGCTCACGGTCGCCGTGCTGCGCCGACTGCTGCACATGTTCTCGTGGAAGTGGTGGCTGCGCGACCAGCTCCTGCTCTCGTCCGTCGGCTACCTGCTGGTCTTCGCGGCGCTCGCGTTCATCCCCGTCCTGCTCCATCTGGCGTGGCCGCGTCGTCTGACCCTGCCACGGTTGGCAGCGTTCCTGGTCGGACTGACGGTCTTCTCGGTCCTGCTGGTGTTCCAGCGACTCGCTCCGTGGGCGCTGGCGATCGTGGCGGTGGGGTGTGCGGTCCAGTTCCACCGCGTGGTGAATGCCCGCGACCAGAGGCTGCGCCGCGCGTCTCGATGGCTGGCCGCCGGCCTGGCGGGCGGGACGGCGGTCCTCGTCATTGCGAGTCACATGGTCCGCCAGCGTGCTGGCGCCAGCGCCCTCGCCGCGATCGGCTCCGCGGCGGCCGAGACACCCAACGTGCTCCTCATCATCCTCGATACGGTACGCGGCGAAAGCGTCGGCTTTCTGGGCGGACCGGTCGACAACACCCCGCGACTGACGGAGTGGGCGCGTCGCGGTGTCCTGTTCGACAACGCGTACAGCACATCGTCGTGGACGCTGCCGTCACACGCTTCGATCTTTACCGGCGAGTACGCCAGCACCACGGGGGCCGACTGGGTCGAGCCGCTTGGCACCGAACGGCAGACGCTGGCCGAGGCACTGCGCGCGCACGGGGTCGTTACCGGCGGATTCGTCGCCAATACCGTGGCCACCTGGTACCAGACGGGGCTGGCTCGGGGATTCGTTCGGTACGACGATACCAAGTACTCGCTCGCCGAGTTTGCCCTGTCCACCACATTGACGCAGTCCACGTCGGTTGTACGCGCCTTCATGGAGTGGAAGCAGAGCCACTGGCTGCTCGGAACGCTGCGCGCCACGCTTCCGCTCTCGTTCAAGCCGCGCGGCAACTACGTCGTGCACGACCTGATCCGCGCGGACGACGTTACCGGTCAGTTCCTGCGGTGGCAGGAGACGCTCGGCGAGCGTCCCTTCTTTGCCTTCCTGAACCTGTTCGACGCACACGAGCCGTATCTCCCCCCCGACTCCTTTCGCACCATGTACGGGGCCGAGGGACTGGAGTACGACCGATACCTCGGCGCCATTCGATACATGGACGGCGAGGTCGATCGTGTGCTCCAGGCACTCGACCGTCGCGGCGTCCTGGCCAGCACCATCGTGGTGGTGACGTCGGATCATGGAGAGTCGTTCGGTGAGCACCGTCTCTTCGGTCACGGGAACGGCTTGTACCGGAACCAGATCCGCGTTCCGCTGCTCATCGCCCACGCGCCCGGCCTTGTAGGCGGCACGCGGGTGTCCACCCCCGTCTCGCTGCGCGACCTCCCGGCGACGATCCTCGACCTGGCGGGAATGTCGGGCGCTCACTCGCTCGGCGGACGGTCGCTGCGCGGGCTGATGACGGCCGAGGGAACGACGAAGACGAGCGCGGTCATTTCCGAACTGAGCCGGGGGATCAACATCGATCCGCGATCGTTCGCCGCGCGGGCGGACCAGAAGTCGCTGGTGATCGATTCGCTGCATGTGATTCAGAGCAACCTGAACACGCTCTCATTGTTCGCGCTGTCGCACGACACGCTGGAACTGAACGACCTGGCCGACGAGCCGGGAGCGCGTGAGACGGCGAGCAGGTCCCTGTCCAAGGTGCTCCGGAAGAACGGCCTCCTCTGGCGACCGCCTCCGTCGTGAGGCGAGCAGGCGTGGGCGGGTATCGGTGGGTCCGCTCCATGTCTCGCCCCCAGGCACTACGAGGTCGCGAGCCAGCCACACGTCGAACCGACTAGGCGCCAGGCACGGATCGGTGACGTTCCAGCAGGTGGTCCGCGAGGCGCAACGACAGGGCGGCAATGGTCAGCGTGGGATTCACGGCGCCGCCGCTCGGGAAGAGGGCGCTCCCCGCGACAAAGAGGTTCTGGGTGCCATGCACGCGCGCGTTGACATCTGCCACGCCGTCTTCCTCGCGGCGTGACATGCGGCAGGTGCCCATGATGTGTGCTCCGCCGTAGTGTCCCTTCCCCACCTTGATGTCCTGCAGCCCGGCGGCCGCCATCATGGTGTGCATCCCCGTGCGCGCCGCCTCGAGTGCGAGACGATCCGGATCGGCGAGGACGAAGTTGAGGTTGGGAGCCGGGTCGCCGAAGCAATCGCGAGTGGCCGAATCGAGCGACACCCGACTGGCCGCATTTGGCAGGTGCTCGACGCTCGCCTCGATGCGCCGGAGATGCCCGAACGTCGTGCAGTCGAAGGACGCCATGTCACGTCCCCATCGATTCTCCCCAAAGGTCTCGAGCGGATCGTCCGGGTTCGGGTAGAGCAGGCGCACGGCCCCACGGTTCGCCCGGTCGGCGGTCTCATACAGGTGGTACGAGGTGAGCGTGGGGAACCCGATGCGCCGCGGAAAGTCGCGCGACTCGCAGAATCCACTGGACCCGATCTTCCAGTGTTCCATGAGGTGGCGCCCCACGTGCCTCGGGTTCCCGATGCGAGACAGGAGGAGCAGGCGCGGTGTCTCGACGGCGCTCGCGGCCAGCACGAAAATCCGGCTGCGGATCTCGTGCGGCGACCCGTCCCGAGCGGAGGCGTGTGCGAGCGTAATGCGCCCCTCGGCGTCCATGTCCAGCCGGCGTACGGTCGTGTCGGGGAGAATGGTGCAGTGGCCACAGCGTTCTGCCTTGAACGCGTGCCAGTCGGCCGAGTACTGCGCTCCGCCCGGGCATACCGGACACGTTGCATAGGTCGAGCAGGCCGGGCGTCCGTCGTAGGTGCGCGCATTGTTCTTGGCGACCGGCATGCGAGAGAGACGGACCCCGAGTGCCGAGGCCGCGTCGCGCCAGAGCGCGTCGCTGTGGCTGTCGGGAAACGCCGGCATCGGGTATCCGGCGCTGCGCCACGGATCGTCGGGCCCGCGCTCGCCCGATACGCCGAGTTCGCGTTCGGCCCGCACATAGTACGGTTCCAGGTCGCTGTACGAGATGGGCCAGTCGACCCCGAGTCCGAAGCGTGTGGCCGACTCGAAGTCCGACTCGCGGAGACGAGGCGCCATGCCGATCCACTGCAACGTGGTTCCGCCGACGGCGCGCAGCCGGTTGACGTTCAGGTAGTAGGGAAACGCCGACGAATTGGTGAATGCGTCGCGCGTCGGATCCTCGGGCCACGGAGACTCTTGCAGCAGTTGGAACCGGCGCTGACGGTCAAAACGCTCGGCCCGGTCGAGCCGGGGTCCCGATTCCACGAGAAGCGTCCGCATACCGGCTGACGCGCAGGCCTCGGCGAGCAACGCCCCGGCCGGGCCTGCGCCGATGACGCACAAGTCCGCATCATGTCCGGTCAGCATGCCGGCGGAGTCCCGGCCTTGGTGTACTCGCGCGGATCGCCCCCCTCACCCGGAGTGCGCGCGTATCCTCGACGCCGCCAGAGGGGTGGCGACGCTCGATACACTTTCGCGAGCCGCGGGAGCAGGTGCTCGCGCATACGACGCCGAATTCGCTCGTCTTCCGAGACATGGGCCAGGAGACGCGATCTCCGGTCTGACCCCCCGCGAGCCATCAGCTTTGCGACTATTCTGTCGCGAATATCATCTGATGCTGTCGCGAAACTGGCTGCACCAAGCGACACCGCAAGGCGATCAACATAGTCAGCGACTTGCGGGAACTGCGCTCTTGCCGATCCATCGTGTCGGGCGAGAAAGGCGAGGTTAACGCTCAGGTCGCGTGCGTCGCGTTGGTCGAGGCGATGGCCGAACAGCGCGCCGGTCAGCGTGGCCACTCGCGGAAGGATCTCCGTCAGGCTGTCGGCATCGTCGGCGCTCGGCAGCGCGCTTGGCAGCGCGCTCGACTCCTCGCGCCCGCGCCGCTCGACGCGGTGCCGAGCGAGCCATCGCCGAGCCATCGGCACGCCGCCGATCGAGACCACGACCAGCGCGGCGAGGCCCGCAATGGCGCGACGGCGCCCTACGGGTCGGCGACCGTCGGATGGTTGGTCAGGCAGCGACTTCAACGACTCCTCCCCGGAGCGTCCGGTTTTGGGGCATGCGGTGCCGACAAAGCAGGTGGCCGAGCGCGCCGTCTCGCACTCCTCGGACGCATGACGTGCACGACAATGCACGACCGTTTGTGGCAGGCTGATCATTTATCGCGCGCCGAGGCCGCTGTCCATACCGGAACCACCGTCTCGGCCCGAATACCTGACGAACTTCGGAACGTCGGCGCAAATCCAATCGTCTCCGAATAACTTCCAGACCGCCGCCAACCCCCCCGTCTCCCGTCTCCCGTCCCCCGTCTCCCGCCCCACCGTGCCCAGCGCTGACTACCACGACGACATCATCTATCCCGATGCTGTCCCGTTCGTCCTTGTCCACCTCGCCTGCCTGGGCGCCATCTGGACAGGCGTCTCGTGGGGAATGCTCGGCGTGTGCCTCGGGCTGTACCTCCTGCGGATGTTCGCCGTCACGGCCGGTTACCATCGCTACTTCTCCCACCGGTCGTACAAGACGAGCCGCTGGTTCCAGTTCGTGCTCGCCTTCCTCGCCCAGACCACCACGCAGAAGAGCGTCCTGTGGTGGGCGTCGCTGCATCGGCACCATCACAAGCACTCCGACACGGACCAGGACGTGCATTCGCCGCGGCACCGTGGATTCTTCTATTCGCACATGGGGTGGATCTTCGACCAGCGGTACGAGAGTACGGATCTCGAGGCTGTCCCCGACCTGACGAAGTATCCGGAATTGACGTTCCTCCTGCGCTTCGAGCAGCTCCCCGCGGTCGTGCTCGCGCTCGCCTGCTGGGCCGCCTTCGGCTGGGAAGGGCTCGTGGTCGGCTTCTCCTGGAGCACGGTCCTGCTGTATCACGGCACCTTCTTCATCAACTCGCTAGCCCACGTGCACGGGAACCAGCGCTACGCCACCGGCGACGACTCCCGGAACAACTGGTGGCTGGCGATCATCACGCTGGGCGAGGGGTGGCACAACAACCACCACGCCTACCAGCGCTCGGCACGACAGGGCTTCCGCTGGTGGGAGATCGACATCACGTACTACATCCTCAAGGCACTGGCCGCCGTCGGCGTCGTATACGACCTCGGTAAGCCCCCGGTAGACGTGGTCGAGAACAAGCGGGCCCTCGGGCGCGCCACCATCGAGCGCATCGCCCGTCAGCTGGCGGCGCGGGTGGATCGCGACGCGATCGAGGCCTATGTCCGGAGCCTCCCTCATCTGCCGCACCTGCCCCAGCTCCCCCACCTGCCCCAGCTCCCCACGCGCGCCGAGCTTGAGGCCCGGCTCCCGCACCTGCCCAGCCGGGCCGAGTTGGAAGCGAGGCTCCCGCAGATTCCGAGCATGGCCGAGCTCGAGGCGATGCTTCCGCACCTTCCCAGCATGGACGAGGTGCGCGACGCGGCCCGCCGCATGATTCCCGACACCCCGTCCATGGACGACATCTGCACGCGGGCCCGTGAGATGATCGCGCACGCGCGCCTGTACGCCTCGGGAACGCCGGGCCAGTTGGGGCCGAGCACCGTCTGATCGAATGGGCCAAGCCGGGGCGGGCGAGAATCGGGAACCGAATCCCGCGGCGCACGTCCAGCAGAGCAGAGGTCCCGTGCTGTTCATGATCGTCGAACACTTTCGCGGTGGCGACCCGATACCGGTCTATCGCCGCTTCCGCGACCAGGGGCGGCTGGCGCCAGACGGACTGGAGTACCTGGGCAGCTGGGTCACGCAGGACCTTGCCCACTGCTATCAGGTCATGTCGTGTGACGACCGCGCCCTGCTCGATGCCTGGATCGACCAGTGGCGTGACCTGGTGGAGTTCGACGTGATCCCGGTACTCAGCTCGGCCGACGTTCGTGCGCTCGTGGCAGACCGCCTTTAGCGTTTGGCCCGCACCACGCGTGCGCCGCGCTGCGCCCACCACCACACCGCGATGCCGAGCGCCAGCGTCCCGAGGCCGCTGATCGATTCCAGCGGCCGCTGGCGCAGGAGCGTGCCGAGCGTCCAGACGCTGAGCGCGACATAGACGAGCGGAGTCACCGGATAGCCCCACGCCCGGTATGGACGGGGGGCATCGGGGGCACGCAAACGCAGGCGCAGCATCCCCAGCACGGTCAGCAGCGACATAAGGTTCAGGGTGAAGCCGGCGTACAGCATCACCTGTTCGAACGAGTTGGTCAGCAGGAGCGCGATGATGAGCGCCAGTTGTGCGAGGATGGCGTTGCGCGGGACGCCGTCCGTCGCGCGACGCCCCAACGCACGTCCCAGTGCGCGTCCCGGCGGCAGGTCGGCCATCACCGCCTGGGTCACGCGGGACCCTCCCAGCACCATGGCACTGATGGTCGCGATGAGCACGGTGGCGATCGTCGCACTCATCACCACGCCTCCCGTG
>Ga0138256_10004090_pt1 | contig 15510 bp, 9 predicted proteins | sample KNB2016incub_MG_FD_105486 | JGI IMG/M metagenome (GOLD analysis project Ga0138256, IMG submission 105486) | Active sludge microbial communities from wastewater in Klosterneuburg, Austria - KNB2014incub_MG | ecosystem: Engineered > WWTP > Activated sludge > Unclassified | place: Austria... | reverse complement strand
GGGGATCTTAGTACCGTTGAACTTATGGTTGCACAAGGCAGTTTGACCGTTCTATTAAGCGGCGGCGCTACTATTTCCGCGGGAAGCAACGGTAGTAATACCTTGACATTGTCCGGTAGCCAGGTGGATATCAATGCAACTTTAACAAGCCTGAGTTATCAAGGCGATATCGGTTTCACTGGATCAGATACGCTAACGATTACCAGTACGGATAGTCTGGCGGCGACCGATATTGATACGGTGAATATTAATGTGATGCCGAGTAATGTTGCGCCATTAAATAAAGTGCCGAGTTCATTGACAATAGCAGAAGATACACAATTAACCATCAGCGGTATTGCCGTCAATGATAACGATGGCAATTTATCAACGGTTCAACTAGTCGTGGCTAAAGGCGTATTGTCGGTAACGTTGTCTGGCGCGACTCGCATCAGTAGTGGTGCAAATGGTAGCAACACACTGACATTATCAGGCTCACAAGCTGACATTAATGCTACGTTGGGAAGATTGATTTATAAAAGTAATCTTGATTTCTCCGGTACGGATACCTTAACAATTAGATCGATGGATTCAAGTGCGGCGAGAGATGTGGATGTGGTGTTGATTACTGTAACAGCAGTTAATGATGCACCGGTAAATACGATACTAGGCTCATTAACAGCAGTAGAAGATACACCGTTCGCATTCGGGGGTATCAAAATTATAGATGCTGATGGTAATTTATCGACAGTGCAGTTAATGGTAAATAACGGTACGTTGTCGGTAACGCTATTTGGAACGACTAATGTCAGCAGTGGTATGAATGGAAGTAATACATTGACATTATCAGGTACGCAAACAGGCATCAATGCCACATTGGCAAGCTTAATTTATAAGGGTGACTTAAATTATTCGGGTGTGGATACATTAACTATTATTTCCACAGATTCAGGCGCAGCGAGTGATGTGGATGAGAAACTGATTTCGGTTCTAGAGGTTAATGATGCACCCATAAATACAGTGCCTGGCGTTCAAAAGGCGGCAGAAAATGGTTCATTGGCACTAAATGGCATCTCGAGTAATGAAGTTGATGGTAATTTGTTATCGGTGCAGTTGCAGGTGACTAATGGCACGTTGGTAGTTACATTATTTGGAACTGCGAACGTCAGTGACGGCATCAATGGCAGTAACACGCTAACATTATCCGGTACGCAAACGGATATTAATCGCACTTTATCTTCACTCTATTATCAAGCTAATACGGGGTTTTTTGGTCTCGAAAAATTAACGATTTCTAGTATTGACAGTAATGGTTTGTCAGATATTGATTTTATTGATATTTCAGTCCCAGAATCTATTCTGGTTCCACCGATTATGCCTCAATCGATACTGCCGACAGTTATTTCTGTGACATCGAATTTATCTCCAATAGTTTCGAACTCTGATTTAGTTGGTAATTCACGGTTGAGTACCTCTTCACCTCAGCGAGTGCCATCATTTGTTGCTGCTTATTTCGTTGATGAGGAAACTTCCAATACAAAGAACTCTTTAAATGAATCTAAAAAGCAACTTGAAACTAATGATAATACTGATCAAGGCATAGGAATCGATAATGCATTAATGAAAAGTGCCATACGATTTTCTACTGCAAATAACCTAAGCTTGCAGATTTTTACTGAAACTGCGCTTTCTTCTCTGCCTCTAAGTGAAATTGATTTTACGCAAAAATATAAAGATTTCTGGTTTGAAGTTACGCAACTAGAAGATGAATCTCAGAAAAGACAAAATGAGAAAGAATTGACCTTGCGGATAGTTGCAGCTACAGGTTTGTCACTAACAGCACTTGTGGCTGCATGGTTGGCACGAATAGGCCCCTTTTTTGTTAGTTTTTTTTCTGTATTTCCAGCTATTAAGAGTATTGATCCATTGGCCATTCTGGATTATTCAATAAATTCTGATAAGCGAGAATCTGAATTAGAAGAAGCTGTATTAAAGGAGAAATTGGCCTCGTATGAAGAAATCTTTAATAACTCAGATCCAAAACGATAAGAAACATGAGAAAAGCAATCATTCATTCGACAACTCGAATTAGTATGGCTTTAGTAGCTTTATTAATGAGTGTGTTATTAATGGGTGAGCTACTGGGTATCGTTCCTGATAGATCACAACTTCTACTAGAAGCACGTAAGTCATTTTCTCGAACAGTTGCCGCACAGTTTGCACTAGCAGCGGAACGAAATGATCTCAAACAAATTAAAGCTGGATTGAGTTTAATTATACAAACTAATCCTGAAATACAATCAGCTGCAATCCGCAGACCTGATGGTTCTTACTTCGCAATGGCTGGCGATCATGAAGCACACTGGAATAGTGTGCCGGATCAGGAAGATTCATCGGATAAGATACGAGTTTCGATTATGCAACAGGATCATGTTTGGGGAGTAGTTGAACTCAATTTTGTAACTAAATCCGATCTATCCAGTTGGGGTGGAATAAAGAACTCATTTTTGGGTATGCTGCTTTATGTAGCAACTGCATGTTTTATCGGTTATTTGTTTTTTCTGAAAAGAGTTCTGAAACATCTTGATCCATTAAAGGTTGTTCCCGAGCGAGTAAGACGAGCATTTGATACTTTGTCAGAAGGTGTTCTCATTTTGAATGAAGAGGGGCAGATTGTTTTAGCAAATAAAGCTTTCTGTGAACAAGTGGGCTTGCATATTATGCAGCTTCTCGGCCGAAAAGCTTCCGAGTTAGATTGGAGTGTGGATTCTACAGATCAGGCACTAGAAAATCGGATACTACCCTGGCAGGCAACGTTACGAAATGGAAAAAATAGGGCCAACGGGCGGCTCAAGTATCAATTTGGGGATGCCAATCCACATATCTTTAATGTTAAGTGTACAGAAATACTGGATGATGCCAATTTACGTAAAGGGGCATTAGTAACCTTTGATGATATTACCGAACTGGAATATAAAAATTTCGAGCTTGAATATATGCTAAAAATTAATGAGCAATCAAGGCACGAGATATCTCTCAAAAATGATGAATTGAAAATTCTTGCAGAGAATGACCCATTGACGCAGTGTTATAACCGTAGAGCATTTTTCACTTATTGTGAAAAAATCTTTGAAGATGTTACTGGTCATCACAAGAATTTGGTTTGTATTATGCTCGATATTGATCATTTTAAATTGGTTAATGACACTTATGGGCACCAAACTGGTGATTCCGTAATTAAGTTGGTGGCCAATATTGCTAAGGAAAATGTTCGAGAGGCTGATATTGTTGGACGTTATGGTGGCGAAGAATTCTGCTTGATGTTACCAAACATTACTAATGAGATGGCTTTAGAAATCGCAGAAAGACTTCGCCTCAGTGTTGAAAATTCACCTGATTACAAGGTAATGGGGATTAAACGCGTTACGATTAGTTTAGGCTTGGCATCGATTCAATTTGGAATTAATAACCCGAGTGAGCTTATTAATTTGGCCGATAAAGCGCTATATCTTGCTAAGAATAATGGACGAAACTGTGTTGTAGTATGGAGTAGTGAGTTCGATTCTAAGTCCAAGGCCAAGGTTGTTAGTCCCGAAACCCGTAATTCAGCGATTGCCTTACAGAGTAATGCCGCGCCCCATATGTAAAAGGCCATCGTAACATTCACTTACTGAGTGACAAAAGAATTAGGTTATGGGAACTTTGGTGCAAATCATCTCCACGCGGATTTGGCACACCGACACCGCCGCCGTTGCTTCTGACAGAAAAAACTTTGAATTTATTCAGACATGCAAAACTCGCTTCCAGAGGGGCATCGCATCACTCATGTTCGTCCCGATTCAGCCTCGATGGCAAGTCTCGGCATCACATTGTTGTAAGCAACTGCATCGAATCGACTGAGACTGCTTGATTTAGTATCGGAACTGTGGAGAGATCTTCGAAAATGGCACTAGAAAATAGGAGGTGATTAGCACTTTTTTTTGAGGAAGGAATCGATAAGTTGTTAGGTAGACTGTCTATTATGTTTTTCCCATAAATGGATTGCATTTTAATGCAGTTAATCTGCTTACATAGGCTCTAGTATGTATTATCGTATTTTATACCTCATTGAATTAGCTCGATGTAAAAGTGAAAAAGAATTAAACCAATTTAGGACGTCCCTTTATATTTTTACTACACTATTGGCTTTTCTTGTCTGCGTCCCAAACAGTCTTGCAGAATCGACAGACAAAACCAGATCTTCTTCTACTTCTCAAAATAAAAAAGAGACTATTCAATTAGCTGAGAAAAAAGAAACGAAGAATACAGTAGAGCTTCCTAACACAAGTAATCCTCGTGGCATGTTTTCAGATGATGATAAAGTCAATACTGAATCCATTGAATCAGCGTCAAAAGTAGAGATCAGAGGGCTAGTCAAGCCAATTCGGGAAATGACATTATCGAGTACCAGAATCGCTAGAATATCTGAAATTAATTTCAAAGAAGGTGATTCTTTCAAACAAGGTGAAAAGCTCGTTCGATTTAATTGTCTTCAACAAAAAGCGGAAGAAAGAGCGGCGGAAGCAGATGCTTTGACTAGAGAAGCGGTTTTTAAGAATAATCAAGATTTATCAAAATTTAACGCAGTAGGTTCTCTTGAGCTTGAACTATCCAAATCTCAGTATGAAAAAGCGCAAGCGGATCTCAATGTACTAACGATTCGAAATTGGGATTGTGCAATCAAAGCACCATGGAATGGACGAGTGACCGAAGTTAAAGCGCATGCGCTTGAAGTGGTTGAGCCTGGTCGTGAAATCATGCAAATTTTAGATGATAGTAGTCTTGAAATTGAAATGATTGTCCCATCAAAGTGGCTTGCTTGGTTACAACCCGGAGTGAGTTGTCCAATTATCATTGATGAAACGGGTAAAAGTTATGAGATCTATATTTCAAGAATAGGCGCTCGTGTTGATCCCGTTTCACAGACACTACGGATTTTTGCAAGTTTTAAGGATAATGTGCCGGATATATTAGCAGGCATGAGTGGAAAAGCTGTTTTTAACTTTCCCCATTAGATCATGGTAGATAAGCCACAAGGTGAATCCAATCAAACCTTATCAACATTGTTGCAACTCGAGTCCGATGCGCGCAGTTCTGTTGATTTGCTTTCGTTTCACTATTTTATCGTTAATGAGACCCGGCGACTCATCCACTATCGATATGCCGTTCTTTTCAAGGCAACTGGATCCAAGAATGTACACTTTGAAGCCATAAGAATCTCTGGTGGTACTTTAGTTGATCGCACAACTCCAAAAATTTATTGGATGGAGCAGGTCATTCAGTATCTGAGTAAGAGAAATGATAATGAGCAGCTCGTAAAAATTGTACCTGAGCAACTTTCAGAAGAGCTTCAACAGGATTGGAAGAATCTGTCTTTACCCTATCCAATATGGATATCCTTAAAGCTACCAGATGGCTCTATTATCGGTTCTCTTTGGCTTGAGAGAGAATCTGTTTGGAGTGATGAAGAACTTTTCTTACTTCGACACTTAGCCGATGTGTACGCACATGCTTGGGGGTACTTCAACAATTTGCAGCGGCTTTTTAAGTCATGGCTTCTGTCACGAAAAATATTGTGGAGAATGCTGTTCTTGATATTGGCGCTATTGGTTATTCCGGTTCAAAACAGCACATTAGGTCCTGTGGAGGTTGTGGCCAAAGACCCCTTAGTCATCAGCGCACCTATTGATGGTGTGATTGCATCAATTGCGGTTGAGCCCAATGAAATGATTACTCGTGGGCAGCTACTACTGAGTTATGAAGATACAAACTATCGGAATGAGTATGCTATTACGGAACAATCGCTTGTTGTTGCTCAAGCCGAACTGAAGAAAGTGACGCAAGGGGCGTTTGGAGACCCGCGGAATAATGCAGAAGTGGCATTGCTTAAGGCAAAAGTTGATTTGGCGGTTATTAAAAAGAACTTTGCTAAAGAAATGCTGGATCACATGCATATCATTGCAGAAAAGGATGGTTTATTACTTTTTAACGACAAAGCTGAATTAATTGGTCGCCCTATTTCTACCGGTGAAAGATTAATGGAAGTCGCAGAAATCGATAAAGTGATGTTACTGATTTACTTACCGGTTGAAAACAATATTGATTTTCGATCAGGTGCTCCTGTAAAAGTTTTTCTGGATGTTGATCCCTTGCATTCGATTGATGCAACAGTAACGTATGTAAATTATCGTGCAGAAGTCACTCCGGGAGAAATGTTGGCTTATCGCGTAGAAGCCGCAACAACCGAAGAATTGAGCAATTTACGAATTGGATGGCAAGGAACTGCAAAAATTTACGGCGAAAATGTCAGTTTGTTTTTTTATCTTTTTAAACGCCCGTTGTCTTCAATCCGTCAATATTTGGGCTTCTAACTAATGTTTCCAAATGATGTCTTGGAACTACCTCAATTACGCGAGGATATCCAAATATCCATCGCGTCAAATAGCTATGATGGGTCCAAGAATTGGACCCTTTATGATCCGATAAATAATCGTTTTTATCGGGTTAGCGCGCTGGTATATCACCTGTTGAGTAATTGGGTGTTGGGAAATAGCCGGGATTTAATTCAATACGTAGAATCCAATACTACATTTCTTCCTACTCCAGGAGATGTGTCAGAGTTAATTGGTTTTTTACATACAAATCAATTAACGATTCAGTCTTGCTCGCAACAATTCGATTTTTATTTAAAGCAGCATCAAGCATTGCACCAGAATCTCTTGCGAAGAGTCTTGGCGCATTATCTTTTTTTTCGAATACCGCTATTTAGACCCGATGCATTTCTTAATCGTACATATCCCTTTATCAAGAAATTTTATTCAAAAGCATTTACATACTCTGCTTTATTAGTTGCATCATTGGGCGTTTATTTTGTTTCAAGGCAATGGGATATATTTGTTAACACATTTTTGCATTTTTTTACTCTTGAAGGTGCATTGATATACCTATTGGCGTTGATTGGAACAAAGATTATTCATGAGGCAGGGCATACATACACGGCAAAACATTATGGGTGTCGGGTTCCAAGCATCGGGATAGCATTTATGGTCATGATTCCGATGTTGTACAGCGACATGTCTGATACGTGGCGGCTCAATGATAAGAAGCAAAGAATACATGTGGCAGCGGCTGGAATCATCAATGAATTAATACTTGCAGGGATCTGTTTATTTGTATGGTCATTTTTACCCGATGGCACGCTACGGAGTGTTTGTTTTATCGTTGCAACGACCAGTATCGTCAGTAGTTTGGTAATTAATCTAACGCCATTTATGCGCTTTGATGGCTATTATATTTTGTCGGATTGGTGGGGTATTGAGAATCTACAGCAGCGCTCATTTATTCTGGCGCAATGGAAATTGCGCCAGTTGCTGTTTGGTAGAATTGAAGAAAAACCCGAGCATTTTTCTCCGAACCTGGAGTTTAAGCTCTTATGCTATGCATGGGCTACCTGGTTGTATCGATTGCTTCTGTATTTAGGCATTGCTCTGCTGGTTTATCATTTCTTTTTTAAATTGCTAGGGTTGATTCTTTTTATAGTCGAAATATTTTATTTTATTGTGATGCCTATTTACAAAGAATTGAAGCGATGGTGGATATTAAAGAATGAAATTCAGAAAAATGCTCGAATAAAGCTATGTTTTTCAACTTTGATCATTGTGATAGGGCTGTTGTTGTTTCCTTGGAATTCCCAGATTTATTTGCCCGGATTATTAACATCAGCAAATTACGCTTCAATCTATTCACCGGAGTCGGCTCAGATTATTTCTATCGATATTGAGCGTGGACAAAAGGTATTGAAAGATCAGGTGTTAATGGTATTGCGGTCACCCTTAATCGACAGTGAGATTGAGTTGACGCAGAAACAACTGGCATTACTTAAGCTTCGCGCTGCAAGAGCAGTAGCAAATCGTCAAGATCAAGATGATTTGCAGGTAATCTTGGAACAGATTACATTGGAATCTGGAAAATTGGAGGGTCTTGAGAAGCGGAGGGCTAAATTAATCTTGCGTGCTCCTTTCTCCGGAGTGGTATCGGAGATGGATCATACTTTAAGATCACAACAGTGGCTAAGTAATACGTCTCCACTTTTCTTTATTGTTGATTCTGAGGTGGCTGAAATAAAAAGCATGGCTTCAGTCAGTGAGTTAAATAGAATAGAAATTGGTCAAGTAGCAACATTTTATCCTGAGGATCCTCAAATACCGAAAGTAATGGGTTCTATCAGCAGGATTGATTGGGGAAATATCAAGGATCTTGATTTGACCTATTTTTCCTCTCAATATGGTGGTGGAGTTGCTGTGAAGGCTCATAAAGATGGTAAAGCTATTCCCGAGAATACAGCTTATGCAATCAAGTTGAGTAATATTTCATCGGCTGTACCAAACCGGGAAATTAGAGGTAATATATGCATTGAAGGACGGCCGGTTTCTTTGATTAAAAGACTGTACGAGCTTGTGTTGTCAGTCATCATAAGAGAAAGTGTATTTTAATTTTGATCAGAGGAATCAGTTTTCTTCTCAATCGAGTACAACAGCTATAAAACTATAGCAAACCCTATCTTAGAAATTACTGCTAATGAATTCGCTACGTGGAAAAGTCGCCATTGTTACTGGCTCATCGAGAGGAATCGGTGCAGAAATTGCGCTTACTTTATCTCATGCAGGGGGAAAAGTAGTCATCAATTATATTGAGAATAAGTCAGCCGCTGACGAAGTTTGTCGTGTAATTCTCGATGCTGGAGGCGAGTGCCTTGCAGTGCAAGCCGATGTGAGTAATTCGGATGAAGTACGAAAACTATTTGATGCGACTTTAGAGCATTTTAAGCAAATTGATATCCTTGTGAATAACGCCGGAATACTGCTATTTAAGGAAATAGCCGAAATCCGGGATGATGAGCTCGACCGTATCGTTGACGTGAATTTCAAAAGCGTTTTTTATACGTTGCGCGAAGCGGCAACAAGGCTCGCCGACCATGGGCGTGTGGTGAATATTTCGAGTACGGTAACGCGCCTGATGCTGCCGAAATACGGCGCGTATGCTGCAACTAAAGCTGCCGTGGAGCAATTGACGCGGATTTTCGCGCGCGAAATGGGGAAAAGAGGCATCACGGCCAATACCGTTTCGCCGGGTCCGGTCGATACGGAACTATTCCGTGCAGGTAAAACCGCAACGGATATCGAACGCATGACGGCGATGGCGGCGTTGAACAGGCTTGGCAGCACGGATGATATCGCTCAAGTTGTATTGTTTTTGGTCAGTGACGAAGCCCGCTGGGTAACGGGACAGGATATTGGCGTCAATGGTGGAATTATTTAATGGATAGTAATGGAGAGTCAAATGCGTATCGGCGTGCCTAAGGAAATTAAAATTCATGAATCCCGTGTGGGACTGACGCCGACGGCCGTGCGTGAACTGGTTGCCAATGGCCACCATGTGATGGTGGAAACGAATGTCGGGATTCGGATTGATTTGGGGGATGACAAATATTTGGCGGCTGGCGCCGAAATCGTTGAAACGCCGCAGGAGATTTATGCCAAGGCCGATCTGATTGTCAAAGTGAAGGAACCGCAATCATCAGAAATTCCATTATTGCGGGAAGGGCAGGTGTTATTTACCTATTTACATTTAGCCCCAGATCCGGTGCAAGCGAACGGTTTGATAGATTCCGGCTGCATCGCCATCGCCTACGAAACCGTGACCGATAGCTACGGTGGCTTGCCGTTGCTGGCGCCAATGAGTGAAGTGGCTGGCCGTATGGCAATTCAGGCTGGTGCTCATGCACTCGAGCTGGATCAAGGCGGGCGCGGCATGTTGCTTGGTGGGGTATCTGGCGTGCCTGCTGCGCGCGTCGTGGTCATCGGTGGTGGCGTGGTCGGCACCAATGCTGCGCGCGTGGCGATGGGGGTGGAAGCGCATGTGACGGTGCTGGACAAATCCATTCATCGTCTGCAGCAATTGGATTTCCAATACGGATCAAAAATCAACACCGTTTTCTCGACAATAAATGCGCTGGAAGAATATGTCGCTACCACAGATCTGGTCATCGGCGCCGTGCTGGTTCCCGGTGGAGCAGCACCTAAGCTGGTCAGCCGTGAGCTGGTCAGCCGTATGAATCGGGGCGCTGTACTGGTGGATGTTGCTATTGATCAAGGCGGTTGCTTTGCCACTTCCAAACCCACCACGCTGGCGGATCCTATTTTTACCGTGAATGGCGTGGTGCATTATTGTGTTTCCAATATGCCCGGTGCTGTTGCAAGGACTTCCACCTTTGCACTCAATAACGCGACCTTACCCTTTGTCATCGCACTCGCGAACAAAGGTTATCGCAAAGCACTGATTGACGATCCGCATTTGCGCAACGGATTGAATGTGTATCGCGGAAAACTGACTCATGAAGCGGCAGCGCGGGATTTAGGATTGACGTATTCATCTGCGGTGGATGTGTTGGTATAGATTTAAGGTGGATTGCGAGACACTTTACCGAAGTCCATCACTCAATATTCTGCACCTGCTCACGCATTTGTTCGATCAGTACCTTGAGTTCCATTGAGATGCGGGATATTTCCAAGTCCACTGATTTTGAGCCGATGGTGTTGGCCTCGCGATTCAGTTCCTGCATCATGAAATCGAGTCGCTTGCCGACCGAGCCGCCTTTGTTCAAAATGCGTTCCACTTCTTCCAGATGGGTTTGCAGACGGGAAAGTTCTTCGTCGACATCGATTTTTCCGGCAAACAGCGTGATTTCCTGACGGATGCGTTCATCTTCCTGATTTCCCAGGATTTCCTCGATGCGGGTGCGCAGCTTTTCTTCGAAAGCGGCGACCAGGGCGGGAATGCGCGGAGATGCGGTGATTAAGAGCTGGCGCATTTGATCAAGGCGTTCCAGTAAAACAGATTTCAATTTATTGCCTTCGCGCACCCGGGAGGCTTTTAAATCCTCAAGTGCCGTCTGCAAGAGTGTCATGATCAATTCACCAAGTTCTTCACTGGATAAATTGTCGTTTCCCAGCATGCCCGGCCATTTCAGGATTTCCGCTACTGTCAGCGACTGTGCCGCGGGGTGCAGTGTTTTAATCGTTTGATCAAGTTGCAAAAGCTTCTCCAGCAGTGCGTGGTCTAGTTGCTGATTGTTTTCAGTTTGCGTGGAAGGGGAAAAATTAAGGCGGCATTCGATTTTTCCGCGATTCAGTTGCGCGGACAACAACTCGCGCATGACAGGTTCTTGTTTGCGAAAGTCATCCGGTAGACGAAACTGGATGTCCAAATAGCGATTGTTGACCGAGCGTATCTCCAGACTGATAGATCCATGAGGAGTTTCTTGAGTGGTCGTTGCATAGCCTGTCATGCTGAAAATCATGATGATGGTGTTTCCGCGGTTAAGAATCGAGAATCAATGAATAAACTGAGTAAGTCATAATTACAAGCGACCGGAGCCGGTTTCTGGTCTAGCAAGCCGGTCACCGTAAAGGGCGATGCTTTGTTGTTCGGATCAAATATTACCTGGCTGGCATCGACGTATTTGTAATCTCCCGGCGCGTTGAGCCGCCAGAGATTGGGTATTTCGTGGTAGGGCTGTTGCAAGCAGTATGCCTGCGTGTCGCCATGAATCAACAAAACTGGTTTCTTAAAATGCGCTGCTTTGTGTTTAATCAGGTCACGCATTAATCGATAACCATCGCATTCCGTGCGATGGTCAAGGGTACACAGGGGCTTGGTATGATCGAAAATAAAAATGTCTGCGTGAAAAGCAATGACCACCGCTTGCGCGGATTCTGCTGACTGAAATAATTGATCCAACCATTTTTCATTGAATTGGTCGCGAATGTCAGCTTCATCCAAGGCCTGCTGGATATTACTGCGAGAAATCTCATTTCTGCCATTGTTGGTGCCGGGGATATGCAAGGTGGCGAAAATCAGCTGATCTATCATCCAGCGGGCATTATCAATAAAACCCTCCTGTCGAACAAACCCTGGGATGTCTTGTGAGAGACGAAGTTCATCCTGGTGAAAAAACAGCTGGCGCAAATACTGCAATCGTTCCAATTCGTCATGGCGTGACGATAGATTGAATCGATCGCAGTCTGTCCAGTCATTGTCGCCGGGCGTGTAGACGGTCTTGTGAGGATTCAGATAGGCAATTTGCCGATAGTGTTCTTTATAGAGCTCATCGGTGCAACTTAACCGACCTTTCTTAAAATCGCCCAGATGAATCAGTACGGGGGGATTGAGTGCCTTAATGGCAGCGGCTATCGCACCACCAGGTTGTTCCAGCAGCGCATATTCGATGTCGGTGTACGGCATGTCGGCTATGACTGCAAACCGGGTCAATTTTTCTGCGCTTGCTTGGTCTAAATCACCGGCCAGTGCAGGTGACGTGAGCAGGATCAGCGATAGAAGAAACTGCGGCCATGGCATCATGCGTGCTGTCACTATCCATTCATATGGTTCTGAAAAACCAGACCGGCATGTTCGCGGAGTTTATGAAAGCGAATTGCCGGCCAATTTTCCTGCGCCACACTCAGTTCTGCGCCAAATGATGCCAGGAAAGTGGGCGCATCCACGGCATCGTAAGCAATGCGGTGTGCATTCGCTTCTATAAAGCGTTGCAATTCACGCGGATCTTCTGACGTAATCCAACGCGCTAATTGGTATTTAGCGGGCGCAATACGCGCGGCAACGGCATATTCATGCTGCAAACGATGTGTCACCACTTCAAATTGCAGAGTGCCCACAGCGCCGAGCAACAGCATATTGCCTAAATGTGGTCGGAATACCTGGATAGCGCCTTCTTCACCCAGTTGTGCCAATCCCAGCTTAAGTTGTTTGCTGCGCAACGGGTCGGCAATTTCCACCGTGCGGAAAATTTCCGGTGCAAAAAAGGGCAGGCCGGTGAATTGCAATACTTCACCTTCGGTCAACGTATCGCCCAGTTGCAGTGTGCCGTGATTGGGTATGCCGATGATGTCGCCTGGATAGCCTTCTTCGAGAATGTCGCGGCGCTGGGATAGAAACGATACGACCGTGCTGGTACGGATATCTTTGCCGCTACGCGCGACTTTTAAATTCATGCCGCGCTTGAAATGACCCGAACAAATACGCACAAATGCAATCCGGTCGCGGTGGGCCAGATTCATATTGGCTTGGATTTTAAATACCATGCCGGAGAATTTCTGCTCATCGGGAAAAACTTCCCGCTGAATGGCATTGCGTGATTCGGGTGGCGGAGCCAGATCGACGAGGGCATCCAGAATTTCCCGCACACCAAAGTTATTGATGGCCGAACCAAAGAATACGGGGGTTTGTTTGCCGGCCAGGAATTCCTCATGATCAAAAGCAGGCGAAGCGCCTCTGATCAAATCAATGGCTTGCAATGCATCGGACAGATCGTTGCCAAAGCGTGTATGCAGGGAAGGATTGTCAAAATGAGCGATGACTTCCTCGTCGGTGACGCGGTCTGATCCGGGTTGGAATACGCGCATACTGTCGTTTTGCAAGTCGCACACGCCATGGAAATTTTTTCCCATACCGACAGGCCAGGTAAACGGAACGGTCGACATTCCCAGAGTGCGCTCGATTTCGTCAATCAAATCCAGTGGTTCGCGCACTTCGCGGTCCATTTTGTTGACAAATGTCACAATGGGCGTGTTGCGTGCGCGGCAAACCTCCAATAAACGCAATGTTTGCGCTTCCACTCCATTCGCGGCATCGATCACCATCAGCGCCGCATCTACGGCGGTGAGCACGCGATACGTGTCCTCAGAAAAATCCTGGTGACCGGGAGTATCCAGTAAATTGATCACGCAATCGCGGTATTCCATTTGCATCACCGAACTGGCGACTGAGATGCCGCGCTGCTTTTCGATTTCCATCCAATCAGAAGTGGCGTGACGACTGGCTTTACGTGCCTTGACGCTACCTGCAATATGGATGGCGCCCGCAAACATGAGCAGTTTTTCGGTCAATGTGGTTTTGCCCGCGTCCGGGTGTGAAATGATGGCAAAAGTGCGGCGGCGAGCGACTTCGGTATTAATGCTCATAATTTACAGAGTTTTTTTCCTGTGAATAAAGATAACAATGTGTAGTATGCGTTGAGCTGAATGCACTGATCGGCGGGTAAGATTCCCGGCAAATCGGCATTGCTTGCGGACAACGGGGATGAAAATGGCAACCGGAAGGTGGCGTAGCCGGCGAAGGCATGTCTCCTTTTAAATGAATAACCTGTTGATCTGCATGTGGTTTGATCTGCGGAACCGATGACAGTAACGCCTGCGTGTACGGGTGTCTTGGGTTCCCGATCACCTCATCGATATGCCCACGCTCGATAATCCTGCCCAGATACATGACAGCAACCTCATCAGCCAAATATTCTACAACAGCGATATTGTGGGTAATAAACAAAAATGCAAGTCCTAAATTATTTTGCAGTGATTTGAGCAGATTTAAAATTTGCGCCTGTACGGACACATCCAAGGCGCTGGTAGGTTCATCGCAAATCAACAGCTTGGGATTAACAGCCAAAGCACGGGCTATTGCGATGCGTTGTCGCTGACCGCCGGAGAATTCATGCGGAAAACGCCATTTTACATCAGTAGGTAGACCAACACGCTGCAATAATGCGTCAATCTCTTGTTCCCTGGTATGTGCCGATGCTTTGCCATCTGAGTGATGAGGTGCGCCAATATTCAATGCATCCATGCCTTCTTGCAGAATTTCTATGATCCGCATGCGCGGATTCAAGGAAGCATAGGGGTCCTGGAAAATGATCTGAAATTGCGCGCGAATTGGCAGCAATTGACTGCGCCTCAGTGCCACTAATTCCTGATCTTTGAAACGCACACTGCCATCTGTCGGCTGAATTAATTGCAGGATGCTTTTGCCGATGGTGGTTTTGCCGCAGCCGGATTCGCCGACCAGCGCCAGGGTTTTGCCCGCAGAAATGGAAAAGGAAACGCCATCCACGGCTTTTACGTGGCCGACGACTCGCTTGAATATGCCTTTGCGAATGGGAAAATGCACTTTCAGGCCGGTGACCCGTAACAAAGTGTCATCGGCAGTGAACGAGCCTGCAGCTTTCTGGGTGGCGGGTTGAATAGCGTTATCCGCCTTTAGATTGTGGGTGGCATGTCTGTGGTTTTGATCAAAAAGATGACATCTGACTTGATGGTCATCACCCAGCGTGTGCCATTGAGGAATCGATTGACGGCATACATCCAAAGCCTGATTGCAGCGCTCGGCAAAGCGGCAACCGCTAAATTGTTGCGCCAGCGATGGCACATTGCCTTGAATCACGGCCAATGCCTGATCGCGCTTGTGCTTCTCGGGCAGGGAGGCAAATAACTGCCTTGAATAAGGATGCGCAGGGTGATGGAAGAAATCATCCCGGGTTGCCTGTTCGACAATTTCGCCGGCATACATGACAGCGACGCGTTGCGCCATCTCGGCAACGACTCCCAAATCATGGGTGATCAGTAAAATGGCCATGCGATTGCG
>Ga0138256_10004089_pt1 | contig 15511 bp, 11 predicted proteins | sample KNB2016incub_MG_FD_105486 | JGI IMG/M metagenome (GOLD analysis project Ga0138256, IMG submission 105486) | Active sludge microbial communities from wastewater in Klosterneuburg, Austria - KNB2014incub_MG | ecosystem: Engineered > WWTP > Activated sludge > Unclassified | place: Austria... | reverse complement strand
AGCTGATCGCGCGCAGCCCAGGCAGTTGGAACAGCCAGGTGGGTGTGCCCCTCAGCGTGTGGGAACTATCGAGCACGCACACGCTCGGGATCTTCGAAGCCGGTATCAGCAAGCCCGGCGAAATGGCCCGCTTGCGCCCGATCATTCGGCCGACGATCGGCATCTTCACCAACATCGGGCCCGCGCACGGCGAGAACTTCCCGAACGATCAAGCCAAAGCCTCCGAAAAGCTGGAGCTCTTCCGCGAGGTGCGTACGCTGGTGTACTGCGCGGATCATGCCACGGTACAGCATGCGATAAAAGAGCGCGGCTTGGACCAACATGTGGAACTCTGCGGCTGGTCGCGGGAGGGCAGCTCCTATGTGCATGTGCTGCGCGAAGAACGGGTCGCGGAAGGAACACGGATACAACTACTGCAAGCTGATAGACACATCGCCTTCTCCATTCCTTTCGATGATCAGGCCTCTGTAGAGAACGCGCTGCATTGTGCCACACTCCTGCTCCGCTTAGGTTGGCCTCCGGAACGTCTCGTGGATCGCATGCCGCATCTCGCCCCGGTGAGCATGCGCTTGCAATTGCTGGAAGGCGTGCAGAACAGCCTGCTCATCAACGACGCGTACAGCAACGACAGCGCTTCGCTCGCCATCGCGCTCGATCATCTGGTGGCGCATGCCGCCGACCGCGAACGCGTGGTGGTGCTCAGCGACATCCACGAAAGTGGCGAAGCCGCGGATCGCCTCTACGATCGGGTAGCGCAAATGCTGCGTCGCGCGCATGTGGCCCGGCTCTATGGTGTGGGTCCGATCATCTCCGCACACGCGGATCGCTTCGGCGCGGGAGGACGCTTCTTCGCTGATACCGATGCGCTGCTCGAAGGGGTCGCACCGGATGAACTACGGGGCGCTGCGTTACTTGTGAAGGGCGCCCGCGCCTTCGGATTGGAACGCGCCGTGGAACGCTGGCAGCAGCAGGCACACGGTACCGTGTTGGAGATCGATCTGGAAGCGATCCGGCACAATCTGAACTATTATCGTTCAGCCCTCACCCCCTTCCCCTCACCCACGGAGAGGGGGGGTGCGGGCGTCGGGATCATCGCGATGGTCAAGGCCTTCGGCTACGGTAGTGGCGCCACGGAACTCGCCCGTCTCTTCGCCTTTGAACGTGTGGACATGCTGGGCGTAGCGTATGCGGACGAAGGCATCACCCTTAGGCAAGACGGAGTGCGCATGCCGATCTTGGTGATGAACCCCGAGCCGGTGCCTTTCGATCTATTGCATCGATTCCGTTTGGAAGCGGTGGTGTACGACACGCGCTCGTTGGAAGCGGCCATCGCTCATGCGCGCATGCACAGCGATGCGCCGCCGGTACACCTGAAGATCGATACGGGCATGCACCGTCTCGGCTTCGATGCTGATGTGTTGGATCCTCTTTTGTCTGCCTTGCGATCCGCCGCACCGCTGCGGATTGCCTCCCTCTTCAGCCATTTCGCAGCGAGCGAAGATCCCGCACACGATGCCTTCTCGCGCGAGCAGATCGCACGCTTCACGCATGCCGCCGATCGGATCACCGAGGTGCTGGGTTACCGGCCGCTGCGGCACATGGCGAACTCCGGCGGTATCACCCGATTCCCGGAGGCGCATTTCGATCTGGTGCGGCCCGGCATCGGTTTGCATGGGATCGGTGTGGATGCAAGAGAGACCGCCAAACTCCGCCCAGCCGCGCGGCTGATCACCACCATCGCGCAGATCCGCGAAGTGCCAGCGGGTGATAGCATCGGCTACGGCCGCAGTTTCCGCGCGAACGTACCGCTTCGTGTTGCCGTGCTGCCCATCGGTTATGCCGATGGTCTCTTCCGTCGCCTCGGGAACGGCGTCGGCAAAGTGTGGATCGATGGGAAGCCCGCACCCTTCACCGGAACGATCTGCATGGATATGTGCATGGTGGATGTGACAGGCATCCGGTGCTCAGTGGGTGATCGTGTGGTGGTCTTCGACCACGATCATCCCGTGTCAGACTACGCGAAGGCTCTGGGAACCATCCCCTACGAGGCGCTCACCGCTATCAGCCAGCGGGTGAAGCGGGTGTTTACGCACGGGTAGGGCGCTTTAGGCCTCTCGGAAGTGGCGGGCCAGAGGCCCTAACGGATCACGCACTCGGGAAACACCCGACTGCGAACTAATGTGCTTAGTGTGTCTTACCTTTAAATCCACTATGTCCAGAAAGCGCTTCACGATTCACCTCGTGCACATTGCCCGAGTAGTAGCGGCAAGCCTTGCGTTTGATTGTGCCGCGCAACCAGAGAACAACTGGTGGTATTTCAACAATGTGGCCGTCGACTTCAACGGCGTCGCACCAGTCGTACACACCAACAGCGCCATGAACCAGGGGGAGGGTTCGTCGTCCATTTCGAACGCAGATGGTGATCTGCTCTTCTACACCGATGGTGTCTCCGTGTGGAACAGGACCAACTCACAGATGTCGAATGGCTACGGTCTTCTGGGACAATCCTCAGCCACGCAATCAGCGTTGATCGTCCCCAAGCCATCGAACTGCCAGTTCTACTACATCTTCACGGTGCCCTCGCAGAATGACGTAACTCCGCTCTCGTATTCAGTTGTGGATATGACCCTGGATGGCGGCTTGGGCGACATCACGTTGAAGAACGTGCCGCTTATTGCTGGCGTTACTGAGCGCCTTTCTGCGACCCTGCACGCCAATGGCGTGGATCGCTGGGTCGTGGGCCAGCGTTGTAGTGATCTCGCCATCGTCTCCTTCCGGCTTACCGCTTCGGGTGTGGACCCAACGCCGGTGATTTCCCCCCCGCCACCCCCAATTACATCCAGCAACTGCTATCTCAGCTCGTATATCGGCTCGCTGAAGATCGCGCCCGATGGCAGTAGGTTATGCACAACATTCGGATATGGCGTCAACGCTTACTTGATGGATTACGATCCACTGACAGGCCTTGCCAGCGCCACCCTAAGGTGGTCACCCTTCCTAACCTCAGGTGGCTATGGCGTAGAGTTCTCCCCAAACTCCTCACGACTCTATCTTCAAACGGCGAATGTTCCGCGAATGACCGTGCAGTATGATCTGCTGGCCGGCGACACCACTGCGATAATGGCTTCGCGGTATGTGGTGGACAGCGCGGGCCTCGACCCCGACAATCCGATCAATTATTTGCACGGTGGGGCCTTGCAACTGGGACCGAATGGCCAGCTCTATATCAATCGGTTGAACAAAAGCCACCTGAGTGTGATCCCCTATCCGGATGCGGTCGGTGCCGCGTGCGGCTACGTTGAGCATGCGATCGACCTAAGTCCGTTGGAATGTGAGCTGGGGCTGCCTAACCACCTTCCATCCTATCCATTGTGCAACGCGCTTGTTGGGATTCCTGAGGCGGGTTATGCATCCGTCCTGATCGCGACAGACCCTTCAGGCGGTCACCTTATCGTGTCCTTCCATGACGATAGTTGGCTCGGGATGCACTTTGCGCTACTGGACATGAGCGGGCGCATTGTAATCGACGAACCGATCACATCGCCCACTGAATCCATATCCCTGCACCGCATTGCTTTAGGCAATTACCTGGTGCGCCTCATCAATGGGGACAAGAGCCTTGCGCAACGGATCGTGGTGAATTATTGAACCCCACAACTGGTGCGAGCCTCCTTTTCCTGTGGCCTGAGGTTAAGGACGTGAGAGACAAACGAGCTCAGACGCTCACGCGACGGCGAGGAATTCAATCCATACGCCGGTGGCGAAAGGAGATCGCTTCGGCCCGCTCCTTCCTCGCGGATCCTCGCGAACACGTTGTGGGAAATGCGGCTTGGAACCCACGCGCCGTCGCCGGAGCGCTTTGGCGGCGTGCGACCCCCTTCCCCTCCCTATGTATCCGCAGCGAGCGATCGCTGCTGGGGAGGGGAGTTGATCACGCCGGACAACCATGCACCACCAACCGACAACCGTCTCGGTGTTCACAGCCTTCCAAGCCCCTCCCGCCGATCGTGCGCGGCTCTTGATGCCTGCGTGACGTTCCCCTGACATAGGCACCCTACTTTCGCGGCCCCTGAACATGCGCATGAAAAACCTGTTGCGATCCCTCCCCCTCCTCGCCCTCGCTCTTTTCACCGCTGAGAGCCGCGCCCAGGAGGCCGCCTACCTGCCCGGCGACGTGCTGGTGATGCTCCAGCCCGGCCGCAGTGCCGAAGCCTTGGTGAAAGACCTCGCCCTGGTGGACGGCCTACCCACCCAACTCCGCGTGGTGAAAGAGGTGAGCGCCCCCATGCGTACCTGGCTATTGCATACGGACCAAACGGCACTTCCGCAGCGCGCCTTGCTGCACGCGGTGCAACGCCACCCGGCCACGCAAATGGCTCAGAACAACCATGTGATAAGCGAGCGCATCGTCCCGAACGATCCCACTTTCGGGTCGCAATGGCACCATGTGAACCCGAACGATGCCGATATCGATAGCGATCTGGCGTGGGATATCACCACCGGCGGGTTAACCGCCACGGGCGATACCATCGTGGTGTGCATAATCGAGAATTCCGACCTGCCCCACCCGGACCTGATCGGCAACGCGTGGTTCAACCACCTGGAGATCCCGAACGACGGGATCGACAACGACGCGAACGGCTACACCGATGACTTCCAAGGATGGAACCCGCAAGGCAACGATGACGATGTGTACGGTGGTGGTCACGGCACGCAGGTGGCCGGCATGATCGGCGCGAAAGGCGACAACGGTATCGCGGTGGCCGGCGCCAACTGGAACGTGAAGATGATGGTGGTGACCCGCGACGGCATCGGCGAGGCCGAAGTGGTGGAGAGCTATACCTACCCGTGGATGATGCGCCGCCTCTACAACCAGACCGGTGGCAGCAAAGGCGCCTTCGTGGTGGCCACCAATGCGAGTTGGGGGATCGATTTCGGCGATCCCGCGGATGCGCCTCTGTGGTGCGCGGTGTACGATTCGCTCGGTGCGGAAGGCGTGCTGAACTGTGGCGCCACCGCCAACCAGGCCATTGACATCGACGTGGAAGGTGATCTGCCTACGGCCTGCCCGAGCCCCTTCATGGTGAGCGTAACGGCCACGAACAACATGGACATGCGCACCTTCAGCGCCTACGGGGCCACCACCATCGACGTGGGCGCTCCGGGTGCTGATGTGGTGACCACGAGCATCGGCGGTGGCACAGGCAGCACCAGCGGCACCAGCTTCGCCAGCCCGCTCACCGCCGGCGTGATCGGCCTGTTGTACAGCGCGCCTTGCTCCAATCTCATGTCCCTCGTTTACAACGATCCCGCCGCTGGAGCACTGTATGTGCGCGACAAACTTTTCGAGGGCGTCGAGCAAGTGGGCAATTTGCCCGGCAATACGCTCACTGGAGGACGCATCAACTCGAACAACAGCTTGATGGCGATCATGGCGGCCTGCGGTCCCTGCCCGTCTCCCTTCGACCTGAACGCCACCAACACCGGCATCGGCGAGGTGCTTTTCAGTTGGACCGCCTCCGGTGGCACTCCCTTCACCTTGGAGTATCGCCCTGTTGGTGATAGCACCTGGACCACCCAAGGTGGCCTCATCAATTCGAGCTTCGCCGCCAGCGGTCTACTGCCCTGCACCGACTATGAGTTCCAGGTGAGCGTGCAGTGCGATTCGATCACAAGCGATCCCAGTGGCCTCTTCAACTGGACCACTGAAGGTTGCTGCGCCGCACCGGACAACTTCATGCCCGGCTTCATCGGCAGCAACATCGCCAATGTCACCTGGTCGCCCGTGCTGGCCGCCACCAGTTATGAGGTGCAAGTGAGCGTGAGCGGTACCGGCAATTGGACCTCTTTCCCCGGTATCACCAACACTTTCTTGGAGATCACCCCGTTGGACTCCTGCACGGACTATGATGTACAGGTGCGCACACTGTGCAACGGGGTCCCCACGGATTGGTCCAGCACCATACTTGTCCACACCACGGGCTGTGGAGCCTGTTTGGACAACGTCTACTGCGCTTCGGTGAGCGACGATGCCAGCGAGGAGTGGATCGCCAATGTGACGGTGGGCACGCTGAACAACACCACTATCAGCGATGATGGCTACGGCGACTACACCAGCGAAGGCACGGATCTCATCATCGGCGACTCGACAGCCATCAGCCTGAGCCCTGGCTTTGCCGGTACCCTGTTCGAAGAAGGCTTCACCGTGTGGATCGATTGGGACCATGATGCGGACTTCACCACCACAGGCGAACTCGTTTTCGCCGCCCCATTGTCCGATGCCACGGTGACCGGGAACCTCTTCGTTCCATTGGACGCGCTGCCCGGAAACGCCCGCATGCGCGTGATCATGGTGTACAATGACAACGCGGCTAGCGGCTGCGAGGACGCTTATGAGTTCGGCGAGACCGAGGACTACTGTGTGAACCTGGTCAACCCCAACACCGGCATGAGCGAGACCATCGCTGGTCCCTCGCTCACGCACTTCCCCGATCCGGCGGACCGTGTCGTGTTCTTCGACCTGCACGGCGCGAACGGCACCGTATTGATCGAGCTTCTGGACAACTCCGGCCGCACTGTGGAACGCGGCAGCACGGCCAATGGCCGCCTCACCCTCACCACCGCCTGGCTGCCGGATGGTCTCTATTTCTTCCGCGCCACGCAGCAGGACCGTGAACTGGCGAGGGGGAAAGTGATGGTCGCGCACTGATCAAAGGATCTTGAACTCTGGAAGGGCCCGCCGAAGAGCGGGCCTTTCCGCTTGTTGGGCACAGCTAACTTCCGCAACCGTTCCATGGCCCTCTCCGCTGTTATCATCACCCGCAACGAAGCGCGCAACATCGGCCGCTGCCTCACCGCACTGAAAGGTGTGGCGGACGAGGTGATAGTTGTGGATGCCGAGAGCACCGACGATACACGTGGCATCGCCGAGCGACACGGTGCACGCGTAGTGGTACGCACATGGACCGATTACAGCGAGCAGAAGAACTTCGCCAACGCGCAGGCCACGCAGCCGTATATCCTGTCGCTGGACGCGGACGAGGAGCTTTCCCCGCAACTGATCGGTTCGCTGCTTCGAGCCAAACAACGGGGCTTCACGGGTGCGTACAGCATGCACCGCCTCACCAACTACTGCGGCACCTGGGTGCGGCATGGCGGTTGGTATCCGGACACCAAGGTGCGGCTCTTCGCCAAGGCGCAGGCGAAATGGGCCGGTGCGCATGTGCATGAAACGTTGGAACTGGAACCGGGTACGCGCGTGAGGCTGCTGCAAGGCGACCTCTTGCACTACAGCTACCCCACGGTGCAAGACCATCTGTCGCGCATAGAACGTTACAGCGATCTCCACGCGCGCAAACTGTTCACGGCCGGAAAACGGGCCAGTGCGGTGAAGCGCTGGCTCTCGCCCGTAGCGAAATTCGTCCAGGGCTATTGGTTCCAACTCGGCTTCCTCGACGGACGCGCGGGACTGATGATCGCCACATTGAGCGCGAAGGCAGTGCGGATGAAGTATGAAAAGCTCAACGCATTGCACCGTGGCCAAGGCACCTGAGCACATCGTATTGAGCCGAACGGACAGCATCGGCGACGTGATGCTGACACTGCCGCTCGCCGGGCTGTTGAAGCAACGGTTCCCGGGTGTGCGCATCACCTTCATCGGGCGCGGATACACCCGACCGGTGCTGGAGCGTTGCGTCCATGTGGACCATGTGATCACCTTGGAAGAACTCGCCGCCGGTGATCCGGTGACGATGCTCCGCGCGTTGCACGCCGATGCATTGGTGCATGTGTTCCCGCAAGGCGATGTTGCGCGTTGGGCAAAGTCCGCCGGCATACCACTGCGCATAGGGACCAGCCATCGGTGGTGGCACTGGCTCACCTGCAACGAGCGCGTGGCCTTCAGCCGAAGGAAGAGCGAGCTGCACGAGGCCCAGTTGAACGTGAAGTTGCTCGCGCCGTTGGGTATCCACGAGGTCCCGTCGCTGGAGAGCCTCGCCTCCCTCTCAGGCTTCATGCGCCCCGCGGTCGATGCCCAATTCCGCGACTGGTTCCATCCAGGGTACCGCACGGTCATCCTGCATCCCGGGTCCAGGGGAAGTGCCGCTGAATGGGGTCTGGACAATTTCGCGGAGTTGACCCGCCTCCTGAACCAACGGAATTACATGACGGTGGTCACGGGCACGGAGGAGGAAGCGCGGCGCTATCGGGAAGTGTTGCCCCTTGCTCACCCGCTGACGATCGACGCAGGTGGAATGCTGAGGCTCGATGAACTGATAAGCCTGATCGGCGGTTCCCATGCGTTGGTGGCCGCCAGCACCGGCCCACTGCATATCGCCGCGGCCTGCGGCATCCGAGCCGTCGGGCTCTATTCAGCGCGCCGCCCGATCCACCCGGGCCGCTGGGCCCCCATTGGGCGCGATGCGCACGCCTTGGTGGTCGATCCAGCCTGCGCGGATTGCGCTGCGGGGAAAAAATGCGATTGCATCCGCCGCATCACCCCGCAGCGGATTCTCGCGCTGCTGGAGCCGCTACGTCCGCATTGAGCGCGCGCGCGCCGAACACGAACAAGGCATAGTACAAGGCGAAGAAGGTGGCGCCCGTCTGCGTTTCCACCGTGTCTTCGGTGAGACAGGACACGAGGAAGATGGCGGCCCACACGAGGAACAGCGGCTGGCGGTATGCGCGCAGTGCGACGGCCGGTGCGATCCATGAAGACAAGGCCAGCAATAGTCCGAACACACCGAAGCTGATCAGCAACGTGAGGTACTCGTTGTGCGCGCGATGCCGCCACTCGGGCTTCAGCGGGCTGTGCCGCGCTTCATACGCTTCCGCGAAAGCGGGCCGGGTATCGCCGGTGCCCACGCCGGTCCAAAGATGTTGGCGTGCGATCCACCAACCGGTGCGCCAGAACTCGATGCGCATGGTGAGGCTGTGCCCATTGGGATCGCCAACCGCGCGGTAACGGTCCAGTTCCATCCGCAGTTGGTCGATACGCGCCAGGAGTATGTTCTGTCGTCCGGTGCGCACGCTGGGCATGCCCTGTTCGATGCGGCTCACATCCTCGTCCGTAAGTGCGAGCAAGCCGAGCGAATCCTTGCGCAACCCCATGCTCGCCATATAGCGCACCAGCGTTCCCCGCAGGGGTTGTCCGCGCTCGTCCTTGCCATAGAGGTCGAAGTGACTGCGACGTGCCCAGCCCCGTTCCAACTCTTCGCCAGCGACATAGGTCCACACGTATTGTCCGTTCTCCTTCTGCGGATCGTTCACGTCGTGGTAGTATGCTTCACCGCTAGGCGCGTAGACTTCGAGATCCTCTTGGCGGAGCGGGGCCGACGCCCTCGGCCAGAGCAGGCCGGCCAGCACCAACAAAGCCGTGAGCGGCGCAACGACCACCATCGTGCGCAGACCCCAGCGAGGAACGGCTCGCAACCGGCGCACGGCCCACCAGCACAGCACCATGAAGGCGACCACGAGCGCGGAGATGCCGCTGAGGCTGCCGATGAGAACCAGGAAGGTCACCGCCCAGGCCGCTGCTAAGTATTGCAATGCGCGCGCCCAACGCGGCACTTCACGGTCGAGTAGAAAGATCGGGACGGCCAACGCGATCAACAGTCCCAATCGCACATGGCTGATGAAGATCGATACCGCCCGATGATCACCGCTCGCCAATGCGTCACCTCGCAAGAGCAGGCAGACCAGCGTGCTCAGCACCACGCTCCACGCTCCTGCTCGCAGCACCCACCAAAGCGCGCCGCGCCCCAACGGTGGTGAGGAAGAAAGGATGGTCCCGAACACCAGCACAGGTGCGAGGATGCGGCAAAGGTCCATGCCCCATTCCAGATCGCTGGTCCAGGCGAGACCTACCAGGTGCAACGCTAGGAACGCAAGGAAGACGAGCGACCAGCGCGAAGTGAACGCCCAACGAAAGCGCCCCATGAGATCGCCCGAAGCGATGCCTTCCACCAGCCATGCGAGGACGAGCAGGAACTGGGCATTGCTCACCAGCACATTGCTCCAGGGTAGCACCAACGCGGTGATCACCACGGCCGCGACCCGGACGTGGCCGGACCATCGGGCCCAGTTCGGTGCGTTGTCGCGCAACGACGCCTTCATCTGCGGATCACGCCCGCGATCACTGGCCTTTGAGGATCGTGTCGTACGATCCATCGCCAAAGACCTGCAATGCGCTCTTTACGTACGGATCCGTAACGAGAGCGGCCTTCGCGCGACCGGTCTGCAGATGGTAACGTGCTACGATCTCGTTGCGCAAAAGCTCCTCGACGTCCGCCCGGAAAAGCACGAGTTCCTCGGCCGGGTCAGGGGTCAACTCCTTCTTCAGGGTCTCGAACGCCGCCTGGGCATGCTCGTAGTAGCGTTCCTTCTTCGCCACCTCGGCGAGTTCCGCGTACACCTCCATGCTCTCCGTATCGTAGGTGAAACTGCGGCCCTTCGCGAATTGGGTGAACTCCTGGTACAACGCTTCGCTGATGGTGAAGCTCTCCGCCGGCCCGATCGAATCATGCGAGCGACGGTACTGGGTGGCGAAATCGAAGAACACGTCATCCGCATAGAGACCACCGACCACCTTGGCGAGTTCGGGCTCTTCCACTTTACGATCGGGCCAGATACCTCGACCATCGTACACGGTGCGGCCGGCCTTGGTCTTGAACGCGACAAGCGACGTATCCGTGCGCTCCACCGCCTTGCCCGCACTATCGCGGTGGGCATAGTCCAGCTTCTGGATGCAGCGGCCGCTGGGGATGTAATACTTCGCCACGGTCACCTTCAACTTGCTGTTGTAGAACAGATCGCGCGTTTGCTGGACGAGGCCTTTCCCGAAGGTGCGCTCGCCGATGATCACCGCGCGGTCAAGGTCCTGGAGCGCGCCGCTGACGATCTCACTGGCGCTGGCGGAGCCCCCATCCACGAGCACGACCAAAGGCATTGTGTCGTCGAACGGTTCGCTGAGGGTGCGGTAGCTCTTGTCCCACTCGGCGATGCGTCCCTTCGTCTCCACCACCAGCTCGTTCTTCGGCACGAAGAGGTTTACGATGTTCACCGCTTCACGCAGCAGGCCACCGCCGTTGCCGCGCAGATCGAGCACCATCTTTTCGGCGCCCTGTTCCTTCAGTTCCTTCAGCGCAGCGCGCACATCGCTGCCTGCGGTCTGCGTGAAGCTGTTCAACTTGATGTAGCCGATCTTCTTCTCGGCGTCGAGCATTCCCTTGTAGGGCACGTCAGGGATCTTGATCTCCTCCCGCACGAGCACCTTCTCCTGCGGCGCACCGCCATCGCGGCGCAGCACGAGTTTTACGTTCGTGCCCGCCTGGCCCTTCAGCAATTTGCTCACTTCCTCGGTGTCCATCCCGGCCACTTTGCGGCCTTCCACCTCCAGGATCTCATCACCGGCCCAGATACCCGACTTCGCTGCGGGATAGCCTTCGTAAGGCTCGCTCACCTGCATGCCTCCCTCTTTGCTCCTTTTGATCAACGCGCCGATACCACCGTACTGGCCGGTGGTCTGGAAGCGGTACTCCTCGATATCGCTTTCCGGGATATACTGGGTGTACGGGTCGAGCGAGATGAGCATCGCATCGATGCCCGTCTTGATCAGGGTCCCTGGCTTGGTGTCCTCGACGTAGTAGACATTGAGCTCCTTGTAAAGCTCGGTGAAGATCTCCAGGTTCTTGGAGATCTCGAAGTAGTTGTCGCCCGCGGCGACCGTTACCATGCCGGAAACGACAACAGCACCGGAGATGATCCAGGTTTTCCAGCGGAGAGGACGGCGGATGTTCATGGTCGGGGTACTTTATGGGACCGCGTCATGGCCGTGACCGCCCCAGGGATGACAAGATAGAAAGCGCTTAAGGGTGAGCCAGCCGCCGCGCCATGCGCCGTGCGCCCGTAGGGCCTGCACCCCGTACTCACTGCAACTCGGTGTGTAGCGGCACGCGCCGGGAAGCAAAGGAGAGAGGGTGTACTGGTACAGCTTCACCAAGGCGATCATCAGCATGGCGATCGGCTTATCCATGCGCTTTGAACCAACGCTCCAGGGCCGAGATCATTTTACGCTCCACTTCGGCGAAGGGTAGATCCACGCGTGAGCCCGACACGAAAAGCCATGCGCACTGCATGTCCTTCGCCTGTAGCCTTGCATAGTACCTGTGCTTGTTCCGTCGGTAGGCCTCACGCATGCGTCGGCGCATCAAGTTCCGGTCCACAGCGTGGGGCATATGGCGCTTGGGCACCGCGAAGCCGACCTGGGCGGGGCTTGTGGTGTCCAGGGGGGTGATCATGCCGAGCAAGCGGAACGGGGCCTCGTTCACGCTGCGGCCTTCGCGCTGCAGACGTTGGAGGACGGTGCGTGAGCACAGCCGTTCATGCTTACCGAAGGTAGCTCGGATCGGTGCCGGTGTGGACATCCTTGCCGTGGACGGTGTGCGGTGTGATGCGTAGTTCCACGAAAGAGCGCCCTCCCGGCTCGCGCAACAGTGCTCACTTCTTCTTTCCGAGCTTCTTGATGTAGAGCTCGATGGCCCCCGTCATGCTCGGCGCCTCGGGTAGTGGGGCTTCGATATCCAACCGAAGGCCGGCGTCGCGAACGGCCTTCGCCGTGGTGGGGCCGAAGGCGGCGATCACCGTTCCGTTCTGCTCGAACTTCGGAAAGTTCTTGTGCAGGCTCTCGATCCCCGCCGGGCTGAAGAACACGAGCATATCGTACTTGATGTCCTTCAGATCGCTCAGGTCGCTGGCCACGGTGCGGTAGAACACCGCATTGGTGTACTTCACCCCGGCCTTGCCCAGCAATGCTGGGATCTCCGCTTTCTGGATGTCCGAACAAGGCACCAGGTACACTTCGTCCTTGTGCTTCTTGATCACGTCCAGCAGGTCCGCGAAGGTGTTCTTGCCGATGAAGACCTTGCGCTTGCGGTACACGATGTACTTCTGCACATAGTAGGCCACCGATTCGCTCACGCAGAAGTACTTCATCGTCTCCGGCACGGTGAGGCGCAGCTCCTTGCACATGCGGAAGAAGTGGTCCACCGCGTTGCGACTGGTGAGGATGATGGCCGAATGGTCCAGGACATTGATCCGCTCCTGGCGGAATTCCTGTCCATCCACCGCCTCAATTTTGATGAACGGGCGGAAATCGATCTTCACCGCGCACTTCTTCGACAGGTCGTGATAAGGCGACTTGACGTCGGTCGGCTCAGGCTGGGTAACGAGGATGGACTTTATCTTCAAAACCGCGCGACGATTAGAGAAGTGGATCGCTAGGAGGACCGCTGGCCCGAAGGGCGTGCAAAAGGATCACGACAGGCAGGATTTCGGCGGCGCAAAGGTAGATGAAAATATGCCGGAAAGGCACCCCGGCGGATCGCCCGATGAGGACCGCCCTGGCCCAGCGCAGAACCACCACCAGCGCGATGATCGAGACGCCGAGCAGCAAAAGCCAAGGACGCTGATCCGGCCGGTAAGTGACCAATACCGACACAGGCAACAGCGAGAGCCCCATGGTGAGGTAGCTGAGCACGAGCGAATAGGTGTACTCATGCAAGCCGCCGTCGCCCCGGAACACAAAGCTCACCGCGCGCTGAAGGAACACCTGCGCCACGGCCACCAGTGCGAGCAGGGAGAAGACTTCGAGATAGCGCAGGCCCCCATTAGGCAGAAGGGTGCTTTGCACCAATACCTGATAGATGAAGAGCGCCCCGCCCACCAATGCCGCCCACCATAAGCCCAGGAGCGACCGGTCCTGTAGATCGATCTCTTCGCGCATACTGCGCCGGCTGATGCGCGTGCGGAAGGCCCCTTCCATCACCAAGCGCCATTTCTTCGGCGAGGTCACGTTGGTCCAGGCGAGCTGCGCCAGCACCAGCACAAAGAGCAGGGCCACCCAATCCGCGCTCAAAGGGTCTTGGAAACGAAGGGTGCCCATGCGGTCGCAAAAGTAGACGCCCGACCTCGGCACAGGCCTTTCCTACTTTTGGCGCCCGATCCGCCTTCCGCGGACCGCGCCTTTCCCCTCCCCTGCCATGGCCCATCCCACGACCAACGGTGTTGCCCCCAAAGCGGCGACCGACCAGTTCCAAGCGCATGACCACTACCTCGTGGACGAACTGCTCACCGAGGAACAGAAACTGATCCGCGATACGGCGCGCAAGCACGTGAGCAAGCACCTGAAGCCGATCATCGAAGAGCGGTTCGAGAAGGGGGAGTTCAGCAAGGACATCATTCCCGGCCTGGCGGATATCGGTGCCTTCGGTCCTTTCGTTCCCGCGGAATATGGCGGCCCCGGCCTGGACCAGATCAGCTACGGCCTGATCATGCAGGAGATAGAGCGCTGCGACAGCGGCCTGCGCAGCCTGTGCAGCGTGCAAGGCTCGCTGGCCATGTACCCCATCTGGAAATACGGCAGCGAGGAGCAGAAGAAGAAGTGGCTGCCCGACATGGTCCAAGGCAAGAAGATCGGCTGCTTCGGCCTCACCGAGCCCGATCACGGCAGCAACCCGGGCGGCATGGTCACCACCTTCCAGGACAAGGGCGACCACTACCTGCTGAACGGCGCCAAGATGTGGATCAGCAATTCGCCCTTCGCTGACCTGGCCATCGTGTGGGCCAAGGCGGAGAACACCGAAGGCCGCATCCACGGCCTTATTGTGGAGCGCGGCATGGAAGGCTTCACCACACCCACGACGCACGGCAAACTTTCACTTCGTGCCAGCCCTACCGGTGAGCTGGTGTTCGACAATGTGAAGGTGCCGAAGGCCAACCTGCTCCCGAACAAGAGCGGCCTCGGCGCGCCGCTCGGCTGCCTGGATAGCGCCCGTTACGGCATCGCCTGGGGTACGCTCGGCGTGGCCATGGAGTGCTACGACACGGCACTTCGTTACAGCAAGGAACGTATCCAGTTCGGCAAGCCCATCGGTGGCTTCCAGCTCACGCAGAAGAAGCTCGCCGAGATGATCACCGAGATCACCAAGGCGCAATTGCTCACCTGGCGCCTGGGTGTGCTGCGCAGCGAAGGCCGCGCCACCACGCAACAGATCAGCATGGCCAAGCGCAACAACGTGCACCTGGCACTCACCGTGGCCCGCGAAGCGCGCCAGATCCTGGGCGGCATGGGCATCACCAACGAGTACCCCATCATGCGCCATATGATGAACCTCGAAAGCGTGGTGACCTACGAAGGCACGCACGATATCCACCTACTGATCACGGGTGCGGAGGTGACAGGGCTGGCGGCGTTCAAGTAGGGGCTACCGGGAATGGCGCTTCACCTGTCGGGTCTGTGGACCATCCAAGACTTCTGGATTGGTCACCACAACCTGTTGATGCGTCAAGTTGACGGAGCCCCCGGCGCGAATGCCGATCTGCGTTTTGAAGGAACGTCTTTGTTCATAGGAAGCACCTCTATTCATTCACCAGTGCTATCCGCCGTCGAGACCGAGAGTCTTCCGACATGGATGAAAGAGACATATGCCGCGGAGATCCTTGGACATACTGTCTT
>Ga0138256_10004088_pt1 | contig 15511 bp, 12 predicted proteins | sample KNB2016incub_MG_FD_105486 | JGI IMG/M metagenome (GOLD analysis project Ga0138256, IMG submission 105486) | Active sludge microbial communities from wastewater in Klosterneuburg, Austria - KNB2014incub_MG | ecosystem: Engineered > WWTP > Activated sludge > Unclassified | place: Austria... | reverse complement strand
TCGGTCAATCGTTCAGTGCGATCGAAGGCGTGCGAGTCGCAGGCTTTCGAATCAACCAGAACCCCGGGACCAACTTTGCGATGGCGGATATCGACGTCCCGGCCGATCGTGACAACCTGTATCAGCAGTTCTATCAGAACTGGACCGGCTCAGGTGGCACGCCCAATCGCACGGCGGTCTCCAGAATAATCAGCAGCTTCCGTCGCACCAATGCCAATGCGCCGGTCACATACTCGTGCCAGAAGAATTTTGGCATGTTGTTTACCGACGGATTCTCGAACCCGCCCGCTTGGGGCGATGGCATCAGTGGAAACTTTGGCAACGTCGATGGCGCGTTTGCTGCGCCGTACGCGGATGGCATCGGCGACACGATTGCAGACGCGGTGATGAGCGCCTACGTCAATCCGCTGCGGACGGGACCTGGGTTTCCACCGGGGTTCGTCACCGTGCCACCGGCGTGCGGCTCAGCGCCCGTTGATCCGCGCCTCGACTGCAATACCAATCTGCACATGAACTTCTACGCGATCACACTCAATTCGCGCGGCCTGGCGTTCGATCCGGATGGTCCGCCGAACGCACTCGATCCGTTCACCGCGACGCCGACCTGGCCCGTTGCTTTCCCCGCACGCCACCCGGCCGCAGTGGACGATCTTTGGCACGCTGCACTCAACGGCCGCGGCAAGCTACTCAACGCACGCCGGCCATCCGACATCGCCGATCGGCTGGCAGAAGTGCTGCAAAGTGTGACGGCCCGCGAGGGATCGGCGGCGTCCGCGTCGGTCAATAGCACGTCGATCAATAGCGAGACACGCGTATTTCAGGCCAAATTCGACAGCGAATACTGGAGCGGCAGCGTTCTGTCCTGGGGTGTAAACGCGGACGGTACGCTCGACAACTCGCGTCATTGGGACACCCAGGCAATCACACCGTTCGCGTCTCCCGCGACTCGCAAGATCATTACCCGGGATTCGAGCAACAATGCCGTCGCGTTCAAAGCTGCCAGCCTGGATGCGGCGCGCCTCGCGCAGCTCGACGCGGACCCATTCGTCGCCGCGGAAAAGCTCGACTATCTGCGTGGCGACACGAGTCGCGAACTGCCGGCGCCCGGGGGCATCTTTCGCAGCCGCAATGGCAATCTGTTAGGCGATATCGTCAATTCGTCGCCAGCCTTCGTCGGGCGGCCTTCATTTCTCTACCGCGACACACTCGAGGCGCAGCCGTACTCGGCCTATCGCACTGCGCAGGCAGGCCGGAGGGGCGTCCTGTACGTTGGTGCGAACGACGGCATGCTGCACGCGTTCGACGCCGAGACTGGCGTAGAACTCTTCGCCTACGTACCAGGCGCCGTATTCCAGAACTTGCACTACCTCACAAGTCCTAATTACTCGCACCGCTACTACGTCGACGGCACACCGACCGTCGGCGACGCCTTTGTGGCCGGCCAATGGCGCACAATGCTCGTGAGCGGCCTGAACAAGGGCGGCCAGAGCGTGTTCGCACTGGACGTCACGGATCCCAACACCGTTAGCGACGGCACGCCGAACTTGCTCGCCAAATGGGAGTTCACCGACGCGGACGACGCGGACTTGGGTTACAGCTATTCGCGGCCAGCTATCGTGCGCATGCACAACGGCCGTTGGGCCGCTGTTTTCGGCAACGGCTATAACAACACCCAAGCGGACGGCTCGGTCAGTGCGACCGGTGATGCGGTGTTGTTCGTCGTCGATCTCGAGACCGGCGTGCTCATCAAGAAGATCGACACCAACATAGGGACCGCCGCCGCCTACTCCGGCGGACGACCCAACGGGCTCGCGACACCGGCGATGGTTGATATCAACGGCGACAGCATCGTCGACTATGCCTATGCGGGCGACCTGTTCGGCAATCTGTGGAAATTCAACCTGCAAGACGCAGACCCAGCGAACTGGGATGTGGCCTACACTGCCGGCGGCATCAAGCAGCCAATCTACGTTGCGCAGAGTGCGACCAATCAACGCCAACCGATCACCGTTCGGCCCGAGGTCACACGCGGCCCGCAGGGACGCGGCATGATGGTCGTGTTTGGCACGGGCAAGTATCTCGAACCCAACGACGAGCTGCTGAACCCGACACGCGTGCAAAGCTTCTACGGTGTCCTCGACAGGAATACCGGCACGATCGTCGGCGACATCCTGCCGGCGCCCGGGCGCGGCAACTTGACACGACAGACGATCACTGACGAGCAAACTCTGTCGTTCGGCTCCAACAGCTATGACGTGCGCAGCACGTCTGCGAATCCGCTCGGCACCAACCGTGGCTGGTACATCGACCTCGTGTCACCCAGCGCCGGCTATCAGGCCGAGATGCAGGTGACCGACCCAATCATCCGCGACGGCCGTGTCATCTTCACGACCCTGATCCCCGACTCGGATCCGTGCAGCTACGGCGGTTCCAGCTGGCTGATGGAGATGGATGCACTGACCGGCGCGCGCCTCGAAGCGCCCCCGTTCGATCTCAACGGCGACGGCAAGTTCACCGCCGATGATCTCGTCAACGGCCTGCCGCCCAGCGGCGTGAGGACCCAAGTCGGCATCACCCCGAAGCCCGCGGTGCTGACCGGCAACAACGGCAACATCGAATTCAAGTTCATGCCGGGCACCACCGGCCAGATGCAGGTCCTGGGCGAACACGCGGGGGCCGGCGGCCAGGGCCGCCAATCCTGGCGGCAGCTGCGTTAGGCCATGATCAACAAGCTGCGCAGCACGCACACGCAACATGGCGTGACCTTGGTCGAGCTACTGATCGTCGTGACCGTCGTCGGGATTCTTGCGGCCATCGCCGTGCCGAGCTATCGCGCCTACGTCGTGCGCACCAACCGTACGGAAGCCAAGGTCGCGCTGCAGAGTCACGTGCAGCGCCTGGAACGCTGCTTCGTCAGGACCAACAACTACTTCAGTCCGCAATGCCTCGAGGACAACAGTGGCGTTGCCATGTATCCGCTCGCGGTCGGTGACGATTATGTCATCACGATCGCCGCGAGCGCGCTGGGTGCCGGCAACTATGATCTCGCGGCGACACCACAAGGTGCGCAGGCGGGTGATGACACCGAATGCGGCACATTCACGATCGACAATCTGGGCAACCGGTCGGTCAGCGGCAGCGCGTCGGCCACGGCCGTGGCGAGCTGCTGGGACCGCTGATCGCGATTCGCAAACCCAGCTAACAAGCGGAACCAGTTCACAGTTTGCGGCGCCTGCAGCGCGTCGCGCCGTTATGTCTAAAATCACCTGCGAAGCGCGTCACACGCTGCTACCACTCAGCTCGCATACCCTGCCATTCGTCAACTGACCCGACGGGTCGCTTCCTGAACGGCGAACATGCTTGCCATGAAGATGGTCTCACAACGCTCACAACTGGGCTACACGCTGCTCGAGCTGATGACCGCGCTCTCGATCCTCGGGATCCTGGTCGCGGTCGCTGCGCCGTCGTTCAGCGACTACAGCCGCAACTCGCGCGCACTCGCCGTGCAGAACGACATCGTCACGGCGCTGAATCTGGCACGCAGCGAAGCCGTGCGTCGCGCCACCCGAGTCACGGTCTGCGCCTCCAGCGACGGCGCAAGCTGTACCGGCAACACCACCTGGAACAATGGCTGGATCGTCTTCGCGGATGGCAGCGGCGCTGCGGGCACCGTCAACGCGCCGAATGATCGCGTCCTGCAAACCTATGGCGATTACCCCGCCACCATCGTGCAGATCCCGGCGGCTACCGCGAGCAGCTTCTACTCATTCACCGCAACCGGCTCCGCAGTGAACACCGGAGCGCTGGAAATGCTGCCCTACGGTTGCACGGCCGGTGACCTGAAGCGCCGCCGAGTGGCGATCATCGGTATCGGCACGATCCGCTCAACAACGCTGCCTTGCCCCTGACAAGATTGGTTAATGCACACATGACGTCATCTAGACATACGCAAACGCAGGCCGGGTTCACGCTCGTCGAAGCGCTCATCGCCGTGCTGGTGCTGTCGATCGGATTGCTCGGCGTCGCGGGTCTGCAGCTCTCGAGCTTGCGTGGTAACAGCGACGCGGCGCGACGTTCACAGGCGACGTTCCTCGCCTATGACATTGCCGATCGAATGCGCGCAAACCGCGCGCGCGCGCTGGCCGACGACTACAACATCGCTCTGGGAGATACGACGCCGGCAGCCGGCGGCGCCACACTGGCACTGCGTGATCTGAACGAATGGCGCACAGCGATCACGGCAACGCTCCCGAGCGGCACGAGTCCCGCAAGCGGGCAGATCACGCGGCTCGCTGGTGGCGCGCAATTCGAGATCACTATTCGTTGGACCGAAGGCTCGCAGTCGGGAACCCCAACACAAATGCAGTTTGTTACTCGCACGGACATCTGAACATGCGGTCGAACAATCACAACGTAGCCAACTCGATCCGCGGTTTCAGCATCGTCGAATTGATGGTCGCGATGACGCTCTCGCTGATCCTGCTGGCGGGGGTGCTCTCGGTGCTATACAGCTCGCGCCTGACCTACATGGAGAATGAACGTATCGCGCGGATCCAGGAAAATGCGCGTGGCGCAATGGAGTTCATGCTGCGTGATCTCAGGACCAGCGGCTACCGCGGCTGCTCGCAAGGGATCGTGGTGTCGGACTTTCGTAACGCGTTGGCCAATCCCACCTCTTTGCTCAGCGATTTCGCGATCCCGGTGCAGGGATTCGAGCGCACCGGCTCTGGCGCCTGGTTGCCCGACCCGGCCGCGGCAGGCGTTCACGCGACGGCCCTCGACCCCGACAGCGACATCGTGGTGATCCGCAGCTACATTCCAGGCTCGCCCGTCGGTCGTATCAATACCGATATGGCGACCGGCACCGACACATTGTCGGTCGACAGGATCAGCGGACAGACCTGGGGCACCAACACGCGCTTTGTCGTTTCGGATTGTGATCTGATCTCGGTGTTCATGGGCACCGGCATTGCCTATGGCAGTAGTACGACGGCGACGATCGCACGTGCGGTCTCCGGCACAACCAACACGACGAGCGACATCGGTCGCTTCAACAGCGGCGCGCTCGTGACACCAGTTGTTACTGCAGAGTATTTCATACAGGACTCCGATCCGTTGCCGGGGCCCGCCAACTATCGACCCTCACTGTATCGCAGCATCAACGGCGCCGCGGCGCAAGAACTCGTCGAGGGCGTCGAGATGCTGCAGGCGCGTTATGGCGTCGACGACGCAGGCGAAGTAACGACGATCGATCGTTATCTGACCGCTGATGCCGTACCGGACTGGAACCGGGTCGTAGCGGTCAACCTCGGAATGCTGATTCGCGCGCCCGACGAGACGGGTGTCGAGACCGACCGTGCCACCTACAACGTGCTCGGCACCGTAGTGGGGCCGTTCAACGACCGCCGTCAGCGCACACTGCTAACGACAACGATCACATTGCGTAACCGCACCAAGTAAGGATAGTTCTGATGTCGCGCAACCTATACCAGCTGCAACGTCAAAATGGCGCCGCGCTCGTCACCAGCCTGTTGTTGCTGGTCGTGCTGACAGTGCTCGGTATCACAACGATGCAGATGACCCGCATGCAGGAGCGTATGGCCGGTAACGCCCGTGACATCGCCGTTGCCTTCCAGGCGGCCGAAGCGGCGCTGCGCGACGGCGAGTCGGTGATCGACCTTGCTCCGACCGCGCCGCTGCCCTGCGTGACAGCGCCGTGCAATGTCTACGCGACCGATATCCTGCCGATCCTGAGCAACCGCACACCAGCCTGGTGGAACGCCAACGCGACTGAGTTCGGCGCGGCCGGCGTCGGTGAGTTGCAAGACACGCTCGGCGTCGCCGCCGACCCGCGCCGCACCGTTGAATATCTGCGCTTCGTTCCGGACGACCTGATGGTCGGCGGTGCGACGACCGGCCGTGACTTCTATCAGATAACGGCTGCCTCACAAGGCGCCAGCAACAACGCCAACGTCGTGTTGCAGACGACATTCGCCAAGAGCTTTTGAGCCAGACGATCGATAAAAGGTGATCGCCATGACCCTGAAAACATTCCCCCGTACCGGCCTGTTGGCCGCCTTTGCCGCCCTGACAGCGCTCGCGCTGCAGGCGACGCCGGGCGTCAATGCCGCCACTCCCGTGCCACCGAAACCGCCGGGCGGAACGCTCGGCCTCGCCGGCAAACCGTTGTTCCTCAACGACTCGGTTGCACCGCTGAACATGTTAGTGGTCGGACGGGATCACAAGTTGTATTACGAGGCCTATAACGACGCCTCGGACCTGAACGGCGACGGCATCCTGGATGTGGGCTTCAAACCGTCCATCACCTACTACGGTTTGTTCGATTCCGCCAAATGCTACAACTACGGCGCCGGTGGTTTCGTACCGACCGCGCTCGCCGGGCCTGCTAACACCTGCACAGGTCAGTGGTCCGGCAATTTCATGAACTACGTGACGACGGCGCGCATCGACGCCTTGCGCAAAGTGCTCTACGGCGGCAGTCGTCGCACCGACACGGACACGGTGACCATCTTGCAGCGCACGCACATCCCGCAGGATGCGCATAGCTGGGGTAAGGAATACGAAAGCATCGCGCGCGACGGCTACGACATTACGCAATACACGCCCCTGGCAATGCCCACACCGGGCAGCCGCCACCTGATTGCGAACACCACCCGCCTCAACGACCCCAACCAACTGCCACTCATGCGGGTGCTGCTCAATCGTAACGCTCGCATCTGGAACTGGGTGAGTAAGGAACGCCCGGTGGCGGAGGACAGCATTGACACCCTCGGGAACGGTCAGGTGCCGACCGATTACACGGTACGCGTCCAGGTCTGCTTACCTGGGCTGCTGGAGGTGAACTGTCAACAGTATCCCCATGGCAACTACAAGCCGGTCGGGTTGCTCCAGGAACACGGCGCCAACGACAAGATGCTGTTTGGCCTCTTGACTGGCAGCTACGCCAAGAACACGCGCGGTGGTGTCCTGCGCAAGGCAGTCGGGACGATCAGTGACGAGATCGATGCGACTGACGGCACGTTCAAACCGCTCGTCGGCATCATTCGCAATCTCGATCAGTTGAGAACAACCGGGTTCGGTGGCAGTTACGAATATAGCTGCGGCTGGGTCACGACAGGTGCGATCAACCGCTTCGGCGGCAACGGCCAATGCAACATGTGGGGCAACCCCATTGGCGAAATGATGTACGAAACCCTTCGGTATTTCGCCGGCCAGGGCGCTCCAACCGCTGCTTTCGACTACGGCGGCGGATCAGTCGACGCAACCTTGGGCCTGACCAAAGGCAATTGGCAGGACCCGTATACTACCTACCCGTCTTGCAGCAAGCCGTTCGAAACGGTCATCAGCGACATCAATCCCTCCTATGACACCGACGAAGTTCCCGGCACGGCATTCAACGACGTGGGCAGCACGGCGCCGGCAGACGATCTCGGCGGCTTCAATGCCGCAACCGAAGCGCAAGCGATCTGGGACACCGAATTCGGCGCCGGGGCTGTAGGAAACTATTTCATCGGACAATCAGGAGGCATCGCGGACGGCGCGCCGACTGCCAAGACCGTCACCGGTTTCGCCAACATCCGCGGCTTGGCGCCCGAGGAGCCAACCAAGATGGGCGGCTACTACTCGGCCTCTGCCGCTTTCTACGGGTTGAAGAATGATCTGAATCCCGCGGCTGCTGGCGCTCAAAAGCTTCGAACTTTCGCCGTGGCATTGGCTTCGCCACTGCCCAAGATCGAGATCCCCGTCAACGGCCACAAAATCACTCTCGTCCCTTTCGCGAAAACCGTATGGGGCGCCTGGCCCGTCGGCAGCAATGTGACGCCCAACGGCCCGTTTCAGCCCACTAACCAGATCGTGGACTTCTATGTCGAATCGATCACGCCCACGAGCGGCAGCTTTCGCGTCAACTTTGAAGACGTGGAACAGGGCGCCGACCACGACATGGATGCGATCGTCCGCTACGACTACGTTGTCAATGCCGACAACACCGTCGATATCAGTTTGACATCCGAATACGCAGCCGGCGGGTACGTGCAGCACTTGGGCTACGTAATCTCGGGTACGACAGCCGACGGCACCTATCTCGAGGTGCGCGACGCCGACACCAACCCGAACCGCAATCCAGGCAACTCCTGGGACGTCGCCTATGCGCTCGATACTCCGCCACTCGTGCCAACGGCGGCGCAGGTGGCCGACGGCGGTCACCTGCCATTCTCGGCGACGCGAACCTTCTCGCCCGGCACCTCAGGCGCCGCCTCGTTGCTCAAGGATCCGCTCTGGTACGCAGCGAAGTTCGGCGGGTTCAACGACCTGAACAACGACGACACACCGCAAACCGCAGAATGGGATGCCGATAACAACGGCGTGCCTGACAACTACTTTCTCGTCACCAACGCGCTGACCTTGAAGGACCAGCTCGCCACCGCATTCGACTCCATCCAGAAGTATGCCGGCAGCGCGAGCGCCGCTTCCGTCAACACGGCGTCCATCAGCAGCTCGTCGAAGGTCTATCAATCGCTGTTCAATACCGGCGATTGGAGCGGCGATATCAAGGCGTATCCCTTCCAGGCCGACGGGACGATTGGCAGCGTCGTCTGGAAAACCTCGGAACACGTGCCGGCGCCCGGGGCGCGTAAGCTGTTCACGGTCAATTCCGCTGGCGTCGCCACGCCTCTGCAGTGGGCCGCAATCGGTGCCTTTCGGCAAGCCGAACTCGACCCGCTCGCGGACGGTCGCGGCGCAGATCGGCTCGACTATCTGCGCGGCGAGCGCACCTATGAGCAGCGCAATTCAGGCACAACGGGCGCCAGTTTCCGCAACCGCGCGCTCGACAACGTGCTCGGCGATTTCGTGTCATCCGCACCGGCCTATGTTGCTGAGCCTGACGGACGATTCGGCAATGTCATTCCGGAAGCCTCATCTTATCTGGCGTTCCGCGCCAGCAAGCAGAGCCGGCCGGCCACTCTGTACGCGGGTTCGAACGACGGCATGTTGCACGCATTCGACGCTGATACCGGCGACGAGCGCTGGGCGTTCATTCCCGGGGCAGTGTTCCGCAATCTTCACAATCTGACCAACCCTACCTACTCGCATCAGTACTTTGTCGATGGCGCTGCCACCGACGGTGACGCGTTTGTCGGCGGTAGCTGGAAAACCTATCTGGTATCCGGTCTCAACGCGGGTGGCCAGTCGGTGTTTGCACTCGATATCACCGATCCCAGCGCTTCGTCGGAAGCCAACGCTGCCAGCAAGTTCCGCTGGGAATTCAGCGATGCCGACGACGCCGACATGGGCTACAGCTACAGCCGTCCCGCGATCGCTCGCATGGCCAACGGCGACTGGGTTGCGATCTTCGGCAATGGCTATAACAACACGGTCACCGACGGCTCGGTCAGCACGACGGGCAATGCCGTGCTGTACGTGGTGCGACTCTCCGATGGACAGTTGCTGCGCAAGATCGACACCGGCGTCGGCGTGGCCCAGGACCCTTACGCCATCGGTCGCCCGAACGGCCTCTCCACGGTCGGCGTGGTCGATGCCAACCAGGACGCCATCGCTGACTACGCCTACGCGGGCGATCTGTTCGGCAATCTATGGAAGTTTGATCTGACGAGTGGTACGCCAAGCAGCTGGGATGTCGCCTATCGCGTGGGCCCGTCCAAGCTTCCCCTGTTCGTTGCACGGGATGCCAACGGTTTGCGACAGGCCATTACCGCCCGCCCGGTCGTCGGCCGCGGCCCCGGTGGCGACGGCTTGATGGTGCTCTTTGGTACCGGCAAATTTCTCGAGGCGCGCGACCGCATCCCGACGAATCTGCAGATGAACACGTTCTACGGCTTGCTCGACAAGAACACCGGCGCGGGGGCCACCGACATCATCATCAATCGCGGTCAGCTGCTGCAGCAGAGCATCACCAGCGAGCGGATCGTGACCGTAACGGACGATGGCCCGCCCGTTAAGACCGTCAATGCCAAAATACGCGTGACGAGTCAGAACCCGATCGTCACGGAACGCGGCTGGTTCATGGATATGGAATCGCCCGATCTTGGATTCCAGGGGGAGATGATCCCCAGCAATCCGTTCCTGCGCAACAAGCGCGTGAACTTCACGACGCTCATTCCGGATCCGGATCCGTGTACCTACGGTGGCTCGAGCTGGCTCATGAACCTCGATATGTTCTCGGGTGCCCGTATCGACACCTCGCCGTTCGATCTGAATCAGGACGGTGACTTCAACTCCGAGGACAAGGTACCGCCTGACAGCGTTCCGTCCAACGATGGCGGCGGTGGCGGCAGCGGCGACGTGGCAGTCAGCGGCCTGCAGATCGGCGAAGGTATCGTGGCGCAGGGTATTGTCGTCGGCGATCCATCTCGCGATCGCGATCTGATCATCGCGCCCGACAGCTTCGGCAACGTCAATGCGATTCCGGCGTGGCCGGGTCCGGGCGTCTACGGCCGCCAGTCGTGGCGACAATTGCGGTAATCAGGACAACCAATATGAGTACGCGTAACAGACAACTCGGCATCACCTTGATGGAGCTGCTGATCGTCATGGTGATCGTCGGCATCCTCGCGGCCATCGCGATACCGAGTTATCGGGCCTACATGGTGCGCACGAACCGCACCGATGCAAAGGTCGAGCTGCAAAACCAGGTCAATCGCCTGGAACGCTGCTTTACGCGTACGAACAACTACTTCAACGCCCTTTGCCTGCAGGATGCCGGCGGCGCCAACATCTATCCAATTACGGTCAAGGACACCTACTCCATCACCATGGCCGACATCGGCAACGGCAACTATCGGCTCGATGCCGTCCCGCAGGGGCCACAGGCGACCGATGACACGCAATGCGCCACATTCGGCATCGACAATCTCGGCAACCGCACGGTTACGGGCACTGACACGGGCACGGCCGAAGCGAGCTGCTGGAGTCGTTAGAACTCTTCCAGCAGCCGCCCGAAGCCGTAGACCTTGTCGATAATCTGGTTGGCACGCAACGCGTGCCACCAGGTCGCGGTGTTGATCGCGATCACCGGTTTTCCAAGCCACCGCTCGGCGTCAGCCGCCAGGCGGATCATCGAAAGATTGGTCCCGACCTGCAGAATGGCATCGACGTCGGGGCCATCGAGCTCCGCCAGGACTTGCCGCAAGCGAGACTCCGGCACCTCGGCAATCGCGGTCCATGATGGGCACTGCAGACAAACGTCGCGTACGACCGTAAAGCCACTCTCCTCAAAGTACCTTTTCACTTCGGCATTTGCCACCGGGTAGTAAGGCGAGAGGAATGCGATCCGCTTGATGCCGCCGTAGGCTTTGAATGCAGCCGTGCACGAATGTGCGCCGATCGAAATGCCGACGCCCGCCTCTTTCTCGATCTTGCGTTGAAACTTGTCAGCGCCCGCGACTCCGCCGTAGAACGTCACGGCGGACATGCCCATCACCAGGTAATCAGGCTCGCAGGTCATGACGCTGCGCACCGCGTCGATCACGCCCTCGGAAATTTTCGTCGTGCCGGCGAGAAACGTTTCGTTGCTGATAGCCTTGGAGTTCGGCGTGAATATGCGGCTGTAATGACTCGTCACACCCGCCACCCCAAGCGCGGCGAAATCGGGCTGCACGATGGTGTTGGTCGACGGGCCCAACACACCGAACTTGCGGCGCCATGCCTGCACGTCTTTACTCATAGCATCTGCTCCTGATCCGTAATGCGATGTGACGACCAATCGCCATTGTGCGCCACTACACCAAAAAGGCGATTTGCGTCGACAACCGATGCGCGGCCACACTGGCAAGATGACAGCGACACAGGACTGGCCTCGCAGACGGCTGCTACCCATCGGCATTGCAACGGTACTGGCCGCGGCAATCGCCGCGGCCTGCAGCGGCCCGCCACAAGCGGTTGCTCGCAGTCCCAATGCCGCCGGGCAGACTATCAAGATTGCCACCTGGAATCTCGAGTGGCTGATCGCACCAGAGGCCTTTCGCCCGCTGGCACAGACCTGTCTGCCGAGAGACTCGACCGATCGGCCACACGGACGGTTTATTCCCTGCGATGTCGCCAAGGACTTCAACCGCAGTCGCGAGGATTTCAATGCGCTGGCACGCTATGCGCGCCAGCTCGACGCTGACGTCATCGCGTTTCAGGAGGTCGATGGCGAGGCCGCGGCACGGCTGGTGTTCCGCAACTATAATTTCTGCCTCACCGGGCGCAGCGCCGTTCAAAACACGGGTTTCGCGATACGTCGCGGGATACCGCATCGTTGCAATGCCGACGTGCGCGATCTGTCGCTGCACGACGTGGTGCGTCGCGGCGCGTGGGTCACGCTCTTCCCCGACACGCCGCGTGAATTGCAGCTCCTGTCCGTGCACCTCAAGTCCGGCTGCGCGCGCAAACCGCTCAGCAGCATGGACCGAGCCTGCAGTACATTGGCTCGCCAGGTGATGCCGCTCGAAACCTGGATCGACGCGCGCGCGAGTGCGGGACAAGCATTCGCTGTACTGGGCGACTTCAACCGCGACTTGCAGCGCGAACCGGCACCGCGTGCGGCACCGGAGTTAGCGGTCACGTCCTTGTGGGCAGCGATCGACGACGGGGAACCCGCCGGCGCCGATCTCATCAATGCGGCCGACGGCGAACGATTTGTCAATTGTTCACCGAGTCAGGCATTCAGCGGCTACATCGACTACATAGTATTGGGCGAATCGCTCGCGCAGCGTCGCGTTGCGGGATCGTTCGAGCGCGTCACTTACAGCGCACTCGATGCGACGCGTCGCAAGTTGTCCGATCACTGTCCTGTGGCTATCCGCTTGACGATGGCGCGTTAAGTTTAGTCGGGCGCACGTTCACTTGCGGCTAGGCATAATGGCGCCGAGGGATCGAAGTCTAAATGAAATCAACCAAAGTGCCTGGACCGAGTGCGGCCGAGAGACGCCTACATACGCGTCACCGGGCGCGCACCACTGTCTACATCACGACACCACGCGGTCAGAAGCGTCTGTGCAAGGCTATCAACCTGTCTGCCACCGGCGTGTTCGTCGAAACTACCAACCTCGGCCTGCGCAAAGGTCAGCAGGTTGAATTGGCGTTCGCGATCAACCTGGGCACGGTGACCAAGCTGCACCGTCGCACTGCTGTGGTCGCGCATGTCTCCCAAGGCGGTACCGGATTGATGATGGACGCATTCGCCGCAAGCTAGCGCTGCCGAATCAAGCGGCCGTGCTACCCGGCAGCAGGTCCTGCAAAGGTTTGAGTGGCGCTGTCTTGAAGCTCTGAATAAAGTCGACGCCGAGCGCCGCGAGCCAGGTATGCAGATCGCCGCTGTCAACGCGCTTGGCGGCCGTCTGCAGTCCCATCACCTTGACCGCCTGAACCAGACCCACCGTCTTGGCCTGCGACAATCGATTCTCGAGCGCGCTCGAGGTCAGGATGGGATCGAGTTTCACGAGCCGAATCGCGGGCGATTGCAATATCGGCAGATCGATGCCGCCCAACGTGAGGTTGTCAACGGTCACCGGCACGCCGGCGCGGAAGAAGATCTCGCAGGCTTTGTTCACTTGCTCGGGATGCGTGCGGCAGACGCTCTCGTCTACTTCAAAGCCGACGAGCGCCGGTGGCAAGTTCGCTTTCTTGATGCAGGTTTCAACGAAACTCAGGAAATGGGATTCGCACAAGGCGGTCGCTGAGAGGTTGACCGAAAATGTTGGCGCGTCGCGCTTCCAGACGACTGGGTTGCGATGCAACCAGGTGACCAACTGGCCGATCACGCGGCGATCGATCATCGACGTGAGACCGTGGCCATCCGCGGTCTGCAACAACTGGCCGGGCGAGTGTTCTGCACCGTCGGCGCGGTGCCGCAGCAGGACTTCGAATCGTCGACTGGCTTCGGCCGTGCGCAAGCGCACTAACTGCTGCACATAAAGGACCATTTCTTGATCGCGGATCTGCGAGTACACCTCGTCCAGGGACACTTCGCGTTCGGGCGCAGTGGGCCGAGCAGATGCGACCACACTGGCAGCCGCAGCCGCTACATGCGCCTGCGCGAGCGCTTCTCCGATCGTGGCCAGCAATTTGCGCACCGACGGCGTCAGAAACCGCACCGCAGCATCATCGTCCGCGGCATCAAAGCTCTCGCTTGCCAGCAGCGCGATGCCCCGTAGCGCGAGCTCTGGATCGCGGATGGCGAGCAGCACGGCCCCCGTCTCACCCTCACAGGCGACCAGACGGGACTCGAGCTTCGTGCTCAGCACGAAAGCGTCCAGCGCGTCGGCCAACGCGTTCTGACAATCGATCGCCAGATGCGCAGCGCTGCTCGCGAGCACTTCGCCCCGGCCGTCGTATAGAGCGAGCGCCTGCAAACGCGCGTGCGGCAAGGTGTGAGTGAGTTTGTCGAGCCATGCGGTGGCCTCCGCTGCGAGATCGGGACGCGCCAGATCGACCGCGGACGCCACAACCGCTGCACCCGCAGGCGCAATTGGCGTGGCACCTGGACTGCGAGGGGCCGCCGTGGTGCTCGTGTCTGATTTTCTGGCTTGGCTCACAAATCCCCGATCAAAGTCATGGACAGTCTGGAGGCGCAGGGTTACAGAATCAGGATACCGCTGGCGTGATGGCGCTCGCGATCTGCCACAGATCGATTTTACGTAATCAAGCAGTGCGAGGGCGGCTGCCGCATCAGCGATGAAATCCGCATCGGCCGTCACACCCGTCGCCAAATCGGGCGGCAGCACCACGTCCGGACAATCGGCCCAAAACGCCAGCGCCTGACCACCGACGAGTAACGCGTGGAGTGCGCAGATTCTCAGGAAAGGAGTCGAACTCTCCCTGCCCTTGGCTAAGATCGTACGGTGGCCTGCAGCACACGCGGCGAGAGAACGATCGCAAGCACCCGACCATGCTGCGTGATTCCGACAGAACCCAGCATTTGCACGTCGTGGAGCAGACCGCCGAAATTGTTATTCGCGTCTGTGGCGGATATTGGCTTGGCCATATTGGCTATTTCAGCGATTGAGTCCGGAACTCGTAATCCGGCGGTTGCTGCTGGCGCCGCCAAATCTGCCGGCGAGCGCGGTGGTAGAGTGGCCGTCACTTCTCAAGCCTGCGAGGACTGCCCAGCATGCACATCACCCGCGCGACTGAACGACCCTATCAGGACGCCGGTGCGCCCGGTATCGAACGCGGGCGGATTTGGGGCGCCGCCCTGCCTGGACGTGGTACCGCGAGCACGGCGCCCGCCGGCGTCGGCCACGGCGTTGCGATCGAGTTTTGCCGCATGATGAAAAACTCGCTGTATGCGCGACATCCGCATGCATCGTGGGAACAGATGTTCGTCGTGACGGGTAGCCTGGCAGTCGACGGCGTGGAGTTGGCGGCTGGCGATTTCGCGTTCACTGAACCGGGCGAGTGGCACGAAGTGCGCGCGCTCGAAGATTCGGTTGTGTTACTCAGCTTTGGGCAGGCGCCCGTAGTTAGTTAGGCGGGCACCAACACAGGG
>Ga0138256_10004087_pt1 | contig 15514 bp, 10 predicted proteins | sample KNB2016incub_MG_FD_105486 | JGI IMG/M metagenome (GOLD analysis project Ga0138256, IMG submission 105486) | Active sludge microbial communities from wastewater in Klosterneuburg, Austria - KNB2014incub_MG | ecosystem: Engineered > WWTP > Activated sludge > Unclassified | place: Austria... | reverse complement strand
GCGAGCAGGGTGGCGATGCCCAGGAACGAGAAGAACCCGGCCACGTCGGTCACGGTGGTGAGGACGATGGAGGAGGACTGCGCCGGGTCCATGCCGAAGCGCGAGAGCACGATGGGCACCAGGGCCCCGGCGATGCCCGCGATCACCATGGCGATCACCATCGCGCTCGAAATCACCATCACGAGGCCCGCGGAGCCGCTCCAGAAGTAGACGCCGACGGCGGTCGTGGCGGCCACGGCGAGGCCGTTGATGAGGCCCACGCCCGCCTCCTTGCCCACCACGCGGGGCCAGTGGCGAAGGCTGATCTCGCGAAGCACCAGCCCGCGCATGGTCACCGCGAGCGCCTGCGCGCCGGCGTTGCCCGATTGCCCCGCGACCACCGGCAGCAGGACCGCGAGCGCCGTGAACTTCGCGATGGTGCCCTCGAAGAGCCCCACCACCGCCGCGGCGAGAAAGGCCGTGAGCAGGTTGATCTGCAGCCACGGCAGGCGCTTCCTCACGGCGAAGAACGACCCGGAAAGGGCGCGCTCGTCGCGGCTCGCGCCCACCATCGTCTGGATGTCGATGCTGGTCTCCTCCTCGATCGCCGCGAGCAGCGCCGCGTGGCGGATGACGCCCACGAAGCGCCCGTCCACGTTCACCACCGGAAGCTCGGTGATGGCGCGGTGCTCGAGCATGGCGACCACGTCCTCGTGCGGGTCCAGGGCGTATACGACGGCGAGCACGGGCCGCACGATCTCGCGAAGCGGCAGGGCGTGCTCGGCCACGGCCATGTCCTGGATCTCCACGCGGCCGGTGAGCTTGCCCTCGTCGTCCACCACGAACAGCTCGCGAAGCCCGTGGCGCTTGAGCACGCGCAGCCTCGCGAGCGCCTGGCCCACGGAGAGGTCGGCGCGCACCGGGGTCACGTTCGGATCCATCAGCCGGCCCGCGGAATGCTCCGGGTAGCGCAGCAGCTCGCGCAGTTCGTGGGCGACCTGGTGGTCGAGGGTTTTCAGCCGCCGTTCGCGCTCCGCCTCGTCCCACTGCGCCAGCACCGCGACGCTGGCGGCAGGCTCGGCCTCGGTGAGGAGATGGCGCGCGAGCATCTCGGGCAATTCCTCGAGGATCGCGCGCGCCACGTCGGGGCCCAGCACCTGCCAGGCGCGCACCACCGCGTGGGGCGGCTGCGAGGCGAGGAGCGCCGCGCCGTCGGCGGCCGACATGGTCTCCAGCAGCCGCGCCGCCTCGTGCGGGAAGTCCAGCAGGTAGCGCCGGTTGAGCGCGGCGACCGCGGGCAGGGGCGTGGCGCTCACGGGTCCTCCGGCAGGACCCGTCCGGCCGCCGGCAGCATCGCGAGGCCGGCCCGCACCAGCCCGGAGACCGTGTCCCAGTAGCTGCGGGCGACGAAGCCCGCGAGGGTGTCGTTCTCGCCGGCGCCCCGGACGCCGCCGCGCGTTCGCCTCCGGGCGAGCCTCGCGGCGTGGAGCACGCCGATCAGGCGATCGCCCCGCTCGACCACCGGCAGGGAGCTCGCGAGCTTCCAGCCCGGGTGGCTCGCGGCCCCGCCGAGCGGCATGAACGCCGGCAGGGTGCCCGCGGGGGCGCGCATCAGCGCGGCGAGCGAAGTCGACTCCGGCGCGCGCAGCAGGCCCGCGAGATCCACGACGCCCTGCAGGCGCTGGTCCTCGCCCACCACGTAGATCGCGCCGGCCTCGACGTCGGTGTCGCTGCGGACGCGCGCGAGCGCCTCGCCGGCCGTCGTTCGCGGCGACAGCGCGATGGTCTCCGGGTCGGCCCACGCGCCCACGGCATCCTCGGGATAGCCCAGGAGCATTCGCGAGGTGACCGCCGTGGCCGTGGAAAGGCCTTCGATCAGGCGCGTGCGGCGGGGCTCGGCCACGTGGCGCAGGATCGCCACCGCGCCCTGCACGCCGGAAGCCGTGAGCAGGCCCAGCGCGGACGCATCGTCCAGGGCGGCGACGATGCGCGCCGCCGCCGGCGGCAGCATGGCCGCCAGGGCGGGCGCCGCGGCCCTGGCCGGCAGGCTCGCGAAGAGCGCGGCGGCATCGGCGCCGGAGAGGCTCTCCAGCACGCGCGCGGCCTCCGCCGGGTGCGAGGAGACGAAGGCGAGGGTGAGGGTCGCGGCCTCAGCCATGGCCGGCGCGCGCCTTGACGGTGACGGGCTCTTCCTGGAACAGGCGGGCGGGCACGACGACCCGGCCCTCCGCCGTCTCGATGATCACGCCCGTGGCGGTGACCTCCAGCAGCCGGCCCTCGTGCCCGGCGATCCGCAGGGTCTGGCCCACGGCGAAGGCCTGCCGCAGCTGGTGCGCGGCGATCAGGTTCGAGACGTATTCGCGCGAGCCGAGACCGACGGCGAGCGCCACGCCGCCGCCCACGGTCACCGCGATGGCGCCCACGAAGATCGCGAGGAAAGTGATGCGGATGCCGATCTGGTCCGCGCCGATCAGGATCGCGCCGACCAGGATGCTCACGCGCACGATGCGCGCGAGCATGTCGCGCTGGCCGGGCTCCAGGCGCGGCACCGTCGCCTGCACCAGGTCGGCCGCGAATCCCGACATCAGCCAGCCGGCCGCGAAGATGAGCATCCCCGCGGCGAGGGTCGGCAGGTAGTCGATCAGCTTCGCCAGCCAGTCCGTGAAGGCCTGGAGACCCAGCACCTGGGTGGCCGCCGTGATGAAGAGCAGCAGCACCACCCAGTACACGACGGTGCCCGCCACCACCGAGCTGCGGGCCGCGCGCAGGCTGGAGATGCCGGCGGGCAGCCCGAGCCGCGGCAGCATCGCGTCGATCACCATCATCGCGCGCTTGGTGAGCGAGCGCATCAGCTTCGCGAGCAGCCAGCCCACCAGCATCAGGAGGATCGCGGCGATCACGCCGGGGAGATGGGCGATCACGCGCTCGAGCAGGATCGAGGCGGCGCGGGTCAGGGAATCTCCGAAAACGCGTACTTCGTCCATCCGGCCTGCTCCAGTCTGCCAGGGTCCCGGGCCGAACCGCGCAGCCCACGCCCGAGTATCCGCGAGTCCCGCGATGGCGGTCAAACCGCGAGCGTATAGTGGCGCCACGACCGCGGCGAACGCGGCGAAAAACAACGACCGCACGAGGGAGATCTCCATGGAAGGACTCAAGACGTCGTCCGACGTCCTCTTCATCCTGCTGGGCGCCATCATGGTCCTCGCGATGCACGCGGGGTTCGCGTTCCTGGAGCTGGGCACGGTCCGGCGCAAGAACCAGGTCAACGCGCTCATGAAGATCCTCGTGGATTTCTCCGTCTCCACGATCGCCTACTTCTTCATCGGCTACTCGCTCGCCTACGGGGTGAACTTCTTCGCGGGCGCCGAGAGCCTCGCCGCGAAGAGCGGCTACGAGCTGGTGAAGTTCTTCTTCCTCCTCACCTTCGCGGCGGCGATCCCGGCGATCGTCTCCGGGGGCATCGCCGAGCGCTTCCGGTTCAACCCCCAGATCATGGCGACGTTCCTGCTCGTCGGGTTCCTCTACCCGTTCTTCGAGGCCATCGCGTGGAACCAGGCGTTCGGCTTCCAGGCGTGGCTGAAGGGCGCCTTCGGCGCGGAGTTCCACGACTTCGCCGGCTCCGTGGTCGTGCACGCGATGGGCGGCTGGGTGGCGCTCGCGGCGGTGCTGCTGCTCGGTCCGCGGCAGGGGCGCTACACGAAGGAAGGCCACGTCGTGGCCTTCCCGCCGTCGAACATCCCCTTCCTCGCGCTCGGCGCGTGGGTGCTCACCGTGGGCTGGTTCGGGTTCAACGTGATGAGCGCGCAGACCATCGACAAGATCACCGGGCTCGTGGCGGCGAACTCGCTCATGGCCATGGCGGGCGGCACGCTCGCGGGGCTCGTCGTCGGCCGCAACGACCCGGGGTTCGTGCACAACGGCCCGCTCGCGGGGCTGGTCGCGGTGTGCGCGGGCTCCGACGTGATGCATCCGCTGGGCGCGCTCGCCACGGGCGCGGTGGCCGGCGGCCTCTTCGTCGTGATGTTCAACGCGACGCAGAACCGCCTGAAGATCGACGACGTGCTGGGCGTGTGGCCGCTGCACGGGCTGTGCGGCGCGTGGGGCGGGATCGCCTGCGGCATCTTCGGCGCGAAGGCGCTGGGCGGGATGGGGGGCGTGTCCTTCGCGAGCCAATTCGCGGGGACGGCGCTCGGCGTGGCGATCGCGCTGGGCGGCGGGTTCGCGATCTACGGCGCGCTGCGGGCCACGGTCGGCATCCGGCTCGATCCCGAGGACGAATTCGACGGCGCCGACCTCTCGATCCACCGGATCACCGCCACGCCGGAGCGCGAGGAGCGAGGCGGTTGACTACCCGGCGGGACGAACCTCGCGCAGGCAGGTTTCCATCATCGTCGTGCGCAGCGGGACGAGTTCGCAGGCGCGCGCCATGTCGGGATGGCGGGCGGCGATCTCGTCCTCGAGCGGCTCCCATTCGCGAATCCGCGCCTCCCACGCCGGCGTGTCCGTGTTGGCCTGGCGCCGGCCGATGATGACGAGGGCGTGCAGCGCCGCGGAGGCGCCCATGGCGAACTGCGCGCCGCGCACCTTGGGGTCCATGTAGTCGAGGAGGAGCGCGCCTTGGTCCCGGACCCAGGCGCGCACGTCCGGATCGCCCGCCGTGTCGTAATACGCCCGCGCGAGGTTCTTCACGATCGCCGCCCGGATCGCGAACGAACCATGGCCGGAGGTGACGTAGTCGGCGCCCTCGAATTCGCGGAGCGCCCACGTGAGGCGCTCGATGCCCTCCGCCTTGCGGCCCTGCTCGATCAGCAGCACGCCGTGGTTGTTGGCGAGCCGCTGCCGGCCGTTCGCCGTGCGCAGCCTTTCCGGGTGGGTATTGGCGAGGCGCTCGAGAAGCGGCAGCGCGATCGCGGGCCGCCCCGCGCGGGCGGCGGCCTCGGTGGCGCACTCGGTCGCGCGCACCACGCCCGCGCCGCGCTCCTTCTCGGCGAGCGCGAACGCCTTCTCGCAGGCGGCGAACACCTCGCTCCAGCGGTTGAGCTCCCAGGCCTTCGAGGCGAGCGTCATCGCCTCCTCGTGGGTCGCGGGTCCGGCCGGCGCGTCGCCACCGCGGCCGCAGCCCGCGACGGCGAGCGCGATCGCGAGAGAAGCAAGGGCCGCGATCCTGAGAGGGCCAAGAACCGCCGCAGCCACGGAAGACCTCGTGCCTGCACGCTTCCGGGGCCGGAACGGGGAGGGCTGGCCTGCCGGGCCGGGAATCGTCATGGGCCGGATTCTTGGCCAGATGGCGGGAAACGTCCATGGGGCGGCCCGGACTTCATGCTCCGCGGCCAACTTGCCGTCGCGCTGCGCGGATGCCGGCGCGTGTATACTCCCGCCCGTGCTCAGATCCGCAAGAAAGCTTGCCGCGATTCTTTTCGCCGTGTACCTGTCGACGGTGCTCACGCCCTCGTTCGGGTGGGAGGCGGCGACGGCGCGCGGTTCGCACGAATGCCACGTCGATGGAGTGGATGCCACCCATGACCCGGTTTGCGACGCCGGCACGGATCGCCTTCCTGGAAGCGATGCACACCATCACGAAGGTTGCGCGGGTCACGTCCTGGGGCACCTTGTCGCGAGCGTCGGCGAACTGGTGAAATTTCACTTGCCCGAACTTGAGGAAGGTCCCCCGACCACGCACCTCGCGGCCTCTCCCCGAGGCATCGCCGAGAGAATCGACCGTCCTCCCCGCACGCTCCTGCTCTAGCCCCAAGCCAGTCCGAACCTAGCCGAACGCGAGGCGACTCTTCGCCGCGCCCGGCACGCTAGAGAAGGAGCGCGCATGACAACGGTACGCACTCGCGTCGCGTCCGCCGCAACGGGTTTCCCCCGTCGCTGGTGGAGGCACGCACCGACTACGATCCTTTCCCTCTGGGCCGCCGTCTGGCCCATGGCGCCGCATGCCCTGGACTTGCGCCTCCAGGTCCCCGGCGGCGAGGCGCAACCCTCCCGGGCGCTCGCCGAACCGGCGGAACTGTCGCTGCGCGACGCGCTGGCGCTCACGTTCGACCGAAATCCTTCGCTCGCCGCGTTCACGAAGGAACGCGAGGCCGCGGAAGCGGCGGCCTCCCAGGCGGGCGCGCTGCCCAACCCCGTCCTGGACATCGCGGCCGACAACCTTCGCAATGTCCGGAAGGCGGAGGCCGGAGACCGCAGCACGACGATCCAGATCGGCCAGCTGGTCGAGCTGGGGGGCAAGCGCGGAGCGCGCGTGGGCGTTGCCGCGGCCAGCCGCGACCTGGCGGCTTGGGACTACGAAGCCAGGCGAATCGAGCTCGGGGCGCAGGCCACCCAGCGCTTCGTCGATCTGCTGGAGGCGCAGCAGCGGCGGGCCCTTGCGGATGAGTCGCTGGAACTGGCGCGACAGGTGGGGGACGCGGTGGCCAAGCGCGTGCAGGCAGGCAAGGTCTCGCCCGTGGAGGAGACCAAGGCGCGGCTCGCCCAGGCCGGCTCGGATGTGGAACTCGAACAGGCGAGACGGGAACTCAACGCGGCGCGCAGGGCGCTTGGCGCGTTGTGGGCGAACCCCGATCCGCGCTTCGAGAGGGCGGTCGGCGATCTGGAAAGCCCCTTGCAATTGCCGGCCTTGCACCAGCTTTCCGGCCGGGTGCGCGACAACCCGGCGCTCGCCCGATGGTCGAGCGAGGTGGCGCGGCGTCGCGCCGGCGTGGACGTGGAGAGCGCGAAAGCGTTTCCCGACGTGACGGTCACGGCGGGAGTCACGCGGTTCAGCCAGTTCGACGACCGCGCCTGGTCGGTCGGCGTTTCCCTTCCGCTTCCGCTGTTCGATCGCAACCGGGGCGGCGTCCTGGAAGCGAGCCGCCGCCTGGCGAAGGCGGGCGATGAGTACCGGGCCGAGGAAGTCCGCCTGCTCGCCGAGCTTTCGCAGGCCTACGAGCGCTTGGCCGCGATCATCCGGGAGATCGAGGTGCTTCGCGCCACGCTGCTTCCCGGAGCGCGGAGCGCCTTCGAGGCGGCCGCGAGGGGATACGAACTGGGGAAGTTCGGCTTTCTCGACGTGCTGGATGCGCAGCGCACGCTCTTCCAGACGCGCACCCAGTACTTGCGCGCCCTGGCCGACGGCCAGCGGGGCGTGAGCGAGATCGAGCGGCTGGTGGGTGGGCCGCTGAATCCGTCGTCCGACAACCGGAGCAAGCCATGAAGGAGAAGCTGTCAATGAAGAACCGAAGCGTGTGGCTCACCGCAGGAATCGTGGCGGCCGGGATTGTCGCGGCATTGTCGATCGTCCTCTGGCCGCGTCACTCGACGACCGGTCAAGGCCATGGAGGGGGAAAGGAGTCCCATGCCGAGGACGGCAAGGACCACGGGAAAGAGGAGGTCGCCAAGGGACCGCGCGGCGGGCGGCTCCTGTCCAGCGGAGATTTCGCCATCGAGCTCTCCATTTTCGAGCAGGGCGTGCCGCCGGAGTTCCGGGCCTACGTATATGAAACGGCCAAGCCCGTCGATCCGGCGGGCGTGAACCTCCAGGTGACGCTCGGGCGGCTGGGAGAGAAGCCGGAGACCATCGCCTTTCGCAAGGAGAAGGACTTCCTTCGCGGCGCCCAGGTCGTCGCCGAGCCCCACTCGTTCCGCGTGGACATCGCCGCGGAACGACAGGGCAAGGCCTACCGCTGGACCTACGAGCAATCGGAAGGGCGGGTTTCCATGGACGACGCGATGGCGAAAGCCGCCGGCATCGAGGTGCGAGTCGCCGGGCCGGCGAGGATCCGGTCCACGCTCCAGCTCCAGGGCGAGATCCAGTTCAACCAGGACCGCGTGGCCCACGTGGTACCGCGACTCGCAGGAGTCGTGACGCGCTCGGCGAAGAACCTGGGCGATGCGGTAAGGAAGGGTGAGCTGCTGGCGGTCCTGGAAAGCCAGATGCTCGCCGATCTCAAGAGCGAGCACCTCGCCACGCAGGGCAGGCTCGAACTCGCGCTCGAGAACTTCGAGAGGGAGAAGCGGCTGTGGGAGGAAAAGGTCTCCGCGCGCCAGGACTATCTCGCGAGCCGGCAGACCCTCGCCGAGGCACAGATCGCGCACCGGAACGCGGAGCAGAAGCTGCTCGCGCTGGGACTCACGCACGAGAGGGTGATGCGCTCGGATGCGGGCGCGTTGACGCACTTCGAGATCCGCTCGCCGATCGACGGCGTGGTGACCGAAAAGCACCTGGGGGTCGGCGAGGCCGTGAAGGAAGACGCCAACATCTTCACGATCGCCGACCTCTCCACCGTATGGGCGGAAATGACGATCTACCCGAAGGACCTCGCCAGCGTCAGGCTCGGCCAGAAGGTCGTCGTGCGCGCGAGCGCCCTCGACGCCCAGGCGGCCGGCACGGTTTCCTACGTGGGATCGCTGATCGGGGAGCAGACGCGATCGGCGAAGGCGCGCGTGACCCTGCCGAATCCCAAGCGGAGCTGGCGGCCCGGGCTTTTCGTCTCGGTCGATCTCGTGCAGGAGGAGACGGAAGTGCCCGTCGCGGTCGCGGTCGACGCGGTCCAGGGCCATCGCGACGGGAAGATCGTCTTCGGCCGGTTCGGCGAGCACTTCGAGGCGCGTCCGGTGGAGCTCGGACGCGGCGACGGGAAGCTGGTGGAGATCGTGGGGGGGCTTGCGCCGGGCACGCCCTATGCCGCGACGGGCAGCTTCGTCCTGAAGGCGGACCTGGGCAAGGCCGGCGCGAGCCACGACCACTGAGGAGACGACCATGAAACAGATCACCGCCATCATCCAGCCGCACATGCTCACGAAAGTGGAGCACGCCCTGCATGCGCTTGCGAGTTTTCCGGGCATGACGCTCCTGCGCGCGCAGGGCTTCGGCCGCGGCCGCGCCTCCGGGCACGCCTACCACCCGACGGAGCGGGACATGGATGCCCAGGACAAGACCGTGCTCCTCATCCTTTGTTCGGACGGGCAGGCGCCCGCGATCGTGGAGACCATCCGGCAGAGTGCCCATACCGGGCTGCCGGGTGACGGCGTCATTTCCGTGTGCGAGGCGACCGAGGTCGTTCGCATCCACACCGACGAACGCGGCGACGCCGCCGTCTGACGGGGAACGAGAACATGCTCGAAGGAATCCTTCGCTTCGCGATCCATCAGCGCTGGCTCGTGCTCCTGGCCGTGCTGGGCATGGGCGCGCTGGGCGCGTACAACTACCAGCGCCTGCCCATCGATGCCGTGCCCGACATCACCAACGTCCAGGTCCAGATCAACACGGAGGCGCCGGGCTACTCGCCGCTGGAGGCGGAGCAGCGCATCACGTTTCCCATCGAGACGGCCATGGCCGGCCTGCCTCACCTTCGGGAGACGCGGTCGCTTTCGCGATATGGCCTGTCGCAGGTGACCGTGATCTTCGAGGACGGCACGGACATCTATTTCGCCCGGCAGCTCATCAACGAGCGCGTCCAGGAAGTGCGTGAAACGCTGCCGCCGGGCGTCGAGCCTTCCATGGGGCCCATCGCTACCGGCTTGGGCGAGATATTCATGTGGACCGTCGAGCCCGGCGAGGGAGCGAGGAAGCCGGACGGGACCGAATACACCTCGACCGACCTGCGGACCATCCAGGACTGGATCGTGCGTCCCCAGCTGCGGAACATTCCCGGCGTCACGGAGATCAACACCATCGGCGGCTATCTCAAGCAGTTCCAGGTCGCGCCCGACCCCGCCAAGCTGATCGCCTACGGATTGAGCTTCCACGACGTGCTGGAGGCGCTGGCCCGGAACAATGCCAACGTCGGCGCCGGCTACATCGAGAAGAGCGGCGAGCAGTACCTGGTTCGTGCGCCAGGCCAGGTGGCGACCCTCGACGAGATCCGCGAAATAGTCATCAGAACCGAGCGCGACGTGCCGATCCGGATCAAGGACGTGGCCGAGGTGCTGCTCGGCAAGGAGCTGCGCACCGGCGCGGCCACCGAGAACGGCAGGGAGGTAGTGCTGGGCACGGTGTTCATGCTCATGGGCGAGAACAGCCGCACCGTGTCCCAGCGGGTCGGAGCGAAGCTCGTCGAAGTCAACCGCAGCCTTCCGCAGGGCGTCGTCGCGAAGACGGTCTACGACCGCACGACCCTGGTGGACAAGACCATCGCCACCGTCTCGAAGAACCTGCTGGAGGGCGCGGTCCTGGTGGTTGCCGTGCTCCTCGCGCTCCTCGGCAACTGGCGCGCGGCCCTTCTTACCGCGGCGGTGATCCCGCTCTCCATGCTCTTTCTCGTCACCGGCATGGTGGAAAGGAAGGTGAGCGCCAACCTGATGAGCCTGGGCGCGCTGGACTTCGGCCTGATCGTGGACGGCGCGGTGATCATCGTCGAGAACTGCCTGCGCAGGCTGGCGCTGGAGCAGCACCGGCTCGCGCGGCTTCTGGAGCGCGGCGAGCGCTTCGAGGTGGTGTTCGAAGCCACGCGCGAGGTGTTCAAGCCCAGCCTGGTGAGCGTGATCGTCGTGGCGCTGGTGAACATCCCGATCTTCACGCTGACCGGCGTGGAGGGAAAGATGTTCCACCCGATGGCGTTCACGGTGGTCGTCGCGCTCCTGGGGGCGCTCATCCTGTCGGTCACGTTCGTGCCCGCGGCGATCGCGCTCTTCGTCACGGGGCGCGTCGAGGAAAGGGAGAATCGCGCCATGCAGTGGGCGCGCAGGGCGTATCGGCCGGCGCTGGATCTCGTTCTGCGAAACCGGATCCCGACCGTGGCGGCCGCGGGGGTCATGGTGGCCCTGAGCGCGCTCGTCGCCACCCGGATGGGGGCGGAGTTCGTGCCCAGCCTGGACGAAGGCGACATCGCCCTGCACGCGCTGCGCATACCGGGCACCAGCCTGTCCCAGGCGATCGAGATGCAGAAGCAGCTCGAGGGCCGCATCAAGGCCTTCCCGGAAGTCGACAAGGTTTTCGCGAAGATCGGCACCGCCGAGATCGCCACCGATCCCATGCCCCCGAACGTCGCCGACAACTTCGTGATGCTCAAGCCCGCCTCCGAGTGGCCGGATCCCTCGCGAAACAAGGCCGACCTCACGCGGGCGATTCAGGAGGCGGTCGAGAAGATTCCCGGCAACAACTACGAGTTCACCCAGCCGATCCAGATGCGGTTCAACGAACTCATCTCGGGCGTTCGAAGCGATGTCGCGGTGAAGGTCTTCGGCGACGACCTGGCCAGGCTCCTGAAGAGCGGCGAGGAGATCGCCGAACTGCTCGAGCGGATACCCGGCGCGGCCGACGTCAAGGTGGAACAGGTCACCGGGCTGCCGATGCTCACGGTTCACATCGACCGTTCCCGGATCTCGCGCTACGGGCTCAACGTCGCCGACGTGCAGGAAGTGATCGAGGTCGCGGTCGGCGGCAAGCAGGCCGGACAGGTGTTCGAGGGGGACCGGCGCTTCGACCTGCTGGTTCGCCTGCCCGAGCGCCTGCGCGAGGACGTGGAGGCCATGAAGCGCCTGCCCGTCCTTCTGCCGCTCGGGGGCAAGGCCACCGACGGCGGGGAAGCCAGGGCGAGCTACGTGGCGCTGGGGGAAATCGCGCGGTTCGAGGTGGCGCCCGGCCCGAACCAGATCAGCCGCGAGAACGGCAAGCGCCGCATCGTGGTGACGGCGAACGTGCGGGGGCGCGACCTGGGCTCCTTCATCGCCGAGGTCCAGGAGCGCGTCCAGGCCGGGATCCGGCTCCCGGAAGGCTACTGGCTGAGCTACGGCGGCACGTTCGAGCAGCTGGCCTCGGCCGCCAGGCGCCTGCAAGTGGTCGTTCCCCTGTCGCTCGCGCTCATTTTCGGCCTGCTGTTCATGACCTTCGGCTCGGCCAAGGACGCCGCGCTCGTGTTCAGCGGAGTACCCCTCGCACTGACGGGCGGAGTGGCGGCCCTGTGGATTCGCGACATCCCGCTTTCCATCTCGGCGGGGATCGGCTTCATCACGCTTTCGGGGGTGGCGGTCCTCACCGGGCTCGTCATCGTCTCCTGCATCCGGGACTTGCGGGCACAGGGGACGGCCATCGACGAGGCCATCGTGGAAGGCACGCTCACGCGATTGCGTCCGGTGCTGATGATCGCATTGGTCGCGAGCCTCGGCTTCCTGCCGATGGCGCTCAACGTGGGTACCGGGGCGGAGGTGCAGAGACCGCTCGCGACGGTCGTGATCGGGGGAATCCTCTCGTCGACGATCCTCACGCTGCTGGTGCTGCCGGTGCTGTACCGGCTGTTTCACGCGGACGACGAGCTTTCGACCTGATGGACGCCTCGGTCAAGTCGATTCGGTCGATCGCATCCCGGGGGCGGCGATCGGCTCTTGCCGCGTTCGCAGAAGGCGCAGTCCGTTGGCGACCACGAGCAGGCTCGCGCCCATGTCGGCAAAGACCGCCATCCACATCGTGGCGTTGCCGAACACGGCGAGAACCAGGAATGCCGCCTTGATGCCCAGCGCGAGCACGATGTTCTGGCGCAGCAGTGCGTGCGTCAGGCGAGACAGCCGAATGGTCTCCGGCACGCGCCGGAGATCGTCGTTCATGATGACGATATCGGCCGCCTCCATCGCGATGTCCGTGCCGGCCGCGCCCATCGCGATCCCGATTTCGGAGCGCGCAAGCGCAGGCGCGTCGTTGATCCCGTCCCCGACCATCGCGGTGGCCCCAAAGCGTTTCTGCAGGAGTTCGATGGCGGCCAGCTTGTCTTCGGGGAGCAGGTTGCCGCGCGCGTCGTCGATGCCGGCCTGCCGGGCGATCGTCTGTGCGGTGGCCGGGTTGTCTCCCGTCAGCAAGACCGAGGACACGCCGAGCGCGTGCAACTCCGCCAGTGCCTCGCGCGATGTGTCCTTGATCATGTCCGCTACGGCAAAGATGGCCAGGACCTGGCTATCCGAAGCCAGCAAGGTGATCGTACGTCCCCGCGATTCGTGCGCCGCGAGCCGCGTCTCAATCTCGGCATTGCACAGGCCCCGGTCTTCGATCAGTCGATGGTTGCCCAGGACAAGGGCCAGGCCGTCGAGCCGTGCTTCGACGCCACGACCGGGCAAGGCGGTGAATCCCTCCAGCATGCCATTGCCCTTCTCGAGGTCCCGGGCGATCGCCCTCGAAACCGGATGGCCGGAGTGACTTGCCAGGTCGGCTGCCCAGCGCAGTACCCTTCTCTCGGGGATCTCCGAGGTCAGGACTTCGGCCGAGACCAACCTCGGCCTGCCTTCCGTGATGGTGCCTGTCTTGTCCAGCGCGATCGCCTTGAGTTTGCGCGCCCCCTCCAGGTGGACTCCCCCCTTGATGAGGATTCCGCGCCGCGCTGCCGCTGCCAGGCCGCTGACCACGGTGACCGGCGTGGAGATCACCAAGGCGCATGGGCAGGCGATCACCAGCAGGACCAGGGCCTTGTACAACGCCTGCGCCCAACTCCATGCCGTCAGCCAGGGCGCGAGAAGGGCCAGCGCCACCGCAAGCCCGAAGACGATGGGCGTATAGATCGCCGCGAACCGGTCGACAAACTGCTGAGTCGGTGCCCGCGTCCCCTGTGCCTGTTCGACGGCGTGAATGATGCGGGCAAGCGTCGAGTTTCCGGCCGCGGCCGTTGCCCGCAGTTCCAGCGTTCCCGTTTCGTTCACTGTACCGGCGAACACCGCGTCGCCCGCCGACTTGTCGACAGGGATGCTTTCGCCCGTCACCGGTGCCTGATTGACGGTGCTGGTGCCCGACGTGACAACACCATCGAGGGGAATTCGCGAACCGGGCTTGACCCGAAGGATCGCTTCAAGGGGAACGTCGGCGACAGGAACAAGCTGCCAGGCACCGTCAGGCAGGCGGATCTCGGCCTTCTCCGGCGCGAGGTCCATCAGGCGCTTGATGGCGTTGCGCGCGCGGTCGACAGCGCGCGCCTCGATCATCTCGGCGATGGCGTAGAGAGCCATCACCATGGCCGCTTCGGGCCACTGGCCGATCAGGAAGGCGCCGGTCACGGCGACCGCCATCAGGGCGTTGATGTTCAGTCGCCCCTGCCGCAAGGCGGCAAGGCCCTTCGCGTACGTCGAGAATCCGGCCAGTCCGATGGCCGTCGCAGCCAGCGTCATGCCGACGCCCTGTAGAACCATGGAGGTCTGCGCCAGAAAGGCCAGCGTTTCCGCGGCGATCGCCAGCGACAACGCCGACCCCAACCGCCAAAGCCCCCCGGATGCCGGTGCGTGATCGTGGGCATCCGGGCTGCCAGACGCCACCGGCTCCGGCTCGAAGCCGGCCTCTCGTATCGCGCTCAGAATCAGAGGCATCGCGGACCCCGGGGCATCGATGCTCAGCGTGCGCGCGGCAAGGGAGAAGCCGAGGCGTCGCAGCCCCGGAATCCCTTCCAGCGCACGGCGAATCTCGCTTTCCTCGGCAGCGCAGTCCAGCGCGGGAATTCGGAAGGTCGCCACGCTTTCGCCGTTTCCGTCGGGATCGAGTGCGACCTTTTCAAGCGCAACGCAACATTCGTCGCGGCCGCGCGAGGTTCCGGCTTCTTTCGCCGCGTTGATTCGCGCTGATTCCAGGGGTTTCTCATCGAGCATGGAAGCATTGGGAACCCTGTAGTCCGTAGAGGGTCAATCGTCTATGATCACGGCAGTTACTCCCTTGGCTCGGAAGTGTGGGCAGCGGAACGCGAACATGAAAATCGGCGAATTGGCTCGCTTGACCGAGACACGGGTCGAAACCATCCGCTACTACGAGCGCGAAGGCTTGCTGCCTGTTGCGAAAAGAACCGTCGGCAATTACCGGATCTATGGTGACGGGCATGCCGGGCGCTTGTCGTTCATCCGGCATTGCCGCAAGCTCGACATGACGCTCGACGAGATTCGCGTATTGCTGCGATTCAAGGACGCACCCCTGGAGAACTGCGGAGAGGTCAATTCGCTGCTGGACGAGCACATGGGTCACGTCGCGGCGCGCATTCGCGAGTTGCGCCAGCTGGAAAGGCACCTCAGGAAACTTCGCGAACTATGCCGCGAAACGCAGGACGCGAAGGACTGCGGCATCCTGAACGAACTCGTGAAGGTCGCGTCCGGCTCGGCAGGCAAGCGCCACCGCGTCGGACATGTTCCCGGCGCGCATGATGGTCCGACTTCGCGAAAGGCGAAGTCTTCGGTTCCGCGTCATGCTGGCTAGGAGGCCATGGCCGGCCAAGCCGGAATGGCTCATCCGTTCGCGGCCCAAGGCCTGGGCGAGCGGCGGTAATGCGATCGGCTAGTTCGGCGCCATCGATCGCGACATCGACTCCGTCATCGGGTTGGTCGCGCTTCGCGAGCGCATGCCGGCGATCCAGTCGGCGGGCACGGCGAAATTCAGGTTCTGCCCGGACTTGTGCTGGAAGGTCATGATGCCCACCAATCGCCCGTAGGCGTCGAAGAGCGGGCCGCCGGAGGAGCCGGGCGAGATGGGCGCGGTGGTCTGGATCACGCGGCCCTGCGGCAGGTCGCGCATGCCCGAGACGATGCCGTCGCTGATCGTGAGGTCGAGCCCCTGCGGCGCGCCGATCGCGTAGACCTTCTGGCCCGTCTTGAGCGT
>Ga0138256_10004086_pt1 | contig 15514 bp, 8 predicted proteins | sample KNB2016incub_MG_FD_105486 | JGI IMG/M metagenome (GOLD analysis project Ga0138256, IMG submission 105486) | Active sludge microbial communities from wastewater in Klosterneuburg, Austria - KNB2014incub_MG | ecosystem: Engineered > WWTP > Activated sludge > Unclassified | place: Austria... | reverse complement strand
GTTCGACGTGACGGACGGACGGGAGCCGGAACCTGCCGAACGGATTCGTCGCAACGCGCCCGAGGCGTTTCGCGCGCGCCAGTTGCGTGCGGTGACGATCGCCGACTATGTGAAACGCGCTGAGGAGGTGAGCGGGGTTTCGCGCGCGGTCGCCCGGTACGCGTGGACGGGCAGTTGGCGCACAGTACGAATCGCGATTGACCCCGCGGGCTTCACGGCACTGGGCGACCCGCGCTCGGATGCGCTGTGGGATGAGCTCCGTCCTCGCATCGCCAACCATCTGGAAGCCGTGCGGCTGATTGGCGAAGACCTTGAGCTACGGCCGCCACGGTACGTGCCGCTGGACATCCGTGTGGTGGTCTGCGCCGGCGAGGCGTACTGGCGCGAAGACCTGCGCTTCGTGCTGGAGCAGGAGTTCTCCGACGGCTGGACGTCCGATGGACGACGCGGGTTCTTCCATCCCGACGAGTGGAGTTTCGGCCAGGCGTTGCATCGCAGCACGATTGAAGGCCGCATCCACCAGATTGCCGGCGTTGATCGGATCGTGCGCATTGCCATGAAGAGATTTGCCACGCCGCTGCCGGCTGTGCCCGGCACCGAGGTGCTGGAGATGGCGTTCGACGAGATCGTGTTGCTCGCCAATGATCCAAGCCATCTTGAACGTGGACTCATTCGTTTCGACGTGCAGGGAGGGCGGCGCTGACCATGGCTTGCAATCCCCTCATCACCGACCCGTTCGTGTTTCCGCGCCGGGCCAACAACCGCCCCGGGCTGCCGCGCATCGCGTACCGCATCGGGCGCTACGCGGATTTCGTCGAAGTCATGACGCGCGGGATCGATGCGGCGCCGGAGCTTTCGGCGTGGACGCATCGCGAGGCGGATGACCCCGGCATCGCACTTCTGGAAGGCGCGGCCATCCTTGGCGACATCCTGACGTTTTATCAGGAGCATTACGCGAACGAAGCGTACCTGCGCACGGCGGCGTGGCGTGAGAGCGTGGCGGAACTTGTCCGGCTCACCGGATACCGGCTCGCGCCTGGCATCGGCGGCCGGGCCACACTCGCGTTCGAGGCTCGCGGCACCGCGCCGGTGACCATTCACGAAGGGTTCGTGGTGAAGGCCGAGCTCGAAACGGCGCCCACGCCTGCCGAGTTCCAGACCGACGCTGAGTTGACCGCGTGGCCGCACCTGGGTCGATTCCATCTGTATCGCCCGCGGGCGTACGCGTCGAAGATTGCCGCAGGCGCCACTTCATTTGAAGTCGCCAGTGTGGACGGCGAGAGCGATGCCACGAGCCTGACGACGTTAGAACTGAAGGCCGGCGACCGACTGCTGCTGCAGGCCCCCGAGCCCCCGTGGACGTCGAGCGGATCAACGTTGTCGTCGCAGAAAGCGCCGCAGGTGGTGAAGGTCACCAAGGTCACGCCGTTACTGGGTCGCGTGCTTGTGGACATTGACGCGCCGCTTCAGGCGGCCTGGAACCAGCCGGTGGAGGCGTATCGCATCAATCGCACCTTCCGGCACCTGGGCCACAACGCGCCGCCAAAGACCGTGGCGAACACCACGAACAACAGCGGCGAAATCACTGGCGCCGAGGAGTCGGATACCTCCTTCGAGCGACACGTGGACGCCAACCACAACTGCACGAACACCAGCGCGTCGATCACGCTCACTCCCACACTGCTGCCGCTCGACACGGAGGTACCGGACCTGCACCGGGGCATGCGCCTGGTGCTGCAGACGCGAGTCAGCAAGACCGGCCAGCCGACCGTCGCGGTCAGCGTGGTCCGCACGGTCACGGCCATCGAAGCGCGGACGATCGGATTTGGCAACCTCAATGGCCCAAGCACGCTGTTGACGCTGAACCAGCCGCTGATCAAACACGCGATGACGGATTCGCCCGGCAGTGACGTGCGCGACTATCGGATCCATGAAGTCACGAGCCCCCCGCTGACGTTGCGACCCGTGTCGAGCCCAGCGAGCAGCGGGTTCGCGAATGGCACGGCTGCCCTGCGCTTCTGGGGCACGGTCTCTCAGGCCCAGGCGCTGGCCGGCCGGCGCCTCTACCTCTCGCACACCGATAGCCGCTCGGTGGAGCTTGTGTGCACGAATGAGGCGGGCGACTTCGCTACATCAACTCCGGACGTACCGAAGATGTGGTCGCTCAGCTTCGATCGGCCGCCGAAGCCGTTTGTGCGCGCAGACTTCGACGAAGCCACGCCCACGGTGACAGTGCTCGGCAATCTCGTGGACGCGTCACAGGGCAAGACCGAACGCGACGCGGTACTCGGCAACGGCGACAGCCGACAGATGTGGCAGACCTTCCCTCTGCCGAAGAAGCCGATGACGTATTTCCTGTCGAGCGGCGGTGTGCCTCCGCACGCGCCGGAACTCGAAGTCTGGGTGGGCGGACGCCTCTGGACGCGCGTGGATGCGTTTTACGGCCACGGCTCCACCGCACAGATCTACATCGTGCGGGAAGATGCCGACGGGCAGAGCTTCGTGCAGTTTGGCGACGGTGAGACGGGCGCACGACTCCCCTCCGGCCTCAAGAACGTCGTCGCCAGCTACCGCAGTGGCGTGGGTGCGTACGGCGCCATCAAACCCGGCGCCACGCCCACCGCGAGTGAGCGGCCGCGCGGCTTCGACAAGGTGTCGCTCGCCGGTATCGTGTCAGGCGGTGCGGAGCCTGAAGAAGCCGGCAAGGCGCGTGAGGCTGCGCCGGGCAAAGTGCAGAGCCTGGGCCGACTTGTCAGTATCCGCGACTACGAGACAGAAACACTGTCTGTGCCTGGCGTCGTGACCGCCGCCGCGGCGTGGGATCTGTATGCCGGTGTGCCGGCGGTGATCCTGCGCGTGTTGCTCGAGGCTGGTCGCGAAGCCGAATTCAGCGACGTGCGCGCTACCCTCGCGCACGCGCAGCGCTGCAAGGGCCCGGACCGGTTCCCGATGATCGTGCAGCAGGCGCTGTTGCGTTACGGCTTCGTGGACGTCAGCTTCGCCCGCAACGCGAGCTACCGTCAGGATCAGGTCGAGGCCGATTTGCGCGCCGCCCTCGCCCGGCTGTTCGACCTTCACTCGCGGCGCCTGGGCGAACGCGAGTACGCGAGTCGCATCGAGGGTCACCTGCAGAATGTGGCGGGCGTGTTGTGGTGCAAGGTCACGGGCCTCGGTCGCTTCGCAGCAGGCGTGACGGACCCGGCCACGCTCTCGCTGCCGCCGGCGCCGCGCCCGGTCGCAGCCGTGATGCCGTGCAGCCCGCATGAGTTGCTGCAGGTCACGGCGGCACACGTCACGCTCACGGCCGTGGCCGAACCGTCTTCAGGGGAATGCGCATGAGTGTGCCCACCGTTCCACTCTTCGAGCGCCTGCCGGAGATTTATCGCACGCGCGACGCCGAGCAGACGCCGCCCAATCAGTTGCGCGCGTACCTGGCGGCCATCGAAGCGCCGTTCGGAGCGCTCCACGAGAACATCGAGCAACTCTACGACGACCTGTTTATCGATACCTGCGACGACTGGGTCATCGCGTACCTCGCGGATCTGCTCGGGACCAGCCATCTGAAGGGTGATCCCCGCACGCTGCGGGCCGATGTGGCCGACACGATCGCGTTGCGTCGCCGTAAAGGCACCCTCGGTGCGATCGAACGGCTCGCGGTCAATCTCACCGGCTGGGCATGCCGAGGCGTCGAACTGCGCGAGAACCTCGGCTGGTCACAGCACCTCAACCACCAGCGGCCTGACGCCGGCGGCGAACCGCCGTATGGCGACCCTGCGCTCACTCGCCATTCGGTGCCTCGCGGCGGCACCGCACCACTAAGGGATCCGGCAGCTCTGGCACTGCTCGGCACACCCTTCGACAACTTTGCGTACACCGCCGATGTGAAGCCCGCCACCGGCGGCGCCCGTCGCATCAACCTGCCCAACCTGGCGATCTTCCTGTGGAGGCTTGCCGCGTATCGTCTGCCGCGCGTGTTGCCGCTCGCGAAGGGCATCACCAACCTCGGTCCACAACCAGCGGGACTCGCGCGATTCGTCCTGCGCTTCGACCTGCATCCGCTCGACATGCCGATGCGCCTGTTCAACACGAGCCGGCCGGGCTTTCTGCGACCCGGCACCTCTGGTGGCGTCGTCTCGCCGCTGACCGAACCCGACGCCGTCCCCGGGCCGATACTCGACGCGCGGCTGACAAGTGGCACCCCGGCGGGCCACCCAGAGGCGTACGCACGCGTGGACTTCTACAACGCCGCCGCCACACCTCCGACTGGATTCGATTTGGGCGACGTGGGGCTGCACCTGTTCATGCCGCAGACGCTGGCGCCGCTGCTGGTTCCACCGGCGCCGCAAACCGAATGGCAATGGCTCTTCCGCGGCGACAACCTCTGCGCCTGGGAAACAGGTCTGCGTCGCCCGGTGCGTAGCGGCGAGATCGTCATCGACCCAGACATCGGTCGCGTGGTGATTGGCCTCAACACGGCCGCACAAGCGGGCCAGTTGATCGTCTCCGCTGGCGGCGGATTCACGTCCCGAATGTTCGTGAGCACCACCTACGGTGCGGCAGGGCCGGTGGGTGCGCATCCTGTGACGCGGTTCGTTCCTGCGCCGGTGACCGGCACGGATCTCCGGCGCGTGGGCGACGTGACCGGTGGAGTCACCCTGCAGGCCGCGCTCGGTGGACTGGCCACTGCCACAGCTCCCGTCGTGATCGAGATTCACGACAGCCTGGTGCATCGCATCGACCTGTCGTCGCTGCCGGGCACGGCCGTTGACGGAACGCGCTCGCTCCGACTTGCGCAGTCGCTGACGATTCGCGCCGCCGGCGATCACCGGCCGATTGTGCTGCTCGCCCAGCCGCTCTCGATGCGTTCAGTTACTGCGGGCGCGGCGACCCCGTTCACACCGCAGGTGCGGCTTGAAGGACTCTACCTGGCGCCCGACACTGCCGCGCCGTTCCCGGCAGGGCAGGCACTCATCAACCGCGCGGCAGTCGCGCGACTCGAACTCATCGGCTGCACGTTGGCCCCCGGCGGCCACAGTCTGCGCAACGGTGACCGCGCACCCATGCAGCCCGCGCTGCGACTGGTTGACGGGTACGGATTCGCCGCCCCGGCCGACGTCGACGCGTTCGTGCCCACGCCCGACATCGTCATCCAGCGCTCCATCGTCGGCTCCATCGCCATCGATGAGCGCTATCGCCTCGACATCTCAGACAGCATCGTAGATGCCGGGCTGGGCGTGACCGACGCGCCTGCGGGGCCGTTGGCGATCGGCGCCGCCACCAACCCGGCCACCAACTGGGGGGCCGCGCTCAACTTCGACGGCCTCACGTGTTTTGGCGCCGTGCGTGTCGCCGACGTGGGCGGCCTTGGCGGCATCTTCACGCAGCAGTTCGAGGTACTCGACAACCAGCGCGGCTGCATCAAGTGGACCGCCTTCCGCGGCATCGCCGATCGGCTGCCGCCCAATCACTTCTGCGTGCGCGCGACAGACGCGCGCATTGTTTTCACGTCCGGGCGTTTCAACGACCCGGGTTATGCCCAACTTGCGCGCGAGACCGACCGGCGCGTGCGCGAGTTGGGACCGGATGACGATGAGATGGGCGCGTTTGGGTTTTTGCTGAATGCGCACAAATGGACCAACTTGCAAGTGCGGCTGCGTGAGTTCATGCCTGTCGGCGTGAGACCGCTCGTGGTCACCGTGACATGACAAAGGGGACGCGATGAAAGGCGATTTTTCGGTTCTCAACTTCGACCCACACGAGCACAAGCGCGGCGTGGACGCGCCTGAACAGGGCGTGCTGCGGAATATCAGCGGCGTGCTGCACCAGCAGGGCCGTGTGACGACCGACGCCGACATGACCGAGGGCGAGTTGATTGGGCTCGGCTGGAACGGTCAAGCCGGCCGCGACATCATCGGCGCCGGTGTCTGCGCAGTGCCCGCCACCGAGCCCGAGGGGTTCCGGGTCGAATCGGCGAAAGTCACCGGCGGCAACGTGCACGTGATGCTGCGGCCAGGCCGAGCGTGGGCCGATGGCATCCTGACGCGCCTGCCGGGCGAGACACCCAACCCGGATGCGCCGGTCGAACGGATCGCCACGTATTTCGGCGCACCGATCTCCGTGCCGACCCCGGTGGTCGGCGGCATCAACGATGCCACTCGCGATGCCGTCATCCTCGAGGTGTCGGAAGAGGCGCTCCACGGTTTCCAGTATCCGCAGCGGCTCATCGAAGCGGCGCTTGGTGGTCCCGATACCTCTGAACGTGCGTTCGTCAATTTCCGCATCAGGTTGCTGCGACTAGCCGACGGAGAAGACTGCACCACCATTCTGGGAAAGCTCCGCGATGACCCGGCATCCAAAGGCCGGCTGACTGCGTCGCTCGCACCGTTGGTGAGCGTTGCCGGTGATTGCCCCGTCGTGGGCGGCGGCGGCTACACGGGCTTTGAACATCATCTCTACCGGATTGAGATCGCGGATGCGCCGCCGGCGGCCCCGGCGAAGTTCAAGTGGAGCCAGTGGAACGGCGGCCTTGTCGGCCGAGGTCGATTCGACACGGGCACCGATCCCGATCGCGTGATCATCGACGCCGGCCGAGCGGCCATCGTCAACTCCGGACTCACCGAGTTCTATCTCGAGGCCCTGCAGTACGACGCCCTGCTGGGCGCATGGACCGTGGTCTACGGCACGATGGCCTCTCTCAACACCGACCACGACCTGGCGCTGACATCGCCGGCGGCTTTTGGAACGTTGCCCTCCACCACCGACTCGGTGTTCTTCCGGTTGTGGAACGGCATTGCCAACGTCTCGGCGTTCACTAATGCCGCGAATCCGGTGGAACTGCGCGACGGCATCCGGCTGGCGTTCGACGCGCCCGCGGCCGGTAACTATCGCAGCGGCGACTACTGGACGTTTACCGTTCGGGCCGGGGAAATCGCCAACCCGCAGGTACTGGTGGATGACGCGCCTCCAGTCGGGGTGGTCTATCACCGCGTGCCGCTGGCGGAGATCAACTGGACGGCCCAGCAGGACACGACGGTTTCGGGAAGTATTGAAGACTGCCGCAAGCGCTTCCGGCCGCTGATCAATCAGAAAGTGTGCTGCACGTTCCTTGTGGGAAACGGCGTCACGAGTTTCGGCGACTTCAACTCGCTCGAAGAAGCCGCCTCGCACCTGCCGACAGGGGGCGGTGAGCTGTGCCTGTTGCCCGGGCTCCACCGCGCGAACCTCACGCTGCAAGGCAAACAGAACATCACCATTCACGGCTGCGAGCACCGCACGCTGGTGCTGCCGCGTACGGAGGCACGTTTTGATCCCATCCTGCACTTCGTCGATTGCGTCGGCATTCGGGTATGCGACGTTGACCTGCTGACCTTTGACGGCACGTCCGTGCTCATCGAGGGCCTGAAAGAAGGCAGCTGCCGCGACGTCACGATTGAAGATACGCGCATGGTGTCGCGCGTGCATTGCATCCGGGCCAACGATGCGGCCGAATTGCACATCGCCAACAACCGGTTGCACCTGCTCGACACGGTTGCAGGACTGACCACCATCTCGCTCGAAGCCGACGATAGCCTCGTGGAGCGCAACACGTTGGTGCTGATGCCATTTGTCGACACCACTCCTGACGAGCCCGATGTGCCCGATGACGATCCGACGCGGGACCCGGCGGACCCGTGCGCTCGGCCGGAGATCCTCTATCGCTTCCCCGACCTGGTGAAGGCGTACGCCACGAAGGTGTGGACGTTTGGCCTGTCGCTGCTGGTGCCCAAGCAGCCCTATCGCGCCATTGGCGGCATTCATCTGCGCGCCGGATCCGAGCGCGTGCGCCTGCTCGAGAACCACATCGTTGGCGGCGCCGGCAACGGCATCACCCTCGGCGGTGACCTCGACCCCGCGCCACCGCCTGGGCCCATCCTGCGCGATCGCGCGGTGGCGAAGGCGGCGCCGGTCACCGTGGATGCGTCGGGGCAGTTCCTGGCCGTGGTGCAGAACGAAGCCGGCATCGCGCAGGAGGGCATCGATGTGTATCTCGACGACGCGAAGGCCGATGCCAGCACCGCAGCCGATCGCAGCGACACAGCCGGCTTGGTGAGTGTGAAGTCGGCGCCTGGGGCCTACGCCCTGGACGTGGCGCCGAAGTACCAGGTGCTCAAGGTCACCGAAACACGAGACAAGGGCGTGCTGGTGAACGCCGTGACCATCGGCCCTCGCCCGGGCATCGGCAAGGCGCAGGCGTTCCTGCATGAAATCACGATTGAGGCCAACAACGTCTCGATGATGGGTCTGTCTGGCATCGGCTTCGCCCTGCGCGCTGGCACAAAACTGGCCGGCAAAGCGGTGACACTCCCTACCAACAACGCCAAGGGTTCGCTGCTGGCCTTCGTGGATGCGGCCCTGCTCAATCTCGCGTTGACGCCACTCGTGAAGGCCACGCATCCGGTGCGCGACCTGGTGATTCTGAACAACCGCCTGCACCACAACCTGCGCAATCCGTTCACGCCGCAGATGCTGGCCGAGGCCGAGCAGATTGGCCGCGGCGGCGTGTCGCTCGGCATGGTCGAGTCGGCGGCTGTGCGAGGCAATCACATCAACGACAACGGCGCCACGGCCATCGACCCGTCGTGCGGTGTGTTTGTCGGCTGGGGGAATGACGTCGAGATCACCGACAACACGATCTCGGCCAACGGGGCGATGACGCCCGACTACGAAGAGAAGCGCCGCGCCGGTCTGCGCGGCGGCATCTATGTCCGCTTCGCCGGAGCGACCGTCAGCAAACTCTCCACGTCCAGTGGCCGCCAGCCGGCGCTGCGTGTGCATGACAATCGCGTGGACCAGCCAGCCGGACGCGCGCTGACGGCGTTTGCGTTTGGGCCGGTGTCGGTGGCGAACAATCACTTGAGCAGTGAGTTCACCGGACGGTTCGGGTTCATCGACACGGCGTTTGGCGGCGTGCTGCTGTGCAACCTCGGCGGCATGCATCGCCTGATCGCGCGGATGGCCGGCGGAAAACTTGGCAACAGCAAGCGGTTCCCCACACTCGCCGAAGCGTCATTGCCCGGTGGCGAGACGATCTTCGCCGACAACTATGTGCGTCTGGACGCCGTCAACCGATCGCTGATGGCACAGGCGGTGGTGTGCCTGGACGATCTGGGTTACTCCGGCAACACGAGTGCGGTCTACAGGGGAGATCCGTTCTTCTGCAACACGGTGCTCATCGGAGACACGCTTCGTGCCGGCGGCGGTCGACTGCGCGAAGACGCGACGCGCACGTTGTCGATGCTGACCATCGCTCTTCGCGCCAACATGACGGCATCAAACCAGGCCGACCATTGCATCCTCGCGCAGCCGGTGTCCACAGGCGCTCATGTGCCAAAGACCGTGGATACGCCCAACCACGTCTTCGACTCCACGTTCTGCAAGGATTCCGCCGGAGCGCCGGTGAAGGTGGGCGCGATGGCAGCGCCGGCGCTGTCTGCGCAGGCCTCGCAGTTGGGCGGCACGATCGACGCAGATGCGTTCACGGAAGCCGAGGTCAACGCACTTGCGAAGGGCTACACCTCAACCTCGCTGTTGCAGGTGAACACCACGCAGGTGGCGGTCACGCGTGCGTATCAGACGGAGAGCTTCCGCCTTGAGGGAAAGATCGGCGCCGATCATCCGAAGACGCGGTCGCTTGCGGCGCAGGCCGAGGCCGGCGTCGTCACACAACAGTTCCTGACGACCAGCGCCGAGGCGTTTGGCAGTGTCGCGCCCGTCGTGCCCGATGCGGGTTCGGCAATCAGCGGACGGCTCGTCAACACCAAAGGACAGGGTCAGGCAGGATTCGCGGTTGAGTTGGTAAATACAGCCGGCGCTCAGGCTGCGGCGCTGGGCCGCAGCGACAAGAACGGCGCGTTCGGCGACAGCTTCGATGCGGATGAAACCACGCGCCTGGCCCGGCTCGGCAAGTTGCGGGCCCGCGTGCTGGATGCGGCCGGTGCCGAGGTACTGCTTGAGAGAGATCCAATCGTGGTCGCCGCCGGCGCGGATCTCCAGATCACGCTGACGTTGCCCGTACGCGTCATCCCGCGATCGGTGGCGGTGACCGGCACGGTCATCTTCGATCAGCCGAAACCGACGCCAGCGCCATCACCCACGCCACGGCCAGACCCGACACCAACGCCTACACCCGGCCCAGCGCCCACACCCACGCCGGAGCCGAGGCCCGATCCAACGCCGGGACCAGCACCGGCTCCGACGACGCGGACGCCGCTGACCAAGCTCGAGATGGATGCCGCGCTCCGCAGGCGATTGATCGCGGCCGGGATCGTGGATGTGGAAGGCATCCTCGAAGTCAGTGCAGCGAAACTCGTGGAAATTGTTGGCGACCGTGCGGCGGCCGCCAAGCTGGCTGAATCGGCGAAGCGGTTGCTTGATTCGCCGAACCCGAGGCGCCAGAAGAAGCCGGCGCGCAAGAAGGCGGTCGCCAGGGCCAGAGCGAAGAAGGCAAAAAAACCAAAGTGAGGCGGACCCGATGAGACGTGCCTCGATGGCGGCCGCGCGCGGCAGCGCGGGGACAAAAGCAAGCAGCGGACATGACCGCGGTGTGAGTGCGGGGGGAGGTCGTGAGACCGCGACGACCCCGTCGGGTCGGCGGCCCTCGCCATCGGGGTGCGCGTGCGGAGGCACGTGCCCGCGGTGTGCAGCGAACCCGGTCGAGCCGCTGGCCTCGTTCCCTCATCGAGGCGCCATCGCCTCGGCGTTTGGCATCCCGAATTTCGACGCGCCTGCGACGATCGACCCGTCGTTAAGTGGCACCGGCGCCGAGGCGGTGACAGAAAATGGCGGCGTGCGTTTCGCGCGGCAGCCCGTCGTGGAAGTGGCCGCGCACGAGGCCGCGCACGTGCTGCAGATGCGTGGCACCGGCCGGCGGACCGATCGCGGCGGGGCCGAGCGCCATGCCGCGTCGGTGGCCGCGCGCGTGATTCGCGGCTTTGGCGCGTCAGACCTGATCGGACGCGGCCTGGTGTCGGCCGGGCCGGGGCCGCTGTTTTTTGTGCCTGCCGGGTCGGCGAGGATGACCCACACGGTGGTGGCGGGCGAAACGTTGGCGGCGATCGCGGTTCAGGTGTACGGGGACGCACGATACGTCGGCGCGATTGCCCGTGCGAATCCGCGCGACGTCACGGTCAATGCCGCCGGCGAGCACGTCATTGTGCCCGGTGCGGTGCTCCTGCTGCCCGATCAGCCAGACGCGGCCGACCCCTGGGTCAACCCTGAGATCCGGCCGTTGCTGGTCAACGGCGGCACGTGGACCCAGCCACAGGCCGAGGCCACCCTCCGCGCATTCATGACCGTCACCAGGGCCAGGCGGGATGAAATGGTGGCCCGTTACGCGGGCTTCAACCATCTGGGCGACATGCTGTTGGCGCTGCCGGCGAATTCGACGCAGGCGGGAGGCACGTTTGTCACGCAAGCGCGTGACCTCCTTGAGCGCATCCAGCGCGTCGGTGCACGTGCTGACGCGGCGTCGCAGGGTCTGGCCAGTGAGGCCGAGATGGCGCAGGCGCAAGCTGATGAAATGATCGCCCGCAACACGGCGGCTGCTGCGGCGGCCCTGCCGGCAGGATCGGCGCCGCCAACGCCGGCCGAGATTGCCGCGCAGCAGGCCGCACAAGTGGCGTCAGGGTCAATCGCGCCACAGACGGCGACCATGACGCGCGCGGAAGAGAGAACGCTCAACAACACGCTCAATACCGTCTCGATCCCCGCGTTTGTGACGTGGGTCGCGGCCAACCACCCCGAGCTCGGCCTCACGGCCCGGCACCTGCGTGCCGAAGCGCGCGGCATCTTCGAACGCGGTGCGGGCATTGTGGCCATGACCGACCCGCCGCACCTGCGCGCGGCTGTTGGTGACGCATTCATGCAGATGGTGGCCGCCAACCCGGCCTATGCATTGCCGACGGTCGTGCATGAAGTCTGGGGACACAACACGTACGAGGGGATGGGCACCACGTACGGACTGGATTTGTACGACGCGTCGGCTCGACGAATGCCAGGGTATGTTCGTCCGCGAGCCGGCAGCGACGCCCGGGTCAGCGAGGAAGACAATTACGGCTACCACGAGACGGAGATGTACTCGCTGATGCGTGAAGTGCCGTACTACGTCGCCAACGCACCGGCTGATTCGGCACTCGATTCCATGAACTACGATCCCGCGCCGGAGATTCAGAACCGGATGCAGCTCATCAAGGATGCGTTTGAAGCCCGAGTCGCGCGCGCGCTGGTGCGCGGCTTATATCTTCGGTTCCAGGCAGACCCGACGATCAATGGTGCCGCGTTCGCCGCCTTCACCACCGCAGTCGTTAATGTGTTCCCTCCGGCCGATGCCGCGGCGATCCTGGCATGACGCTCGATCCTGAGGTGGTGCGCCAGATCGCCGCGATCCACATTCGGGCGGGATCGCCGCCGGATCTCCGGCAACGCGATCGTGCACTGGCCTGGCTGGTCGCGCACACTGACCGGGTGCTGCCGGTGGCCATCGCGCAGGCGGAAGCCGCGCCGCTGGACGTGGTGCTGGTAGACCTGTTGGGGCGTCTGCGCCGGCCGGAAACCACGCCCCTGCTTCAGCGGGCGTTTGCCGATCCGCGCACGCGCACGTATGGCGCGGCCGGCCTGGGCCAATCGCCAGACCCGGAGGCACGCGAGGTGTTGCGCCGCACGCTCGATTCGCATGATCCAGACGAGGTTGTCGCAGCCCTTGCGGGCCTGGCCGCCAGCCGTGACCCGGCAATATGCGCGGACATCACGCCGAAGCTCACGGCAACGAACGCAGAAGTACGGTGGATGGCCGTGGAAGCCGCCGGCCGACTCGGCTGCCTCAGCCGCGATGTGCTGGAACGCATCGCCCGCACGGACCCCGACGCCGACGTGCGGGCGCTCGCAACCAAGCGGCTGCAGTAGTCAGCGACGCCTGAACCGCCCCACGCTCTTCTTGGTGGCCTTGACCGCCTTCTTGACGCGCTTGGTCGCTCGGTCTGCCGACTTGCGGACGGTCTTCACCGTTCTGCCCGCGGCCTTCTTCGCGCGCTTCACGGAAGCCTTGGCTCCCTTGGTCGCCGACTTCGCACCGGCGGCGGCGCGGGTGGCGACGTTCGCCACGCGACCGAGCGCGTGCCCAACCGCTTCCGCCGCATCGTTCAACTTTGTCTCTTTCTTTCGTGCTGCCATGATTGCCTCTTTTCTCTACCCGCAAGAATACCCCTTCACTGGAATGAGCCAATGGCTCATTGGTTAGCCGCTATAATCCCCGGCATGCGCAGAGCCTTCGTTCTTGTCTCCCTGGTAGTCGCATGCCTCCTGCCTGCGACGGCTTCGGCCACCTGGTCTGTCATCGCCGTCGACCTGGCCACCAAACGCGTCGTCATTGCCTCGGCGACGTGCGTGAACCAGAACGACCAGTTCCTGATGGGCGTGCAGGCCGTGGTGGTGCCTGGCTTCGGCGTGGCGGCGTGCCAGGCCGGCGTGGACGGCACACATCAGAATCAGATGCTGGTGTTCCGCGAGTTGCAGAAGGGCACCGACCCGAAACAGATCATCGCGATGTTGAGCGCCGACCCGGCGTTTCAGTCGCGCCAGTTCGGCATCCTGGATCTGCAGGGCCGCACGGCGGGACACTCCGGCCTGGGTAACGGCTATGTCTCACAAGACGTGCAGGGTCGCGTGCCTGGCACCGACATCTACTACTCGATTCAGGGCAACATCCTGCGGCCTGGCATGGTCGTGCCGAATGCCGTCGCGGCGTTCCTCGCCACAAAAGGCGCGCTGACCGATCGGGTCATGGCGGCGATGGACGCCGCAGACGGATCTGGCGGCGACAGCCGGTGCACGTGTCCGCCGTGGCCGACGGACGGTTCGCGGCCGGTGAACGCGTGTGACGGCAAGACGGCTCACGTGGCCTACATCCTGATGTCGGACCCGAAGGACACGAACGGCGACTCCCACAACAACGGCCAGTACTCGATGTACCTGACCGTGGCACAACCGGGCGCGGACCGTGGGCCTGGCGCCATTCGCGAAGGCGAAAACCTGAACCCTGTCAAAACACTGCGCGCGCGTTACGACGCCTGGCGCAAAACACAACCGGCCAACTTCAAATGACTCAACGCAGGACCACGCCGATGCGCACCGCTCGAATGACTCTCGCGTTGATGCTCGTGTTTGCCGCCGGGGCGCTCGTGCCCGCACAAACGCCGCCGCCGGCTGGTGGAGCCGCTGTGGGCCAGGCAGGTGGACAACGCGCCGGCGGGCCTCCACCTCAAGCGCCGCCCGCTGGCGGGCAGCGCGGCGGAGGCGGCGGTCGTGGCCGAGGCGGCGTGCAGATCATGACGCTCACGGCTCCGTGGGCGCCGGGCGCCGACATTCCGCTCAAGTTCACTCAAGCCGGCGGCGATATTTCTCCGGCACTGTCCTGGGACAACGTGCCCGACACCGCGGTGAGCTTCGCTCTCATCGTCCACGACGTCTCCGCCGCCGCCGGCCAGGGGACCGACGATGTGTTGCATTGGATGGTGTGGAATATTCCGGCGGCTGCGCGATCGCTGCCTGAAGGAGTGCCACAGGGTGCGCAGATGGCCGATGGTTCAAGGCAGATCAGCGTGACCGGGCCGAACTATCGCGGACCCGGTGCGCCCGCGTCTGGCCCGGCGCATGTGTACCTGTTCGAACTCTACGCGCTCGACTCGATGATCGATGTTCCGGCTCTTGGTCCAGCAGGCGCAACGGTGCCGCAAACGCGCGCAGCGGTCATGGCCGCCATGGCCACGCACGTGCGCGGCAAGGCCGTCACCGCCGGCGTGTTCAAGCGGCCCGTCACCTGAACGGACCGCGCGTGCCCAACTGGTTTCCCATCGTCGTCGCGATTGTTGCTGCGCTTGGCTATGGACTCTTCCGTGAACGTCTGCGCGCGTCTGGCGTGGAACGCTGGGCACAGGCGCATGGATTTGCCCGCCCAGTGCCGTTTGCACCGGTTGCACACGCGGCGGCCGTCACGCTTTCGAAGCGCCTGCATGTGCATGGCGCACGCATCTGGGGCATCGGCCTCGAGGGTTTTGTTGACGCGCTGCCCTGCACGATTGCCGAACATGAATGCACCGGCACGGGCTCACGTCAGACCGGCGAATGGTTCACGCTTGTGGTCTGGCCGATCCGCGAATCAGCGGGGCCGCTGATTGTGTGGCGCGCGCCATCTGTGACTCCGCTGATGAACGCGGGCGTTGCCGGCCGCCTTGGTGTTGATGTTCCTGACGCGACGACGCTGCGATTGACGACGCCGGGCGGGATCCTTGTCGAAGCCGAACCGCGCGTCAGAGACGCGTGGTTGACGCCCGATCGCATCCGTGCGCTCGAAGCGTGGCCACACGGCGGTGTCCTCGTTCGGGATGCTGGCTACGCCGCCTGGCGCTTGCCCGGCGCGCTTTGGGCCGGACGTCTCGAGCAATTGCTCACGCAGATCCCTGAAGCCCGCCGCCTGATGATG
>Ga0138256_10004085_pt1 | contig 15516 bp, 6 predicted proteins | sample KNB2016incub_MG_FD_105486 | JGI IMG/M metagenome (GOLD analysis project Ga0138256, IMG submission 105486) | Active sludge microbial communities from wastewater in Klosterneuburg, Austria - KNB2014incub_MG | ecosystem: Engineered > WWTP > Activated sludge > Unclassified | place: Austria... | reverse complement strand
GACTACGCGGCCACGCTCAAGAGCACGCTCTTCGGGCTCCAGAGCTCGACCTCGTTCGGTGCGCAGTACTTCCGGCGCGGGACCTACACGCTCGCTGCACGCGGCGAGGGCTTCCCGGCGGGTGGCCTCACCCTGGTCGATGCCGCGGCGGTCACGTTCGGCGGCGAGGATTTCTTCGAGAACTCCACGCTCGGCTTCTATGGCCAGGAGCAGATCAACCTGAACGACCGGATGTACCTCACCGCCGCGTTGCGCGTGGACAACAACAGCGCGTTCGGCGAGGACTTCTCGTGGACGACATACCCGAAGATTGCCGGCACGTGGGTGATCAACGAAGAGCCGTGGTTCAAGCTCGGGTGGATCAACCAGCTCAAGCTGCGCGCCGCCTATGGCGAGACGGGGCAGCAGCCGGCGGTGAACTCGGCCCTCCGGACCTACTCCGCGACCACCGGCGGCGACGGCACGTCGGCGGTCTCGCCGCAGGCGCTCGGAAACCCGGACCTGAAGCCTGAGCGGGGCCGCGAGGTCGAACTCGGGTTCGATGGCGCGTTCCTGAACGAACGCGTGTCGGCTGAGCTCACGTTCTACCGCCGCAATACGTCGGATGGCATCCTGTCGCAGGATGTGGCGCCGTCGTCGGGCTTCGCCGGACAACGCTTCATCAACATCGGCGGGATCCAGAGCCAGGGGGTCGAGCTCATGACCCGCTGGAATGCGGTGCAGCGCGACAAGTTCAACCTGGACTTCGGCTTCAACATCTCGAACAACGACAACCAGGTCACCGACATCGGCGCCGTGCCGTTCCTCCAGCTCGGCTCGATCCGGCACACCGTCGGTCGCCCGGTGGGGTCGTGGTACGACTACAAGATCGTCAGCGCGGACTACAATCCGACGACGAAGCGCGCCGAGAACATGATGTGCGATGACGGCAACAAGGGGAGCACGCCCTGTCTCAACGCACTGCTGCAGCCGGTGGCCCCGCGCGTGTACATCGGGCGGACCGACCCGAGCCTCGAGGGGGCGTTCAACACGACGATCACGCTGTTCCGCTCCATTCGCCTCTACGGGCAGCTCGATTTCAAGGGCGGGCACCGCGTGCTGAACAACAACGACCGCGCTCGCTGCCAGGTCTTTGCCCAGTGCCTCGCCAACCTCGAACCACAGGACTACGACCCGGTCTTCGTGGCGCAGGCGCAATCCTCGTCTGGTGCGTTGCGTCAGTGGACCTACCAGCAGGCGAAGTACATGCGACTGCGCGAAATCTCGGCAGCCTATCAGCTGTCGCCGCGCTGGGCGCAGCGCGCCGGGGCGCGCGGCGGCTCGATCACGGTGTCGGGGCGCAACCTCGCACTGTGGACGCCGTACGGCGGGACCGACCCGGAGAACTTCTTCACGACGCAACAGTTCGTGCGCCTCGAGCAGGCGCAGGTGCCGCCGCTCGCGCAGCTCCTCTTCTCAGTCAACCTCAATTACTGATGTCCGCCACGGACTCGTTAGGAGAGAACGCATGACCAATCATCGCTCTCGCTCCAGCGCGCGGCGGATTACCCGGGTCGCGATCGCGGCGGTTGCCGCGTCGCTCGGCAGCGGGGTCCTCACCGCGTGCAGCACGTTGCTCGAAGCGGATGCGCCGAGCCGCATCCTGGAATCCACGCTCCTCACGCCGTCGAACGCGCCGGTCCTCGTGGCTGGCGCAGTCGCCGACTTCGAGTGCGCGTTCGGGAACTTCATCCTTACCGGTAGCACGCAGTCCGATGAGTTCTCGGACTCTCAGGCGAACGCCGCCACGTGGGACATCGATCGGCGCACGAGCGTGCCGGCGAGTGCCCTCTACGCCACCGGCACGTGCAGCGGCTTCGGCGTGTACTCGCCAATCTCTACGGCCCGCTTCCAGGCCGACCAGGCGATTACGCTGCTCGATGGCTGGACCGATACCGACGTTCCGGGGCGTGCCGGCCTGATTGCCCGGACGGCTGCGTACGCAGGCTACTCGTACATCATGCTCGGGGAGATGTTCTGCTCGGCCGCCGTTGATCTCGGCCCGGAACTCACGCCCGCCCAGGTCTTCGCCCTGGCCGAGCAGCGCTTTACCCGCGCGATCGACACGCCGGGGGTGCCGGCGGAAATCCTCAACATGTCGCTCGTCGGTCGCGCCCGCGCACGCATCAACCAGAACAAGCGGACAGAGGCCGCGGCCGACGCCGCACGCGTCCCCGACAACTTTGTCTTCAATGCCCGCACCACGGCGGCGGCGAATCGTGCCGAGAACCGGATGTTCCGGTTCAACAACACGAGCGGCGTGATCACCGTGGACTCGACCTATCGCAACCTGAGGGTCGGCAACGTTGCCGACCCGCGCGTGCGGGTCATCGATGCCGGACGTGGGGGATCGCTCCCGACTGTGCGGCTGTACGTGCAGCAGAAGTACCTGTCCCTCACCGATCCCCTCCCGATCGCGACGTGGCGAGAGGCACGGCTGATTCAGGCCGAGGTGGCGGGCGGCCAGGCGGCGGTCGGCATCATCAACGCCCTGCGCGCACGTCATTCGCTCCCGGTGTTCGCCAGCAGCAGTGACACCGAGATTCAGGCGCAAGTCCGTGAGGAGCGTCGCCGCGAGCTCTTCGTGGAAGGGCATCGTCTTTTCGACACCATCCGCTTCAACGTGCCGCTGTCGCCGGCCGTGGGCGCGGTCTTTCCGAACGGCGGTGGAACGTACGGCGCCAACAAGTGCCTGCCGCTCCCCGACGTTGAGCGCCTGAACAACCCGTCGATCGGCGGTTAGTACCGCCGACCGCACGGGACCCAGTGCAGGTCCAGCGCCCCGGCCGCGACTGTCGCGTGCCGGGGCGCCCGGCATTTCTCCCGTTCCTCTCCACTCGATTCGGACGAGACGATGAATCACTCAAACGCCCCCCTGCGCGACATCGAGTGCACCGCTGGTCGACGCACCAACCGCGTCCCGTCCAGCCGCGCGGCGGTGCGGCAGGCGGGACACACCGGACAGCTGCGGCGTCGCGTCGTGGGGCTCGCGTTTGCGGCGACGGTCGCCCTGGCGGCGACGGTCGCCCTGGCGGCATGCGGTGGCGAACCTACACCGGCCGCGTCGACGGTCATCGGCCCGGATCCGGCGTACGCTGACGTCGCCGCGGTCCTGCGCGAGTTCATCACGCACGAGATGCGGGAGAAGCAGATCCCGGCCATATCGATCGCCCTCGTGGATGACCAGCGCATCGTCTGGGCGGAAGGTTTCGGCACGGTGGACTCGACGACCGGTGCACCGGTCACCGCCGAGACCGTGTATCGCGTGGGGTCGGTGTCCAAGCTCTTCACCGACATCGGGGTGATGCAGCTGGTCGAGCAGGGAACCGTGCAGCTCGACTCGGCGGTCACGAAGTACGTGCCCGACTTCGCGCCGGGCAACGCGTCGGGGACGGCGATCACGCTGCGGCAGCTCATGTCGCATTTCTCGGGACTCGTGCGCGAGCCACCGGCTGGACACTACTTCGATGACACCGGGACAACACTCGCGCAGACGGTGGCGTCGCTGAACGGGACCACATTGGTGTATCCGCCCGAGACCCGTCGCAAGTACTCGAATGCAGCGATCGGCGTAGTCGGCTACGTCCTGGAGCGGCAGGGGGGCGAGCCGTTTGCCGCGTATCTCAAGCGCAGTGTGCTGGATCCGATGGGACTGACCTCGAGCGCGTTCGAACCCGAGAGCGCCCTGGTCAGGCGCATGGCGCCGGCGGTGATGTGGACTCGGCACGGCCGGTCGTTTCCCGCCCCGAACTTCCAGCTCGGGATGGCGCCCGCCGGAAGCATGTACAGCACGATGCCCGACCTGGGACGCTTCATGAGCGTGCTCTTCGCGGGGGGACGCACGGCGTCCGGGGCGCAGCTCCTCGAGGCGTCGACCCTGCAGGAAATGTGGCGCCCGCAGTTTGCGCCTGACGGTGCGCGCGCCGGTGCCGGGCTCGGCTTCGCGATCTCGGAGCTGGATGGACGGCGCGCCGTGTCGCACGGCGGGGCGATCTACGGCTTCGCCACCCAACTCGCCGCGCTCCCCGACGAAAAGCTGGGGATCGCCGTGAGCGCGGCGCGTGACGGCATGAATGCCCTGACGGATCGCATCGCCGATGAGGCGTTGCGGCTGATGCTGGCCGCGCGCAGTGGTGCGGCGCTCGTGCCTCCGACATTGACGGACCAGCCCTCTCGCGCGATGGCCCAGGCGTTCGCGGGGCGCTATGCACGTGGCGATACGATCGTCGAGATCGTGGTGCGCGATTCCATGCTCACCCTCTCGTCGACCGCCCGCGACTTCGCGCAGGGGCTGCGTGCCTGGCGCGCCGACACGCTCATGGCCGACGATGGCTTGTCGTACGGCGGCAAGGTGTGGCGGTCGGGCGATCGGCTCGTCGTCGATGGCGTCGAGTACCTGCCGCGACCGGCCGTTGCCGGGCTCCCGCCGGTCGTGTCGCCGTCGCTCGCCGGGCTGGTGGGTGAGTACGGCTGGGACCACAACGTGCTGTACATCTTCGAGAAGGCCGGACGGGCCACAGCGCTGATCGAGTGGTTCTTCGAGTATCCGCTGACCCGTGTGTCCGACGACGAGTACGCGTTCCCGCAGTCGGGTCTGTACGACGGCGAGCGCCTGAAGTTCACGCGCGATGCGAGCGGACGCGCCACGCAGGTCGAGGCGGCCAGCGTCCTGTTCGCGCGGCGCACCTGGGTGGGAGAGGACGGCGGCGTGTACCGCATCACGCCCGAGCAACCGGTGGAGCAGCTGCGCGCCGCGGCGCTGGCGGCGACCCCGCCGAGCGAGGAGGGTGACTTCCTCCCTTCCGACCTGGTCGAACTCGCGACGCTGGACCCGACGATCCGGCTCGACGTGCGCTATGCGACGGACCGGAACTTCCTGAGCGTCCCGGTCTACACCCAGGCCCGGGCGTTCCTGCAGCGGCCGGCGGCCGAGGCGATGCTGCGCGCGCATCGCCAGCTGGCCGCGTTAGGCTACGGCCTGTTGATCCACGATGGCTATCGCCCCTGGTACGTGACGAAGATGTTCTGGGATGGCACCCCGGTCGACAAGCACCAGTTCGTCGCCGACCCCAGCAGCGGGTCGCGTCACAACCGGGGATGCGCGGTCGACCTCACGATGTACGACCTGCGCACCGGGGAGCCGGTCGTGACCACCGGTGGTTACGACGAGATGTCCGACCGGTCGTATCCGGACTACCCGGGTGGCACGTCACGCCAGCGCGCCCTGCGTGAGATCCTGCGCGCGGCCATGGAGCGGGAGGGCTTCCGTGTCTACGACGCCGAGTGGTGGCACTTCGACTACAAGGACTGGCGCCGGTATAGTATCGGGAACCAGCGCTTCGAGGACTTCGAGACGGCACGCCCGTCGCAGTAGGGGCGCTGGGCGTGGGTGACCCCGCCGCCCCGTCGGCGAACGACGGGGCGGCGGGGCGTCGCCTCAGAAGGCCAGCATCTGGGTGAACTTGATGATCACCGCGCGTCCGGCGACCGGGCTCTCGGGCGTGAGGATGCGTTGGTCGTTGTAGACGATGAACAGGTCGCTCAACGGATGGTGGATGATGTTGAACCGGACGTTGGCATTGAACTGCTTCGTGGTCTCATCGTACTGCGACAGGGCATCCACGAACATGTTGGTCGTGAACGAGTAGTTCACGCGCGCGGTCAGGAGGTTGTTGACGAAGGCGAGGTTCGGTTGCGTCAGCGTCGCGGCGGTCCGCTGGACGCCGAACGTCGCACGCAGCTTGTAGTTGGCGCGAAAGGTCATCGAGCCGTTCACGGTGCGCTGCGTGCCGTTGTACAGTCCGCCCCAGATGTAGCGCAGGCTCGACGAGACGGCCTTGCTCTGGTCGGTGATCGCGTAGAGCGACCACTCGTTCCACCCGTACCCACCGGGCGCGAGCGGCGCCGCCATCTTTCGGTTGGGAAAGAACGGCACGTCCAGGTGGTTGAAGGACGGATTGGCGGCGATCTCGAACACGGCGCCGTTGTTGAAGAAGAACGACTGCCCGGTGTGCAGCTTCTTGCTGACCATGCGGCCCTGCAGGTCTTCCTGGTAGTCCCACCCTACGTGCGGGTGCAGCTCACGGATCCCATGCGCGCGCATCCAGGCTGAGCGCGGGCGAATCCCGGTGTCGAGCAGGTACTTCCGGACGTCGGTGCGTCGATAGAAGCCCAGGTCGTTCTGGAACCCGGGACCGAGCTGCATGAGACCGCCCTTGCCGTGGAAGAAGTTGCCCTCCCAGTTCATCGTCGTGCGCCAGGCGTAGTCGCCGCTCTCGATGCCGGGCGTCTCGGACTTCACGACGTACGAGTTCCAGTCCAGGTTCCCGAACAGGCGGACGTTGTTGTCGACCCCATAGACACGATTCAGGTAGCCATCGCGCAGGCGCTGGCTCCCGGTGTCGGCACCGCTCATGTTGGTGCGTTGCAGCAGGAAGACGCCGAGGTCGTTGCCGGACTTGCCGAGGTTCTGGCGGAAGCGGAAGACGCTCGAGTTGGCGCGCGGGGTGATGTCGTCGCCCCGTTCCTGGATGGAGAGCACGCCCAAACGCGAGGATTCGCTCAGCTTGCCGGTCACGCGCACCCCGCCATCGATCGGGATCTGGAGCCCGCCGTTGCTGAGGCCGATGCGGCGCGAGAAGAAGAGCAGGTTGTCCTCGTCCGGGGTGGGGGTCGGGTTCACGCGGTTGTTGCGCGCGGCATCGCCCACGTAGAACACGCCCGAGTTCTCGAGGAAGAACTCGCGCTTCTCGGGAAAGAACTGCGAGAACTGCGTGAGGTTGACCTGCTGTTCGTCCGCTTCGGCCTGGCCGAAGTCCGGATTGACCGTGACGTCGAGGGTGAGGCCCGGCGTGATGGCGGCCTTGAGGTCGACCCCGACGTCGGCGTTGCGGGCGAAGGCCGGGTTGGGACGGCTCGTCGTGCCGAGGTTGCGCACCGTCGTCGCGGCGACATAGGGCTTTACGCGCAGGTCGCGCCCGGAACTGCCGGTCTTTAGTCCGGCCAGGTTGCCGGCCAGCGAGACCCGGTTCATGTTGAAGGCGCGCGGAACGGGCGACCAGAAATCGACCTCGTTCTTGCGGCGGATGTGGCGGGCGAAGTTGATCCCCCACATCGTGGCGCCGTCCCGGTCGAAGCGCAGGGCGCGAAACGGGATGCGCATCTCGGCGATCCATCCGTCGTCCATGCGGCGGGCGCGCACCTCCCACACGGCGTCCCAGCTCTGGTTGACCTCGCGCCCCTCGAGCGAGACCTGCCGATCGTGCCGCGCCCCCTCCACGTTGGTGCTGAAGACGTACCCGTTGCGCCGGTCGCCGAAGGTGTCGAGCAGGACCTCGAAGTCGTCCTGGTCTTCCTCCTTGAAATCCTTGCGGATGTCGTTCACGACGAGGCCGCTGGCCTGCGAATCGTGCAGGTAGGCGGCGATGTACAGGTTGTCGTCGTCGAACGCGACCCAGACCTCCGTGGCTTCGGTGGCCGGCTGCCCCGTGAGCGGCTCGCTCTGGACGAAATCGGTGGCCGGTTCGGCGGTCTGCCAGACCGGCTCGTCGAGGACGCCATCGACCTTGATCTGGCCGCCACTCGGGACCGCGAGGACTTCGCGCCGATTGTCCGCGGACAGACGGCGGACACGCGCGCGGGTGCGTCGCGGCCCGTTGCGGAGAGAGTCGGCCCCTACGACGCCGTGTTGTGCGTGGGCGACAGCGGGGGCAACGACGGTGGCAACAGCCGATGCAGCGGCGACTGCGGCTGTCAGGCTCGCCAGCAGTGCAGGTCGCAGGGCCGGAATACGTATGGACATCACGTCGGGAATTGGGGCGCGTGGAGTGGAACCTCAAAAGGTACGCGTTCCTCGCGGGCGATGCTGTGTCCTCGCACGGGCTTAGCGCCTGATCGGAGGCGGGCGATCGTCCGGAGGGGGCTCGCGGAGCAGGTGTCGCAGGGCAGGGTGCCGTCGTGAGCCGCGGCCGAATGGGGCGCGGAGCGAGGGGTGCGCGGACGGAGTGGGTGCGGCGAGGGAGGGGCGCGCCGAGGGAGGGGTGCAGCGGGCGTGGGGTGCTCCGCTCAGTGGAAGTCGTGGCTCCTGGCCCACGCCTCGCCGGCATCGGCTCGCAGCGCGCGGAACTGCTCGGCGCGCAGGTTCACGACGCCCTGTTCGACCTGAAGTGTCCCGCGGACGAGCAGGAGCGGGGAAGTAGAGATCATGAGGGCGTGGCGCTCGAAACGCTTGGGGGTGATCACGACGTTCAAGATGCCGGTTTCATCCTCGAGCGAGAGAAAGACGAATCCCTTGGCCGTGCCCGGACGCTGGCGGCAGATGACGAGCCCCGCGTGGGCGACGCGCTCTCCGTCGCGTCCCTGCTGGTGCAGGTCGCGGGTCGTGCGGACACCGTTGGGGTGCAGCAGGGCGCGCAGGTGGCGCATGGGGTGGCCATTCAGCGACAGGCCGGTGAGGCGATAGTCGGCGTCGGTGGTTTCCAGGCGCGACATGGGGGGGAGCGGCGGCGGTTCGAGGCGCGGGCGCGCCGGGGCGAGCGGGCCGGCGTCGCCGCGCACCGTCTCCAGGATGCGCCAGAGGGCGACGCGGCGGCGATCGGCGGCGGGGACGTCACGCACCATTCGGTCGAAGGCCCCGGCTTCGGCGAGGGCGCGCAGCGCGCGCTGGTCGAGGGCTGCGCGTTGGACGACGTCGGCGATATCCCGGAACGCGCCCCCTGTCCGCAGCGCGTGCTCGAGCTTTTCGCGCGCGGCTGCCCCGAGGCCGTGCACGAGGCGGAGTCCGAGCCGGACGGCTGGGGCGTCGATTCTTCGCGCGCCTTGCCCTCCCGTCGAGGGGGGCTCCGTCGCCCGTCGCATTCCCACCTCCGCCCCGTGGGGGATCACGACGTCGCCATTCGGCAGTTCGAGCGCATGATCCCACGCCGAGCAGGTGAGGTCGATCGGGCGCACCACCACCCCGTGCCGCTTGGCATCCTCGATCAGCGTCCCCACCGAGTAGAACCCCATCGGCTGGGCGTTGAGGATCGCCGCCGTGAACTCCGGGGCGTAGTAGTGCCGGAGGTACGCCGAGGCATAGACGATGAGGGCGAAGCTCGCCGAGTGCGACTCGGGGAAGCCGTAGTCGGCGAAGGCATTGATCTGGTTGTAGATCCGGCGTGCCACGTCCTCGGCGATCCCGTTCTGCGCCATGCCGGTGATGAGCTTCTCGCAGATGGCCGCCATGCGTTCGCGCGAGCGCTTGTGTCCCATGGCACGCCGCAGGTTGTCGGCCTCGCCGGGGGTGAAGCCTGCGGCGGCGATCGCCACCTGCATCCCCTGTTCCTGGAAGAGCGGGATGCCTAACGTGCGCTTGAGGATCGGCTCCACCGACGGGTGCGGGTAGGTCACCGCCTCTTCCCCCGCGCGCCGTCGCAGGTAGGGGTGCACCATCTCCCCCTGGATCGGCCCCGGGCGGATCAGCGCCACCTCGACCACCAGGTCGTAGAAGCAGCGCGGCTTGAGGCGGGGGAGGGTGTTCATCTGGGCGCGGCTCTCCACCTGGAAGACGCCGATCGTGTCGGCGGCGCACAGGTCGTCGTAGACCGCCTGGTCGGTCATGTCGAGGCGCCCCAGGTCGAGCGACACCCCGCGGGCGGCGCGGATGTACTTGAGGCAGTCCTGCAGCACGGTCAGCATCCCCAGCCCCAGCAGGTCGATCTTGACGAGGCCGACCGGGTCGAGGTCGTCGCGTTCCCACTGGATCACCGTGCGCCCCGGCATCGAGGCGGGCTCGATGGGGACGATGGTGCGCAGCGGCTCGGCGGTCAGGACGAAGCCGCCCACATGGATCGAGCGATGGCGCGGGGCCTGGTGCAGGCCGGCGACGATGTCGGGGAGCACGTGCACGCGGCGGTCGGTTGGATCGAGACCGGCTTGGGAGAGAATGGGCGAATCAGACGGGGGACGGGAGACGGGAGACGGGAGGTTACCCGCTGGTCGGGACCCTCCTCCATCCCCCGTCCCATCGCCTAACGACTTGCCCTCGGCGGCCAGCCGATCGACCAGCGCCTGGTTGCGGGTGTTCTGCTGCTGGGTGACCTGGGCGTTGGCGTTGCCGAAGGGTTCGTAGCCGCGGGAGGGGCGGCGCCCGCTTGCTGGCGGGGGCGTCGCGTTGGAGCCTGGACTTCCCGCCGTCGGCTGTCCCTCCCCGGTGCGCATCCGCGTCCCCGCATCCCACTGATGCTTACGCCGTGTTGGCAACTCCCCAGCCTCCCCCCCCGCGGCGCTCCGCGCCGCACTCCCGTCCCCCGTCCCCCGTCCCCCGTCCCCTCGATGCGCGTCTTTTTCCCGCCGCATCCTCGTCGTCGCCTCCGTCCCCCGCACCATCCCCTGCCCGAGTCGCTCCGCGAGCAGCTGCTCGGCGCTCCACTCGTCGTGCTTCTTGCGTGGATCGTCAGGTACGCCGGGGCGGTCGCTCTGCGGATCGAGGTCGTAGTCGCGGGCGAGCATGTCGGCTGGTGTGGTGTCGGCGCGCAGCGCCTCGGCGGTCGCCTTGGCCGAGAAGCGGTCGCTGAGTGCGCTGAGGACATCGGCCTGCTGCACCGAGAAGCCCAACACGCGGGCAGCATCCCGTACCGCCGACCGGCCCCGATAGGTGATCTGCTCGCAGACCATGGCGGCATGCTCGCGCCCGTAGCGTTCGTAGACGTATTGCAGGACCTTCTCGCGGTCGCGGTGGGCGAAGTCGATGTCGATGTCTGGGGCCTCGGTGCGCTCGTCGCTCAGGAAGCGCTCGAAGAGGAGCTCAAGGCGGATCGGGTCGACCGCGGTGATGCCGAGGGCGTAGCAGACCGCCGAGTTGGCGGCCGAGCCGCGTCCCTGACAGAGGACCCCCTCGCGATTGGCGAAGCGCACGATGTCCCAGACAATGAGGAAGTAGCCCGCCAGCCCCAACCGGCGAATGATGTCGAGTTCATGGACGACCTGGGCGCGGTGCTTGTCGGTGCAGTGGTCGCCCCATCGTTCGCGCATCCCCTGGTCCACCAGGCGGGCGAGGTACTCGTCGGCCTCGACCCCCGGAGGCAGGGGAAAGGTCGGCAGGGTGGGGCGCAGGTCGGCGAGGCGGAAGGCGCACCGCTCGGCGATGGCCACGCTCGCGCGCAGTCCCGTCTCGTCCCCACGCCAGCGCCGGCGCAGCTGCTCGGCTCCCTTCAGGTACCATTCGCCGTTGGGGCGCAGCCGAGTCCCCATCGTGTCCAGCGTGCGCTCATGCCGCAGGGTGGACAGCACGTCGTGCACGATGCGCCCGGTCGGGAGGGCATAGTGCACGTTGTTGGTGACCACCCACGGCACGCCTAACGACCTGGCGAGCGGGATCAGCTGCCGGACCAGGGTCCGCTCCTCGGGGAGGTGGTGGTCCCACACCTCGATGGCGAGGCGTCCCTCGAACAGGTCGAGCAGGGCGGCGGCCGCCTCGCAGGCGCCATCGGGATCGCCCGCGGCGATGCGCGAGGGGACCCAGCCCTGCGGGCACCCGGTCAGGGCAAAGATGCCGCGCGTGTGCTGCGCCAGCGTGTCGAGCGAGACACGCGGATGCCCGCGCGGATGATCCATGCGCCCCCGGGTGATGAGCGAGGCGATGTTGCCGTACCCCTCGCGTGTCTCGGCGAGCAGGACGAGGTGTGTAGGCTGGTCTTGCACGGCGAGGGTCAGCTCGCACCCCAGGATGCCGGCGATGCCGATCTCGCGCGCGGCCTGGGCGAAGCGGACGGCTCCGCCGAGGTCGTCGTGGTCGGTGAGGGCGAGCGCCGGCATGCCTAACGCATGTGCGCGGGCCACCAGCGCCTCCGGTTCGGAGGCGCCGTCGAGCAGGGAGAAGACGGAGTGGCAGTGGAGTTCGGTGTACAACGGACGGACGGGGGACGGGAGACGGGGGACGGGAGTGGCGCTTCGCGCCTAGTCGTGCCAGGCGTGGAGGTACCACGTGGGGGCGCTGGTGGTGCAGTCGCGATAGATCACGAGATCGCAGGTCCCGTCCTGGTCTTCGCAGCGCCAGTAGTCGCGGGCATAGCCGCCGGTCCACCAGTCGCCGGCCAGCCGCTCCGGGCCCATGGCGCGGGAGACGACGATCACCTGGTCGCGCCAGCGGATGGCCCGCGGGGTTCCGTTGGTCGTGCGGACCGCGATGCGTTCCGGCGGGTCGAGCTGGCGGAGCGCCGGGGGCGGGTGGAGACGGGTGATCGCGGGGGTTGCGGCTGGCGGTGGTTCACGGACGAGGATCAGGGGAGGGGTGGGGGTGGCAATGGGGACGGTCGGCGGGCGCGGCGGCTGCCCCATTCTCGTTGGGCCGTGCGCAGTGTCGTGCGTCGGGACATGCACCATCGCGTGTCCCGTCGCCGGAGTCGGGGACGGGAGTCCCCCCCACTCCCGTCCCCCGTCCCCCGTCCCCCGTCCCCCATCCACCCGTTCCCACGCCCCGGCCGCCTCCGGCCGGTGGGTATCGCGCAGCACCGGGCGGACCACGGCCCCCGTGCCTAACGCTGATCGCAGGCGGGCGAAGGCGGCGTCGGCGGCGGCGGGGTCGCGCCATGCCGGGTCGAGCAGTTCCCCCTGCGCGCCCTGCAGCGGTGTGGTGGCCGTCACCGTCACCTGCACCGCGCACACGGGTGCCTGCAGCGACCAGTCCTCGAGCAGGGCGCGGCAGCGCTCCAGCAACGGGATCGTGCGGGCCAGCGCCCGCGGCAGGCGGATCTCCCGGGTCACGGTATGCGTGTCCCGCGGGACCGGCAGGGCCCCGCGGGCGTCGTCGAGCGAGAGCGTGATCGCCACCACCGCGGCCGCCCGCCCATCCCGGACGAGGTCCGTCACCAGGCGGTCCAGGGCGGCCCTGACCAGGAAGAGGATCGGTTCCATGGTCGGGACACTGGGACAGAGGTCGGTGGTGACCGCGCGCGGGGCGTCGAGATGGGCCAGCACCGGACGCCGGCGGTCGTTCCCATGCGCCAGGTGCCACGCGGCGACCCCGTCCGCTCCCCAGCGGCGCTCGACGTCCTCGGCGGCCAGCGCCGCGAACGCGCCCACCGTCCGCACGCCTAACGCCTGCAGCGTCTCGCGGAGCTCCTCGTCCATCGGGACCAGGCCGAGCGGGGCCGGGGCGAGATAGGCGGCGCAGGTGCCCGGTGGCACGAGGACGAGGCCGTCGTCCCTCCCGTGGCGCGCGCCCCCGGCCGCCGCCCAGGTCGCGGCGCGCGCGGCGACGCACGAGTCGCCGACACCGACGCGTGCCCCCGGATGCCAGCGCCGGGCCAGGGCCAGGAGGTGCCGGGCGACCCGTCGCTCACCGCCTAACGCATCGAGCCCGCCGACCCCGACCCACCAGGTGCCCGGGCTTCCCGCAGCGGGGCTCACTTGCGGGCTCGCCTGCACGAAGGCCGCCGTCGCGTGCATCACGGCACGGGTGACGGACTCCTCGTCCCACAATGCGACGCGCACCGCCGCGCACCGTGTGCGCGCCTCGGCGATCGTCATCCCCGCCCGGATGCGCAGGCGCCCTGCGGCCGCCGTGGCCGCGCGCACCCGCTGGCCGTCGAGCAGGACGATCGGGACCTCGTCCCAATGGGACGGGACCGGGGACGGGGGACGGGGGACGGGAGGGGCGTCAGGGGTGAGTTGGCGGGGTGAGGAGGAAGCCACCGCGCTCGATGGCTGGAGTGGCACACCGGCGTTTGGGCGCGAGCGTCCCCCGTCCCCTCCCCCCCCCATCGGGAGCAGCAACTGCGTCTCCCCCCCGGGGGGGAGGAGGAGCGACCCGTTCCCCTCGGCGATTGCGCGCTGCCACGCCGCGCCGATCGGGAACCTGGGGATGCGGACACAGGCGACGCGCCACTGCGATTGCACACTCCACCTCCACAACGTGATGCGTGCCTCCCTTCTCGATGGCGACCTGCAGGACGAGATGGGAAAGGCGGACGGGGGACGGGAGACGGGGGACGGGGGACGAGTTCGGGAAGGAGGGGGAGCGTGCGATGTCCGGCCTCCCGTCCAGTCCCTCGCCCTGCACGCCAGCCAATCGTCTGCCGAGTGATGTCCAGCGTGCGTCAGGGCGTGCGTCAGGGCGTGCGTCAGGGCGCATGTGGTCGCGGGCGTGCCTGCGGTGTTCCTGCCGGTGTTCCTGCCGGTGTTCCTGCCGGTATCCTTGTTTCTGGTCGTGCTCCTGACGGCGAACCCGTAGCCGCACGGCCCCGCCGACCAACCCGCTCTCACGCTGCAGGCCGCGCGTAGAGCCGTGCGTGGGGCGGCCGTGCGTGGGGCGCTGGTCCCGGCGCAGCATGACGTCGTCCTCGTCGCGCAGGACCACGAAGGCGGCATGGCTCTCGCGCGCCAGTCGCGTGAGGCGGACCGCCACGCCCGGGGCCAGCGGTCCCGCGCCGTCGAGCACCACGAGCCCGAAGGCGCCGCTGCGCAGCAGGACGTCGGCGCACCATGGGGCGTGGGCCACGGGGGGGCGTTCTGTTTCCCCCGTCCCCCGTCCCCCGTCTCCCGTCCGGTGAGGGGGAGAGGGGGGGGCGACGGGAGGTCGCACAATCCAGAGCCGCTCGGTCGTGGCCAATGCGGCCCAATCGGCGGGGGCGAGGGTGCGCCCGGCGTCGATGTAGGCAACCCATCGTTGGTCTGCCAGCGCCTGGGCGACGATCGCCCGGACCAGGGTCGTCTTCCCGCTCCCGCGCCGTCCCACGATCTCCGTCAGTCGCCCGCAGGGGAGCCCGCCATCGGAGAGCGCGGCATCGAGCGCCGCGATCCCGGTGGAGACGCCACTCCCCGGAACCGAGGGGAGCTGGGGGGCAATGACGGCGGCCAGTTGCTGGCGGAGTGCGGCGAGGGACATTCGGGACGGGAGACGGGGGACGGGGGACGGGAGGTAAACCGAACAAAAGCCGAAGCTTCTGATTGAAAGATGGGTGGGCGGGCATTGGAAAATCGATCACTGCTGGCGGTGGCGATGCGGTGACCGCCCGGCGCGCCATCTGGCCGGAATCGTCACGCGGCTGTCAGGCATCGCGTGCGCAGTCGACGGACGCGAGCCCGGCGACTGCACGGGCGATGGCGTTAGGCATCGTCCAGCGGCGGCGTCCCCCTTTCGCCGGGGATCTCGATCACCCCGATCGTGTTGCCGAACGGGTCCAGGACCGCCGCCGCCAGGATCCCGCCACCAACGTCGTGGACGGCTTGGCGGGAGACCCCACCGATCGACAGCAGGTGGGCATGTGCCTGGTCCGCGTCGCGCACGCGCCAGTACGCTGTGGTCCCGCCGGCACCTGCCGCCTCAGTACCTGCCGCCCCGGCGCCTGCCGCCTCAGTACCTGCCGCCCCGACGGCAGGATCGGGGTCGAGGCCGAGTTCAGTCCCGCCGATGTTGAAGCCGACGGAGAACGGTTCGTCGGCATGCACGATGACGGTGCGCAGGGGCTGGAGCATGGGGGACGGGAGACGGGAGACGGG
>Ga0138256_10004082_pt1 | contig 15518 bp, 16 predicted proteins | sample KNB2016incub_MG_FD_105486 | JGI IMG/M metagenome (GOLD analysis project Ga0138256, IMG submission 105486) | Active sludge microbial communities from wastewater in Klosterneuburg, Austria - KNB2014incub_MG | ecosystem: Engineered > WWTP > Activated sludge > Unclassified | place: Austria... | reverse complement strand
CGGTCGCGATCCCACTGCCAGCCGCGGATCCCCAGGGGACGAAACAGCGCCTCGTCCAGGTACGCGTCGATGGGCTTCCCAGCGGCCTTCTCGACCACCACGCTGAGCAGCTGCGTCGCCTCGTTGTTGTAAGAAAACACGCTCCCCGGCTCGTCGCTCACGCTTGCGCGCCGCGCGAATGCCGTGCGGTCTTTCTGAGCGTTCAACGCCTTCGCGTCTTTGCCGTGCGCCAGCCCCGAGCTCTGCGTGAGCAGGTGGCGCACCGTCACCTGGCTCCGCTTCCCGGTGCCGAACTCGGGGATGAACTTCGAGATCGGTTGGTCCAGCGAGGCGAGCGTGCCGCTCTCGACCAGCATGACCACGGCCAGTGCGGTGATGCTCTTGGTGACGCTCATCGTCTCGATGGGACCGCGCTTCTGCCCGAAGTAGCGCTCGGCGATCACCTTGCCGTCCTTCAGCACGATCAGCGCGTCACTCTTGGTGGCTTCGGCCTCGGCCAGCAGCTGATCGAGCGCCTTGCCGTCGAGCCCCAGCTCGAAGGCATCCCCGCGGGGGAAGAAGCCCGCCTCGGCCGTGCCCCCGTCGAACAGCTGGGCACGGGGCTTCTCGCGCGGCGCCGGCCTGGGCTTGGGCTCGGTAGCGGCCGCCGACGCGCTCGCGACTGGGGCCGGCGCAGGCGGGGTCGATGCTGCGGCAGAGGGGCACGCAGGCACCGGCGGGCATTGAGGCACCGGACGTGCGCAGCCGAGCGCGGCGGCGGCGAGGAGCCAGACGGCGCGCACTACCACCCCATCAGCTTCTTCAACTCGCCCCCGAGCGCCGCCCCCATCGAGGCGTGGGTCTTCAAGCTCGGGTGCCAGTCACAGCCCCAACCGTCCTGGGTGAACGACAGCACGACCGCGCTGACCTTGGCGTCACCCGCGGTCTTGCGCAGAGCCACGGCCTTCTCGATGTACGTCTTGGCCGCGGTCAAATCCGCTCCCGAAAGCAGCGTGGGGATCAACGCCACGATTCGAGCCGCCGGGTACTTGTCACGCAGGTGTGCCAAGAACTTCTGGTATGCGCCGGTGAACTCGGCGTCGCTCGGATCGCCGCCCGTGGAAAAATCGTTGGTCCCCAGGTTGATGACCACCACGTCCGGCTGCCACGAGAAGTCCCAAGTGCTGCTCGCGTCGGTGGGAATGGCGCGGTCGTACAGCGACGGCAAGGGATCCTGCTTGTCGTCGCCGTAGTTGTAGATCACGCCCTTGCCAGACCAGGCCACGGTCACCAGATCGGCCCCGAGATCGCGCGCCGCGATGGCGCCGTAGGTCAGGTAGTGGTTCTCGGTGTCGGCGCTGAAGTTGCAGTTCTGATCCGCGCCCTCGTTGCCGTACCCGCAGGTGATCGAGTCGCCGATCACCTCGATCTTGCGCGTGGCCGGCGCGGGCGGCGCCAGCAGCGTGCCGCTGCCCAGATCCACCCCGTAGAACCGAGTCGGCCCGTACGACGCCTCGGTACGACGGTACAGCCTCACCTCGTGCTCACCCGCCAGAAGCCCCTGCGCCAGCGCGTATTTCTTCTGGCCGCTGGTGGTTGCCAGCGTGGGCTGCACCTTCCCATCGACCAAGAGCGTGAAGAAGTGGGCGGGGTCGTCCATCTCCACCGACGCCTCGGTTCCCGAGAAGCGAAACGCGACCCCGCTGCCGGACCAGGCGAAGCGCGTGGCGCCGGCCTGCCCGGCGTCGGTACGACCGAGGAAGCGCACGCTGGGCACACCCGGCGTGCCGCCGGTGCCGGCGGCGCCGCCCGCCCCGCCGAGAGCGCCACCGCCACCACTGCCGGCGCTGCCGCCACTTCCGGCCAGCGCCCCGGAGCCGCCACTTCCGCCCAACGCCCCGGAGCCGCCGCCTCCGCCCGAGCCGCCGGTGCTTGCCGAGCCACCGCCGTCATCGTCCGACGAGCCGCAGGCCAAGAGCCCGAAGCCGACGGCGATCATGCCCAACCCTCGCTTCAGCATGGCGCGCATCATCGCACGGATCGCCGGACCACGACGATCACTGGAGCGAGCGCGCGCTCAGTGCCCGTGGCCGTCGTCGCCCATGCCCGGCGGCATGCCCATGCCCGGCGGCATACCCATGCCCGGCGGCATGCCCATGCCCGGCGGCATGCCCATGCCTGGCGGTTCGGCCCCGGCGTCGCCCTTCTTCGGGTCGGGCTTCTGGAACTTCTCGGCCTTGGCCAGCGCCCAATCGGCCGCCCACGAGCCCACGCTGATGGTCTCGCTCGAACCGTCGACCTTGGCCCAGCGGCTCGAGCCTTCGGCGGTCTTGCCAATGTGCAGGACCTTCTTCGCGCCGTCTTCCAGCGTGAAGGTGATGGTGGCGGCGGGCTTGTCGAGGCCGGTGTCGGCGTCGGTCTTGCCCTCGGCGAAGTTGTCGGCGTTGAGTCCCTTGTAGGCGCGAATGGCGTCTTTGACCTTCGCCTCGTCGAAGCGATCGAGAGCCTTCGCGGCCGGGTCCTTGGCGCCCTTGATCTTCCCGCTCCACTTCGCGTCTTTCGCGCCGGCGTCGCCCTCGGCCTTGCCCGACATGGCGAACGAGAAGGTTCCGTTCTCGTTGGTGATCTCGACGGCCTTGACCTTGTCTTCTTCGAACTTGAACACCGTGCGATCGCGCCAGTCTTTCAGCTCGCGATCGTAGAGAAAGCTCGAGTACCCCTTGACCGAGTACACGCCGTCGCGACCCGCGAGCCGTGTCATCTGCCCGCGCGAGCCGCTGTCGCCGAACCAGAGCTCGGTCACTTTGTCGGCGCCCTTGTAGAAGGTCGCGTGCAGCGCCTTTCCGTCGCCCACTCCGAACTTGTCGTAGGCCGACGCGCTGGGGTCGATTTCCTCGGTGACCTTCAAGGTCTTCAGGTTTCCGACCAGGCTGGTCACGTTGGTCTGGTTGGCGGCCGCCGTGAGCGGAGCCGTGACCTCCCAAGTTTCGCCTTTCTTGGTCAGCGTCACGTCGACGCCCTTGCCGGCGTCGCCCGGCGGCTTCGAGAGGACGATCTTGTCGATGGCCTTGGTCTGGTCTTCGCTGATCTCCAGCTTGGGCAGCTCGGCCTTGCGGCCCTCGGCCGTGTAGGTCTGCGCCTCTTCCTTCTGCTTCTTGTTCTGGAACCAGACGGCGCCACCGAGCACGGCGAGCACGCCGACGGCGACCATCAGCTTGTTTTCGGTACTGAGAGCCATGGACCCTGACCTTCTAGATCTTCCTCTGCGCGCGCTTGCCCTCGCGGTAGCGCCAGCGACCGATGCCAAACAGGGCGAACAGCACGGGAACGCCCAGGGTCAGTGACCACTGGACCTTCTGCTGCACGGCCTTGCGGCCCGTGCGGTACTCCTCGTCCTTCTTCTTGATCGCAGCCTCGTCGTCCTCGGCGGCGATCTTGGGTTTGGCCACGCTCGAGTACGTCAGGTTGGGCTCCTGAAGCAGCTTGGCGCTGGCCGCGAGCAGATCGGCGTCGCCGCTGATCCAGTCGAGGGTGTTCTTCACGCTGAGGATGGTGCCGGTGAGGTAGTCCTTGGCGTACGGCTGCGCGATCATCTGCAGCTGCTGGTCGCCACCAATGGCGCCCATCATCGCGAACTGACCGCCCAGATCCGGGCCGTTGCCGGCGTAGGCGAAGGGGTTGGTCAAGAACAGACCCGAGGCCACGAGCAGCACGCGCGACGGCTCGGGCGACCGTTCGGGCACCGTGATGCCCTCAGCCGAGCCCATCGCGCTCTTGAGCTTACCCTCGGCCACGGCGGCGATGACGTGCTGCCCATAGGGCGGCTTCGGCTGCCACTCCGCGCGGAGCTTCATGTCCACGTTCTCGCCGGTGATCACGCTGGCCGCCGGGGTGGTGCGCGCCACGGCATAGAGCTTCACGTCGTCCGGCTGGGCATCGCGCTTCAGCTCGATGCTCGAGGGGAACGGCATCGCCACCTGATCCATGCGGAAGAAGCCGGCGAACCCGGTGTCGAGCAACTTCTCGTCACCCTCGAAGCGGGGGTCGTTGATCACGTGGGCGATGCCCGGGTGGCGGATCGAGCTGACCGTGCCGGTGGCGGTCATCACGCCCAGGCGGAACTGCGCGCCGAAGTCGAGCACCGCGTTCTTCTGGACGTTGAAGCCGTAGCCCACGAGCAGCTTGTCGAGGCCGTGCCAAGACAGGCTCGCTTCCATCTTCGGATCTTGCGGCTTGAGCGTCACCGCCGAGGCGTAGACCACCAGGGCCTTGTTGCCGCGCATCAGGAACTGATCGACGCGGCGCAGCTCTTTCTCGGTGTAGTCCTTGCGGGGCTGGGTGATGATCAGGCCGTCCAGGCTGGCGTCGATCTCGCTCTCGCCGTCCTTCAGGTCGACGGTCTCGAGGTCGTAGAACGGGAAGGCCTGCTCCAAGATGGTCTGGATGCTGGGCGCCGCACCCTTGCCCTGGCGTGGCACCAGGTTGGGGTCCGTCATCTTCAACTCGTCCTTGTTGGTGATGACGCCGACCTTGTGCTTGATGTTCTCGGCCTTGTCCCGAACCTCGCGGATCTTGTTGGTGATCCAGAACTCGAGGCCTTCGGTGCGGTTGGGCGCAAGCTGCGGGATCACGCCCTTCTCGCTGCCGTACTTGAACACCAGCCCCATGTAGCCCTGGGCAATGCTGGCTTGATCGTCGCCGGTGGCGCTGGCCTCGCCGAACGCCATCTCTTGCAGCCCGGCCTCTTTGGCGGCCTCGCGCTGCTCGTCGCTCTTGGCCTCGACGATGGTGAACTTGAACTTGCCCTTGCTCGACCGCTCGTACTCTTTGAGCAGATCGGTCAGGTCGCGCACGAACGTGTCGACCTGGGCCAGGCCCTTGGTCACGTACGCCTCGATCTGGATCGGGCTGTTCAGCCCGGCCACCAGCCGGCCGCTGCCCTCGCTCAGGGTGTAGCGCTTGGCGCTGGTGCGGTCCCAGCGCTTGTTCATGCCCATGCTGAGCACGTTCGCCGCGACGGCGATGGCCAGCAGCACCGCCAGATACAGGCCGGTCTGTGCAGCAGCTTTTCGCTTCTGATCTTGCGTCGCCATGTCACGCCCACTTGCGGCGCTCGAGCGCCCGGAAAGCGATCACCAGCGCGATGATGGTGACCGACAGGAAGAAGATGACGTCCCGCGAGTCGATGACGCCGCGATTGAAGCCCTGCATCCGCGACTGGAAGCTCACATAGGCCAGCACGGTGCCCAGCGTCCCCGGCTGCGTCTCTGCGGCCGTGCCGAGGAACCAGAGCACCACCAGCACGAAGAAGGTGATGAAGAAAGCCACGGCCTGACTCTCGGTCAGCGCGCTGATCAAGAGACCGATGGACGTGGCCGCGGCGCTGAACAAGATCAGCCCGAGGTATCCGGTGAGGATCGGCCCATAATCGAGCGAGCCGAGCACCCAGGGGAACTTGAACATCGCCAGCGGGTAAGCCAGCGTCGCGAGCACCAGCACCAGCACCAGGCCCAGGGCACCGAAGTACTTGCCGAGGATCACGTCGCTGTCCTTGACCGGCAGTGTGATCAGCATCTCGAGCGTGCCGCTGCGCTTCTCTTCCGCCACCAGGCGCATGGTCACCACCGGCACCACCAGGCACGAGAGCCCGAACGGCACGTAGTCGAACATGGTCTGCAAGCTGGCGCGGTCGACCTGCCAGAACCCGCCGCGATACATGAAGAACATCAGCCCGAGCGCGAGAAAGCTCAGACAGATGACCACGTACGCGATGGGCGAGTCGAAATACGACCGGAACTCGCGCCGGGCAATCGTCGTCATTGCCGCCATGGCTACTTCTTCTTCCTCTCCGAGGGCTCGTCCTCGTCGTCCTCGTCGTCCTCGTCCGAATCGTCGTCCGACTCGTCGTCATCCGACTCTTCTTCCGAATCGTCTTCTTCCGAATCGTCTTCGTCCGACTCCTCGTCGTCCGAATCGTCGTCCGACTCGTCTTCGTCTTCCCAGTCCCCGCCGCGATCGAGCTTCTCGTCGCCGCGGGTCAGATCGCGGAACACGGCATCCAGACTCTGCGCGTCGCGCCGAAGCTCGAGCAGGGTCCAGTTCCGGGCCACGATCAGCCGGAAGATCTCGGCGCGGAGGTCCGAGTCCTGCGCTCCCGACAGCTCGAACTTGTGCGCCGTCTCGTCGGTGGGAAGCTCGCGGATCGCCGAGGCGCCGCCCAGCCGGCCCAGAGCCTCTTCGATCTCCAGCGCTTTCGGCGGCTTGTTTCCGGCCTCGGCGCGGGTCTCGTCGATGGTGACCATGTAGCGAACACGGCCGGTCTTGGCGCGAATGTCGTCGAGCTGGCCGTCGGCCACCACGCGCCCCTTGGACACGATGATGGCCCGGGCGCATGCCTCTTCGACCTCACCCAGATTGTGGGTGCTCAGCAAGATCGTGCGGTCTTTGCCGATCTCTTTGATGTACTTGATGACCTCGGCCTTCTCGTTCGGGTCGAGGTCGCTGGTGGGCTCGTCCAGGATCAGGATCGGCGGGTCGTGAATCAGCGCCTGCCCGAGGCCCACGCGCTGGCGATAGCCGTGCGACAGCGTCGAGATGGTCTTGCCCAGCGACTGCGCCAGACCGCAGACCTCCACCACCTTCTTCAGGCGGTTCTTGAAGGTGCCCTCGTCGAGGCCGCGGATCTGCGAGGCGAACTGCAGGTACTCGTACACGTTCATGTCCGTGTAGAGCGGCGCGCGCTGCGGCAGATAGCCCAGGGTCTTGCGGACCGCGAGCGGGTCGTCGAACACGTCGTGCCCATGGACCTTGGCGGTGCCCGTGCTCGGCGAGATGTAGCAGGTCAGAATGCGCATCGTCGTCGACTTGCCGGCCCCGTTCGGACCGAGAAAGCCCACGACTTCGCCACGCCGGACCTCGAAGCTCACCTTGTCCAGGGCGCGGGTGCTCCCGAAGCGCTTGCTGAGCGCGTTCGCAGAGATCATCACGTCGGTTGTCATCCGAGCTCCAAAGAAACGAGGGGGGGACCCCTCTGGGGAAAGAAACGCCGAGGCTCGGCTGGGAACCCGGCCGGCTCGGGCCGCGGCATCCTACAGACGGCGCGATCCAAGTCAACCAACCGGAAGAGCCCTTCCGAGCACGGCCAAAACCGCCGAAACCTCAGGGTATTCCCGGTCCGCCGGCGAATTTTCACCGGGTCGACCGGCGGTGCTGGGCCCTGGGGGCGGCGGCGCTACCCGGCCCGAGCACCATTCGCGATCAGAGCCTCCAGCTTCGCGAGCAAGTCCTGATCTCGATGAAATCCGCGCGCGGTGATGAGCTCGAGGTTGTGTCGCACGCGACCCAGATCGAGGTTGAAATTCACGGCGACGAGCCTGTCCGCGTCGATTCGGTCCTGCAAGCGACGATCGGTCATCGAGAGCACCTTCAAGCTCAGCAGGTCTTCGGCGCTTGCTACCGGTAGTGCACCGACACCCTCGAGAGTCACGGGAGTCGCGCCTTCCACCACCTCGTGCTCGATGCCGCTGCTCGCGGTCAGAAGATCGACCTTGACGCCCTGTGGGGCAAGAAGGCGCACCGTCGCGAGCCGGCCCTGCGTCTCGTGCTCGACGCTCGCCAGCGGTCGATAGCCCTTGCCTCGAAGCTCGAAGACCAGGGCTTCGGTGTCCGCATCGTCGAGGACGACCACGGCAAGGTCGACATCGCGAGTGAAACGCACCTCCGCGCGCACGGACACAGCGAGGCCGCCCACCAGTGCGAACCGGCGACCGCGTGCTCGCAGTTCTTCGACGGCGCCCCGCAGTGCATTCTCGAGCGCCGAGAGCTCACTCATCCGCTGCCAGCCACTCCTCGAAGAGGCGGGCGATCTCCTCCTCGCTCGCATCGCGGTGCCGCTCGCGGAGCGCTGCCCGCTCGAGCCGGAATCCGGCGGCCATGAGCTCCAGCGCTTGCCGAAGCTTCTCTTCGGGGCTGGTCGCCCGCGCGTCAGCCAGATTATCGAGGGTGAGAAGGTCCACGGCTCTCCAAGGCTACCACCGGACTGGGCCGTGCGCCGTGGTTGCTACAGCGCGCAGCGCTCACGCCCGCCGGCGAACCACTCGGGATGAGCCTGCCGCGTGCGCTCTGCGAAGACCCGGGCGTCTTCGGCGGATATGGCCCGAGTCCGTCCGAGCCAGCTCACCACGTCGATCTCCGCGCACGGTAGCGCGCTCCGACCGGTGCTCCGCTGTCGGAAGCGGTGATCGACCCCGGGGTACTCCACGAACGCCCCAGCGCCGAGCGCCGCACCGAGTGCGCGGGCGCTCTCGGGCGGGACGTTCTCGTCGTCGCTGCCGTGCAGGGCGAGCACGCTCGCACGGCTGCGCTTCAGATCATCCAGGGGCCGGCTCCAGAGGTACGAGCTCCAGCGGCGATACGGGTGCCCGAGCCAGTCCGCCAGCGAGTCGGGCTGGCGTCGAATGCGCGCGAAGGCGAGCTCGAGCTCCGCCGGATCGCGGATGCCGAGGTAGCCGGGCTGCCGCGCCACGAGGATCCCGAGCTCGCTGGCCTGGTCGATGCCGCCGCCCGAGCCCATCAGCAGCACGTGGCTGACCCGCGGGTCCTCCGCAGCCACGCTCGCGGCAATGTCTCCGCCCTCGCTGGCCCCGACGAGAAGCACGGTCCGCGGCGCGCGCCCGGCGAGAGCCTGATCGATCACCGCCTTCTGGTCGGCCACGCGGCGCTGCTTCGTGTCCGAGCGCCACGCGAGCGCTGCGTCGAAGCTGCCGTCGTCGTTGAGCCCCCGCGGCTCCACCAGGATCACCGGGAATCCAAGCATCGAGAACCCCGCCAGCGCGCCCATCCGCTCCAGCACCGAGCTGCGGCGCGAGCCGTCGAGGTAGAACACCAGCCCGTCGCGAGCGGGCGCCCGACGCGTGCCGCTCTCGACCATCTCGTAGACGCGGAGCGGGTAGCCGTCGTCCGCGGTCACCACCCGACCCCGAGCCTCGGCGCGGAAGCCCGCCGCGCAGCCCGAGAGTGCCCAGAGGCTCAGAGCGAGGACGAGGAAGCGGGATCCCATGCTGGCGTTTCACGCAGTCGGGCGGCAAAGGTTCCCGCCCCGGCGCGTCGCCTGGGCCGGCCCGATCGACGTCGACCTCTCAGCTCACCCGGTACCCGGTCACCAGCGCCTGCGCCAGGAGACCCCAGCCGTCGATGGCCACGAACAGCAGCAGCTTGAAGGGCAAGCTGACCTGGGTCGGGTTCATCATCTGCATACCGAGCGCCAGGAGCACGTTGGACACCACCAGATCGATGATCAGAAACGGCAGGTAGATGGCGAACCCGATGGCGAAGGCCTCGATCAGCTCGGTGACCACGAACGCCGGGATCACGATCACCATGTCGTGCCGGCCCACGTCCTTGCGCTCGGCCTCGGGCCGCGCCGCCTTGGCGATCTCGTAGAAGCGGGTCAGCTCGCGCTCCGAGGCGTTGGCCCGCAAGAAGTCCCGCAGCGGCTCCCGCGTGGCGTCGAGGGCGCCCTTCACGAAGGCGCTGGTGTCGGCCACCTTGTCGCCCTCGATGAGCGGCTTGGCCCGATCGTGGATGCGCGAGCCCACGGGGGACATCGCCAGGATGGTGAGCGCGCCGGCCAGCGCCATGATCACGGTGTTCGACGGCACGTTCTGCGCGCCGATGGCCCCGCGGACGATCTGCAGCACGGTCGAGATCTTCACGAACGCGGTCAGCGTCATGAAGGCGAACGGCAAGAGCGACACCAGCGCCAGCGCGACCACCAGCGCCAGCGGGCGCCCGAGCAGGTCGTCGGGCGAACCGTCCTTGCCCTGCGCGACCGCCACCGCCGGCGCGAAGAACGCCAGCGCCCCGAGGGACCAGCGCATCACGTGGCCTCTCCGTCGTCAGCCTTCGCCGGGCGCTGGACCACGCGCGAGAGCACGTCCTTGAACGAGTGCGAGTCGGCCTCGAAGGCGTGCTCGGGATCGGCGATCTCGCCGAGCTTTGCCAGGCCCGCCTCGCTGCCGCCGATCACGTAGATCTTGTCGGCGACCCGCACCAGATAGATCACGCGCCGCCCCTCGAGGGGCAGCCGCCCGACCAGCGACACGGGCCCCGCGGGCTTGCCCACGCCCAGCCGCCGCGCTCCGTAGAGCACGAGCACCGCCAGCGCGATCACTGCGAGCAGCGTCACGACGGTTTCGATCACGTACTTCGTGAGCGGGCTCATCCCCAGGGCCGCGGAGGGTAGAGCAGGTGGGCGGACGGGGCGTAGGCAAATCGGCGGGGGCGGCGGGAACGCCGACGTTCGTGGTCGGGCGCGCCAGGCATTTGAGGGCGGCGACGAGAGCGCCCTGACTGCGGCGACCGTCACTGACCCGACCGGACGGAGAGATTCTTCAGCAGCCGCGCAAGATAGGGTTGTGTGAGGCCCAGGCGCTTCGCGGCGCGCGTCTGGTGCCCGCCCTCGGCGTCGAGGGCTTCGCGAAGGATGGCGCGCTTCGCGGCTGCAACGGCCTCGTGGTACCCGGCGCCCGCCGGGAGCGCCGGGAGCGTCGCGGGCGCCTGTTCGTGCAGCTCCTCGGCAAGGTCGTCGATGGTCAGGACCTCGCCCGCGCCCAGCACGATCGCGCGCTCGAGGACATTCGCCAGCTCGCGCACGTTCCCCGGCCATGCGTAGCCGACGATGAGGGATAGCGCCGCCTCACCCAGCCGCGGCACCGCGCGTCTGGCTTCGCGTGCGAAGCGCGCCAAGAAGTGATCGGCGAGGAGAGGAATGTCCTCACGACGCTCCCGAAGCGGCGGCAGTCGCAGGGTCACCACCTTGAGCCGATAGTAGAGGTCCTGGCGGAACTCGCCGGCGGCCACGGCCGTGTCGAGATCGCGGTTGGTCGCCACGATGACGCGGGCGTCGGCCTTGAGCGTGCGCGTTCCGCCGACGCGCTCGTACTCTCTCTCTTGCAGCACGCGCAGCAGCTTGGCCTGGAGGGCGGGACGGAGCTCGCCGATCTCGTCCAGAAACAAGGTTCCGCCGCTTGCCAGCTCGATCCGCCCGGGCTTCGTCTGCACCGCCCCGGTGAACGCGCCCTTCTCGTGGCCGAACAGCTCGCTCTCGAGCAGCTCGGCGTTCAGCGCCGCGCAGTTGATCGCAACGAACGGTCCGTCGGCTCGGCGAGACCAGCCGTGGATGGCTCGTGCGAGCACCTCCTTGCCCGTGCCGCTCTCTCCCCCCAGGAGGACCGTGGCGTCCGACGCGGCGGAGCGCTCCGCCAGCCCGACGACTTCTCGCATGCCGGGCGACGTACCGAGGACCAGCCGATGGCGGGTTTCGACCTCCCCGCGCAAGAGCGTCACGTCCCTGCGCAAGCGCCTCGTGGTGAGCGCCCGTGCGACCACATGCTCGAGGTGCGCCGCTTCGAAGGGCTTCGAGATGAAGTCGTGCGCGCCGGCCTTCATGGCGCGCACAGCGGCTTCGATGCTGCCGTGCGCGGTGATGATGATGACGAGCGGCGAGCCCGGCCGCTGGTTCAGCGCTTCGAGGACCGCGAAGCCGTCGAGCTCGGGCATCTGTAGATCGAGCAAGAGCAGATCGGGCTCCACGCGCTCAATGAGCGCGAGCGCGGTGCGCCCGTCCTCGGCGACCTCGACCGCGTGGCCTGCCGCGATCAAACGATCACGCACGATCTTGCGAATGGACCGATCGTCGTCGGCGACGACCAGCGTCGCCATCAGGCTGCTCCCAGGACGGGGAGCCGGGTCGACTTCGTGGCCAGGGACGGCAAGCTCACGCGGAACTCGCTGCCGCGCCCGACCTCGCTGACCACGCTGATGTCGCCGCCATGTAGCCGAACCAGGTTGCGGGCGATCGAGAGGCCGAGGCCGGTGCCCGGCTGGCGCGCCGAGCCGCGGTAGAAGCGCTCGAACAGACGCGGCAGCTCCTCGGCGGGAATTCCGTGGCCCGTATCGCGCACGGCAAACACGACGGCGTCCTGTTCCTTCTTGACCTCGAGCGTCACTCGACCTCCATCGTCAGTGAACTTGAGCGCGTTCGAGGTCAGGTTCTCCACCGCGCGCCGCAACTTCTCGCGATCGGCCACGACCCGGGCTTCGGCGCCGTGGACCTCCAGGCGAACGCCGCGCTCGCGGGCCAGCGGCTGAAGACCGATGGCGACCTCGTCGACGATCGCACGGACATCGAGCGGCTCGGATCGAAGCTCGACGTGGCCAGCATCCAGTCGCGCGGCCTGGAGGAGCTCGCTGACGGTGGCGGTCAGAGACCGTGCGTGGTCCCGCACGATCTCGACGTACTCGCGCTGATCGGGGCTGAGCGCCCCTGCGATGTGGTCCAGCAGGTTGTCGGCGGCGCCTTTGATTGCCGTGAGCGGCGTGCGCAGGTCATGCGTCACGTTGGTGACGAGTGCGTCGCGCATCCGATCAGTCTCGAGCAGCTCGAGATTCGAGGTCGCCAGCGCCCGGTTGGTCTCTTTGAGCTCGCGCGTCGCCTCGGCGACGGCGGACTCCAACCGCAGGTTGTGGTCACGCAAGACGCACTCGCTGTAAATGAGCTGATCGGTGCGCCGGTGGTTCGCGAGGCCGCCCGCCACGACCAGGCCGATGAGGCCGAGCGCGAGGAGGCGCAGCGGCAAGCCGGCAGGGACCACGGTAACGGCGAGGGCGAGAATGATCATCCCGAACGCCAACAGGCTGGACTGCCATGCGTGGCAGTCACGAAGCTTGAGGGTGCAGACCGAACAACGCCCGTAGGGCTGGCGTGCAAGGTTGCGCCGCAGGACGCAGTTGACGTTAACCGCGTTCGACGTCGACATCGCGAACTCCTTCCGGTGCGCCGCGGACGAGCCCCGACCGCACGAGCATGTCTCGCCCCAGTACGTAGTAGCCGCAGCCGGCACAGAAGCCGACGGTCGCGGAGAGAATGCAGGAAGCGGCGGGGGCGCCGATCAGCACCCGCCCCAGCGTGGGCAGGTGCACCCAGTGAATGAGGCCGAGCGCGGCCGTGAGCACGAGGCACGAGATAGCGGCGGCCCCTCGGGCTCCGGCCAGGTCGAAGTAGAGGTTCCCGAACCGATCGGCCGGCACGCGTCGATCGATCGAGAGCCAGAGCAGGGCGATCGGACTGACGAACGGTGACACGATCGCTTGGAGCAGGAGCAGCCCGAACGCAACATAGGCCGGACGCAGGTCGTCGAACACGAAGGAGGCAGCCAGCAGCAGCCCCTCGACGAGTCGCTGGGCCCGCATGCCGGACCCCCGTTCCAGTCGCTCGCGGAGGCTCGTCATCGCCTGACTATATCTGATGCGACATGAGCCAACCCATGTCCAAACGGACATGACCCGACGATGTGACCGCGGAAAGTCGGGCGATTTGGACGGTACGACATCTGCACTGAGCACCTCGCGATGAATCCTTGCAGGTTGGAGGCCCAACTTCGCTGATCCATCCATTGCCGTTTTCTCGAACCCGGGAAGAGGAGGCCAAGACATGAGTGAGCAGAAGAGCCTGGTCGTGATGATCACCCACGGTACCGAGCACGAGCTGTCGTCGGCGGCGTTCACCATCGCGAACGGTGGCATTACCGCGGGCATGAAGGTGTTCGTGTTCCTGACGAGCGCTGGCGTCGACCTGGTGCGCAAGGGGGCGATCGACACCACGCTGGTGGCGCCGCTCGAACCGCTGGCCGCCTTGGTCAAAGACTTCCTCTCTCGCGGCGGGACCTTGTGGGCCTGCACGCCTTGCGTGAAGTCGCGCGGCTACAGCCAGGAGCACTTGATCGAAGGCACGGTCATCACCGGCGCGAGCGCCATGCACGAGCAGATCAAGGCCGGAGCGGCAACGCTCTCATTCTAGGGGGACCCAAGATGGCCACCAGTTGCCCGGCTGGGCTGGACACGCGGAGGCTGCGCGACGAGGTGAGCTTCATCTACCGGCGCGTCGCCGAAGATCCACACGGCGACTTCCATTTTCACCGCGGGGCACACTACGCGACCGAGCTCCTCGGGTACGACGCGACGGAGCTGGCCGAGCTTCCGCCGGAGTCTCCCGCCTCCTTTGCCGGCGTCGCAAACCCGCATGCCATCGCGCGGCTCCAGCCGGGCGAGACCGTGCTCGACATCGGCTGCGGAGCCGGGATGGACCTGCTCCTTGCGGCGCGGCGCGTGGGGCAGAGCGGTCGGGCCATCGGCGTCGACATGACCCCAGCGATGGCCGAGCGAGCGAGAGCCTCCTCGCAGGCGATGGGGCTCTCGAACGTCGAGGTACGCCTCGGCGACGCGCTCGAGCTCCCCGTCGACGACGAAAGTGTCGACGTGGTGATCTCGAACGGGGTCATCAACCTGGTGCCCGACAAGGAGAAGGCCTATGCCGAGATCTTCCGCGTGCTCAAGCCGGGCGGTCGCCTCCAGCTCGGCGACATCATCGTCGCGCATGAGCTGAGCGAGGCCGTCCGGAACAACATCGATCTCTGGACCGGTTGAATTGCCGGTGCTCTGCCGGAGGCAGAGCTCGTGAACGTGGTCGGTGCCGCCGGGCTCACCGACGTGGAGGTCGTCGCGCACTTCGATTGCTTCCAAGGGACCTCGAAGGAGCACATCGCACGGAAGTACGGCGTGCGGGGCGCGAACCTCCTGGCGGGGCGAGCCAGGTAGTTGCCGCGCCCTTTCCGTCACGCCAACTTGGTGTGGTCAAAGACGTCGAAGAGCTTCTCGACGTCCTCCACGCTGCCGCAGGTCACAGCGGCATGCCCGGCGGCGACGGCGGCGCGGAGGCTGGTAGAGCCAGTGTAGAGGCCTGCCCAGGTGTCCGTGTCGACCTCGAACGCCACGTCGGCAGGCTCGGGGCCCGGTTCGAGGTAGGCCGCGAGCCCGTGACGCAGGTGCAGACCCGCGGTGGTGCCGCGGTCGATGAATTTGATGGCTACTGTCGTATCGAGGCCCGCAGCGCGCTCGGGATCCACCTGCACCCGCAGCGCCCGAACGAAGTCGCGGGGATCGCCCCGGCGCAGCATGTCCACGGGGATCATTGCCGGCGTGAAGAAGTCGAGGCTCGTCTGGCCCTCGAGCTCGCGAGCGTGGGTGAGGCAGAACGAGCGCAAGTTGGCGGAAGTGGTGGTCTGGCCAAGGAGGCGCAGCGCGGCCGCCTTGGTGCTCCTCGCGTCGGCATCGCCCCGGTCGAGGCGCAGGAGGTAGCTCGCCAGCTGCGCGGACCAGGAAGCCTCGTCGCGGCCGAGGGCCGCTCGGGCAGCGCCGAGCACCGCATCTCGCCCGCCGAGCGCGGCGACGAGCCGCTCGGCCTCGACCTCGGGTGAGACCGGCAGCGCGTGGGCCGGATTCTCGTCGAACCAGCCCATCAGGCCGTTGTGGATCTGCCGAACGTGGAACTCGACGAGCCCGTAGTGCTGCGCGCTCAAGTAGTGACCCTGGAGCGCCGTGGGCAAGCTCACGAAGGCGACGAGGTCGTCCGGGCCGAGGCGTTGGTTCATTCCGCGCACGGTCTGATCCCAGATGAGTTGCAGGGTGTCGCGATACAGGCG
>Ga0138256_10004081_pt1 | contig 15518 bp, 18 predicted proteins | sample KNB2016incub_MG_FD_105486 | JGI IMG/M metagenome (GOLD analysis project Ga0138256, IMG submission 105486) | Active sludge microbial communities from wastewater in Klosterneuburg, Austria - KNB2014incub_MG | ecosystem: Engineered > WWTP > Activated sludge > Unclassified | place: Austria... | reverse complement strand
CTGAATCGCGTGACGAAGAAGGGCGCGGACTGGATCAAGGTCCGGTTCGAGATCGTCGCGAAGGCCTGAGCGCCGCCCGCTCCCGGCGCATCGACTTCGCGTCGGCGCTCACCGGGCGGAGGAGTTCCACGCGGTCCCCCTCGCGAAGCACGCGTGCCGGCGTCACGGCGCGGCCCCAGAGGCCCGCCTCGGCCCCGGCGAGCTCCGGAAATCGTCCCGTCACGCCGGCGAGCGCGATCGCCTCGCCGGCCGTCGTTCCTTCGGGCACGTCCAGCGAGATCACTTCCTGACGCGTGGCCAGGGCGGCCACGACGAGGATCCTCACGGCGGGACCGCGGGCGGCGGGACGGCGGGCGCCAGGGGCGTTGCCGGCACGTCCGGCGCGACCGCGGGAACGAACGGGCGCGCGGGCATGGACGCTTCGCCCGCCTTCACGCGGTCGGCACGCTCGACGAACCGCTCGACGAGCGTCTGCACCACGTGGCCGAACACCGGGCCGAGCACCCGCTCCATCGCGCGGCTCGAGAACGCGTAGTCGAGGTGGAACTCGACGGACGAGCCCTCCGGCCCCAGGGGGCGGATGCGCCAATGGCCGGCGAGACGCTCGAACGGGCCGTCGGCGAGCGCGAGGTGGATCCACTCCGGCGGCTCGTTGCGGTTGCACGTGGCCACGTGGCTCTTCAGGCCGTGGAAGTCGATGTCGATTCGCGCACGGGTTTCGGCGCGGCTGCGGCCGAATACCTCCACGCCGCCGCACCAGGGCAGGAATTCGGGGTAGGCCTCGACGCCGTCCACCAGGGCGAACATCGCCTCGGCGGGCAGCTCCACGATGACCTTGCGGGAGACGACGGGCATGGGAGCGGCATTTTAAGGCCCCGGGCCGGTAGAATGCGAACGCCCCGATCCCTGCGGGGCCCGAAAGCGCAACGCCCGCCCCATGAGCATCGTCGACAACCGCAAGGCCTTCCACGACTACTTCATCGAAGAGCGCTTCGAGGCCGGTCTCGTGCTCGAGGGCTGGGAAGTGAAGTCGATCCGCGCGGGACGCGCCCAGCTGAAGGAAGCCTACGTGGTGCTCCAGCGCGGCGAGCCCTTCGTGATCGGCATGCACGTGAGCGCGCTGCCCACCGCTTCCACGCACGTGAATCCCGACCCCACGCGCACGCGCAAGCTGCTCCTCAACGCGCCGGAGATCGCCAAGCTCATCGGCAAGGTCGAGCAGAAGGGCTACACCCTCGTGCCGATCAACCTGCACTACGCGAAGGGGCGGGTGAAGATGGACATCGGCCTCGCCAAGGGCAAGAAGCAGCACGACAAGCGCGAAAGCGAGAAGGAACGCGACTGGCAGCGCGAGCGCCAGCGCCTGATGCGCGCCAAGGGCTAGCCTCCGGTCGTTCCCGGGTTTGCGAAGGGCCGGCCGCTTTTTCCCGATTCCGGGAGAGCCCGCGTCAGTGCAGGCGGGGCTTGCGGATGTGCGCGACCCCCCCGAAGCTGCCGACCCAGATGCCGTCGGACGCCGTCGTGACCATCGAGAACACGGTGTTCGCGAACAGCCCGTCCTCGACACCCAGGCGACGGAACTTGCCGTCCTCCAGGCGAGAGAGCCCGTTGTTGGTCCCGACCCAGAGCAGGCCCGTGATGCGGTCGACGTGCAGCATGGAGACGTGGTTGCCCGGCAGGCCCTCGGCCGTGGTGTAGGTCTTCCACGCCTTGCCGTCGAAGCGGGAGAGCCCGCCGCCCCACGTCCCCGCCCAGACCACGCCGTCGCGATCCACCGCGAGGGCCACGATGTAGTTCGGGTTGTAGGCCACGTCGACCCCCTCGAGCCCCATCTCCTGCTTCTGCTTCGCGTGGTGCTGCGAGACCTTCGACGGGTCGCTCTTGAACGAGATGTCGCCCTTCACCTTGTCGAAGGGCGCGCCCAGCCCCTTCGCGTGGTTCCAGTTCGTCCACTGCCCGTCCTTGAAGCGCACCAGGCCGCCCTCGGTGGCCATCCAGATGATGCCGTCCTTGCCCTCGGCGAGGGCGTACACCCAGTCGTTGATGAGCCCGCCTTTCGTGCTGTCGACGGTGTGCAGGCTCCATCGGGACTTGTCCTTGAGCGCGCCGCCGCGGATGCGGTTCACGCCGGACCAGGTGGCGATCCACAGGTCGCCGTTCCTCGCCTGCAGCACGTCGTACACGAACGCGTCGCCCAGGCCCTCGGGCACGTTGTAGTTCTCCCACTGCCCCGTCTTCTCGTCGAGGAACGAAAGCCCGCCGCCGTAGGTGCCCAGGGCGATGCGGCCCTGGATGCGGCTCACGTGGAAGATGCCGTTCGAGAGCAGCCCGGACTTCACGTCGAAGAGCTTGAAGTCCTCGGCCTTCGTGTCGTAGCGGATGACCCCGCCGGAGGTGCCGACCCAGAGCACGCTTCCCTCGGCGTGCAGGCTCTTCACGTTCTTGTTGCCCACCCGGAAATGCGTGAAATCGCGGTCCCGGGGATCGGAGACGGTGCCGGTCACGGACGCGGCGCCCTTCGCGGGCGTGCCCGCCTGGGCGAGGGCACCCGTCGGGGCCACGAAGAGGCACAGCAGGGAGGCCGCCAACGCGGCAGGAAAGCCATTCATCGTTGCAGGGTCCTTACGTAGGCGATCACGTCCAGGATCTCGCGGTCGCGCAGCACGCCGCCGAAGGCGGGCATCACGTTGCGGCCGCGGCGCACCGTCGCGAGCAGGGTGAAATCGGATTGCATGAGGCGTTCGCCGCGATTGAATTTCGGCGCCCCCGGAATGCCGCCCTGCCCCGCCGGCCCGTGGCAGGTGGCGCAGTGCAGCGCGTAGATCTGGCCGCCGCGGGCGAGATCGGCGGCGCCGGCCGCGGGCGCGAGCGCGAACGCCCCGGCGGCGGCGAGCAGGGCGAATGCGGCCCTACGCACCGGGCACCTTCGGCATCACCGGGCGGCGGGCGGGCGTCGCCTTCCTGCCGCCGTCGGCGAGGCCCCGCAGGGCCCTCGAGCGCGCTTCGTATTCGAGCGCCTTCCTTTCATCCGGTGCGAGGCCGAACTCGCCCTTCCGGTAGGCCAGGGCCAGGCGATCGATGGCGGGAAGGTGATCGATGAGCGCCGCGCGCTGCATCCAGGCGAGGGCCTCGGGCGACGCGCGCTCGGCGGGGCCGAGATCGTAGCCGCCGCCGAGATAGGCCGCGGCGACGGCGACGACGGCCTCGCGCTTGCCGGCGAGCGCCGCCTGCTCCATCAACTGGCGCGCGCCGGCCGGGTTCTTCGGCGTGCCCTCGCCCATGCCCATCATCGACGCGAGCAGGACCATGCCGTCCGGTTCGCCCTGGGCCGCCGCGAGCTTCAGGTAGCGCACGGCTTCCTCGTCCTGTTCCGAGGCATCGAGAATTGCGCCCAGGAGGGCCTGCGCCTTCGCGTGCCCGGCATCGGCCGCGGGCCTCAACTTCGCGATGGCCTCGCGCACGTCGCCGCGGCGATAGGCCCGGTCGCCGGCGGCGTAGTCCTCCGCGGGCCCGGCCCAGGCCGCGAGCCCGGCGAGGCAAGCGAGCAATCCCGCGAGGCGGGCGGCGAAACGCATCGGCATCCGGTTCCCTTGAAGCGGGCCGGATACCGCCGGCACGCCCCGCTAGTTGTCCCTCGGGCGGGATTCCGCCTCGCGGCCCAGCCCTTCCCGCTCGAATTCCTCGAGCTTGCGATACAGGCTCGACAGGCCGATCCCCAGTCGCTGCGCGGCCTGGCGCCGGTCCGCGGAGACCGCGTCGAGCGTGCGGTAGACGATGCCGGCCTCGAAACGGCGCAGTTCGCTGCGCAAGTCCCCGACCACTCCGGAAGCAACCGGTGTGCCACCGGCAACCGACGCCCGGGAGGAGAGCTCCGCCGGGATGTCGGCGAGGGTGATGCGTTCCCCGTCCGCGAGAATGCTCGCGCGATTGAGGACGTTCTCGAGTTCGCGCACGTTGCCGGGCCAGGCGTAGGCGTGCAGCAGCTCCTCCGCCGCCGGGTCCAGGCCCGTGAGCCGCCGCCCGCCGGCCGGGCCCGTGTCGAGCAGGTGCCGGATGAGGTCGCGCAGGTCCTGCGGCCGGTCGCGAAGGGGGGGCACGTGGATGCGGAACATGCTCATGCGGAAGAAGAGGTCCTCGCGGAAGCGGCCGTCGGCCACCATGGCGGGCAGGTCGCGGTTGGTGGCCGCGATGATGCGCACGTCGATGCGCCTCGCGATCTCCGCGCCGACCGGCCGCACGCTCTTCTCGTCGATGGCGTGCAGCAGTTTCGACTGCATGTGCAGGGGCAACTCGCCGATCTCGTCCAGGAAGAGCGTTCCGCCGTCGGCCTCGAGAAAAAGGCCCTTCCTCGTGCGGTCGGCTCCCGTGAACGCGCCCTTGGTGTGGCCGAAGAACTCGCTCTCGAGCAGCGTCTCCGGGATGGCGCCGCAATTGACCGCGATGAAGGGCTTCTGCCCACGCAGGCTGCGCTCGTGGATGGACCTCGCGAGCACGCCCTTGCCGGTGCCGCTCTCGCCGGTGACGAGCACGGTGCTGTCGGTCGGCGCGACCTTTCCCGCCAGGCGTTCGACCTCGAGCATCGCCGGCGACGAGAAGACGAACCGGTTGGCGCCGGGGCCGCCCACGCTCTTCCTGAGGGCGCGGTTCTCCTCGCGAAGGCCGCGCATGGCCTCGATCTGCGCCAGGCGGTGCAGCAGCTCCTCGCGGTTCACCGGCTTCGCCACGAAATCGTGGGCGCCGGCGCGCAGCGCCTCCACGGCGGTTTCCATGGACCCGAAGGCGGTCACCATGATGAACACCGTGTCGATGCCCGAATCGCGGCAGTTGCGCAGCAGCGTGATCCCGTCGCCGTCCGGCATGCGGATGTCGCACAGCGCCACGTCGATGCCGCCTCGCACGAGCTTCGAGGCGCCCTCGGCCGCGCCGGAGGCGGTGTCCACCGTGTAGCCGGCGTTGCGGACGATGTCGGCGACGATCTGGCGCACGGCCGCCTCGTCGTCGATCACCAGCACGTTCATCTGGCGCATGCTCAAGTCGTTCTCCTAGGGTTCGCGCGTGGGCAGGTCGACCTCGACCCGCGTGCCCTCGCCGGGTCGCGAGGCGATGGCGATTCGCCCGCCCGCGCGTTCGATGAGGGTCTTGCACATGAAGAGCCCGATGCCGCTGCCGCGGCCCGCGGGCTTGGTGGTGAAGGCCTCCTCGAAGGCACGGGCGAGCACGCCCGGTTCCATGCCCGTGCCGTTGTCGCCCACCGTGAAGCGGACGAACTCGCCGTTCGGCCGCGTCGCGATCGCCACGCGGCCTTCGCCCCCGGACACCTCCGCGATGGCGTCGGCGGCGTTGAGCACCAGGTTCATCGCCACCTGCGTGATGTGGTCGGGCACGGACCAGACGGCCGGCACGGCCGGGTCGAGGTCCAGGTCGAGGCGCGAATGGCGCAGGCGCCGGTCGAAGCTCACGAAGCTCGCCGTCGAGCGCAGCAGCGAGTTGAGGTCCACCCATTCGGCCTCCACGGAACGCGCCGACGTGAGGTCGGCGAGCTGCCGCGTGATCTGCGCGATGCGCTTGGTGTGGGTGAGGATCATGTCCGGGTGGCATTGGGTGCCCAGGTTGCCGCAGTGGGCGTTCTCGCAATTGCCGCGGATGGACTCGGCAACGCCCTGGATGGCGGCGATGGGATTGTTGATCTCGTGCGCGACGGCGGCGGCGAGCGAGCCCACGGCGGCCATCTTCTCCTGGTGGAAGCGCTGCTGGCGCGTGACCTCGAGCGCCTGCTCGCGCTCGCGCAGGATCTCCTGCATGCGGTTCACCGAATCCATGAGCCGACCGACTTCGTCGCCGCGGGTGACGGGTATGGGCTCGCGCCGGCCGCGCACCACGGCGATGGCCGCGTCGCCCAGCCTGCGAAGGTCGCCGGCCAGCCGCGTGAAGAACACCACCGTGAGCGCGCCGAAGAAGACGAGGCCGGCGCCCGTCATCGCCGCGAGCGAGAGCGTGATCTCGTCGTACCTGGCGCGGTAGCCTTCCCACAGCCGGTCCTTGCGGGCGCGCAGTTCCACGGCCGACTGCCCCAGCCGCGCGACGAGCACGTTCACCTCGGAGCGCAGGTCGATGAGATCCGCCCGCGAGGAGGTGGCGCGCGCTCGGGCATGCCGCTCCTCGAGCCGGGCGGCGAGCTGCGGGCCGCCGGGGAAGAGTTCGCCCAGCACGCGCAGCCCGGGACCCAGGCTCTCGATCTCGATGGCCACCGACTGGGCGACGTCCCGCGGCTCCGCGAACGCGCCGTCGTCGTTGATCTTGAGCACCGCCGCGGCCGAGGCGGCCGACACCCGCGCGAGCGTGGACTCGACGACGTGCAGCCGCTCGAGGTCCTCCGCGATCGCGATGAGGCGCCCGCGCTGCTGGCCGACCGAAAAGAGCGTGAGCGCGATGAAGGCCGCGAAAGCGACGAAGAGCAGCACCGCCTTGGCCCGCAGGGTGAGGCCCCGCAGCGCCGGGACCGGGGACGTTTCCTGCTGCCCGGCGACTTCGACGAGGGGTCCGGAGGCCGGCATCAGGGCGCCCCTCCCGCTTCCGATCGTTCGATCATCGCGAGCCGCGAGGGTTCGGACCAGTCGCGCGCGGATTCCTCCCGCCATCTCACGCGGCCGTCCCGGCCGATCGCGATCGTCGTGGGCAGCTTCGCGACGCCGAGCGCCTCGCGGGCGATGGCTTGCGCGGGATCGGAGAGGTTCGGGAAGGTGAGGCCGAGCTTGCGCAGGTGTTCCCGGGCAAGGAGCGCGTCGCGATCGATGTTGATGCCGACCACGCGGATGCCCTTGGGCGCGAGGGCGCGGTGGGCGGCCTCCAGGCTCGGCATCTCGCGCCGGCACGGTTCGCACCACGTGGCCCACACGTTCACGAGCACGAGTCCCTCGCTCGCCTCGAAGCGCAGCACCGTCCCGTCGGCGAGGGATTCGCCTTGCCAGCGCGGCAGCGATGCCCGCTCCGCCAACGGCGGCGAGCAGGCCGCGAGAAAGGCGGCGGCGAACGCGAGGGCGAGCGGTCGCACGCGGGTCACAGCGGGCGCTTGATCGTGACCGCTCCGCGGACCTGGCCGACGGCATAGCCCGTGGCGCGGTCGTGGGGATACTCGGCCTCGAGCAGGGCCTTGAGGTTCGGCGTGAGCCTTTCCGGGGCGCCGTGGCACGACACGCAGAGCGGCCCGAGCGGAAGGGCCTTCATGTACCGGTAGAAACGGCCCCCGGGCTCGACGACCACTTCCCCGTGCTCGAGGACTTCGGCTCTCTCGCCGCGCTCGGCGCGCCGCTCGAAATCGAGAAGGACCTTCTGCTCCCAGGCATCGGCGCTGCCCAGGGCCGGATTCCGCGGGCGCAGCGCGACGCGCGTCACCCGCCAGCCGGTCTTGCGGGACATCGCGGAGGAGATTTCGGGCACGGTGTACTTGCAGACGATCACGCCCCGCAGCGGCCCGCTGAACTCGAGTTCCTTCGTGAGCTCCCCGCGGATCTGCGCCACCAGGTCGCCCGCCACCTTGCGGGTCTCCTCGGCGAGACGGCGAGCTTCCGCACCCTCCTGCCCGGCGGCGGCGGCGCTCGCGAGCGCGATCGCGATGCCGGAAAGCGACTTGAAGGCCCAGCTCTTGCGCATGATTGCTTTCCTGTCGAGACCGAATGCGAGTCTAAACCATGCCGTCCCGGGGTGCGGGCGGGCCCTAGCGCGCCGGGCGGCTGCGCCGCTCCGCCTCGGCCAGCCGCTCGGCGACCTCCCGTGTCCTCTCGCCGCCGGCCGGCAGGACCGCGAGCAGGGCGCGCCAATGCCGCGCCGCCGTCACGAAGTCCCCGCGCGTGTAGGCGGAGGTCCCCGCCAGGGCGAGTGCCTTCACGTGTCGCGGGTCGAGCGCGAGGGCCTGGGCGATGAGGCGGTCGGGCTCGCCTTCGAAGCGGCGCCCCTGCGCCATCGCGAGCGTGTCGGCGCGCTCCGCGAGAATCGACGCGCTCGGCGGAAGGCGACGGGACGCTTCCGCGTAGGACGCCGCCGCGTCGGCGAACCGGCCCGACTCCGCGAAGGCACGGGCCCGGCGGGCCCACGCTTCGCCGTCGTCCGCGCCCGGCTGCGGCGTCGCGAGCCCCGGCCCCAGGGACGGCGCAGGCCCCGGCGGCGCCTCCCGCAGCGCGAACCAGACGCCGGCGACGACCACCGGAATGCCCGCGGCCGCGAGCCACGGCGCGTGCGGGATGCGTGCCATGCGCAGCAGCGGCCAGGAAACGATGAGCGCGGCGCCGAGGGCGACGCTCACCACGGTGAGGACGAAGGCGGTCACGGCGAGGGCTTCCTTTCGCTCCATTCCCAGAGCGCGGCCTCGGCGCGCCGACGGAAGGGGTCGGTCGCCGGGGCGAGGTGCGCGTAGGTGCGCATCGCCCCCCGCGCGGTCTCGAAGTCGCCCATCGCCTCGGCGGCCACGGCGAGCCCGTAATAGGCATTGAGCTGGGCCGGCCGCAGGTCGAGCGCCCCCTCGAAGAACGCGCGGGCTTCGCGATAACGCCCGAGCCCGGCGAGCGCGAAGCCCATGTTGGCATGGGCCTCCGGCATGTCCGGCGCGAACTTGAGCACGCGGTGGAATGCCGTCAGGGCATGCCCGTGCTCGCGCGCCTGCAGCATGGCGACGCCCTGGCGAAAGGCGATGTCGACGTCGTCCGCATGCGCGGCGGGTGTACCCCCCTTCCCGGCCGGCGGGCCCGGCAGGAGCGCGATGCCGGCACCCCCGATCGCGACCAGGCTCGCCGTGAGGAGCACGCCCAGCATCCGGACGTCGCGCCGGCTCGCGCTCATATCGCCCCCTTGTGCAGGGCGGTCGAGACGAAAGGCATCCCGAAGAAGGTGAGCACGGCGAGCACGAACACGCCAGCGATGGCGAGCGCCGTGGCGCGCGGCGCGAGCCGCAGGGTGAAACGCGCGTGCAGCAGACCCGCGAGCACGAGCCACGTGAGGAAGGACCAGGTCTCGAGGGGATCCCACGCCCAGTAGCGGCCCCAGGCGTCCTGCGCCCAGATGGCCCCGGTCACGAGCATCATCGACTCGAAGACGAAGGCCAGGGCGAGGAAGCGTAGGGCGAGCTGCTCGGCCCGCGCCTCGTCCGGGAGCCCCCCCGCCCGCAAGGCGCGCGCGCCCGGCGGGCCCGAGACCATGAGCACGCCCACGGCCGCGGACACGAGGAGCGCGCCCAGGAACACCTTGCCGAAACCCACGTGGGCATAGAGCCAGAGCGTGCGGTAGGTGGCCGGAAAATGGCCGTCGTCGGGATGCGTGACCAGCATCCAGGCCATCAGCACGAAGATGAAGGGCAGCGCCACGGCCGCCGCCGGCCGCACGGCGCGCACGCGCAGGTACGCGGCGAGGAAGACCAGCGTGAGGCTCCACACGTTGCTCGAGAGCACCTCGAACATGGAGATGAACGGGCCGTGCCCGACGCGCTCCCACCGTAGCGCGAGCGAGGCCGTGTGCGCGAGAAGGCCGCCGGCCAGCAGGCCGACGACGGCCATTTCCAGCCGGCGGCGCATGACCGTGCCGACGAGGGCGAACGAGCCCGCGAGCCCGTAGCCCGCCACCGCCGCGCCGAGGAGCTGGGCTTCCATCAGGCGCCCCGGCCTTCGCGCCCGAAGCGCCGCCAGAAGAAGGCCGCGAGGGCCAGAACGCCGACGGCGGCGCAGGCGAGGAGCCAGGGCAGCGTCGGATCGTAGTAGACCTTGTACCCCATCCAGGCCGTGAGCCCCTCGTAGACGAGCACGCCTTCGGGAACGGAAATGTTGTCGCCGGGCCTCAGTTCTCGCCGCTCGCCGCCCGTCACGAACACGAGGCGGTGGGCGCCCGGCAGCTGGAAGGTCGAGGCGCGCGACGGGTCGATGGCAGGCGCATCCAGGTCGAGCATCACCCACGCCTCGCGCGAGGTGCCGGGGATGCGCCACGACTGCGCCTGCCGGTGCTCGTTGAGCGGGTAGGACGGCAGGTGCACCGTGCCGCGCTCGGCCGGCCGGCCGTCCCGTGGCACCCAGCGCATCACGATCGCGAAGCCCTTGTTCGAGGTGGTATAGAAGCGATAGCCCTCGAGCACGAGCGGCGTGATGTCGCCTATCGCATGGTGAACGGCCCGGCCGTCCTGGCCGAACGCGCGCACGTCGTTGGTCGTGCGGCCGCGACGCCAGCCTTCCGCGTAGTCGATGGTGAAGCCGTCGTTCACGAAGCGCAGGCGCGCGAGCCGGTCGGGATGAAGCGGTCCGGCCTCCCGGGTGAGGAGGTGCCCGTCGAAGACCTCGCCCTGGGCGAGCTCGAGCGTGCCCGTGAGCGCGGTCAGTCGTCCCGTCGCCGCCAGGGCGAGAAGCGCGAGGAGCGAAAGGTGGAACACGAAGAGCGCGAGATCCGCGCGCAGGCGCGCGTTCGTGAGCAGCGCGGCCGCGAGGTTCGCGGCGGCCATGGCGAAGGCCGCCGCGAGCGGGCCCGCGAGCCCGCCCTCCACGCGCGCGTGGCCGATGACGGCCAGCCCGACGAGGGCGATGAGCGCGAGCGTGAGGCGCGGCGAGCCCACCCCGCGAACGACGCGCCGCGCGAGGCCTTCCCGCAAGGCGAGGGTCGTGGCGTTCACGGCGCGTTCTCGCAGTTCTCGTTCGAGTCGCGCATCCAGTCCCGGCCGGAATTCCCGTTGCCGGGCGCGCCGGCCGAACCGCAGTCGCTCTCGCGCCACAGGCCGCTCGGGGCGAAGCGGCGGATCTTGAGCACGGCGTTCATGTAGTACGGGCCGTTGTTGTAGGCGGCCGTCGTGTTGTTGCGCACCTGCGTGCCGGCGGCGAGCCCGGCCTCGGGCCCGACGTCGTTCAGGTTCACGAGGAACGCCTTGTTTTTCCACCCGTGAGGCACGGCCACGTGGCACCAGTTGCAGCGCATGCGCCCGATCTTGTCGGCGTGATAGGCGTGCAGGTCGCCTCGACCCTGGTCGCCCGGGTCGTTGAAGAAGCCCGTGCGCTGGCCGCCGGCGGTCGCGTACGCGTTGTAGTCGTGGCACTTGAAGCACAGGCCCGCGGCCTGCTGCCCGGACCCCGTGGCGTTGTTCCACGTGCCCTTCAGGATGAAGTTGTTGGACGAGCCGTGCGGCCCCCACGGGCTGCCGTTCTCGCCACCCGCGGGCTGGATCGTGCCCGTTCCCGTGTTCGAGCCGTGGCAGTCGGTGCAGTAGATCGTCTGCGTGCCGACCGCGTTGTTGAACGGGGAGAGCCAGCGCGCCGAGATGTTGTTGCCATTGCCGCGGATGGTGCCCGTGCGCCCGGTGGAGTCGATCACGGGGTGCCAGGAGCGGTGGTTGTTGGTCGCGTAAGCGCCCGCGGCCCCGGAATCGGTCGTGGTCGTCTCGCCACGGTGGGTGACGGGCGCCTGGAACTCCTTGGCCTGGTTCGTGTACTGCGAGAGGTTGTTGGTGCCGAAGGGGGTGCCGCCGGGGTAGCCCACCGGCGGGCGCGTGCCGAGCGGATAGACGTTGTTGTCGGAGTAGCCGTAATCCGAGTGGCATTTGAGGCAGATCTGGTACTCGCGCGTCACGTAGGGCGCGCTCGCGCTCGTGTCGACGCTCGCGCCGGGGTCGCCGCGCTTCACCGCGTAGCCCGAGGGGAGGTTCTGGAAGCTCGCGCTGCCGTAGAGGGGCTCGATCCCCCAGGCGCCGCGCAGCACGCCGGAGGCGATGTTCGTCACGACCGTGCCCGCCACCGCCGCGCGGTTGTGCGTGCCCGAGGGGTCGGGCGTGCCGGCGAGCGAGCCGGGCGGGTTGCCGGTGAACGAGCGGAACTTCACCACGCGGTGGGGGTTGTGGCAGTCGGTGCACTCCGCGTGGCGATTCGTCGAATTGCCCGCGCCGAGCTTCGAGCGCGGCTCGAGGAAATCCTTGCCGCAGCCGCTCGACGGTCCCGTGCAGTCGATGAACCCCGGGTCGGAGAAGCTGGCGGAAATGTCGTGCACTTCGCTGCCGGCGGGCTGGTCGGCCGAGCCGATGGGCATGCGCCGGGCGAGCTGGAAGTCCGTGCGGATGTCCGGCACCGTCGTCGAGGGCGTCACCACGCTCTGCGCCGCGGTGGTGTGGCACTGGTAGCAGGTCTCCTCGATCGCGGAGGCCCCGCCCGACTTCGGAACCGCCACGCTGTCGGTTCCCTCGCGCGCGAGCCGGCGCGCACCGGGCACGGTGTGGGTGTCGTGGCAGTTGAGGCAGGCGGCGCGCCACACGGGCAGGCCCGCCGGAAAATCGCGCTGGGTCGCCGCCGCCGCGGTGTAGGTCTGCGTCGCGACGAGCGGATTGGCGTGCGCCGAATAGGCCCACGAGCCCGCCGTGAGGTTCTTGTCGTGGCAGGAGACGCACAGGATGTCGCCCGCGGGGTTGTGGGCGGCCGTCGGCGCGACTTCCTGGAAGCGGTTCTGGCGCAGGAATTTCTGGTTGCCCTTCGTCGGGTCCGTCTCGCGCCGGTGCGGATCGTGGCAGGTCGCGCACTGCACCTGCCCGATGCCGCCGGCGCCGGTGGGCTCGAGAGGCAGCTCGGGCCGGTAGCCGGAGTGCCGCACGCCCAGCACGGCGCCGCCGCCCGGATACTGCTGGTTCGCGTCCACGACGCGCAGTTCCCCGTCGCGGACGGCGAGCGCGTTGGTGTAGGAGACCGAGATGGGATGGTCGTTGGTGAGATCGGAGCCGAGGTTGCGCGTGAAACCCGTGTTCGTGCCGCTGCCCGCCGGCATCGCGCCGCCCGTCCCGACGCCCGTCATGGGAATCGTGACCGACCCCTGCACCGTGGCCGAGCCCACGCCGTTCAGGACGTTCACGTTGCCGATCGCCACCGTGCCGTCGTGGCACGACAGGCACAGCTTCGAGCTGCCCCCGGGCTGCTCGAGCGCGCCCTGGATGGCCTGCGCGTCGAGCGAGGAAGACGCGTAGGGCGTGTACGTGGTGGTGCCGAGGCGCCGGTTCCAGATCGGGGCCACGCCCGGCGTCGCGCCGTGCGGCGTGTGGCAGAAGACGCAGACCTGGTTCTCGCTCGAGCTCTTCACCGTGCCCGGCCCGGTGGTCGAGAGGTTGTGCTTGGTGCCGCGCACGTCCGAGATGCCGGCCGCCCCGATGAGCGCCGACGTGGCCCCGAGCACGGCGAGCGCCGCGACGGCCGCGAGGAGCGCGCGCGGCAGGCTAGGGTTCGCCATCGGCTTCGCCTCCGAGGAACTGGAAGACCACGACGCGGCCGTTGAACATGTCGGCCACGTAGACGCGGTCGCGCTCGTCGATCCACAAGCCCGACGGCAGGTAGAACTGGCCCTCCCCGCGACCGAGGCCGCCGATGGGCAGGAGGAACCGCCCCTCGCGGTCGAAGACGAGCAGGTGGTCGTAGTACGACTCGATCACGTAGATGTTGCCGGCCGAGTCGGTCGCGACGCCCTTGGGGCGCACGAGCTGGCCGACGTACAGGCCCCGCGAGCCGAGCACGAGGCGCGGCCGCGACGCTCCCCGCCCGAAGACCTGGACGCGGCCGTTCATCGTGTCCGCCACGTAGAGGTCGCCGCCGCGAAACCACAGGTGGGTGGGGTAATTGAACTCGCCTTCGGCCTCGCCTCGGCGGCCGAACCGGCGAAGGGCCCGCCCCGAGAGGTCGAACACGCGGATCTCGTGCGTTCCCGTGTCGGCCACGTACAGCTCGCCGCGCTCCCGGTCGAGGGCGATGCCCGTCGGCCGGCCGAACTCGCCCACCCCGATGCGGCGCACGGTGCGGCCCTCGCCGTCGAGCTCCACGACCGCGCCGAGCGCGGAATCCACGATGAAGAGCGATCGCCCCGCGCCGCACGCGACGCCGGTGGGCGAGGCGAAACGCCTCGCGCCGAAGGCGTACTCGTAGACGTCGAGCCCGCCCTCGGGGCGGAACGAGAACACGCCGCCACGGCCGGGATCGGCCACGACGATGCGCCCGCAGCCCTCCGCCGCGCCCGCGGAGGGACGCAGCAGTTCCTCGCGCGCTTCGCCGAACCCCAGGCCGGTGATCCATTCGAGCGCCGTGCGCCAACCGCTCTTGCCCGTTGCCCCCGGCGCGTCGTAGTTGAGTTCCCCGATGAGGACGCCCTCCTGCCGGAAGCGCGGAACCTCGGGCGCGTGCGGCCAGGTTCGCATCGTCCGCCCGGGCTCGGCATCGAGCCGCAGTACCGAGGGCGCGGGTGCCGCGCAGGCGGCCACGGCGAACGCCGCCGCCATCGCGAGGAGGCGTGCCGCCCGCGCGCGGACGATCGCGCCGAGGCTCACCATACGCCCGGCCCCAGCGTCGAGTGACCGCCCTGGATCCCGGGCTTGAGCCCGGGCCTGCCCGAGTGGCAGAGATCGCAGCGGTCCGGGGCCCACGCGATCTGGCCGTTGTGGCACATCCCGCAGAACTTGCCGTCGACGATCTCCTTCATGGTGACCACGTTGGCGCCGGCGCGCATGCGGAAACCCAGTTCCGAGTGGCACACCTTGCAGCGGAAGCGGATGCGGTGGAACCAGTGCGGGAAGATGACGGGCCGCACGCCCTCGGCCTCGGACCGATGGTTGAGCACGACGTCGCCGTACTCGGCGGACGCCGGAAAGGCCGCCGCCGCGACGAGCGCGGCGAGGACGGCGAGGCGCGCGAACGCCGCGATCACGGCCTCGCTTTCGGCGCCGCCGGCACGTGACCGGCCGCCGGACCGCCGCCGCGCGAGGCGCGCGGCACGCTGTGGCAGCGGTTGCATTCCGTGAGCGGGAAGGCGACCGCGCCGTGGCAGAGCCCGCATTGCTCGCCCTGCAGGATGCGGCGCATGTCGAGCTTGTTGGCGCCCGTCTTCGAGACGAACGGCGTTTCGTGGCAGTTGCTGCAGTCGAGCCACAGCGTGTGGGCGCGGTGCGGGAAGCGCACGATCGGCGTGCCGCCGTTCAGGTTGAGCAGGATGTCGTCCTCGCGAAGGCGCACCTCGGTTCCCTCGAGGAGATTCGCGCGCGGGGCGATCTCCCCGCGCTCGAGCGCCTGCACCCAGCGCACCTGGTTGCCGGCGCCGTCGGCGGCGAGTCGCGCCAGGGCATCGCGAGGCTCCTGCAACTGGCGCGTGCCGGGGCTCGCCGGATCGTGCAGGCCGTCCTTCGCGAGCGGTATCCAGCGGCGCAGGTCGGGCTGCGCCCAGGCGGCCGCCGCCGCGAGCACCAGCAACCCGGCAAGGAGCGTTGTCCACGGCCGCGAGAGCTTCACCCGGGAATGTAGATGCCGGCCGCGCGGATGGCGCGGACCAGTTCCTTCGTCGACTCTTCCAGCAGGCCCACCGCCTCGGCGTGCGCTCCCGCGCCCGCCCGCCGCTCGGCCTCCTCGCGCAGGGACTGGGCCTTGCCGGAAGCCGCCTGCGCACTCGCGGCCTTGGCCGGATCGGCGACGAGCAGCCTGAGTAGCATGCGGTGCGTGTCGTTGCGGTCCACCTCGTAGCGGTACTCTTCCTCCTTGGTCGCGAAATCG
>Ga0138256_10004080_pt1 | contig 15519 bp, 11 predicted proteins | sample KNB2016incub_MG_FD_105486 | JGI IMG/M metagenome (GOLD analysis project Ga0138256, IMG submission 105486) | Active sludge microbial communities from wastewater in Klosterneuburg, Austria - KNB2014incub_MG | ecosystem: Engineered > WWTP > Activated sludge > Unclassified | place: Austria... | reverse complement strand
GCTTCAAATTTTCTTCGTTCGTAACGAATGGAAAGATCTACCTGATTACCACGAGCCACTTGTTTTGGGCCAAAGTGCAGACGGTTCACCCAACTTGCATTTGCATACACTTTTGGAACAATACAATAATCAAACTGCAAACTGATTGCAGATGGCAACCACATTCCAAATGATTCCGAAGTAGTTGAATTGACCGTGCCATTTATTTTATTGCTGATTAATGAGTCGAACCCTGCCATTGTAGAGAATGTGATGGAATCAATACCGTTCCAGGTTCTGTCATTCGAAGTTTGCACAGATAATGTTTGGGATTGTCTGAAGTAGTCGATCATCCCGATATCAAGGAAAGAAAGCCCGATTCGATAATCATATTTTTTGAATTGATCTGACGTTTTGTTACAGTCGAATGCACCCGGATTTCGTTTATGCATGTATACTGCCCCAAGTGTCGTGCTCAGCCCGAGACCACGGAGTGCGAACAGGCTCGAATTTCCATCTGCATTTACTGCATGTCCCAATGTAGCATCCATAGCATGAACCACGGCATGTGTTGAATCATAAAACGTATAATCCAATTTTTGCACATCCAGAAACAAGCCATCAAATCCGACGAGAATATTTCCTGTGATTGCCCATTTGAGATAATCCTTTTTTGTTTCCATATACACTTTTCCATAGGTAAATCCGGCTTCCGCCCAATTCATCCAGGCAAATGAAAAAGGTGTGCTGGTGATCCGTTGTCCGAATCCCGCAGGGTATTTATATTTTTCATAAACGAATTTGCTGAGTCCGGCAGGCGCTTTCAAAATACTCACTTCGTTTCGAAGTGCAGTGTGAATCCCCCATGCATCTGAACCGTTGTTCTTGATATAAGACGGACCAATGATCAATGCATGTGCAAAGCCGCTCACAGGATTCCCCGTGTAATCATCGAAATAATTTTTTCCGGGAGGAACAGTACCCAAAATTGAACGGGGAATAATTTTAGCGCTCGGAGGAAAATAAATATAAGTGTTTTCGGCAAAAAAATCTCCGGCAAGAATATTGAATTCATACTTGTAAGGCGCACCAACAATCGTTGCGGGATTCAGAAAAATACCCATGTTCCCACTGTAATTGCTATTACTGATACCCCACATTTCCTGAGCATTCACAAGCATGCTACAACATACCAGAGCAAAGAGAACCAAGAGCTTTTTCATAACAGATACAAAGGTACCGAAGGTTCAACGCAGATTGACAAGCTTCAGCATGTGTTTGTCCTTAAAAAACGAACAATCGATTGTTTTATTGCCCTGAAACACCATTGACCCTTCCGTTTTCAAGGTAATTTCCCCACGAATAAATTTTCTCTATTCTTTTCAGTTGATTTTATTAGAACTAATTTGATTGACTTGAATGCACGAATGAAAATAGAATATGTTCGTATGTAAATGCAACACAGAGTTGGTTGCTTATAAAAAAAAATAGCCACGAATGCACGAATGGAAATAAAACCATTCGTGCATTCGTGGCAAAAACCAGAAATATGGAGAACCTAATTTACAAAGAAGAGTGTTATTCCATAATTGGAAAATGCATGGAAGTACACAACAATCTTGGTCCTGGTTTTATTGAAACAGTCTATAAAGATGCTCTTGAATATGAATTTAAATTGACTGGCGTTCCATTTGAACGAGAGAAAGTGTATGAAATCAGTTATAAAGGAATAATTCTGCCACACAAATTTTACGCCGACTTTGTAGTCAATGATTCAATCATTCTTGAAATAAAAGGCGTCTCCAAAATTTCGGATCTGTTTATCGCCCAAGCCTTGAATTACCTGAAAGTTTCACAAAACAAATTGGCACTGATCGTCAATTTTGGCGAACTAAAACTCAACTACAAAAGAATTGTTTATTGAAAAACAGCAGGCCGAATAGCTGCTAATATTACAACTAAAAGGCGCCTCTAATAAAAACCCTTATTCGTGCATTCGTGGCAAAACATCATACCGGGATACTTTTGTATCTTGCGCCATCCCATGAAAACATTTCCAATTCAATCCATCAGTGGCCAGATCGTAGACGTTGTTCACAAACGTATTTTTTCCGGAACGCTTCACTTACACGAAGGAAAAATTGAACGGATCGTAGAAGAAAACAATACTGAATCAATATTCATTTTACCTGGATTTGTGGATGCACACATTCACATTGAAAGTTCTATGCTCACTCCTTACGAATTTTCCAGAATGGCATTGCCTCACGGAACAATTGCAACAGTGAGCGATCCTCATGAAATTGCAAATGTTCTGGGGATGGAAGGAATACTTTACATGCTTGAAAATGCTAAAAAATCACCCCTAAAGTTTTTTTTTGGTGCCCCTTCCTGTGTACCGGCCACTGTTTTTGAAACAGCCGGAGCCACCATCACTGCTGCGGATATAGAAATCTTGTTTCGTGATCATGAATTGAAATACCTCGCGGAAATGATGAATTACCCGGGTGTTTTGAACAGGGATCCAATCGTGATGGAGAAAATTGCAATCGCCCAAAAATACCACCGAAATGTAGATGGTCATGCACCGGGCTTGAGAAGTGAAGAAGCTGCACGTTACATCGCTGCAGGTATTTCCACAGATCATGAATGTTTCACCATTCAGGAGGCTTTGGACAAACTTCATCACAAAATGAAAATTTTGATTCGTGAAGGCTCTGCTGCAAAAAATTTCAACGCGTTAATTCCCTTGATGGATGAATACGCCGATGATATTATGTTTTGCAGCGACGATAAACATCCTGACGATCTCGAATTAGGTCACATCAACTTGCTCGTAAGCAGAGCTATCGCGGCAGGTTACAATACGATGAACGTTTTACGTTCTGCAACTCTGAATCCGGTGAAACACTATGGACTCGAGGTTGGTCTTTTGCAAACCGGCGATCCGGCTGATTTTATTGTGGTCGATAACCTGAAAGATTTTAATGTTTTGAAAACAGTGATTGATGGAACTATTGTATCTGAAAACGGAAAATGCTTTCTGCAAGATGAAGAGCATCCTGTCATCAACAATTTTTCCTGTAAGCAACAACAACCAGCCGACTTTCGTGTCCGTGTTGAAGGATCAAAATTAAATGTCATTGAGGCCCTGGATGGGCAGTTAATCACGCTGCATTTGGAAACGGAGATAAAATCGAAAGACGGTTTTGTGGTATCCGATCCGGAAAACGATATTTTAAAAATTGCTGTGGTCAATCGTTATGCCGATAAAGCTCCCTCTGTTGGCATGATAAAAAATTTCGGTTTAAAAAAAGGCGCAATGGCTTCGTCTGTTGCACATGATTCTCATAATATTATTGCCATCGGAGTCAGTGATGAAGAGTTGTGCCGGGCTGTAAATCTCTTGATCGAACACAAAGGTGGATTGTGTGCCATCGATGGGTCCGAAGAGCTCGTGCTTCCATTACCCATAGCCGGACTGATTTCAACACTTGATGGTCCGTCTGTATCGAAACAATATAGTTTGCTCGACCGGAAAGTGAAGTCACTTGGTTCCGGATTACGAGCACCCTACATGACTTTGTCCTTTATGGCATTGCTTGTAATTCCCGAATTCAAAATCAGTGATTTGGGGCTTTTTGATGCCGTGAATTTCCGTTTTGCGAAAATTTTCAGTTGAGTTGGGATATTATTCCAACAGTATTAGAGGTGGCCGGAATTTTTTTGTAGCCGGAAATCCGCAGCTGTTGCAGGTTTGATCTCTTTTTCATAGTTTAGTACAAACAAAGAATCCCGTAAAACATGAAGAAATTTGTACTGCTCCTTATAGGAACTATGTTGGTATTTCCTTTTACAGGAAGCACACAATGCACAACTACCAATGCAACTACCTGCACTTGTCCTCCCGGTGGCGGAACAAATTGCGATTTGTTACCTGACATTACCTTGTCAAAGGAAGCCATCAGCAATGGAGGATATACCGAATATCCGCAGGTGAATGCTGGGACAAGCCAAGCCAATCAGGGTTCTGATGATGGAAGACTTCGGCTCACCGGTGCCACACCAAACCTTGGATATGGTCCGATCGAGGTGCGCGGAATCAGCAAATGGGTTTGTGGAACAGATTCTTTTACTTCTTATCCGGGTGCCGGATTCTGCTCCGATGGCTCCGATCCAAAACAGGTTGTTGTTCAGCGCGTCTATCACAAGAATGGCAATACGATGACTTCAAGTGACCGCATTGCCGGGACAATGACATACCATCCTTCCCATGGTCACCAACACGTTGATTCCTGGGGAACCTACACTCTCCGCATTGAAAATCCGAACGATCCCAATCCATTGAATTGGTCAATTGTAGGAACAGGGACAAAACTTGCATTCTGTCTTTTAGACTTAAGTAATTGCAACGCTGCAAACAATTACTGCAGGGATTCGCTTAACAATTTATTGAACTCTACGAATCTGCCGAACTATGGTTTGGGCGGAGGCGGCTATGGTTGTTCAAATGCTTTGCAGGGCATTTCAGCCGGCTATGTCGACATCTATTCCAAAACCCTTGACGGAATGTGGATCAACATTCCTCCCGATGTTTGCAACGGTATTTATTGGATCGTTGTGGAAATTGACCCGAATAACAATTTCAGGGAAACCAAAGAGTGGAATAATGTAGCTGCTGTTCCTGTTACTCTTACTCGTCAGACTGTTGCCGGCACCGGTGTTGCAAAAATCACCGCCAACCGGGCGGGAACAATTGTACAGGGAGATGTGGTAACACTTACCGCAACTGCAGGATCTGCATACCTCTGGTCTACGGGAGCTACAACACAAACAATCACCACAAATATTGCTGGAACATTTACAGTCACCGTGACGAACCCATGTGGAACAGCAACTTCTGCTCCCTTTGTTGTTTCGGTGATTAACAATCCTTCGAATCCTGCTGTCACCGGAGCTGCAAGATGCGGTCCGGGTTCAATTACACTTTCAGCAACAGGCGCCGGATCTCAAAAATGGTACACGACTCCGACCGGTGGCTCAGCAGTAAATACCGGAACAACATATACGATTCCAAACCTCGGTGCAACTACAACTTATTATGTCGAGAGTGAAACGACCACGACTGGACCAACTCTTAACTCAACACCATCATCGAATGCAGTTTCCACAACAGGAAGTTACAACACCGCGACTTCTGCTCAATACGAAGCGTTCACTGTTTATTCCCGACTAACGCTTCAGTCTGTACTGGTGTATTCAAATGCGACCGGCAACAAGACATTCAAACTACTGGATAAAAACACCAACACTTTACGACAGCTTACCGTTTCGGTTCCTTCCGGAAGCAGTCGTGTAACACTAAACTGGACAATTGATCCGGATGAAAATTACCGACTACAGGTTGACAATGGAGTAAACCTGTATTACAACACGAAGTCCAGTAATATCGGTTATCCTTTTACCATCCCGGGAGTTATTTCAATTACTAATTCTTCCGGAGGCCATACTAATTTTTATTATTGTTATGACTGGCAGATTAAAGTACCGGACCTCATTGCTCATAGCAGCCGCATTCCTGTGATCGCAACAATAAATACAGTTCCAAGTGTATCCTTCTCCGGACTTTCTGCAACATACCAATCTACTGCTGCTGCTGCAACGCTGACGGGCTCACCTGTGGGTGGAACGTTTAGTGGACCAGGAATAAGCGGAACTACTTTTACTCCGGCAACTGCAGGGGTAGGTGGTCCGTATACTATCACGTATTCATATACTGCTGCCAATGGATGCACGGGGACTAGTTCACAACAAGTAACCGTTACTCTGGCAGGGAATAATTGCTTGCGCCCATTCAATACTTCTGTCAGTAACATCAGCAATATTGCAGCACAGATTAATTGGGATGTCAGTATAACAGCAGATACATTTCGTGTGCGTTACAATGTCTTTGGATCATTGTCCTATTTCTATAAAGATGTAAATGGTTCCGGAGCACCGCACAGCGCAACCCTCACCAATCTCAGCCCGGGAACAATCTATCAATACCAGGTGAGTTCAATTTGCAGAGGCCTTAGCAGCGGGTACAATTCCTCTGCATCATTCACAACTCTTACCACTCCTGTGAGATGTATAAAACCCTATGGACTAACGGCCACTAATGTCGCCAACGTTTCTGCAACTGCAGGTTGGACTCCATATGTTGCTGCAGATACTTTCCGAATCCGGTATTCTGTGAATGGAACAAGCGCTTATTTATACAAAGACCAAAATGGTAGTGCGGGAAATACATCATCACTGATAGGATTATCTCCAAGCACAACTTATCAATTCCAGGTCAGTTCGATTTGCAGTGGTGTCAGCAGCGGGTATTCACCCTCTTTTACCTTTACAACTACTTCTGCTCCGGTACCGTGCATTAAGCCATACGGCTTGAGTTCTTCAGGTATTGCTAATACATCTGCCACTGTGAGCTGGACACAATTTGTTTCTGCAGATACTTTCCGGATCCGGTATTCTGTAAACGGAACAAGCAATTATCTTTATAAAAATGTGAATGGTGCTTTGGCTCACACAACTTCACTCACTGGACTTACCCCAAATACTACTTACCAGTTCCAGGTCAGTTCCGTTTGTTCCGGATTGGGTAGTGGATATAGTACGTCCTCAACATTCACAACGACCAACAATCCCGTTGCCTGTGTTACACCTTATGGCTTGTCCACTACAAATATTACAAATTCAAGTGCAGTATTAAACTGGACAAGCATGGTCACAGCGGATAGTTTTATGGTGAGATATTCTGTAAACGGAACGGCCAATTATATCTGGAAGCAATTTACAGGGGCTGGCGGAGTGCATTCAACGCAAATCATAGGTTTGTCGCCGAACACCACTTATCAATGGCAGGTACGCTCCATTTGTACTGGTGTGAGTACATCTGTGTATTCTTCTTCGTCTTTGTTTACAACGGGATTGATCAGGATCGCAGGACCTCAGACAGCATTAGGGTTTGAAGTATTTCCAAATCCTGCCGACGAAGTAGTGTCCGTTCGATTCGATGCAAGTGAAATAGCGAAAGGAATAATTCAAATTTCGGATGTTACAGGCAGGGTGATTCGCCACATCGAAATCGATATTCTTACCGGAGAAAATCTTATTGAACTAAACACTTCTGAACTTTCTCCGGGACTTTATCATTTCCATATTGAAAGCAACACTGATCGTTTTGATTCCAAAGTGATCATTCAATAGAAATATTCACGATCTTTTTCAAAGCAGAGAAAAGCAGAACTGAGCGGTTCTGCTTTTTTTATTCCCTCCCCTGAAACCAAGACCGAATAAATCAGAAAAGAGTCCTTGTTTTTTACTAAGATTTCCTTGTCTTATTGCCTGTTGTGATCCCCTTAAACCCTTGATATTATAGTATTTCCCGTATATTTCATTCCGCTAATTCCCGCGCAAACATAAGATCGCACATGAAAAAAAAGCTACTCGCCTTTTTTGCCGTTATTTTTTTACCATTTCTGACCAATGCTCAATGCACAACTTCAAATGCAACGGGATGTCAGTGTCTGGATCCCAATCAAACTGATTGTGATTTATTGCCGGATATTCAGATTGGTCACCCGCCATTTTATGATATTGGTGCGACGTATGGAATGATTGAATATTCCCAAACAGGCAATGGTGTCGATAACGGTCGATTAAAAATTACGGTTTCAACACCTAACCCTGGTCACGGACCTCTGGAATTACGTACAACCAATATTTTTGTGTGTGGCACTGATACTTTTGTTGGAACGGCTCCTGCCATTTGTCCGGATGGAATTTCTTATCCAAGAATTCTAATCAACCAGCGAATTTATCACAAGTCAGGCAATACAATGACTTCATATGATCGTGCTGCAGGAACGATGACTTATCACCCGAGTCATGGGCACATGCACGTTGATGATTGGGGAGTATATTCAATTCGTACACGTGATTCATTAGAACTAAATCCACTCAACTGGCCGATCATCGGCGCTGGAGCAAAACTTGCTTTTTGTGTTATGGATTATGGAACTTGTCCCGGATGGGCTGATCATTGCCTGGATACATCCGGAAATTCAATGAACACAGCCGGTCTATTTCCAAACTATGGTTTAGGTGGAGGCGGGTACAATTGCTCTCCAACTGTTCAGGGAATTTCTTCGGGATATCTTGATGTGTATTGGACTTCTCTGGATGGAATGTGGATCGACATCCCACCAGGAATTTGTAATGGTGATTATTGGGTCGTTTGTGAAGTGGATCCCAATCACAACTTTCTTGAAGAATATGAAAACAATAATTTTTATGCAGCACCATTCACTCTAACACGACAAACGCCAAATCCAAATGCTTCTCCTGTTGGAATCTCCATCAGCAATTCTGCTTTGAATCTTTGTCAGGGAGAATCTGTCACACTCACCGCTGATCAAAATATTTCAGCAACAGGTTATCTCTGGAGCAATGGAGATACAACACAATCCACCACCGTTAACTCCGCAGGAACATATACTCTGCAAATTTCGAGTGCTTGTGGAACCGGAAATTCTGTCCCAGTTACAGTGAATACATTTTCAGCACCACTGGATCCTGTAACATCGGATGATACAATTCCAACACCCGGAACGGCAGTACTTACGGCAACAGCAAGCGCCTCCGTGAATTGGTATGACGCAGCAAGTGGGGGAAATCTTCGTGGCACCGGTAATTCATTTACTACACCGTTTATTAATTCTACTACCACATTTTGGGCTGAAGCCGCTGAAACACATTCAGGCGCTGCCTTCAATGTTGGACCTGTCGATAACAACATCGGACAAGGTGGATATTATACCGGTTCGCAGTCAATGGTTTTTGACTGTTACAATCCATTTATTCTTCATGCTGTAACTGTGTATGCTCAAACCGGTGGTAACCGGACTATCGAATTGCAGGATGCACAAGGTGCAACATTACAAACAGCTGTTGTTTCGGTGGTTTCCGGTGCAAATGTCGTTGTCCTTGATTTTAACATTACACCGGGAACCGGCTATCAGCTTACACGTGTTGGAACGGAAGATTTGTATCGCAATAATCCGGGATCAGGAATTGCTTTTCCCTTTTCCATTTCTAATTTTTGTTCAATTACAGGTACTTCTGCAGGTGCGGGATATTATTATTTCTTCTATAACTGGGACGTTCGTTTACCAGATAATACATGTTCCAGTGCGCGAATTCCTGCAACAGCATTTGTGACAGCACCGAATTCAATTGCAGATGTGAATTTATTGAACTCACTGCAGCTCTTTCCAAATCCAGCAAGCAATAGCGTGACAGTATCATTCACCCTTCTGGAATCGAACGACATTAGCCTTCAATTGGTAGACGCACTTGGAAAAATTGTATCCGACAAACAGCTTCATGCTGTGAATGGCAATTTCCAGGAAGTAATCAGTCTTGAAGGTGCTTCCAAAGGAATTTATACTGTTCACTTACTCTCAGCCGATAAAAACTACTATCACAAACTAGTTGTTCAATAGTCCTGGAGGTAATGAGCAAAAAAAGCATTCCCCAACCAGGAGAATGCTTTTTTCTTACCCTGGCATTTGAACCCCAATGTGAAATCCTGATTTCTATCATACAGGAATTTCGGTACAAAATTAAATTTGCCATATAATCTCAATATTGCATGAAACGAATTCTATTTCTGTCTGCTTCGCTGATTGTTCTTTTGATGCAACAAATCTCTGCTCAAGGGGGATTTACAATTTACGATCGGTTCAATTCTCCTTTGCCGGAAAACCAATGTCGGTTTGTTCGTATTGATTCCCAAAACAGAAAATGGTTTTGTACAGAATATGGACTCGCTATTTTTAATGACACTACCTGGTCTGTCTACCTCACCAGCAATTCAGGCATTCCTGATAACTCTGTAAAGCATGTCGCCTTCGACAATCTTGGCAATGCATGGATCTCAACACAGAATGGTGGTGTCGGAGTTTTTGACGGAACAAATTGGACCGTCTACAACACTTCGAATTCCGGAATTGCATCGAATTATATTCGGAGTATTACGATTGACAGTCAGAATAAAAAATGGATCTGTACTGACAATGGTCTGAGCACCTTCGATGATGTCAACTGGTTTACTTTCGATATCCTTAATTCCAGTCTGCCTGTAAACAACATGTCGGTCCTTGCTGTTGAAAACGATTCTACGCGCTGGATTGGAACGATTAATGGTGGTCTGATCAGAATGGTAGATACTGCATTTACAAACTGGAATGTATATGCACACGGTTTTCCGGACAACACGATTTTGGGAATGTATGTGGATTCCGGTGGTACAAAATGGATGACTTGTCCTGCCGGCGCACTGGTGGCATTTTACAATGGTTCATGGATCGCATACAATACCGGTAGCTCAGCAATTCCAACGAACAGTCTGAACAGCTTAGCACATGACTCATTGAATAATATCTACATGGGATCTTATGACAAAGGGCTTGTTAAAAAACAAGGCTTTTATTATTATTACTGGAACACCAGCAATAGCAATATGCCTGATGATGTAGTTTTCACTGTAGCCATCGAACGTACAGGAGTAATTTGGATGGGAACAGAGTCGCATGGCGTTGTGCGTTTTGATGAAAATCAATGGGTGGGCCTTCCGGCAATGGTAGAATTCAATCGTATTGCAATCTACCCGAATCCTTGCAGAACTACAGTCAACGTTATTCCAAATGGAAAAGATATTTATTCAATCCGCGTATTGGATATTACTGGCGAAACAAAACTTGTTCAGAAATATTTGACTCCTGTTTCATCTTTCACGACTGTAGATCTCTCGCTTTTACCGGCAGGAATTTATTTTCTTAAAGCTGATCTTGGAGAAAAATCTGTTACAAGGAAAATTGTGAAAGTCGAATAGTTGCTTTGGGAATTACTTCTCTAATTGGATCAAATCCTGTAAGTTTTTAACTTTTCCTTGAAACTGTCCTGCTCTTTTCCTCTTTCATAGGAATTGATCTATATTTGTTTTGTTAATGAACTTTTTTTGAACACTTTATATCATGTTTAATTTTTTAGATAAAATTAAAGGCAACCCCGATTTTTTCCGCCAACTCGCTTTGGATGATCAATTGATTACACAATTCAACTGTCCGCTCGAAACAAAAAAAGAAAAAACGTGGTCGGAAGAAAGTTACTTCGTGTATGTCGTTGAAGGAAAAAAAATCTGGCACATTCCCGGAAAATCCTATGAGATGACGGAAGGCAAATGCATTTTTGTAAAAAAAGGTGCGCACATTATTGAACAATTTTTTGATTCAACATTTTGTGTCGTCATTTTCTTCCTGTCTGATTCGTTCATTAAAGAAACGATCTTGTCCATCCAGGCTTCAAAATTAAAAATCTCAACTCAGGAATACAGTTCACCAATCTCTGAAATTCATGCCGATGATTCATTGCATGCATTTTTCAACTCGGTCGTTCCCTATTTTTTAGATCATCAGGATGCAAGCAAAGAATTACTGGAATTAAAGTTCAGAGAGTTGATCTTAAATGTCATCAGCAACCCCCGAAACCAGGAGCTGAAAAATTATTTTTGTTCTTTGTTGAACGACTCTTACGCAGAAAGTCTTCGTAAAACAATGGAAGAAAATTTTCATAGCAATCTGGGTCTTGATGAATTTGCCCGCTTGTGTGGGCGAAGTTTGTCTGCTTTCAAAAGAGATTTTGAAGAGCTCTACAATACAACGCCAGGGCGATGGCTATTGAACAGACGCTTACAACATGCGCGCTTATTAATCGGCAGTTCGTCCCTTTCCGTAAGCGAGATTGCATTCGAATGTGGGTTCGAAAACAACTCTCATTTTAGCCGTGCATTTAAAGAGCATTTTGGTGCCGCTCCTGTAAATTTCAGACAAGACAAGGTGAAAACTTTAGAACAAAGAAATTGAACATTTAAGCACATTCGATTTTACAAACAGACTGTAGATTTGTCAAAAAAACAAAAGCCATGTTAGCTCAACAAACCCCCATCGCCTTTTCAGGCAACATTCCACAAAATTATGATGCATTTCTGGGTCCGATGTTCTTTGAACCTTATGCACTTGAAATGTCAAAACGAATCAGCAAACTGGCTCCGGCCAATTTGCTCGAACTTGCCAGTGGCACAGGACGGTTGACGCGAATGCTTCCTGCTTCTTCCGCCGAAAATGCTACAATCATTGCTTCCGATATTAATCCGGCAATGATTCAGTTCGGAAAAAACCGAACACAATTTGAAAAAATTCAATGGATGGAAATCGACGCTGTTTCTCTGCCACAGAAGGATTCAAGCATGGATTGCATTGTTGTTCAATTCGGAGTCATGTTTTACAGCGACCGCGTTAAAGCATTTAAAGAGGCATTACGTGTTCTCAAACCAGGAGGAGTGATGCTCTTCAGTTGTTGGGACATCATTACCAATAATCCAATTGCCCAGCTCACCAACGAAACCTTGAAACACTTTTTTCCTATTGACACGCCTGCATTTTACAAAGTCCCTTTCTCATATTATGATGAAGATTTGATCACCGATGAACTGGAAGAAGCAGGGTTTGATAAAATTAAAATTGAGATTGTGCAATGTACTGGTGAAAGTAAATCTGCTGCTGATGCAGCAAAAGGATTGACCGAAGGTTCGCCTGTTATCGTCGAACTTGAAAACAGAGCTTCTGAAAAAGTTTCTGAAATTCGGGAGTACATGCAAAAGAAAATTACAGAACAATTTGGTGCAACAGCATTACAAGTGCCGCTGTCGGCGAGGATTGTGACTGTTCAAAAAGCAATTTAATTTTGCCATACAATTATCTATAAAAAGCGCGTACCTTAGTGTATGCGCTTTTTATTTTCTTTCATACAATCCTAATAATTTCACTATAACAAATTATTTTGTTTCATGTTTACTAAATCCTAAGATATGAAATCCGGGAACTTCTTTTTTGAATTCGAAGACCTTTCCTGGTTCCCGCATACAATCCGGGAAAGTATGACGGATTATTTACGCTATCTACTCACAACTCTGGACCTGTACAAACCGGTAATTCCGCTGATCGCTGATGGGTTGAATAAGTCAAAGACAAATAAAATTCTCGATTTGTGCTCCGGTGGAGGTGGGCCGATTGAACAACTTCTGCCGCCGTTACAGAATCATCTCGGACTGAATATTGAAATTACACTGACAGATAAATATCCCAATATTAGTGCTTACGAAATGTTGGCTTTGAAATTGAATGGCAGCGTTTCCTTTTCTCATGAGTCTGTGGATGCAGCACATGTTCCGTCAAGTCTTAGTGGATTTCGAACTCTGTTTTCCGGGTTTCATCACTTTAACAAAAAATATGCTCAATCGATTATTCAAAATGCAGTGAATGCAAAATCCGGTATCGGAATTTTTGATGGCGGAGACAAAAATATTTTTACAGTTTTGGGAATCATCCTTCTTCATCCGATTGCGTTTTTCTTGTTTACACCATTCTTTAAGCCTTTTCGGTTTTCCCGAATATTTTTCACTTACCTCATCCCGATAATTCCCCTTTGTACTATTTGGGATGGGGTGGTCTCCATTATTCGGCTCCATAATCCGGGGCAATTAATTGAAATGGCCGAGGAAGTAGACCGTGTAAATTATAGTTGGAAAGCCGGAACTGTAAAAAACAAGTTCGGGATGAGAATTGCTTATTTGATCGGAACTCCTTTAGCAGACACTTCCATTGAGAATGGAAAGGTGTGAATCATGTAACTATTTCTTTTTGTAATGTAACTTCTTTCGTTGAATTGCAAAGACCTTTGTGTTCGCTCCTTGACTTGAATTCGGGTTTGATTGCTTTAAACGACCAATTCGAGCAGCGTGAATCAGATTCAATTTCATTTATAAAATCATTTCTTATGGCAATGGCAAATAGTCTGGGTATATTCATGGATCACTCAAGTGCACAGATCATTGAATTTACAACTGATCCGATGGAATCAATTACCGTTGATTCAACTTTTTCTCGTCAGGATAAAGTAGAGAGTCTTGGAAAGAGTGAAAATCTGATGCACAATAAGGAGCAACAGCAGCAAACTGCGTATTTTAAACAGCTTGCGGATGTTATTAAAAACTACGATGCCGTAGTTCTTTTTGGACCGACAGACGCAAAAGCTCAGCTTTACAATATCCTCAAAGCAGACAACCGTTTTGAAAAAATTAAAATCGAAGTGAAACAATCAGATAAAATGACAAGCAAACAACAAAATGCTTTTGTGAGAGATTATTTTTCAAAACAACAAATCATTCTATAAATTCCCCTGTTTTACGTTTTTCAAATATGTGAATTATGTAATTAATCCCTTTTATTGTGTAACTAAGTTGGACGCTCTATAAAGACCTTTGTATATAGATATTTATTATTTCTTCACTACGGAAACACATGACTACAGATCACAAAGACGGAGTTCCTTCAACCGAATTGGAAAAATCCAAAGCACATATTATTATTGAAATTATTGAATATGTCCCTAAGGCTGTAGTAAGCAAGACCATTATTAAAAAAACTACAGGTAATATTACCGTTTCATCCTTTGATGAAGGAGAAGAGTTGGCTGAAAAAACTTCTCCATTCGACAATTATATTCAGATTATTGATGGCGCGGCTGAAGTTGTCATCAATGATAAAGTTTATAAACTCAAATTAGGAGAAGGGATTATTATTCCCGCTCATTCAAAGCATTGCTTCAATGCAAATGAACAATTCAAAATGATTTCAACGGTGATCAAGAGTGGATACGACAGTTAATCAGTGTGAACAAATAACGCTAATCTTACTGGCAGAATTTTATGAAAAATGAAAAGGAATTGAATGAGGATATCCTCAAAATCACGATGTTAATTCAGGAAAAATATCCTGAGCTTTCGAAGTTTATCACCGAAATGCCCGTGACAGTTCCCAATATTGAAACTCCGGAGATAAATAACCAACACCTTTCAAATTATTACGATTCATTGAAAACACTTGTAGATAAGTACAAAGAAGCCCCTGAAAATACAAATCCCTAGTTTTTTAATCCGAAGTAGATCAACAGAACTGGCAGTGTTACGGTTATAAACACGATCACTTTGGCAAAATCAACTTTACTTGTAGAAACCAAATTGTCGGGACATAGATTGCAGGATTCAATATTCACTACTGTACCCGCTTTTGAATACGCTATTTCCAACTGTACATATTTACCGGTGGCTATTTTACCGTTCACCGGTTTTGTATTGAATGAAAAGGTTCGGCGATCCAATACTCGATAAATATAAATGTATACATCGCTGGTGTCGTTTCTTGCTTTTAAATCATACGATTTTACTCCCAATACTTCTTCCACTTCAACTTTTGTCATTCCCAGTTTCAAAGTCATTACCTGTTCAAGTGTCGAATATTTGGGAGATTGAACAATGCAGGATGAAAACGCTGAAAGGCAAATGATTGAAATCAAGGTGTAACTTTTCAGGAT
>Ga0138256_10004079_pt1 | contig 15520 bp, 13 predicted proteins | sample KNB2016incub_MG_FD_105486 | JGI IMG/M metagenome (GOLD analysis project Ga0138256, IMG submission 105486) | Active sludge microbial communities from wastewater in Klosterneuburg, Austria - KNB2014incub_MG | ecosystem: Engineered > WWTP > Activated sludge > Unclassified | place: Austria... | reverse complement strand
TGTAAGCTTTGCTTTAGCTGATGATGCGCCAGTAGACTCCTCCACCCCACCAGCAGAGACTCAGTCAGTGGAGCAGCAACCACCTGTAGATCAAGGCACTACTAGTACACAAGCAGCGGCGGATGTGACACCCTCACCAACTGTTGAAGTAACACCTATTCTAACCGTCACTCCTATCCCTATGCCAAGTATGCCTGTAAATCCAGCAGATGAGCTTAAGACGAAGTCGGCTCAGCAAGTAATAGATGAGATTAGGGCAAAAAATACTGAAAAGAGAGCTCAGGCAAAAGCAGCAGATGATGCAACCAGGGCAGCAGCTAAGGAAAAGGCTGGAAAAGCACCTGCTCCATCAGGTTCAGCAATAGTTCCTACTACTAACTCAGGGCCTACCATAGCAGACGCATCAGTAGGTGCAGTTGTTAACTCAGGAAATGGTCAAGGTTCGACTAATACTGGCGCATCAACTTCTAATAACACAAATAATACTAGCCAGAATAATAGTGCAAACGTTAATACAAGCTTAAATCAGTCAGCAAAGACTGGAAGTAACACAGCGCACGATAACATTGGTGGAGATACTACAGTTAAATCTGGAGATGCCAATGTATCAGGAACTGCGATCACTGGTGTTAACTCAAATTTGGATAACGTAGCAGTCTCAGAGTTTAATGTAAATGATGTACAAAATGGTGACTTAGTTCTTAATTCAGCATCTCATTGTATCTCGGGCTGTGGAACTTCCTCTCCAAATGTTGTGATTAATAAGAATAATGGTCAGGATTCGAATAATTCAGCAGATTCAACGACAAATAATACAGAGAATACATTTCAGAATAATGACGCTAATGTAGGGACAGATATGAATTTGTCTGCAGATTCAGGTCATAACAGAGCACACGACAATATTGATGGAGATACATCTGTCGAGTCAGGCAACGCAAACGTATCGGCAAACGCCTTAACACTCGCAAATAATAATATAGATGGTGGAAAAGTTCAGTATAACGTTGTTAACATTTACGGCGAACTTCATGGTGATATCGTACTACCTGAAGAGGAGGTCGCTAATCCTAGTGCAACTATGAACTCTGGAAATGGTGCAAATTCTAAGAATACAGCTTCAAATAGCACCAATAACTCAGATACGACAGCTCAAAACAATAATGCAAATATTACTAACAATTTAAATATCGACACGGCAACTGGTGGTAACTACGCAAGCGATAATGGTGGTGGAGCAGATGTATCTTCAGGTAATACTAAAGTCGACGCAAATGTCCTGAACGTCGCTAACTCTAATATCGATGGACAGACCATGTGGCTTGTCATTGTCAATCAGGCTGGTAAGTGGGTTGGAAAGATTCTGGGTGGAGATGGATCAAATATGGCTGGGTCAGACGGAACAGAATTCATAGTAAATGATGACGGAACTGTAACTGCTTCAAACCAAGGAAATGGTGAAGGTTCAACTAACGATGCATCGAACACTACCAATAATACTAGTACAACTACACAAGATAATAACGCCAACATTACAAATAATTTGAATCTTTCTGCAAACACAGGAGATAATAGATCTCATGATAACTTGGGCGGAGATAACACAGTAAAGAGTGGAGATGCTACGATCATCGCAAATATTATCAACTTCGTTAATAACAACATCACAGGTAATGGTAAGCTAGTCGTCACAGTGGTCAATGTCTTTGGGCAGTGGTTTGGAGACTTTGTAGCACCAGGCCAAACAAAGCAGAGCAATGTAGCTCAAGCAGCAGTTCAAAATAATAGCAATAATAATTCAAATTCAAACGATAATAGTGCTAACAACTCATCAGGGAATCAGACTCAGACTGAAGTGTTAGGAGTAAAAACTGCAGGTAGTATTGCGCAATCTGGAGGAACGAGTTATGCGCTAGGCAATAAATCTAACGGATCTGCAAATGTCTTGGTCGCTGGGGTAAGTAATCTTTCTAATAATTCTCAGATGAAGAATACTTTAACAAATAATATGCACCAGATTAGTGTAAATCTAGCTTGGATGTTCGTATTCCTCCCAATACTTGCACTCGGAATAGTTGGAAGAAAATTCTTAAAAAGAAATATTGCTGCTAAATAAAATTTAGTCCTCTGCCCAGAGAAAAGTCCTGCTGCCCACAGTACGTAAACGTAATTATATTATGATACAGAAGAAAATTATTATTAGTTCACTTATAACAGCTGTTGTTTTGCCAGTTTCAGCTTTTACTCTAAAGGTACATGCTGAAGAGCTGACTATTACTAGCAACGGACAAGGTTCGTCTAATGCAGTAACAGTTACTGCTCAAAACCAGGCAGTATCTCAACAGTCAAATGAAGCGAATGTAACAAATAATACCTCAAATAATTCAAATACTGGTAACAATACAGCAAATGACAACTCGGGTAGTGCCAATGTATCCTCAGGAGACGCTTCAAATACTACAAATGTTGAGACTAATGCTAACCATAACACTGCAGATCTGAATAACTGTAACTGCACGGCTGATGGCACAGCAAAGATTGCTAACAATGGTGCCAACTCAGATAACAGTGTCAACTATAATTCTTCAGTAATTACTACTATAAATAGTACTAATACTGCTAAGATAACTACCATTACTAATGGTAATGTAAGTACTGGAAATAATCATGCAAATAACAACAAGGGTGATGTGAGTATCAAGTCTGGCAACATTAACGTGCAGGAGTCTATACGTACTGCTACAGGTAGTAATAATGTTCATCTTTCAACTGGAAATGCTGGGGTTTTTCAGCTTGATATATCAGGAAATGGAAAAGGTAGCATTAACTCAGTTAAGCTAACCCAAAACCAAAGTAATATCGTAAATGTAAGTAACGTAGCTGATATTCTCAACTTAAATATCTGGAATCTAATAACCGGAAATAACACAGCAAATGATAATCATGGGGATGTGAGTATCGTAAGCGGAGATATTAATGTAGCACTTAATATAAAGACAGTAGTTAACTCAAATGAAGTGACAATAGACTGTGGATGTAAAGTCACCCCACCACCAGAGCCACCTACTCCTCCGACTCCTCCGACTCCTCCAACACCTCCAAATAATGGTGGTGGCGGGAACGGGAGTAGTGGTGGGAATGGCGGCGGGAATGGTGGACCTGGAGTTCTCTCAGCTTTAACAGGACCGATGCTTCCTGCAACAGGAAACCCTTGGCTACTCTTGGCAATTATTGGAAATCTCCTGATGTTATTCTTCGGTGCCGTACTAAGACTTAAATCGGGGAGATCTCCTGGATTTGGTCTCGCAATCTAATGCCCAATCACTCCGAGAAATCGGAGTTTTTTTTGACTGATATTAGTATCTAGGGTAAAATGCGGATATGAAAAAGACAGTATTCTATTATTTGGGAAATACACTAATCATTGCTTCGCTTCTTGGGTTTATTTATATAGGTTGGCCAGTGCTCTTTGTTTATCTTTTTCCTGCTTCTCCCCCATCTCCTACGTTACAAGACTTTTCACTTTGGATTCCAAGGATACATGCAGGTGGTAAAATAATCCCCAATGTGGACCCATTTAATGAAAGTGTCTATAGAGCTGCTTTAAAAAATGGAATTGCTCTTGGTAAAGGATTTGCTCTCCCTGGGGAAAGTGGAGTAACTTATTTGTTTGCGCACTCTTCTGGGCTTCCTTGGGAAATCACGCATTATAATACAGTCTTTCTACGTCTCGGAGAACTTGAGAAAAATGATGAGATTGCTATCTGGTATAAAGGCAAAAAGTATAACTACCTAGTCACGAGTAAAAAAGTAGTTAACCCCAATGATGTTAGAGCAGTTACTGAAGAAAAGAGAAATCAGCTAATTATTCAGACCTGTACACCGATTGGTACTGATTGGCAAAGGCTTCTGATATATGCAACTCTAAAAAAGTAGATTAGGGGATAATATACCACTGAAGGCTATAGACAAGTACGAGTACAACAATCGCTAGGGCTAACAAAACACCATAACCAATCATGCCATGAACTGGAGACTCAAGTCTGCTTTTTGTTTTAGGTAATTTAACTACTTTCTTCTTCGCCATAAATAAGCCTCTTCTATAGTTTGGAAAATAATTAGATTTTTGTCAAGGGATCAATTATTCTTTCTGAAGAAGCCGAAGAAAGAAAAGAATTTCTCAAGAACATTTTGAAAAAAAGAATACGATGCGTTTTTTGCAGGAGCTGATTTTATTTTGGCAGATTCTGTACCTCTTGGTGTTAGGGTAGGCTTCTCTGTTAATTTACTGGTAGGTTCTGGATTGGCTTGAGGGTTAGAGTTGATTTTAACGCTCGACTTACCGTCTTCTGACTCCCAGTTAACAGACTCATCCCCCGTTGTATTAAAGTCTTTGACTTCTCCATCTGACTCTATATGAACCTTGGTATTTGAGTTGACAGTAGTTGTACTAATAGAGGAAGATTTTACATTACTATTGACACTTACATGAGTTGTATTCCCCCCACCTGAATTAGTATTCACATTTACGGATGTCTCTGCATGAGCTACTTGTTTCAATCCAATCAAGGATAGTAGAGAAATAACAAGCGCGAATAGGTACTTCATATTCATATACTATAAACCTTGTAATTGTAGTTTTGTGTAAGAGATTGCTAACAAAAACCCTGCCTCATGATTGTACTTTTCATGGGCAGGGCATTGTTCCTTATAAGGAAAATCTTACTTTAGAGAGTAAGACTATTTCCGCCGGTTGTTACATTATTTGTAACTGTTGAATTAGCAGATCCACTAGTAACACTGACATCACCTTTTCCAGTGTTGTCATTTGCTTTGTTCCCACCAGTGTTCTGAGATACAACTGTACCGTTTACAACTGTTGTATTGTTAGTTTGACTAACCATAGTCATGTTCATGTCTCCAACTAACACAGTATTTTTAGACTTTTTACCATTTCCAGATATTACGACATGGTCACCCATTTCGTCACATCCGCATGGAGTAATTTTAGCGGTATTACCGCCAGTCTTTGTAGTATTAGAAACAGTTGAGTTCGTATTTCCTGACTTTACAGTAACATCACCTTTTCCAGTGTTGTCACTAGACTTGTTGTTTCCAGTATTTTGGAATACGCCAGTCATATTTACGACTTTATTATTGTTCTCCTGTTGTGCCATAACTGCATTAACGGATAAGACTGCAACTTTATTTACAGATTTTTTTCCGTTGTGATTTATCTTAACAGTAGACGCAAAGGTCGCTGGAGCGATAACTGCTGCTAAAAGTGTAGCTGTAGCTGCTCCTGTTGCTAATTTTATTTTCCAATTTGTCATTATATATTCACCTCCTTTCAGTAAGTATTTGGTATCTCGCAAAAAAACGATCAATTTTTTACGAAGTAGAAATACTCACTTTACTTACGGTTGCATAGAATTATTAAAATTACCTGAAATTTCGTTACCAGTCGTTATATTTGAAGAAGAATTATTGGTATTTGAATTACTTCTAGTATTATTTATAACTATTGTTGAGTTGCTAACTGAAGTGTTACTACCCTGATTAATAACTGTTGAGTTACTATGTGAACAAATAACCTCATTTGTAGATCCTGCACCATTTCCTGATATATCTACATCGCAATTACCAGCACTTGGAATAGGAGTTGGAACTGATGTTGGAGAGGGAGTTAAAGTTGGGGTAGGAGTTGAGATAATGAAGGTTGAGGCAGTTGTGAAGGTGTTATCAGAAAACGTAACATGGCTTATATAGAGTGCATTCGTCTTGTTTAATGAGATTAAGGAGAGCACTGATATTACAGGTAGTAAAATAAGTAGTTTCATTTTGTTTGTTCAATTAGCATTAAAAGCTTTCTCTCAGCATTTTTTTCAATTTCGTGCTTTATGGACCATAATTCCGTAATAACTATGTAAAGTGAAGGCAAGATAATAAAGAGACTAAATCCAGGAAGAGTTTTTAAAAATGATGCGAAGTAGCCAATATATGGCACAGTGACATCTACTTTGCCAATAACTTGGCTAGAATTGACTAGCTGAGGGTCGGCTGCATTGTTTGCATCTCCTTTTGTCTGGTACCTCTCACCCGTTTTTGTATCAACAGAAAAGATCCTGTGGGTTACGCTGATATCTCCGCGGTGGAAAGTAATAATGTCCCCCTTTTGATATTTTCCTTGAGGTCTTGCAAAGACAATACTTCCAACTTTAATTGTTGGCTCCATGCTGCCAGTTACTACAGTATAGGATCTGATATGTCCTAGGAAGTCGAATTTTGAAGTAATTACAGTGAACACCACCATAGGTAGTGCGATGACAATAATTAATTGCAATGTAATTTTTGAGATATGAATTAGTTTCTTCAAAATATAGACTTTCCTTTCTATTTTTTTGGCAAACTTGGTAGTGTGGGGACGTCTCCCCTACTACCTAGATACTATAGCGTAGGTATTACTGTTTGATTAATACCTATTTGAGTATCAAATTTTACAGTTTTTCCTGCTATATCATTACCTGCTGATGTAGGTAATTGCATATTCATTATGCATCTGGCATAGTCGCCAGAATCAAGAGTCCCGATCGTGTCAGATCCTGCAAGCCATTCAGTAATCGAGTGTTGGCCTGAGGTTACGGCCGTACCAGTATTATTATGATTTGTACAGGTAAACTGAGCTAACATTTCACCATTCAACGTCGCATTGTCTCCTTGGTCATTAAGAAAATGAGCTGAGAGATTAAATGTCACAGAATCTCCTGTCGTATTGTGCAACCAAAATACAAAATCATGGCTGTAGCCTGGGACTAAATCTGTAGCTGTATAGCCAGTGTCAGACTGAGAAAACCCGGTGCTAGGATGACTATTGGCCGTGCTTCCAGTATTGACTAGTAGACCCGGGGTTGCAGCTGAGAAAGTGTTATTAGTTGCTAATGCTTGTGCATCAAATAACGCGAATGCAGATCCTCCTACTAATACGAGAGAGGCAACGATTGAAATGCCTGAGAGTAATATTTTTCTATTCATATATTTCACCTCCTTCCTTGGTCAGTGATAATTTCCCTGCTCTTACCGTTCAACTACCTTCGATACAGTGGGAGCAGGGTCAAATTTGGAAAGTTCAGTATTTAAGTTGAGGGGTTTATTTGCAAAGAAAAACCCCTCACATCTTTCCAACATTAGATGTAAGGGGTTGTCAACCTTGGTTATAAAAAAATTGTACAATACCGGGCAGGTAATCATATTTATATATTTAGTCCTAGAAAGAATCTATTTTGAAATAACTCTTTATATAATTTGTACTGTTTGGGATTTTGCCTGATGTGTTAAAAGATCGCTCTTTTTAGCACTTAGTCTCCGTTGACGGCCGACTCATTTACCCACTCAAGAGATCTTATCTGATGTCTGTATAAGTGTCAATTATGACGAATATGAACAAACTATATTCAAACTGACTCAACAGTATTAATAAGCATCTGTGAAAATATATTGAGAACTTGATGTTTTTCACGTTTATGACAGAATACAAACTTTACTATGACATGAAATTGGATTTTGAAAATGTGTACTTCTAGGAATTATTATTGGAAAGATTAATTATGGAATCTGGACTGGAGTTATTTCTCTAAGGTCCATCACGTTTTCTTCGTTACTGATCATGTAGGGTGAAACATGTAGGTTTTTAAGCACGGCCATTCTGCGATATCTGATTTCTACAAGTGTTTTTCTATCATCTATTTTTTCATAGTGAAAAGTCGAGATGTGGGGTTGAATAATTGGGCCAGCAGGGTCTGGGTCAACAACTCTCACATCTTCCCTAGCGACGTAACCGTCGTCGTCATACTCAGTAAATTCAACATGTTTTCCTTTAAATCCGCTTGGCCAATGCTCCACCACTCTGCCATGGTCGTCAAATCTCACAGTGTCAGAACCTTTGTGATAATAAATAGAGTCGTTTTTAATTTCTGACTCAAATCCCTCCTCAACCAGCATCGAATGAGTGTACTTTTTTGCAGGAGATGAATATCTATTAATATAACTTGATCTTAGTTCATCAAAATTTTCTAGATACATTTCTGGTGCAGTTATTTGTTGTGTTTCATTCAAGTTATTTATTGCTTTTAAAAATTTTTGATGCGATTCTTTATTTTCCATTTTTTCTTCTCACTTTCTTTGAAGTTTGCTTTGGTTTAAACCAGAGATAATACACTACTGGGATGAAGAAAAGCATGATTGTTCCTGAGAAAGTGAGCCCTGCAATAATAGAACCTCCTAATCCCCGCCATAAGGGGTCTGAGATAGTAATCGGAATAAGCCCCATGATAGCAGCTAGTGAAGTTAGTGCAATCGGCTCGAGCCTACTTGAAGCTCCGTCCACGATCCCATCTAGAAAATCCATTCCAATACGCTCATTGGCTGTAATCTTATCTACAATTAGAATTGAATTTTTTACCACGATACCAAAGAGTGCAAGTATTCCTATTAATGCAGGAAAAGATAAAGGAGTGTGCGTTAGAGCAAAGATAATAAAGACTCCCGAAATTGAAAGTGGAATCACAAGCATTACGATTACGGCTTTTCTAAACGATCCAAACTGAACAACCATAGTTACAATAATAAGTAAAAATGAGATCAGCATTGCTTGCAGTATGGAGCTAATTGATTTTTGATTTTCTTCGTTAACTCCTCCGGTCTTCCATGAGTATCCAGATGGGAGATCTAGCTGTGAGTTAGCAAATTTCTCAAGTTTAGAATTAAGTTCTGTCGTTGTATATCCCTGCGAAACTGTTCCTGTGATAGATATTGTTCTTTTCCCATCCTCTCTTGTTATAAGCGTAGGGTTGGCTTTGAGGCTGAGGCTTCCAAGGCTAAGTAGTGGAATAGGGCCTTTCTGGGTTGGGATAGATATAGTTGAGATGTCGCCAACATTTTGCAGGGTTGAAGTTGTGCGCAGAGTAATGTCTTGCTTATCAGTTGTAGTTTGGCCGCCTACAGCAATTTTTGCCGAATCAAGGGTAAAGCCACTCGCAAATGTTCTTAGAGATAGTCCAAGTTGGTCTTGTGTTAAATTATTAAGTGCAAGTTGTTGCAAATTTGGAATAAAGACAATTTTACTTGTGCCTGGTTTAATACTTTTTGAAACATCAGTAGCGCCTTTCTGGATCTTAAGAAAATTTACGGTTTTATCAGCATATGTGTCTAGAACACCTAGGTCTTCTCCAAAGAGATTTATCTGTATGTCTGCGCCGGCTGGAGGGCCTCCGCTTGACTCACTTACTGTTATTTTCCCATTAGTGTACTCTGAGAACATATCACGTAGTTGTTGCCCAATCTGAACTGAAGATTGATCTCTGTCTTTTCTGTCAGGGAGAATAATTGAGAAAAGGATATTATTGCTACTACTTCCTCCAGAGCCAAAAAATCCAGCAGATTGTCCTATATCTGCTGTTACATATATCACATTTTTCACTAAGCGAAGTTGATCTATGAGTCTAAGCGCCTCTTTACTTGCCGCTTCAGAGTTGGTACCTGAAGGCAACTCGTCTGTTAAAGAAATAGAATTTTGGTCACTTTTAGGAAAGAATTCATTTTGGACAAAACCTAAAGGCACTAAAAGATATGAGAATATAGAGAAAATGATAACCATAGCAATTGCCCTGCGACGATTACTCTTAGATTTGAGTATTTTAGTCAGGATCTTTTGATAGTTCTCGCTAATTTTATGAAATCCTATCAATCCATTTTCTAGATAGTATGGCGTGTTCCTTATAAGGATATGATCTTTTTTCTGATCTTTGATATATGTAGTAGTCTTTTTTATTAGCTGTAACCGTATTTGGGCAGTTATAAAGAGAAAAACTCCCATAGCTACAAGTGCGAGAATAACAATAGGACCTTTCGGTAAAATACTTACGAATATCGCTAGAAGAAAAATGATTAGTAGTACCTTAAAAAGAATTACTACTCTGCTTGGAAATCTTGGCTTAAGCAAAATAATCATAAGTGGAAGCGTGATAAGCATAGCCACCCCAAATGAGGCGATGAGAGTGCTTGAGACAACAATTGGGAGTGATTTGATGAACTCGCCTATAATACCCGTTGAAATCAAAATTGGAAGGAAAGCAAAAACTGTTGTTAAGGTAGTAGTTAAGATTGGAGTAATGAAATCTTTCCAGACTAAAAGTCCTGTCTCAAGTGGCGTAAATTTTCCTGATCGATAATAAGAGGTCATAGCTGAGATTACGACTATAGTGTCATCAACTAGTAGACCCAACGCAAGAAGAAGCGAGAACATCGAGATAAAATTGAGTGAGATGCCAAAGTTACTCATGACGATAAAACTGATTAGGAATGTAAGTGGAACTGCAAAGAGGGAGACGAATGCTTGTCTTGCGCCTAGGAACACGAATAGTACTATGAATACCAGAATGATTGTTGCGATGAAATCATGGATCAGATCATCAAATTGTTTGGTCGTGTCTTCCCCAGCGTTACTGATTGATTGGATTTTGAATTGGTCGTTGTATTGACCTAGTAATTCAGTTACCTTTGCTTCACTCTCCTCTACTGCCTTATCGATATTGGCAGTCCTTGTTTTAAAGACGTTAAAAGTAGTGGATCTTTCTGCTTTAAGATTTTGAGCTGCAATATAAGATGGATTTTGGTTCGGCTTGGATCTTTCAGTGACTGTTGCAACGCTTGATAAGGGTATGACATTGCCATTATTGTTAAGCTGTAGATTACGAATATCATTAATTGTTGTTACCTGAGGATCAATACTGAGTGCAAAAGCAGAATTTTTAGTGACTACAGTTCCGGCTGGATATGAACTAAGCGCTGATTTTACAAGAGCAGAGAGTTGGATTGGTGAAAGTCCGTAAGTAGTAAGTTTGGATTGATCAATTTCGACACTAATCTCTCTTTCTTCTAATCCACCAGTAGTTACATTGTTAACACTGTTTAGATCCTCTAAATTTTTCTGAATAATTTTTGAAAAACGATTCAGACTGGCAACATCACCTTTACCTATTAAGGCAAAAGTCCAGACAGGAGTGTTTTCGAAATCAATTGTCTGAACTTTTGGCGTCTGCGCATCCTTTGGGAGTGTTACTTGGTCGACAGCGGACTGGACATCTGTTCGTGCTTTATCAGGGTCGACTCCGGTATTAAATTCAATTTGTACAACTGCTACGTTCTCTGTTGATGATGAGGTTACTTTAGAGACGTTCTCTACGCCGCTAATTTTATTTTCGAGTGGTTCAGTTATTAAGGATTCTATATCTTTAGGATCTGCTCCTGGTAAGACTCCAGTAACTATTACTAAAGGAATCTTAATTTCTGGGTAAACTCGTTTGGGAAGTCCAATAAAGCTTGTGCTCCCAAGCGCAGTAATAGCTATTAAAAATAAGACAAGCAGTCTTGGATTTGCTAGATATTTTCCGATAAAGGATCCTTTAAGGTTTTTGTCAAATGTTAAATGATGAAGATATGATTTTTCTTTTACCATACATAAATAAAATTAAAAGTAAAAATATAAGTAGCGATTTTTTTTCAGATAGCTAGTCCGTGCTAGTTTTTACCTTATCACCGGCTACTATATTTCGATTTAGGATAAGTTGATCACCATCGTGGAGACCTGAAATAACAGACACATATTCACCGAATACTTCACCAATTGTTACTTCTTTTGCATTTGCCGTATTCTCTTTTAGAAGGTAGACAGTTGCCTTATTTTGAGATTCATAAATACTGTCAATTGGTACATAGGGATCTGCTCCTGTGCTATTTGCTAATCCAATTGGCACCTCCGCCTTAATATATTCACTATCAGTTAAGTCAGTTATCCCATCTGGGAGATTATAAATAACAGAGAATAATTGCCCATCTGTTGCTACCAATGAGATGAATGACGGCACTACTAGAATTTTCTTATCATTGATATAAAAATTTGTTGGCTCTGTTCTGGAAATCTTTTCAGCAATTTGTTGAGGTACTCTGAGTATTGCAGTAGTAGTCAGATTTGAACTAGCAATAGTCGCTATTACAGTGCCTGAACTTACATTCTGTCCAGATTGAACGTTTATTCTCTGGACTGTTCCATCAAATGGTGCGGCGGGTCTCATTAGATTAGCCTGAACCAAGGCTAAGCTATATTGAATTCCGCTCACTTTTTTGCTTAGGTCGACGGCTTTCTCTTGGAGATCTAGTTGCTTAAGAGTGATATCTTTTTGGGTGGCTGAGAGTAGAGTTGGCGGGTTCTGAGTGTCCGTCTGATATTCAAGGTTTCTGACTGAGCCTTTGAGTTGGTCTACTGCAGATTGCAACTGGGCTTGTTGGCTTTTAAGGGTTGAATAGTTTGGATCATTCAGAGGAGTATTCTGCAGTATTAAATTTATGGCATCTAGGTTGGATTGGTTTAGATCAAGGAGTCCTCTGGTATCTCCGAGTGACTTATTTGAAATATCACGAAGTTGATTAGTATTTTCAGCCGAAGCTGTAGCAATATCACGCTGTTTTGATAAGACATCTTTTTGAAGTCCATAAGTATCATTAATATTTTTTAGCTGAGTTCCAGCAAGTTGTGCTTGTAATGCAGGAGAGTTTCCGCCTTGATAATTGGTTGAAAGTGAAATCAAAGTCTGACCTTCAGTAACTGAGTCACCTTCACTAACAAAGATTTTGTCAACGATACCTGATGTCTGGGCCATAATTTGAATCACTCCATTTTTTTGAATTTGGGCTTGCAGTGGAACAGTTGGCGTCCTGCCGATAGTGAAGACTTGGACTGCCTTGATTGGAGCGGATTTAATAATTTCTTTTTTATTAAAGTTATTAACTAATGATCCTAGTACCAATATGAGAAGAAAGACTCCAAGCGCTGTAAAGAAACTAAGGAATGGTCTTCCCTTTATAAAATTAGTGGTGCGAGAGTACCTTTTTGAGGATTTAACTCTATTTATAAATTTAGAAAAATTAAAATGACGAATTCTTTCAACAATAGACATAAAATAAGTACTATATTAGGTACGAGGCAGAATTTCTTAGCGGAAAGATAGAGATCTTTTGATAAGAGAAGTACTGATCGATTATAACTAAAATTACCCTGAAGCGTCAAGCCTTTAGTGCAAGATAACAAGGAAGTAGACGATTGATAAGATTATCCTATAAATACCAAAGGGGATAAAGCTATGGGTTCTAACATACTGGATGAAATATCTAATACTAATTAATGCAAAAATAAAAGCTCCAATGAATCCGATTGCTAAAACTCCAAACTCCGAGGATGTAATAGTGGCGTGAGACTTTAAAATGTCAAGCGAAGATGCAGCTAGCATAGTTGGGATAGCTAATAAAAATGAGAATTCAACTGAGGCCTGTCTTTTTACGCCAGTTAGCATCCCACCCATGATAGTTGCAGCTGATCTAGAAACTCCAGGAATTACTGAAATAGCTTGAAAACAACCAATAAGTATAGCTTGTCTTTGAGTCAGATGAGAGATATCTGCAACATGACTCTCCTTCTCTTTATGTAATATTTCGACAAGAATAAGTGTGATTCCACCAATAAATAGTGCTAAAAGTGTAAAAATTGGACTACCAAGAAGTACATGCTTGATCAGAGGATACAACGTAAATCCTACAATAGCTGTGGGTAGGAAAGCCAGAAATAATTTCGACCAGTACTGTTTTTTGTGAATGAGAGTTTTAAAATAATAGACAATAACTGCAAGAATTGCTCCGAGTTGAATAATGATTTCAAAACTTTTTACAAATTCAGTATCTGGTATACCTAATGCGTGTGATGCGAGAATTAAGTGTCCTGTTGAAGAAATAGGTAAAAATTCAGTTACACCCTCAATCGCAGACAATATAAAAGCATGTAAAAAGTCCATAATATAATTTTAACAGAAACTACGTTAATGAAAAGGTGGCAACTAACCCCATATGGTCTGAGGCAAAGAAAAGCTTACCTGATTCATCCATAATTTGCTCTCTAAGTATGTAAGTCTTATCACGTACTGCAAATGATGAGGATGCAAAAATATAATCAATTCTTCCAACCTTAATCTCTTTAGGTAAATCTGGCAGATGGTAAGTGCTGAAAGAATCATTCTTAAAAATATCAAATAGATTTGCTTGCTTTATGAAGTCCTTATAATAAGGAGTATCTTTTGGCATGTTAAAGTCGCCCGCTAAGATAATTTTATCCTCATGTTCGAGAATTGACCAAGTATAAATTGCAAGTTGTTTGAGTTGAGAAATAAGGATGGGGACATAGCGATTATTGAGACTCCAGTCGTGGTCAGAGTTTTGATTAAGATGAGTATTGATCACGACGATATTAGTATCTTTAATCTTTGCCTTTAATATTCCCTTTAGAGACAGTAGTCCGGAGATAGATTTGTTATGGATTTTTCCTCGCTCAACAAAATCATGATAATGTGCTCGCTCTAGAGGTATCTTTGAGAAAATAACCAACCCTCCTCGAGGTCCGTATAGAGATTTTTTATAGATTACATATGGGAATTCAGATAATAACCTTTTTAGATAAATGAGATGAGGAAAATCGAGAACTTCTTGTAAAATAAGTATATCGGCATTAATAGAGTTCAAAACAGCACTAGATGCTCTAAATCTTCTTCGAACATTGTTTCGCATAAAAGACCTAATGATATGTTGGGGATGGAATGGTGAACCAAACATATTAAGGCTAACAATTTTTAGATCTTTTTGCATAAGTTTTATTTATTGATAAAATATATAAATGCGTCGATTTCTTAATTATTTCTTTTCAATTCTTTTACTCTCTTGCTTTGTAATTATTTTTTATCTCTTAGTAGTAGCTAAAAGCGATAATGATCAAAAGTATCTTTCTCCACTCCCCGACTTCTTAACTCTTGGCCTAAATAAGCAGGTAACTGTCCTTGATCTTTGGTCGCCAATTATAGAAAAATTTCAGGGGGATCCGACCATGCCTCCTGATTATACAGCTAAATCAGTACTTGTGTATGATTTAACATCAGACAAAACTCTTTTTGAACACGATAGCAAATTGAGGCTACCCATGGCTTCGTTAACTAAGATTATGACTGCCATTATTAGTCTTGAGAATAAGAAGCCAGATGATTCCTATTATGTGTCTGGAAGAGACTTGGTAGGTGAAGACAGTATGGGTCTTGGCACCGGTGAAGTTCTCACTCAAGAAGAGCTGCTTTACGGATTAATGTTACCTTCAGGCAATGATGCAGCTGAGGTTTTAGCTGATAATTTTAACGATGGGGGCAGAGATAATTTTATCAAAGCAATGAATGACAAGGCTAAGTCGCTAGGATTAAAAGACACTATTTTCAGTAATCCATCGGGACTTCAGGGTGATGGCGTTCAGTATACGACAGCCTCTGACCTACTTGTGATTACTCGATATGCCTTAGAAAATTTCACACTTTTTGGAAAGATTGTCTCAACATATGAAAAAATTATTCCAGCAACCACAAATCATAAAGAATACGACCTT
>Ga0138256_10004077_pt1 | contig 15521 bp, 13 predicted proteins | sample KNB2016incub_MG_FD_105486 | JGI IMG/M metagenome (GOLD analysis project Ga0138256, IMG submission 105486) | Active sludge microbial communities from wastewater in Klosterneuburg, Austria - KNB2014incub_MG | ecosystem: Engineered > WWTP > Activated sludge > Unclassified | place: Austria... | reverse complement strand
GCGGCCGCACCGCAGCGCGATGCGGAAAAGGACACCACCTCCATCCTGCAAGCGAATTACCTGTACAACATCGCGAAACTGGTGGAGTGGCGGGATCCAGCAATGCGCCAAGGGAATTTCATCATTGGCGTCATCGGCGGGACCAACCTGTACCAGGAGCTGATCAAACAATACTCGACGCGTACCATCGGAAAGCAACCGATCGAAGTGCGCAAGCTTCCGCGGTCGGTCGAGGTGGAGCGCTGCCACATCCTCTTCGTCGGGAAGGGTGAGTTGGCCCTGCTGCCGGAGATCTACAAGCGGATGAAGGACAAGCCGACCATGGTCATCACTGAATACCAAGGCGCACTGGACGATGGCGCGGTGGTGAACTTCGTGAAGGTGGATAATCTGCTGAAGTATGAAATGAACATGGCCAATGCGAAGGATCACGGCCTTGTGGTGGGTCTGACATTGAAGAACCTCGCGCACCGGGTGGTTGAATAGATCATGTTGAACAAGGCGCTCATATCACTCCTGTTCACCCTCGCGGTCCCCGCGCTTTTCGCGCAGGACCCGCTGGTGGAGGCACTGCGCAAGTACCAAGCGGGTGATCTACAAGCGGCTCGCGTTCTTATCGACGAGGCCGTCCTCTCTCCGGCGCACGCGAACGACCCGGAGGCGTGGCTGTTGCGTGGATTCGTTCACAAGGATGTGTACAAGGCCGCGATGAATACCGAGCCGGGTGACAAAGCCCGCCAAACCGCGCTTGAAAGCCTCTATCGCTGCTTGCAATTGGATGCGGACTCCACATACAAGGACAACGCCACCCAAGCGTACGACTACCTGACGCGCTCCTGTTACAACGAAGCGGCAAAGGCGCTTCAGGAGGGGAATGATGGCCGCGCCGTGGAGCTGTTCGATACGTACAGGGACGCAACATTCCGCGTGTATCCCAAGGCTGACCTGCGAACCAGGGAAGCCGAATTCGCCAACGCCCTGGGTACGGTCTACACAAAGCGATTCAACGAAGACCGCAATAAGATGGAATGGTTCGAGCGGGCCACGAACACCTACATCGGTGTGCTGCGCCTCGATCCGGAGAACTACGGCGCAAACTACAACCTGGCCACCCTGTACTACAACCTCGGCGTGTATCGTATTCGCGCGATCCAAGCGGAGTCGGATATCCTGAGCATGCAACAGATCCAGGAGGTTGCGAAGGAGTACTTCATGCAAGCGCTGCCATACATGCTGAAGGCACACGATATGAACCCGACCCGGCGCGAAACGCTCTTGGGCCTTGAGGGGATCTATTACAGCCTACAGGACGAGGTGAACTCGGAGAAGTTCCGGCAACTCTTCGAACTCCTGCCTCAGCAGGAAGACCGGTAACGCAAGGCGGTATGCGGATCACCATCGGACGAAAGATCGGAATGGGTTTCGGCCTGTTCATCTTCTTCGCCTTGCTCGTGGTGGTGCTCACCAACCGCACGCTGGAACAGAGCCGGAGCATCAACGAGGAGATCAATTGCGTGTATGCGCCTTCCGTTGACGCGTTGGTCCGCTTGCGGAACCTCACGGTGAACTCCCACATGCTCATCAAGCACTGGGCATTGCTGGAGAGCCGGGCGGATGCGCCGGAGAAGACCACGCTCGTGGAGATCACCACCCAGGAATTACCGAAGGTACTGGACCAAGTGGATACGCTCATGGGCGAATGGGGGCCGGATGAAGTGGCGCTCATGAACAATGTGACCAAGCAGCTCGGGATCATGTTCGAGCTGCACGACCAGATCAAAGCGTTGCTACCGTCCTTGGAGAGTTATAGGGACCCCTTCATCCACATGGAGCGCACCGGACTGGCTGAGGAAGGAGGACCCATTGATGAGCAGACCAAGGTGGTGTTGGCGGAGCTTGATCGATTGATCGAGCTCCAGGAACGCAAACGGCGTGAATTGGGCGGTGGGATGATCCGCAGTTTCGACTCACTGAAATTCATCGTACTCTACATGGGCGTGGCGCTGGTGGTCATCGGCCTCATCGTGGCCTTCCTTATCATCCGGGATATCGTGGCGCCGGTCCAGCGTCTTCGTCTCATCCTACTGAGCTTGGGAAGAGGGGTCTTCCCCCGCGCCAAGGTGCGCACAACGAATGATGAGATCGGTGATATGGGCAAGGCGTTGACCTCATTGGTGGAAGGCATGCGCCGCACCACGGACTTCTCACACGCCGTGGCGGCCGGTGATTTCGCGGCGGATTATCAACCCCTGAGCGAAGAGGACGTGCTGGGGCATGCGCTGTTGAAAATGCGAGACGAACTCGGCCAGCGCGAACGGATCCTGGAATTGAAGGTGGCCGAGCGCACGGACGAAGTGGTGCGGCAGAAGGAAGAGGTGGAGCGACAGAGCCGCAAAGTGGTGGAGCTGTACAAGAATGTGACGGACAGCATCCGCTACGCAAAGCGATTACAGGACTCGATCCTACCCACGGATCGCAGGATGAAGGAACTGCTGCCGGACGCGTTCGTGTATTACCGCCCGAAGGATATCGTGAGCGGGGATTTCTACTGGATGGATAACGTTCAGGACCGCGTGCTCTTCGCGGCCGTGGATTGCACCGGTCACGGTGTCCCGGGTGCGTTCATGAGCTTGATCGGTCACAACGGGCTCAACCAGGCTGTGAAGGAGCGACAACGCTCCCGGCCCAGTGAAGTGCTGAATGAGTTGAACCGGATCGCCTATCAGGCCCTTCACAAGGATCGCGAGCAGCATCTGGTCCGTGACGGAATGGACATGGCCCTGTGTTCCTACGATCCAGCCAAGCGGGTGCTTGATTTCGCTGGCGCGAATTGCCCGCTCTACCTCGTCCGTGACGGGGTTGTGATCCCCTTCCAGGCCGACAAGAGCGCCATTGGCAGTTTCGATCGTGACGGGGTTTCCTTCTCGGAGCACCACATCGAACTCCAAAGTGGCGACATGATCTACGTGTTCTCCGATGGGTATGCCGATCAGTTCGGGGGGGCGAAAGGGAAGAAATTCCTGTACCGGCGATTCCGCGAACTGTTGGTGGAGATCAGCACCCAGCCGACCGAGCGGCAGCGCATGCTCTTGCACGATGCATTCAACGCTTGGCGCGGTGCCCACGAACAGGTGGACGACATCCTGGTGATGGGAATGCGCGCTTGAGCGCTTCCTACTGGAAGCTCCAACCACCCCCGGTCCCCGTTTCGCGCGGGTTCATGCACATCACCGGGATCTGCGCCTGGTTCGTAATGATCTCCTGCTCGTACGGAACGCCCAACAAGCCGAAGATGTTCCCCTGGGCCAGGTTCATGATCACCAGTGCATCCGCATCCACGGTAATAGCATGTTTCACCACGGCTTTCACGAAATCACCGCTGTCCTCCTTGGCAATGGTCGCGTCGTGTTCAATGCCCCGCTCATCCAAGTACTGTTTCGCGAACTTGATGTGGTTCACAAGCTGCTTGTGCAGGAACTCGTCGCTCTCGCTCGGGGTGATCAAGTGGACCTTGCTCTTGAAGTACTTCGCCATGTCGGCGACCAATGTCAATTTCTGGCGGGTCTCCTTGTGCAGGTCCAACGGCACCACGATGGAGTTGTAGCCGTCCGCCTTGATCGGGCGCTCCTGCACCACGATGAAAGGAACATTGGAACTTGTGATCACGCGAAGCGCATTGCTTCCGGTGATGAATTGCATGCCTCGCATCCCGTGGGTGCCCATAACGATCAAGGTCGCGTCGATCTCCGCAGCGGCATCCCCGATATCATCGAAGATCGAACCGACGCGTACCAGCTTGTGTACGGGTACGGAAGAGTCCAACGCCTTAGCGCGGCCGGTTTCCATATCCAACTTCCGACGCGCTTCGTCCACCTCGTTCTGCTTGGGGACCACATGCAGCAGATAGACCTCGCCGCCAATGTGCTTGGCCAGTACCATAGCGTGGCTGATCGCGTTATCCGCAACGCGGGTGAAGTCGGTCGGCACGAGGATCTTGTTCTTCTTGGCACTCATATTCCGGAACCTGTTTCGTTTGGTCGTTCGGGAAAGCGAACGCGGCTAAGGTAGCGGGAATGACCTCGTATTGACCACCCCGTGAGCGAAGGCCGCTTCGACGGCGAAGTGCCAAGCAAACGCATATGACCGCTTACAAATGGGATCTATACGGGTCTCACAACGATCATGCTATCCATTTGATCCCGATCAGCAATAACGCTGACCTACAAATACCCAAGAGCAATGAATGCGAGCATGAAGAACAAGGTGCAATTGATCGGTCACGTGGGGCAGGACCCCGAAGTGAAGCAGGTCGGCAACGGTCAACAGCTATTGCGCATCAACCTCGCCACGAACGAGCGATTCCGGACCGGTGAGGGCGAATGGAAGGAGGACACCCAATGGCACCCGGTCGTGGTGTGGGGGAAACAGGCCGAGCGGTTGGCGCAGTCCATTCGCAAAGGCAGCGGGCTCGTGATCGAGGGTCGGTTGGTCCACCGTCGTTATGAGACCAAGGAAGGCGAGAAGCGCTACTCCACCGAAGTGGTCCTCTCCGATTACCACCTCCTTGCAGCGAAGCCGGAGGTTGTCGCAGAGATGGTGTAGCGCCTAGAGTTTCACAATGCGGGTGCTCCGGGCTCCTTTGGGACCGACGACCTGAACGACATAGATCCCGCTTTCCAAGTCGGAAATATCGAGGTCGATCGGCCCTGGGCCCGCGGGCAACCGCCGCGCGAGCAGCAAACGACCACCTTGGTCGAGAAGCCGCAATTCGGTGATGGTGGATGGATCACCCATCACATGAAGCGCTCCTGAGTTGGGCGAGGGGTAGGCCCACGCTCCATCAGGACCCGATACTTCGTTGATGCCGACCTGCGAGGTGGTCAACACGGATCGGCAGATCGTGGTGGTGCAGGTATCCGCGAGCAATGGTCCCCACACGCGAAGCGTTCCACAGACCGGGTAAGCGCCTTCTTCCCCATAAGCATGAACCGCGACCCGACCCTCTGCGGTGGTTCCATCCCCGAAATCCCAGTGGATGCTGGAATTCATCCCCGAGGTGCGGGAAGTGTCCAGTACGCCGACCAGGTTATCGGATTGCAACAAGAGATATCCCTGATCCACCAGTAAGGGGCATTCGACATCACCCGGGCCGAGATAGAGCCATTTGCAGACGGTACTTGTGCAAGCCGGTGGCGAAGCCGCTATGATGGTGAGGCAGACCTCATAGGGACCCGCGCCGAGGAAGGTGTTGGAGTTGGAAGGCGAGGCAGAGGTAACACCATCGCCGTAAGACCAAGTGGCCGATCCGATCGCATTGTCGAATGTGGAGAGATCCTGAAAGGTGATCGTATTACCAACAATGCTTTCGATCGTGAAATCAGCGATCATCGTTGCACAGACCGGGTCCGGCAACGGCGTGATCAATTGGCAGACCGTCGTGCTGCATGGCATGGATGCGACCAGGTCGAAGGCGTTCACTGTAAGGCAAACCGGATAGGCTTCCTGATAAGGGTAGTACAATAGCGGGGCATTGAAGGACTCGCCCCAGTCGCCGGTGAAATAATTCCAGACCATGTCCTGCACCACGGTATTCCCGGCAGTCACCTGCGGATCGAACTGACAACCATAGTTCGGTAGGAAGGCCGTGGTGAACCAGACATGCATGGAGGTGTCGCAGGTTTGCACTTGTCCCGATCCGCGCAGTGGGATCGGGGACTGGTAGAGTTGCCCGTGGCCGCATAGCGGCAAAAGCACCGCTAGCATCGCTATCAGAAGGGTGCTATTCAAGGATCGGGTCGGTGCCATGCTAGAACGAATGACGGATCTGTAGTCGGAGACCAAGGCGCTCCGGGGTGGCGTGGGTAACCGCAGAGCGGCCAAGATCGAAGGCCGGTAGCAAATACGAAGGTGATGCAACAATGGACCAATGTTCATGCGCGAGGTAGCCGAGGTCAACTCCAAGCACACCGAGTATTGCAATCGGATAACGATGCACAAGATCACTGGTGCTCAAGGTTGCCGCTCGAACGCGCTCATTCTCTGCGTCCCATACCAGCGCCGCACTGGAATGGACGGTCGTCAGTTCGGTTGCGAAGCCGATCCGCGGGCCAGCGAACCAACGTCGGAGATCATGGTGCCAAGCCAATTCCACAGGGACCCGGAACACATCCCGCCGATCCAATCCTTCCGAAACCGACTCGGACTCCACCATCGCCCAGGTGGTGTCCGCGCTCATTACCTGGATGTTCAGCGTAACGAGCTGCACGGCGGTGCTTTCAAGATCCGTCACCCGCTCCACCGATCGGTAGGCTTGTTCCGAACGTTGCCACTCCACCCCCGCACTCAGGACCAGACCGGACCGCCACGAACGACCACCCGAAAGGCCTACGGCGAGACCCGACCGCCAACCACTAGCGTCGTTCAACGCGCGAACCAAGCTCACTTCACCACCGCGCCAAACGTAGCGGGACGCGTAGAAGTTGATCGAAGGAGCGACCCACCAGGAGCCATTCGATGCGGATCGATCATCATATTGGGCAACACGTTCCGGTGAATAGGAGAGACCGCCGCCCGCTGCGGCACTAAGGGGCCGAACCCGCTCCAAATAGAAGGGGACGAACTGATCCGCAGTGACCTGTTCGTTATGGGTTGATGCAATTCCTGTGGGGCTCTCGGTATTGGTCTCGTGCCTGTGGTGATCAACCGATGAAGCATGCGCTCCCGGTGCAAGAGCGGTTCCGCCCAATGAACCAGAGCCGTTGCCATTCTTGATCTTTCCATCCCCGGTATGGCGATCCGGCGAGGCACCACTCTTTTCGCTCTCCACGCTCTTTGAACGCTCTTTTCGAGCACCCGGATCATTGTTCGACACAATTGGGGTCGACTTCGCTGGCGCGCTTCCGGTGGAAGTGATCACCGGTGGTGCGCTTTCGTTTGAGTTGTTCTCGATGGGCTTGTCCGCAACGGAGGAAGAATGCGTCAAGGATGAATACCAAACTCCTACACAGCTGATCACGAAAAGCAGAAGGAGCGTAACAAGCGAACGGCGCCAAATGATCGCGCGTCTACGGCGAGCGCGCTCGGCACCGAGAACGGCCGCACCCACATACGCGGGTGGGGGCACGGAAGCACCCTCGAGCGCCTGCCGGAAAAGGTCATCAATGGGATGCACTTCGCGCATGGACAGGTGTCGATTTGGAATTGATCTTCGCTTGTAGCATTCGGCGGGCTTTGGCAAGTTGACTTCGCGAGGTGCTCTCACCACAACCGATCATCTCCGCGATCTCCGCGTGGTCATACCCCTCGATGGCGAACAGGTTGAACACCATCCGGTAGCCATCGGGAAGGGAGGCGACCATTTCCATCAGATCCTTCACACCCATTCGGTCCAGAGCATCGGCAGCTACCGGCTCTTCCGGCAAATGCTCCAGCCCGAACTTCTCCATCTTGAAGGACTTCCGCCGGTACTGGTTGATCGAGGTATGCACCATGATCCGCCGCACCCAACCCTCCAGCGATCCCTCCATGCGGAAGTCGGGTAGTTTCTCGAATACGCGGATGAACCCTTCCTGCATGAGGTCCTCGGCTTCCAGTTGGTGGCGGGCGAAACGAAGACACACGGCGAACATGCGGCGTGCATAACGCGCATACAGGACTTCCTGAGAGTGGTGATCACCCCTCAGGCAGCCCTCGATCATTTCGCGTTCGCTCAGTTCACGCAACCGGAGGCTTGTTATGCCCCGGACGCGGTGAAGAAGGGAACCGCTGCCCGGGGCGATGAACTCCAAGGTAAGGCCAACATCTTCACGACGGATGGCCGATCTGAGAAGTGGTCCGTAAACGACAGCAAACAGTTGTAGTCGCATATAAACGACGGCTGGCCGGATCCCGGAACCAGGCCGGTGAACGTTTGTATCGTGGTTCGGTATCAGCACCGGACCGGAACGAAAGATCAAACCCTAAACCCAAGTACCATGAACACGCTGAAGAACAAAGTACACCTGATCGGAAACCTCGGATTCGATCCGGAAGTGCGGGAGATCGCCAAAGGGCGCAAGGTGGCCCGCCTATCCGTAGCCACCAACGATAGCTATCGCAATGCCGATGGCGAGAAGGTGACGGACACCCAATGGCACACCGTGGTGGCCTGGGGACAGACCGCCGAAATGGTGGAGCGCCTCCTTCGCAAAGGTTCGCCCGTGGTACTCGAGGGCCGCTTGGTCCACAGGAGTTACGAGGCCAAGGATGGGACCAAGCGCTACATCACGGAGGTGGTGATGAACACCTTCCAACTGCTTCCGAGCAAGCGCGAAGAAGCCGCAGCAGCGTGAGCCACGCAATAGCACAAAGAAGAAGGGCGGCCGATCATCGGCCGCCCTTCGTGCTATCAGGTACGTGATGCGTGGATCAGCGCTCCACAGTGAACCGGAAGGTGCTCTGCTGATCACCATCCCTCAACTCCAGCACATAGATCGCCGCGGCCAGCTGATCGATCGCCAACGAGTTGCGACCAGCGCGCACCCGTTCGGTGTAAACGAGGCGGCCATCGACGCTCCAGATCCGGGCCTCACCACCGGTTGTCAAGCCGTCGAGGATAAGGTGGTCGCTAGCGGGGATCGGATATACACGAATGGTTTCCGCGCTCGTCTCCTCCAGACCGACGGAATTCTCAAAGGGGTTGACCCACTCGCAATGTTCGGCCCAGCAAGTGTCCTCTGTGGCGGCATTCCAGGTCCACGCAGCAATACACACATGGAAGGGTCCTGGAGGCTCGTAGATATGCGTGACGACTTCACCGTATCCTTCGCCGCCATCACCGAAGAACCACAGGAAGCCGGACACCGGAACGCTTGCGGTTCCCATGTAGACCACGGTCGGGCCTTGTCCGGTGTGCGTGAACGAGACCGTGAACGGGGTACACCCCGGACCATTCACCACCACGGTCGAGCAGAACTCATCCACACACGTGATCACGCCGGTACCGGGGATCTCGAACAAGGAGGTGACGACCAAACACACTTGGTAGGTCCCCGATTGGGAATAGGTGTGGAAGGGTTGTGGGTCCGCACTTGTCGATCCATCACCGAAGGTCCAATACCATGTGGTCTGGAAACCCACGCCGGTTGTTCCATTGCTGAGCTGCACCCCATTGGGCGTTGCATTCCAAGTGAAGCCGGCATTGAGCCCATCGCATGGACCACCAACACCTTCGACCACGACCTCGTTGCACACTTCGTCAGTGCAAGTGATCAGGTTTCCATTGATCTCGAAAATGGTCGTGATAATCAAGCACGCATTGTACGAGCCCGGCCCGGGATAAACATGGACCAGTTGTGATCCAGAACCGGTAGTTCCATCACCGAAACTCCAGGACCACGTGGTCGATTGCCCGAGTCCGGTCGCGGTGCTGGAGAAGTACACGCCGTTCGGAGTGCTGGTCCAATTGAAGGCTGCGGTGAGTTGATCACACGGGTTACCACCACCCACTGTCACATTAACGCAGTACTCATCGGTGCAGGTGATCAGCGTGCCGTTCACTTCAAAAACCGTGGTGACGGTCAAGCACGCATTGTACGAGCCCGGCCCGGGATAAACATGGACCAGTTGTGATCCAGAACCGGTAGTTCCATCACCGAAGCTCCAGGACCACGTGGTCGATTGCCCGAGTCCGGTCGCGGTGCTGGAGAAATACACGCCGTTCGGGGTGCTGGTCCAATTGAAGGCCGAGGTGAGTTGATCACATGGGTTACCAGCACCTTGGACCACCACCGTCGTGCAGTACTCGCTCACGCAGGTGTTCCAATACGCGTTCAAGCAAACGATATAGGTTCCTGCTTCCGCATAGTTGTGTGTCGGAGCAACGCCGGATCCCGTGATTCCATCACCGAAATGCCAGACGAACTGGGTTCCCGGTTCGTTCGGTGTGCAGTTGTTGAAGAAGACAGCCAACGGTCCAGCAGAGCTTGGAACGAAACAAGCATCGAATCCATCGCACGGATCGCTGCTCTGCACCGTGATCATTTCGCAATGATCCGCGAAGCAGGTGTCTTGTGTCGAAGGGTTCCATGTCCAGACGGTCAAGCACACTTCGTAAGTGCCACCAGCGGGATAGGTGTGATATGGGTTGGGCCCATCACCGACGGTGCCATCCCCGAAGGTCCACGAATAGGTCCACTGGGTGTTGATCACTGCGTTCGCGAAGTTCACGCCGAGGTCAGCAGCGCTGCCTTGGAATCCCGCGTTGAGACCATCGCATGGGTTGCCGCCACCAATGACCACGTTGGTGCAGTACTCATCCGCACAAGTTGTCAACGTACCGCTCACCTCGAAAATGGTGACAACGGTCAAGCACGCATTGTACGAACCCGGCCCGGGATAGACATGGACCAGTTGTGATCCAGAACCGGTAGTGCCATCGCCGAAACTCCAGGACCACGCGGTGGACTGCCCGAGTCCGGTCGCGGTGCCGAAGAAGTACACGCCGTTCGGAGTGCTGGTCCAATTGAAGGCTGCGGCGAGTTGATCACAGGGGTTACCACCACCCTGTATAACCACAGTGCTACAGAACTCATCCACGCAGTTGTTCCAATAAGCCGTTAGGCAGACCTCATAGGTCCCGGGTTCGGCGTAGGCGTGGTCCGGGTTCACTTCGGAACCCGTGCTGCCATCACCGTAATGCCACACATATTGGATGTTGGTGCTGGGCTGCGTGCAGTTCTGGAAGGCGACGTTGTTTCCCGTTGTCGTGGTTTGGAAACAAGCCGCGAGCGCATCGCACGGGTTGCCGCCGCCAACAACAACCTCTGCGCAGTATTGATCCGTGCATGCCACGGTTCCTCCGGCCGGAGTCTGGTACAAGGTGATCACCAACAGGCAGGCGTTGTAGGTCCCGGGTCCGGGATAGACGTGAACGACCGGGGTTCCCGCGCCGGTTGACCCATCGCCGAAGGTCCACGAGAAGGTCGAGGACTGTCCGAGGCCCGTGGAGTTGCTCACGAAGTACACGCCATTGGGCGTGCTGGTCCAATTGAAACTTGCATTGAGTTCGACGCACGGATCACTTCCCTGCACGACCACATCGGCGCAGTACTCATCCACGCAGGTGATCAACGTGCCATTCGGACCGGTGAAAATGGTCGTGGCCTTCAGGCATACCGAGTAGGTTCCCGACTGAGCGTACACATGTACAGGCTGTGCGTCCACGTTCGTGGCTCCATCACCGAAGGTCCATAGCCACGTGGCCTGGTTGCCCGTACCGGTGGTTCCATTGCTGAAGACCGCACCGTTCGGTGTCACAACCCACGTGAACGCGGCATTGAATCCATCGCATGGATCACTACCCGGAACGATCACGGTTTGACAGGTGGTATCCGAACACACCTCCTGCGTGCCAGGAATGAAGGCCCAAACCGTCAGGCAAAGCGTGTACTCTCCCGGGGCAGGGTAGGTGTGTGTTCCCTGTGGACCGTTGTCCGATGAGGTGCCATCGCCAAAACTCCAGAACCAATTCGGGCCGGCGCCGGTCGCGGCGGAGTAGAAAATGTTCGACGGGGTTCCGCCATTGTTGTTGAACCAGAACTCCGAACTCAATCCATCGCAAGGGTTCGGTCCTTGGATCACCACCATTGAACACGCCGTGTCCACACAGGTGGTCGGAGCGGGGCCGCCGTTGAAATAGATGGTGATCGCATACAGGCAGACCTCGTATGTTCCGGGTCCGGCGTACGGGTGGATCGGTTGTGGCTCCGTCGAGCTACTTCCATCTCCGAAGTTCCATTGCCATGAGGTCTGCTGGCCGACCCCGGTTGTCGAATTTGTGAATTGGACCCCGTTCGGCGTCACATTGAAGTTGAAGCCGACATTCAGCTCATCGCAAATGGCGGGTTGGGCGAAGGTCTGAGCGGCGACGAAAAGGGCTAAGAGCGCGTACAATGATCGCATGGAAAGGTGGTTGGCCACCAGTAGACGCACGCCGAGGAACCATGGGCGCCTGAACGGGTTCTGCTTTTGGCCTTGCCCATCCAGCGCGGCGTTCTACTTTTGCGCTCCCTTCTACAGAGGGGTACCTTCCCTGGTAGCTCAGCTGGTTAGAGCACATGACTGTTAATCATGGGGTCGCTGGTTCAAGTCCAGCCCGGGGAGCACACAAGGGCCGCAGTTGCGGCCTTTGTTATTAAGTCATGTGCGCAACGGGCGTGGATCGCCCCGATGCACATGGATCTTTGTCCTCGACCCAAGAACAACAAGCCCTATGCAACTCATTACCGTCGGTACCGTCGCATTCGATCGCATTGAAACCCCGTTCGGCGTGGCCGAGAAGACCGTGGGTGGAGCTGCGACCTACATCTCCCTAGCCGCTTCCGTGTTCCTCGAGAAGATGGGTTTGATCAGCGTCGTGGGTGATGACTTCCCGGAACCGGTGATGCAGCAACTGCGCGATCGCGGAGTGGACCTGAGCGGCTTGGAGATCCTCAAGGGCAAGGAGAGTTTCTTCTGGGCCGGGCGTTACCACTACGACATGAATACCCGGGACACCCTGGAGACGCGGCTGAACGTGCTGCTCGACCTGGACCCGGAACTGCCCGAGGCCTACCGCAAGGCGCCCTATGTGATGCTTGGCAACCTGGATCCCGGCGTTCAAGCCAAGGTGCTGGACCAAATGGAGGAAGCGCCTGCGCTCGTGGTCATGGATACCATGAACTTCTGGATGGACAGCGCGATGCCGAAGCTGAAAGAGGTGATCGCCCGAGTGGATATCCTCACGATCAACGATGCGGAGGCGCGCCAGCTCAGCGGTGAACACAGCTTGGTGAAGGCGGCCGCGAAGATCCTGGCCATGGGTCCGAAGTACCTCGTGGTGAAAAAGGGTGAGCACGGTGCGCTGCTCTTCGGAGCGGGTCGGGTGTTCTTCGCACCGGCGTTGCCGCTGGAGGATGTGATCGACCCGACCGGCGCGGGGGACACCTTCGCTGGCGGCTTCATCGGCTTCCTGGCCCGGACGCAGGATCACAGCTTCGAGAACTTGAAGCGCGCGATCATTGTGGGCAGCGCGATGGCCAGCTTCACATGCGAGAAGTTCGGGATCGAACGCTTGCTGGAGGTTTCCCGAGAGGACATCGATGAGCGGATCCAGCAATTCGTGGATCTCGTGGACTTCGATATCGAGCTCGTCGAGGGCTGATCACCCCAGCCGGCCCGCCACGGTCTCCCAGTTCACCACATCCCACCAGTTGGTGATGTACTCCGCGCGCTTGTTCTGGTACTTCAGGTAGTAGGCGTGCTCCCATACATCCAGCGCGAGCAGGGGCTTTCCTTTCAATTCACTGATGCCCATCAAGGGGTTGTCCTGGTTCGGCGTGCTGCCGATCTCGAGCTTGCCATCCGCAGAGACCAACCAGGCCCAACCGCTGCCGAAGCGCTTCATGCCCGCGTCAGCGAATACCTCCTTGAACTTCTCCATGGAACCGAAGGATCCGTTGATCGCGTCCAGCAACTTGCCTGTCGGCGCGTTCTTCTTCGGCCCCATGACCTGCCAGAAGAAATTGTGGTTCCACGCACCCCCCGCGTTATTTCGTGCTTTCGCCGAGTAGTCCGTGATGTGCTTCAGCATTTCCTCTTCGGTGGTGGCCGCAACCCCTTCGGCGAGAATGGCCTCATTCACATTCTTCACATACGCTGCGTGGTGTTTGGTGTAGTGGATCTCCATCGTCATGCGATCAATGGAGGGTTCCAGCGCATCGTATGAATAGGGTAGCGGTACCTGCGCGAAAACGAGCGGACCCAGCAATGGGGGATCATCACGATCCGTCGAAGATGTTCGGCCGTCAGGGTTGATGCTGTCCGGGGTACCAGCTGCGCGCAGCAATACGGGTCCGGCGAGTACGGCGCCCGCAACGGTCTGTAGCGAGCGCGAAAGGAATTGTTTGCGATCCATGACGGTGAAGGTAGGACGCGACCCACCCCACCCCGACTGATCGGCGGCAGCTACGCGAAGGACACTAGGAGCTGACCCTTCTCGACCGGCTTGCCCTTAATGGCCGGGATCGCCTTCACCACGGCATCACCCGTGGCCTTGATCACGTTCTCCATCTTCATCGCTTCGAGGATGAGGAGCGGATCATTCTTCTTCACCGCATCGCCGGGCTTCACCAGAATGTTCAGTACCAGGCCGGGCATCGGGGCTTTCAGGTCGCTCACGGCGCGGCCGACCTTGTCCATGCCCAATGTTCGCATCAGCCGACCGCGTTCATCCTGTAGCTGCACAGTGAAGGTGTGTGCGCCGATCCGCAAACGCGCCGTGTTGTTCTCGCGATCCTCCTTCAGCACCACCACGTGAAAACTGCGGCTGCCGATGACCACACTGTACTGTGCTGGGCTGATGCGCACCAGGTCCGCAGCTGGTTTGCCTTGAACGGTCCACGGCGCTGACGGCGTCACGCGCTCCAGCACGATCTCTCCGTCGGCATTGGGAATGGTGGCGAATAATTTGGCGGGCATGGCAGGGGCGGACGAATATAGACGGGAAGGTCGAGGTCAATCGCCAAAGAGCCCCGGCTCACCGCGCTCATAGGCTTCATCCACGGCAAGTTCCTTTTGTTGCGATGCCGCGACCGCGAGCCGATCGCACAACTCATTCTGCGGATGACCATTGTGGCCACGCACCCATTGGAACCGGACGCGGTGCTTGCGGTACGCGACCAGGAACCGCTTCCACAGATCGGGGTTCTTCTTCTTCGCGAAGCCCTTCTTCTCCCAATCGAAGACCCAGCCTTTGTCCACGGAGTCCACCACGTACTTGCTGTCGCTCACCACGGTGACCTCCGTGCCGGGGCGTTTGAGTGACTCAAGCCCGGCGATCACCGCGAGCAGTTCCATGCGGTTGTTGGTGGTGAGCCGGTAGCCTCCCCACAATTCCTTCCGGTGCTTGCCGCTCTCCAACACGGCACCATACCCGCCCGGTCCCGGATTGCCGCTTGCGGCGCCGTCGGTGTAAACGGTGACCATTACAGCGAATGAGGGAAAAGTTGGGTGATGTTGTTCGCGAAGAGCTTCACCGCCATGGCCAACAGGATGATGCCGAACGCCTTCTTGATGACGATGAGCCCCACGCGACCCAAGAGGCGTTCGATGCGCGTGGTGAGCAACAATACGAGCACCACCGGGATCGCGTTCAGCAGGATCGCGATGAAGATGTTCGCCGCGTGGAATTCCGCGCGCAAGGAAAGGATGGTGGTGATGGTTCCGGCACCCGCGATCACCGGAAAGGCGAGCGGCACGATGCTGTAAACCTTGTGGTCATCCGCACCCTCCTTCAGCCCCGGTGCGGAAAGGTCCTCGCGAAAGAGGCGGACACCGAGCACCATTTCCAGCGCAACGAAGAAGAGGACGAACGAACCCGCTACCGCGAAGGAGCGCACATCAATGCCCAGCAGGTTCAGGATGGTCTCGCCAACAAAAAGGAAGACGACCATGATCACCATCGAAACAATGGTGGCGCGGGCCGGGTAGATCTTGCCTGCCTG
>Ga0138256_10004075_pt1 | contig 15522 bp, 14 predicted proteins | sample KNB2016incub_MG_FD_105486 | JGI IMG/M metagenome (GOLD analysis project Ga0138256, IMG submission 105486) | Active sludge microbial communities from wastewater in Klosterneuburg, Austria - KNB2014incub_MG | ecosystem: Engineered > WWTP > Activated sludge > Unclassified | place: Austria... | reverse complement strand
CATGTGGCGCAGTAGGACCTGGGTTTGAAGGCGGATTGAAGCGCCAAGCGCCCTCGTTTCGTTGGTCTAAAAACACGATAATTTGTGTTATGTAAACTTAGACGCAGTCTCTTGCCCATGGGTAGTCTTGGTGGATTGGGCGATACGAAGAACCTGATACCGTCCATGGCAGCTGTTTCTTGGCACTGGCGACCTTGAATGACGACTTCTGTTGCTCTTCCGATACCCGCTATGCGCCTGCCGCCACGACCTGTTGATGGCGCGAAGCGGCCTCGTCCACGGCCGTCTCGAGGGGCATTCCCGCCTCCACCCCGTACATGATCATTCTCTGCAGAATGGCGCCGAGCATTTCGACGTTGGCGGCCATCAAGGGCTGGAGTTTCTGCAGAAACTCACATGTGGGCGGGTCGTAGGCGTAGGGCTTCAGGAAATCGTCGAGTGAGCGCCCTGTAGCAAGTGCGTAGCACATGTCGTAAAGCAGGTTGAAGCTGCGAGTGAGCTGTAATTCGTCGCTTTCGCCGAGATTCATTCGAACCTCCTCCATGAGGTCGCGACGGAAGTCCTCGAGCAGATAGGCAGCCTGAGCCTTGACGACGTCTTCTGCGGTGAATTCCCATTCCACGATAATTCCTCCACTGGTCTCGGTACGGCGCTGCCTCAGCCAAAAAACGTCGTAAAAGCGTCCTCGTCATCACGACAGACGGGACAGGTCTCCTGCGGGGTGTGGGAAACGAAATGCCGATCGCAACGCGAACAGCACTGCTTGGACATTGCCAGCAGCACGTGTGGCGGTTGCTCCGCCCGGGCATCGACGGCGGCATCGGCATCAAGCACCTGCGCCTGGCATACCTCGAGACAGACCCCGCATGCGACACAACGATCGACATCGAACATGAGTCGCCAGTCGGCAGGTGACTCCTCGATCCTGATCGCGCCGGTCGGGCACACACGAAAACAGGCCTCGCAGGTGGTGCAGCCAGGCCGCAGCGACAGTGCCATCAGCGGAAGCGCGTCGTGCAACGGAACCCGGAATGGCTGCGCGTCCTTGCGCGCGCAGACGATCTGCAGCAACTCGCGCCGTTCCGGCAACGCGTACGCACCAGCCCGTATCGCCTTGTCCGGTGTCGGCAGCGAGGCGGCGACGGGCTCGGCGGCTTGCGCCAACTCGCCGACGCCGCGACCGACAAGGCGGCGGAACCACTGCCGACGGCTCGCGGTGAACCGGGCCCCTCCCCCACTTGCCTGAGCGCCCAGGCTTGCGGCCTCCACCTGCGGAGCAGTCCAGTCGGCTGGAGCTTCCGGTGTTGCTCCGCCCTTTGCCAGAACCTCGTAGGCGTCGAGATTGAGCGCAAGCTGCATCACACCGTGGGCTCCATGTTCACACTGGGCGCAATGACCTGCTCCGCGCATCATCACGGCAATGCGACGCTTCGCGAGATACGCCAGGCTGACCGGGTCGACGGCGCCAAGGCAAGGCACGAGCGCGTCGGCAATCGCCCCGGACGGGGCGCAGGCGATGGTGAAATGGTCCTGCCTGATCGCCTCGCGCAACATGTCCAAGGGCTTGAAGCCGCTGCTTGCCAATGCGTCGGTGCGGCAGGCAGTAACGCACAGGGCGCAGTTCTGGCAGCGTGCCGGGTCAATTGCGACGCCCTCCCCGGACAAGGTAATCGCGTCGTGCGGACACGCATCCGCACAACGGCTGCACGCACCGTAGCGGAAGCGGTAGCGGGTACAGCGGCTGGCGCGAAACTCCGGATAGACGATGCTCACTTTGGCCCCGTCCGCAACTGCTGCAGGGCTGGCCCCTGCTCGCAGGTGTTCTTTGGAATGACGAACTCTGTCGCCCGCCCCCCGGGCAGCTCGGCCGTGATCGCGCCGACAACGCTTTCCCAGGCGGAAACGCCACCTTCTACCGCAAAGACCGACTTGCCGGGGTGCGCCGAGGCGATCGTCCTGGCTACCGCCAGGGCCCTGTCGTCGGTATCGGCAACGACCACCACTGTCGCGGTCGGCTTGATCTTCAAGCCCTCCCGGAAGATCAGCGCGTCCGCGATCGCGCGCGTCTTTCGCTGCGCTTCGGCGCGCGCATCGACAACGCAGCATGGCGGGCTCGTGCGCAACGCAAGCTTGAGCTGGATCTCGTTGCGCAGGCTCGCCGCAGCCTGAGCATGTGCGGCAGCACCCAGCAGGGTGCAGATCATCAGGTAGCGATAGACGAAATTCATCTGCATGCTCATGCCCTCCCGGCAAGGGGCGAGACTGCATCGGCATCGGCATCGGCCTCCGCGTATGGCGGCGCCGGCAGCAAGTCGGCACGCCGCGCAAAGAGGCCGGGCGGCAGCGCGAACTGCGTCGCCTTGCCGTAGGCGACCCAGTCAGCAAGCATTGGCTCATGCTGTTGCCGCGGCGCGATCCACAGGCTCTCACCCAGCTTCCCGACCAGGCCCGCACACAGGTTGAGATCGGTGTCGTCGCCGATATCGACCTGCACCAGTACCCTCGCGGCGCCCCGCTTCCTCAGCTCGCCTAGCCACCCGTCCACACGGATACCGGTCGCGCTGCCGTCCGTGCGCAGGATTTCCCAACCCGGTTCGCACAGCGACGGCGTCACGACACGAAAATCCGCATTGCACACGGTATCGAACGACCATCTGACTTCCATGCGCCGTGCGGGAACGAAAACGCCTACCCTCGCAGTACCGAACCGGGCCGCGAGCCGAGGAACCAGGTCCGCATCGCTCAGCACCGCCTCGCCGAGCAGCACCTGCCGCGCGCCCGCACTCAGCAGGGCAATCGCACGCGACTCGTCACCCGTCGGCAATACGATTGCGCTAGCCGTGCCCAGCCATGCGCCGACATCGGCTCCGTCGAGGACGAAAAGGTCGACGTTCGTATCTGCGGGGATATCGCCGGCACTGGCAAGACAAGCACAGCGGATCATCATGGCAGCGCCCCGCCGTGTTCGAACTTCGCGTACACGAAGGGAAACATCGGGTTTTCTCCATCGGCCGGCAGCGACGCGATCAACGGCCGCAGATCCTCCAGGGTGGCGATGATCGGGTCCACCCGCACCCCCATAAAATGTGGCCGGTACCTGCCGAGCACGATAAGCGCGTCGTCCAGCAGCAGCAGCGCACCTTCCTGATTACTGTTCTGGGTGAAGAACAGCGCCAGCGTGGCGAAGGCAAGCCCCTGCAGGAACTCGGCCTCGGGGTCTCGCGTGCCCAGCACGCTGTTGCGGATGAGGCGCGACCAGCGCTCGTTGAGCAGGTCGTGCAGCACACCGAATTCGTTCCCGTTCCACAAGGTCGCCACTTCGGTCCAGTCGAGTTCCGACAGCACCTGACGATCGGGCGGCAGAATCGGGCGGGCTTGAAGGTCGAGCAGCATGATTCCAGCCTCCGGCTCAACGCAAATCGTGCAGCGTATGCATCGTGGCCTCGCGTCCGGAGGCCATCGGTGCTGACTCGCAACCGTTGCAGACGGGTTCCTCGGGGTTGAACTCCACACGGATCTCGGTCTTGGGCACCACCGCCCTGCCATGGTCCAGGTCATCGATGCGCAAGCCCAGTGCTGCGATTTCACCGCAAGCGAAGCCATTGAGGAGCGTGGCCATCTCGCGGTAGAAGGAATTCTCCGCAGCGCGCTCGATCAATTGGGCATACCCGCGTACCCAGCGTCCGAGATGCTGTGCCCAGAAGCGCCTTACTTCGCGCTCGATTCGCCTGAAGGTCGCCTCGTCGTTGCGCTCGAGTGCGACGCTGCAGCGCTCCAGCAGCGCGGCGAGGAACATGAGCTCGACGCCGAGCTGGTCCGGGAAGACCTCGAAACGGCCTTTCTGCAACGCAAGTCCCCACTTCGCGTAAGCCTGCTCAACCTTGAAGTGCGGCTCCTGCTTGTAGCGGCCCGTGAGTCGCACCGACTCGACCGGCGGGAAGCCACCCGACGCCACGAACAGGGTGGTGTATTCGCAGGCCAGTTGATCGAGCAGCACGTCGTCGTCCGGTGCGGTGAAATCGGCATCGAAGTGCAAGCCCAGGCCTGCGAGGCTTTCCAGCACATCGGGCCTGCGTATCGCCTGCACGAACGCCTGCCCCGGCTCTTCGACGAAAACACCCGACAGAAGGCGATACATGCTTGCGCGGGCCGCCCATTCAGCGCCCGCCTCGGCGTTCGAAAGGCGTGGAGCGGCGGATGCGAGCGGAACGATCTCGTCGTCAATGGCAAACAAGGTTTTCAGCATGATGACTCCCGTTCCGGCCCACCTCCCGGTGCGCGGATGGACGATGAAGTTGTCGGCAAGTGATGACGCCGATGGGTGCGCCCGCTGCCCGCCCTGCTCAGTGCCCGCCGGCAGCCTTGGGCTTCACGCTGTCCGGCCCGCCCCATGCGGCCATCTCCGGGTGCATCTTGCGATGCAGGTCGCCGGTGTAGGCGTAGCGCAGGGTCTCCTTGTAGGCTGCGTAGTGCTTGTCCCAGTCGCCATGGATGTCGCCATACTTGTCATTCGGCCCGGCCTTGCTCACCTTCACCACCGTGTCGTACCAGCCCTGGGAACCGCCGATCGGATCGGCCACCACAGGAATGATCGCGTTCGGGTGCACGCCACGGTCATCCCACCAGACGTTGTTGAGGTCCGGATCCTCGGTGCCATCGAAAGCGGGCTTGTCCTTCAGCTTCAGCGTCGCCAGCCGGCCGTACTCCCAGTGACCGAAGCTGGTCGCGATGGAGATGACCTTCGGATGAATGCCTTCGGTGACGTAGGCTTTGGTGACGAGGTAGCCGACCGGGCTTTCGACCCGCACCAGGTCGCCCGTCTTCACCCCCAGCTTTCTCGCCGTTTCAGGGTTCATCCACGCCGGGTTGCTGTGGGCAATCTCGGCCAGCCATTTCACCGCGGCAGTGCGCGATTGCTTGTGTACGTTGAGCTTGAAGGTCGACAGGATCATCTCGTCGTCCTTCATCGTCTCGTGCCACGGAATGCGCTTGAATGTGGGCATTGGATTGAAGCCGTACTCGGCCCACTCATCCACCCGGACGTTGATCAGCCGATTGCCCGTGGGGAAGCCGACGTGGTTGAGGCCGTTCCTGCGCACACCGATCGCCTTGCCGTTCCGGGTGACAAGCCCCTGGGCATCCACCATCGCGCCCTCCATGTCGGCCGCGGACAGTTCCTTTTTGTGCAAGCCGTACTCGGCCTGGATCTCGCGCCCGGTCTTGTCGGTGACCTTGCCGGTGCGGGGGTCGAGCGTGCCGTAGATCGGCCACACGCCATGCTTTTTCAGGAAGTCGAGCCCGCCCGCTTCCTTCAAGCCGGGCACGTTGTCGAAGTGGTGGCGCATGTAGTCCTCGCCATCCTTGAACTCCCAGAACTGCTTCATGCCGCGCGAGCCGTCCGGATCGAGCTTCCAGATGATGTCGCGCAGCAGGATGCGGTTCTCGCGCGATTCGCCCAAGGACTTGTGCACCGGCTGGCGAATGCCCAGCCACGGCCACAGCGAGTTGGGCATGGACTCGGGTTCCCAGCGCTCCAGGTAGGGACAGTCGGGCAGGATGATGTCGGCGAGCGCGGTCTCCTCGCCCATGTGCGAACTCATCGAGATGAAGTACGGAATCAGCTTCTCGTCGCGGTACAGCTTGCCCCATACCGCCTGTGCGCCCGGGTTGGTGTAGACCGGATTGTCCTGGTAGGTAAAGGCGACGTTGATTTTCTGCCGGCCTTCGGCGATCCAGAACGGCACCAGATGGGCAACCTTGTGCGAGGCCAGCGGATACTCGGGCGGGTGAGCGAGCACCGAACCGTGTTTCGGGCCCGGCGGCTGCGGGTTGGGTTGCGGCCACCCCATGCCGCGCGGCAGGCAGTAGCCACCGCGCTTCTCGACGTTGCCGGTCATGATCGGCAGCATCATGCAGGCCTTTTCGTTATACGAGCCGTACAGATGCTTGGCAGGTCCGCGGTAGGTGAACAGCGTTGCCGGCTTGGTGGTGGCAAACTCGCGCGCGATGCGTTCGATGGTCTGCATCGGCACCCCGGAGATCTTCGATGCCCACTCCGGCGTGTATTGAGCGTAGTGCGCCTTCAGTTCATCGACGGTGACGTTGGTCCAGGTGTTGATGAAGTCGCTGTCCTGAAGGTCCTCGCGCAGGATCACATGCCCGATCGCGAGTGCGACCGCGCCGTCGGTTGCGGGGAATACCGGAATCCACTCGTCCGAGAAGCCCGCCGTGTTCGACAGACGGACGTCGAAGGTGACGATCTTCATGTGATTGTCCACCCGCCCCTCGGTCACGCGCTGCGACAGCGGGTTGTGAAAGTAGGACGCCTCCAGGACATTCGAGCCGAAGTTGAGCACGTACTTCGCATTGGCGAAATCCGGCGTTTCGATGTCCGGCCCCCAAGTGGGCTCCTGCCCGACCTTCTTCGACGATTCGCACACCGAGGTGTGATTGAGTACGGTTGCCGAGCCGAGCGTTTTCATGAATCGCTCAAGGGTGCCGCCGGTGCGGTTGCGGCCCCACTTCAGCATGATGGTGTTGGGGTCCTCCTTCAGCGCGGCGTTGAGCTTTTCGGCAACTTCGGTCAGCGCTTCCTCCCAGGTGATGCGCTTCCACTTACCTTCGCCGCGCGCGCCCACCCGCTTGAGCGGATACAGGATGCGGTCCGGATCGTAGCTGTACCACATGCCGGAGTTGCCCTTGGCACACAGCCGGCCACGGGTCGACACGTGCTCCGGGTTGCCCTCGAGCTTCACGACGCGGTCGTTCTCCACGTAGGCGATCGCGCCGTCCTGGATGTTGCAGACGTGGCAGGTGATCGGGATCGCCTTGCGCTCAGCCGCGCTCACCGGGCTGAAGTCCTTTCCACCGAGTTCATTCTCCATCGCGTGGAGCAGCCTGGGGGCAAGCGCTGCGGCAGCGGTGGTGCCGGCGCTGGCCTGCAGAAAGCTGCGGCGGGTGATTTTCGGGAATTCCATTTCGAGTTCTCCTTCCCTGACCAATCAATACAGGGTCTGCAACTGTTGGGGTCCCATCAGCAACGCGTAGCGCAGCGCGGCGCCGCCCGCCAGCACCAGCAGGCCGGCCACGATCACGCTGAACTGCTGGCGGCCGAACGGCGCGAGCAACAAGGCGATAGGCACCGCAGTTCCGGCGACAATGCCAATGCCGACAAAGATCAGCCCCATCGTGCCGGTGGTGAGAATCAGGTAAGTCAGCTCCTGGGCAGAACCACCGTAGTGAGTCGTGCCGAGGATGGAGACCAGCATCACCCCGACCGCGCCGGTCGACCACAACAGGTATTGGCGCAGGCTTGCCTGGGTAGCTGCGTTACCGCCCGCCAGCAGCGACGCCAGGGCCGAACCCGACGCGATCGCCATCGCAACGAACAGCACGGGCATGATCGGCGTGTTCCAAACAGGGCGAGACTGATGTACGGCGAGGTCGAAGCCGGTGTAGACCGGCAGGCCGAGCGCCAGCAATGCTGCAATTGCCGCCATCCACTTGCCGCTGCCATCCTTGCCCTTGCGCATCAAAAACAGATAGACCACCAGCGCAATGCCGAAGGCGACGATGTTCAGCACCCCCCACGCGAGCGGTGAAGCGAAGTTGAGGTAGAAGGGATTGAGCGTGTTGACAAAGCGCAGCGGCTGCGACAGGTCGCCGATCAGCAGCAGCCCGCCGATCGCCAGCAGGACGAGTGCGGCCCACGCCGACCTGGCCCGGATCGGTTTCAGTGCTGCGTTGTGCCAGGACAGGTAGGACAGGAAAGTCAGCCCGGCAACGATGCCGATGACGAAGAAGTAGATCGCGTAGGTCGCATGCCACGACACATCGTGGAACCAGACGTAGTCACCCATGATGGTCTCCTCAGATGTTGAAATGGCGCTTGAACGCAGAGCGCTCCTGCTCCATCACCTCGGGTTTGCGGTAGGCGTCGCGTGCAAACTCGGTCGCATTGCGGTCGGCGCCGATATAGAACACGTGAGGCTTGGTCCCCTCCTCCGGTCGCAGAACCTGGGTGGCGTTCGTCGCCACCAGGTAGGAAACCTCGCTGTTCGGATCGTTGAGGTCGCCGAAGATGCGTGAGCGCCCGATGCAGGTCTGCACGCACGCCGGCACCAGATCCTGGGTGACGCGATGGAAGCAGAAGGTGCACTTGTCGACCACGTTGGTGATCGGGGTGTAGGTCCGGTGCGAGGGCAGCATGAAGCGTGCGTTGTAGGGGCAAGCCGCCATGCAGCTACGACAGCCGATGCAGCGCTCGTAGCGCTGCAGCACGAAGCCGCCGTCCTCCACCTTGAAGGTGGCCTCCACCGGACAACTGCGCACGCAGGGTGGATCGTCGCAGTGGTTACACAGGCGCGGCAGGAACTGCTTCCTGACGTTGGGGTACTTGCCGACCACCTTGTACGGTACCCAGGTGCGATTGACCCCCAACGGCGTGTCGTACTCGGCCTTGCACGCCACCTGGCAGGCCATGCATCCGATGCAGCGGCGCAGGTCGACCACCATCGCAAACCGGCGCTTGCCCTGCACTTCCCGGGTCTCGATCGGCGAGACTCTGAGTTCTTCACTCATTCTTTCACCTCCATTGACTGCAGCGGCTTGCTTTGCTGTCGAGAGAGCGGCTCGTGGTTCGCGGCTTGCTATCGGTGCCGCGCTGCGAACGCCGCAGCCCTTCAGCCACACCTGGCTAGATGCAATAACCGGACCAGCGTTAGGGAAATACGCGAAAAGCCATGGCGTGAAAGGGGTTGGGAGAACATGCTGATCCGATGCGCATGCGACAGCCGTTACGCGGACGTAACATCACCGCCGATTGCTGCGCTGCAAGCTGTTACGGTCGCGTAACGGCAGGTCGACGAGTGCTGACAGCATGAGAGATCGGCGCCTATCATCATCACCATGGACAGGGACGACTCCCCCTTCGATACGACCGGCCGGCGCGGATTTCTGCGCGGGGTTTGCGCGGTCGCTACGCTCGGGGTACTGACCGCACACGCTCAGGAAACGCCGATACGCATTGGCCTGACCCCGGTCTTTCTCGACGACCAGATGAGCTTCCTGAGCCAGTGGCGACGCTGGCTGGAAGCCAGGCTTGGGCGCGCGGTGGTCTTTGTTCAGCGCGGCAACTATCGCGAGGTCATCGACCTGATTCGTGCCGGAAGACTGGATTTCGCGTGGGTATGTGGCTACCCGTACGTGCGTCATCGCGATGAGCTGAAACTGGTTGCGGTGCCCTTGTGGCGGGGCGGGCCCTACTACCATTCCTATCTGATCGTGCCGGCCGACGACACGCGCACCGCGACGCTTTCCGACCTGCGGGGCAAGGTCTTCGCCTACTCGGACCCCGACTCGAATTCCGGCTATCTCTATCCGCGCTACCTCCTCACCACGCGCGGCGAGAATCCGGCCAATTTCTTCTCGCGCAGTTTTTTCACCTGGGCACATCGCAAGGTGGTGGAGGCTGTAGGCATTGCGCTTGCCGATGGCGGCGCCGTCGACGGCTATGTCTGGGAGACTCTCGCCGAATTGCATCCGGACCTCACCCGCGCCACACGCGTGATCGAGCGATCGCCGCTCCTGGGCTACCCGCCCTTCGTCGCCCGAGCGGATATTTCGACGGTCGAACTGGAGCGTTTTCGCGCCGTGTTGCTGGATATGGCGGCTGACACGGATGGCCTGGGCCTGCTCAAGCAGCTGCACCTCGATGGATTCATTCCGGGGCAACCGGCGTTGTTCGACGAGATCGCACGCATGGCGGCACGCGTGCGAAGCCCATGAAAAGCCTCACCAACCTGTCGCTGCGCTGGAAGATCCCGTTGCGCGTCGTGGCGGCAGTGCTGGGTACGGCGCTCGCGGTCACGGTCGCATTGGTGGCGCGCGACTACGACATCGTTCGCCAGAATCTCGAAGGGCACGCGCGCAGCATGGGGCGGGTGCTCGCCCACACGCTCGTCATGCCCGTGCTGCACGACGACATCTGGCGTGCATACGAAATCCTGCAGTCGGCCCACGAACCCAACCCTGCCGCCCCCGAACTGCAGGCGCAGATCGTGCTGGTGACGGACGCAGATTATCGGGTCTTCGTGTCGACCCGGCCGCGCGTGTTTCCCATCGGTACCAGCGCCGCTGCGCTCGGCGGTGCCTACGGGCTCTTGCGCGCCGAACTATCGAGTGGAGGCCCTACCGATCAGCGCATCCTGGAGCCTGGCGACAGCCCCCTGTTCTTCGTCATGACGCCGCTCATTGCCGACGGCGTCGCGCTCGGCAACGTCATCCTCGCCTATTCAAAACCTGCGCTCTTTCCCCGTTTTCTCGAACAGGTGGGACGGGCCGCGTGGGTGACGCTGGTGGTGCTCCTCATCCTCCTGCCGGTGTCCTGGGTGTGGGCACGGCGGACCGCGCGGCCCTTGCTGCGCCTGGCCGGAGCGATGAAGCAGATCCCGCTTGAGCTCGAAGCCGCGCGGCTTGAAGACCTTCCGCGCAGTGGCGACGAGATCGGGCAACTCGGTGAGGCCTTCCGCCACATGGTGGCCGAGATGCGCATCAAGCAGGAACTTGAGCAGCAGATGCTCAGCTCGGAGCGGCTCGCCGCCATCGGCCGACTCACGGCCGGCATCGCCCATGAGATCAACAATCCGCTAACCGGCATGCTCACCGCGCTCAACACCTTCCAGCGCCACGGTGGCGACCCACAACGCGCCGAGCGCACGCTGTCCCTGCTGCAGCGCGGGCTGACCCAGATCCGCAATACCGTCGGCGCGCTGCTGGTGGAGGCAAAGGTCGAGGACCGTTCTTTCGCCCCCGAGGACATCGACGACCTGCTGATCCTGGTCGAAGCCGAGGCCCATGTGCGCGCCGTGCATGTCGTCGTCGATGGGCGCATCACTGAACCCGTTCCCCTTCCGGCCACCTTGCTGCGGCAGATCATCCTGAACCTGCTGCTCAATGCCGTCGCCGCCGCCGGCGAAGGGGGCACGGTGCGGCTCAACGCATACGCCTTGCCCCAAGGGCTGGCGCTCGCGGTATTCAACGACGGCGCGCACATCGAGCAGCACGAAATGGCCTACCTGTTCGAGCCCTTCCTGACCGGGCGAGAAACCGGACACGGCCTGGGCCTGTGGATCGTGTATCAGATCATCCGCCAGCTAAACGGCGAGATCGCCGTCGAAAGCGGGCCCGGGTGCACGACCTTCACCATCGAGATTCCGTATGGCAAATCCTAGCGAGACGCGGCCCAGACTCTGCCTGATCGAGGACGACGAGATCATCGGCGAATCCCTCACCGACTGTTTCCACCTCGAAGGCTTCGATGTCGATTGGTGCCGGACCGGTGCCGAAGCGAGGGCCGCGCTTGCCGCCCACCATCATGCGGTGGTCGTCAGCGACATCCGGCTGCCCGACTGCAACGGCGGCGACCTCTTTCTCGATCTTCTCGCATCGGTGCCGATGCTGCCGCCTTTCCTGTTCATGACCGCCTTCGGCAATATCGACCGGGCGGTCCAGCTGATCAAGGCTGGCGCTGCGGACTACATCACCAAGCCCTTCGACCCGGAAGTGCTGGTCGCCAAAGTGTGCGCACTGGCAGAGGGATACGGCACCCGACAAAGCTCATCAGACACGGAAACCCTGGGCGTTTCACCCGCCATGCGGCGAATAGCGGAATCGCTGCCCCGTCTCGCGCGCCATGCCAGCACCCTGCTCATTACCGGGGAATCCGGCGTCGGCAAGGAACACGTGGCGCGCCTGTTCCACCGCTACGCAGCCGGGCCGCAGGCACCCTTCGTCGCGGTCAACTGCGCCGCGATTCCCGAAACGCTGCTTGAAACCGAGTTGTTCGGCTTCGAAAAAGGCGCTTTCACCGGGGCGGCCAAGGCAAGGCGGGGCTATTTCGAACAGGCCTGCGGAAGCACGGTATTACTCGACGAAATCGGCGACATGCCCCTGTCGATGCAGGCCAAGTTGCTGCGCGTGCTGCAGGAGCACAGGCTTCAACGACTGGGCAGCGAATCAACGATCGCCGTCGACTTCCACCTGGTCTGCGCGACGCATTGCGACCTCAGGGCGATGGTCGATGAAGGTCGCTTCCGGGATGACCTTTACTACCGCATCCATGTCATTCACGTGCGTATTCCACCCCTGCGCGAGCGCAGGGAAGACATTGCGTGGTTCGTGCATCAATTCGTCGACGCCTTCAATCGTGCCCATCCCGAGCAGAAACGCCGCATCGACCCACGCACCGAAGAGGCACTCACGCGCTACGCCTGGCCGGGAAACGTCCGCGAACTCAAGCATGCGGTCGAGCGCGCCTGCATCCTTTCGCCGGGTCCGCTTCTTGGCCTCGATGCCTTCCTGGGCGAAGGGCTGGAAGCCGGCGCGGACCAGCCCCCACCCTCGCGCCTTTTGGCCGACTACCTGATGGATTGCGAGCGGGATTACCTACGCATGACCCTGGAGCAGCACGGCGGACACATGACCCACACCGCCGAAGCGCTCGGCATCACACGCAAAACACTGTGGGAAAAGCTGCGCCGCCTGGGTTTGCAGGCACGCGAAGATATTTGAGGCGTCGTTTCGCGCTCACTGGCCGCCCAGACTTCCGGCAGACAGTAAATCAACGTACGACTTTTCCCGTTTCGCGAGCTGACCCCTCAGTGCCCGTGCCGGTGATGGATGTCCGGAAAGTGCGGATGCTTGTGCACCATCGGCTCGTGCCCGTGCCAGTGCTCATGAGGTTCGTCGCCATTCCACACAAAGTCGTGTTCGTGACGATGATGCGCGTCGTGAACATGGCGATGGCTGTGTGCCATCGGCTCATGGATGTGTTCGTGCTCGTGGTGCTCAGTCAGATGCAGCCAGACTCCCCAGCCCATCAGCGCGGCCGCGAGCCAGAACCCGGCCGAGGTCGACTCGCCCAACAAAACCAGTGACACGGCGGTGCCGATGAAGGGTGCAATCGAGAAGTAGGCGCCGGTGCGCGCAGTGCCGAGTCCGCGCAAGGCCAGCACGAAAAAGACGAGGCTGATGCCATAGCCCAGCAGCCCGACGGTCAGAGCACCAAGCAGGATCGGGGCGGCCGGCAGACTTGCGCCAAGCGCGAACGCGAGTCCAGCATTGACCACCCCCGCCATCGCGCCCTTGGTGCCGGCAATGAAGAGCGCGTCCGAGGCCGAAACGCGCCGGGTAAGGTTGTTGTCGATTGCCCAGCACAGGCATGCGCCAACGATCGCCAGCGGTCCCAGCCAGCCCGTCGCCCCGCCCTGCCCGTCCGGCCACGCCAACACCACGCCACCCGCGACGATGGCGAGCATCCCGAGCACGATGCGGCGGTCCGCGTTTTCCTTGAACACGACCCAGGCGATAACGGCGGTCAGCACCGCCTCGAGATTGAGCAGCAGCGAGGCAGTCGAACCACTCGTGGATGTAAGGCCGACCATCAGCGCGAGCGGCCCGAGCACGCCACCGAAGAGAATCGCGCCCAGCAGCCAGGGCCACTCTCCCGCCGTCAGGCCCGACGGTTTCCAGCCCCGATCCCGCAGCAGGCGTGCGAGCACCAGCCCAAGACCGCTGCCGAGGTAAAGCAGGCCCGCGAGCAACCATGGCGACAACTCGCCGAGCAGCAGCTTTGCGAATGGCGTGCTCGCGCCAAACAGCGCGGCGGCGAGCAGTGCGTGGATGACGTGTGCGTTTTTCAGCATTGAAGCGCGGAGAAGACCTTGGATGCCACGTTGCGGGAACGGGATTCGCGCGTGCGGGCCCGTCTATTCGTCATGTCGCCCGGAGGTTGCGTCGCGAAGCGGCAATGTCATCGTGAACGTGGTCGTCCCGGCGGACGAGCTTGCGACGACGTCACCGCCGTGTGCGCGCGCGATCAAACGCGTGATCGCCAGCCCCAGTCCGGCGCCTTCGCCATGGCGCTCGCGCAGGCGGGTGCCGCGATGGAAACGGTCGAAGATGCGCTCGAGTTGATCGGGCGGGATGGGGTCGCCGACGTTGCGCACCGTGAGTCGAACCGGAGAGTCGTCCGCAGCGATGGCGATCGTGATCTGTCCGCCGTCCGGCGTGTGGCGCAGCGCGTTTGACAGCAGATTCGACAGCGCGCGCCGCAGCATCAGCCGGTCCCCAGCCACGACGGCGGTGCCGTGCCGCTCGATACGGATCCCGCGCTCCTCGGCCAGCGCTTCGTAGAAATCGATCAGTGCATCCGCCTCGCGCGCAAGGTCTATCGGTGCGCTGGCTTGCGCCAGCGTGTTGTGCTCTGCCTTGGCGAGGAAGAGCATGTCGCTCACCATGCGTGCGATGCGCTCGTACTCCTCGATGTTTGAAGCCAGGATGTTCTGATATTCCTCGTTCGAGCGCGGCCTGGAGAGCGCGACCTGAGTCTGGGTCATCAGGTTGGAGATCGGTGTGCGCAGCTCGTGGGCAATGTCGGCCGAATAGTCGGCCAAGCGCTGGAAGGCCGCCTCCAGCCGCCCGAGCATGCCGTTGAAGGCTTCGACGTGGTCGCGCACCTCGCGCGGCGCATCGTTCTCGTTGAGTCGCTGTCCAAGTTGCTGCGCCGAAAGCGCGCTTGCGGTTGCGGTCGCCCGGCGCAAGGGAGCAAGTCCCCGGTGCGCCGCAAACCAGCCGACCAGAGCGGCAATGAAGGCCGCAATGGCCACGCCCGCCCAGGTCGCGTTGCGAACTGAGGCCAGGAAGTGGGTGTGATGCGACAGGTCGAGGGCGACGAGCACGTCCACAGTGGCTACCGCGTCCGAATCGGTCGGGCGCTGCGGCAGCGTGATCCGGGCCTCCAGCCCCCGGTGTGGGCGTCCATCGACCTCCCAACTGCTCACGGCCTTGTGCACAAGGCTTCCGGCCAGCGTTTCAGGCCCTGATTGATCGGGCCCTAATTGTTCGGGCGTGAAATGCTCGGGATGGATGACTCCAAGCACGCGACCATCGAGCGCAAGCAACAGGACGCCGACGTTGTCGTGTCCGACGAAGGAATTTTCCAGCGCGGCCATCCGCCCCGAGCTTGCGCTGGGGAGGCTGTCGCCTTGCAAGGCAGTGCGGATGAGCGTGAGCTTGCCCTGCAGCTCATGCACATCGAGCTCCTGGAAGTGTGTGTCGAGCATGCGCCCGAAGAAGATGCCCGCGATCACGAGCAAGCCTGCGCTCAGCGTGGCGAACAGGATCGCCAGGCGCGCGGTCAGCGACACCGGTTGCGACAGCGATCGGCGCATGCTCAGAGCGGCTCCATCGACTCGAGCACATAGCCCATGCCGCGTACCGTGCGAATCAGCTTGGGCTCGAAGGCGTCGTCCACCTTCGCCCGAAGCCTGCGCACCGCCACCTCGATGACGTTGGTGTCGCTGTCGAAGTTCATGTCCCACACCTGCGATGCGATCAGGGAGCGCGGCAGCACTTCGCCCTGGCGGCGCAGCAACAATTCAAGCAACGCAAACTCCTTGGCGGTCAGATCGATGCGCTGACCATCACAGATTACCCGTCGCCGCAGCAGATCCAGCTCCAGAT